>Ga0310811_10014713_pt1 | contig 10217 bp, 10 predicted proteins | sample YCmetagenome_FD_207642 | JGI IMG/M metagenome (GOLD analysis project Ga0310811, IMG submission 207642) | Soil microbial communities from experimental microcosm in Duke University, North Carolina, United States - YC | ecosystem: Engineered > Artificial ecosystem > Soil microcosm > Unclassified ... | reverse complement strand
AAAGGGATTCGGATAAAACCGTTATAATTAATTCGTACGATAACCAAATACTTAGATATTTACTTTTAATGATAATTTGAAATTGTACAACTTTATTTGTCACACTTGGTGTGACGATAAGCTGTGCTCAGTAGTTAGGTCCGACTCCGGGGCCCCTTGTCCTCCCCATCTGACCCCAATATTTGACCCCGCATTCTTCCCCCCAGGTCGGTACATGTTCCGCGGATATTTCACCATGGTAGTGCCAGCAGCGTCGCATTAATCCGGCATGTGCAAACATGTTCATTCCGAATTTATCAGTTCTTTTTTAAAAAAATTAGCCGATTTATCATGTCCGCTGGACGTCTCTAGGCTTTTACGTTTTTTGAGTCTACTTCAGGTGATTTGAATCCTAACCAGTGGCCTCCAAGTCTTCATCCAAACTCATTCTCGGCATGTGCTCTCGCCATTTTGAGCAGATCGGACAGACCCACAATCAGTAATGCTGACCTTGATATGAGGCAGCACAAATCAGATGAAGATCACGCCGCCATCTGTTGAAGTTCTTTTTCAGGACCTCTCTTCGGTCACGGATCTATTACATACCCAATCGGTTCACCTGGCCGCGCCTCTGTTCTCCTCTCTCTATTTTATACCATGATCTCCTTCTGACACCTCATCCCACCCACCCACCCTTCCACACCAACATGTCTGATTCTCGTAGACTTTTGGAAGCTGCAAGCGCGCTTTCTCAACTTCTGCGTCAACACTCCATTGCCCATGCCTTCTATGGAAGCATTCTTACTGCCGTGCTCTCTGATAACCCACGATGCGATGTACGTGAACTGTGTCTTTAGTGTCCACACGCCCTCATACTGACATGTTTCTAGGAAATATTCTGTATCGTTGAAGGAGGTTCTACACACCCTTTCCGTCGAGTCAGACAAGCTATTGTGGGGAGTGAGCACTTCACGACTACACATTCACCATGGAGCAACCGGTAGAGGAGTCTCCTACTAGTATGATCTTTCTTGTAACCTACTCTGCCTAGCTTGCATGCTACGTATCGTCAGGTCATCCCAGCCATCGAGGTGAGCATCTCCCTGAACGTATTTTTGACGATGCCGTTAATGATAGCGGTATTGAAGATTGAGATACTGCCCGCTGGCGAGTACGGACCCCGACGACTGGATAGTTCCACTATCATGCAATTACAAGGCATCCCCTTTTTGACCCTGTCCGAGTTTGTTCGGGCAAAGCTAAAGACTTGGACAATGTAAGTAAATACTATCCCATAGTCCGGTAGATCAACTCATTCTCCACAGACGCGGCTCAGACCGTGACGCTCAAGACATCATTTACACACTATGCCGCTACTGGAATCGATTGGATATCAATCGCGTTCCTGAGCAAGATATGAACCACTTCGTAATTGCCCATCGCACTGCGGCCCTATCCTGGGCTGCGCTGAAAAGAAAATATGGTTTGTGAAAGCGCTGAAGGGTATGAGTCAGGGTTGGTGCCTGTCGGACTCATTCTGATTGCGCAATGGGTCCAAAGGGGTAGGGACTTTCCACCCAGAAGCGTAGGATGTTGTAATGTATCTCTGGAATTGCAGGTGCTCCACGCGGCTATGCCGCTGAGTCTATTCTGTTCTGGGTAACTATATCACGGCTACACAATATTTCAGAGCCTCCGACTCTCGTAAGACTAATTCGTACATGATATCATACTATGAATCATGCATACGACATACGCCTATGATAGTGGCACGATGGCTCTCGGCATGTAAGGGAAGTTTCCGCTGGCGACAGCAGTGTGTATCGGCCAAACTAATCATGACATGGCGTTAGTTCAGGGTAGGGAACACTTATGAATTCCTCGGGGAGCGGTGTAGATATTCAGGAGATAAAACTGTATAGGCTTTGCGCTTCCAAGGTTCCTCCAGTGGTTCTGCACACGCTCCAATATTTGAATTTCTACCTGTCGATGGGTGCTGAAGTTGGAGACCACAGCGAAATAATGAATCACTCCGCCAACCAAGACTGTGGCTTCTCACGTTATTATAGACGATCTCCGAGACAGTGCGCATTGACCTGAACTGATAGCGCAATGCACCATCTGCCACGAAATCAATGGTGATGTAGTAAATTGCGGAGATATGTAGGTCTTCGACAGTGGGCAGGAGGTAACTGTAGGTAATCGGGTTCCACCGTTCAAGTGTCACGTCCAAGCCGAAGAACGTCCAGTCTGGAACTTTGTGAGTATTGTCTGTCTCTCACGCAATCGGCCAATACCAAATCGGCTGGCTTGTGTTGTAGAATCCATGTAATCAGTGCCAGTTTTTGTGAGCCTGGAAGAAGATATGAACCTGGATAAACCCGACCAGACCCGATCTTCGTGTTTGATCATGTGGTTCTATCAGAAAAGTTAGAGATTATTAAAGGGGATAATGACTGAAGGCTGGAGTATTGTTGACGTCCATCAAGAAGGGTGCGAAGTAAGAACAAACCACTCATGGCTTTTGAGCGGTAATGATTATATAGAAAACACAGGGCCTGCTTGCCTCCCATCATTATTCCTGATTAAATAATATTGCCGGGACAAACTTCTGGCCATGGAATATAAAATTTCGAATTCTTAGTATTTTAATATGTGTGTCGATCGTGAATGGAAGAAAAATGTGAGAAACTTTAGAGCGTGACTGTATCACCGTGACGTGACTGTATCGCGCGAGACGCGTAATACGTTCGCTGGTAGATATTCTTGTCATTCTCCTTCATAATGCCTATTGCCGTTCAGAAAGCTAAGACCCCTGGAGGCATCCAATCGTATTACCAGGCTAAGATTGAGGCCGCTGAACTTTTGATTAATCAGAAAACACAGAACCTCCGTCGATTGGAGGCCCAAAGGAATGCACTGAACGCTCGAGGTGCGTTTGGATTGTACTGATTTCAATGGAGGCGTTTATAGGACGGAATCACAGTGCGCCTCCTACGCGAGGAGCTTCAGCTCTTACACGAACCTGGAAGTTATGTTGGAGAGATTGTGAAGGTTATGGGGAAGAAGAAAGTCCTCGTCAAGGTGCAACCTGAAGGCAAATACAGTATGTACTGGGTCTTGAATGATGCTTTATTCCGTATTCACTCACATCACACAGTCGTCGACTTCGACCCGTCAATTGAGCTGTCTCAGCTTTCCGCTTCATTGCGCGTGGCTCTCCGTTCTGACTCTTATACCATCCACAAGATCCTGCCGAACAAAGTCGACCCACTTGTTTCCCTCATGATGGTGGAGAAAGTCCCGGATAGCACGTACGAAATGGTAGGAGGTCTGGATAAGCAAATCAAGGAAATCAAGGAAGTTATCGAGTTGCCCGTCAAACACCCAGAACTCTTCGAGTCTCTTGGTATTGCACAACCCAAGGGTGTTCTCCTCTATGGTCCTCCTGGGACAGGAAAGACCCTCCTCGCTCGTGCCGTCGCACATCACACCGACTGCAAATTCATTCGTGTTTCAGGCTCTGAGCTTGTTCAGAAATACATCGGTGAAGGAAGCAGAATGGTTCGGGAGCTGTTCGTCATGGCTAGGGAGCATGCACCTAGCATCATATTTATGGACGAGATCGATTCTATAGGCAGTTCGCGAGGAGACAGTGGTTCAGGAGGTGGCGATTCGGAAGTACAGCGCACGATGTTGGAGCTCCTTAATCAGTTGGATGGTTTCGAGGCCACAAAGAACATCAAGGTTATCATGGCTACAAATCGTATAGGTTTGTGGGTCCTTATAAGATATCGATGGTTTTCTGAAGGCGCCGTCGTAGATATATTGGATTCTGCACTTCTTCGTCCGGGACGTATTGACCGAAAGATCGAATTCCCTCCCCCTGGCCCAGAAGCTCGCGTTAGCATTCTCAAAATCCACTCTCGCAAAGTGAGTTGTCTGCATCCTGCGTCTCGCAGATGTGCTCAGAACGTGGTTATTCTTAGATGTCACTACAACGCGGTATCGACCTCAAAGCACTTGCCGAGAAAATGGGACAGTGCTCAGGTGCCGAAGTGCGTGGTATATGTACAGAAGCAGGTACGTCCGTTGATGATTTTTATATTTGCGTTAATTGATGAGGGAAACAGGTATGTACGCGTTGCGGGAGCGGCGGCAGCATGTTACGCAGGAAGACTTTGAGTTCGCTATTGCGAAAGTGCTCAAAAAGAACCAGGAGGGTAATACGTCGGTCAACAAGTTGTTCTCATGAATGTATCGCGCTTGGTATTTGCATGATTCTCTTATTCCATCTGTGCTGCTTGACGGACTTTTGAGACTCGGGAATGACACGCCGTTGGAGTCGATTAGTGATCAGCCCATCAGCTAGTCATCCAGCCATTGTGTCGTCTCGGCACAGCTATGTTTGCTAAAGGATTGTTGGTTCTTGCTACGACAAGATCAATTCATGGCCTCATTGGTCAATAGCTCGATCGTGAATTGAGACGAAGCGCTGACTGATATTAGAGCCTATATTCACGGGTCAACCACTCATAGGGACGAGAAGCACGTGCGCGTGACAGTGTGTTACCGGTTTGAACATGGGGCGCATATCTACCCCCCAAGTCTTGCCTTGCACCCAAACTTCGTCGATAGCGTTGCTGGCTGGTAATGTGTAAGTCTGCTCTCTTTCGCAGGTGTGGGTTAGATAATTGTATGCCTAAATAAGTCCACGGTGCAACAATGCCGGGATGTCTGCTACGGCTCTCTAAACTGTTCTCCCATCAATCGTTCGAGGATGCTAGCCAGCGCCTGTGCGGAGCACAGGTAGACAGAGCTTTCCATGACCCATTCCAAGCTGAAGAAGTTTAATCCTACCTCCTTGCCAGTAGGAGTTGTTACGCACATCTTCTGTATCCTGAAACCCCCACCAGACTCATTTGATCCGCGTGCCAGTGACACCATTCACAGTCAAGAAAAACATAGGACATCAGAGCCATCGGCCAAATATGCTACCAGTAGCATGCCATCGCACTTGGTTGCCCTGCTCTGTGGACCTATGTTGCCCCCGTGCTGCTCGGCTATGAATGGACAAAGGAACTGCTGGATTGGACTACTAGTAGCTGCGCTTGTGTTCTCGGCTGCTAGATCAACCTTTCTGCTAACATGCATGTAAATACTCCTCGAACGTCCTCACCAGCCGCTCAATCGGTTGTCTTACAGGCGTCGCGCTATCCAAAACGCTCGAGCCCCCAAGCATCCCAGCTCTTGCCCACCCATCCACCATCACATTCCCCCAAAACACCAGCCAACACATCGTCCAAATCCATCCCATCCAGCCACCTGTTTTGTTACCTGCAACAACACGCTCGATAATCACGCCAGCGCCCATCATTCCAAACGGCAGCAACATGCGCCACATCTCCGAGGACGGGTCAATGGCGAGTAGTGCAAGGTGGTGAAAAAACCCAGAGGTGAGGAATGCGCCTATGACGCCCCCGAACCGCCCAAAGAGCAGAGAAAGTGGGTGTCCACCGAGGAAAATGAATAACCGGCGGAACCACTGGTGCCAGCGTCGGCTCCAGAATTCTCTGAGGGAGGTGGAACGCCAGGGAGAATCGAATGAAGGGGGCCATTGGTCTGGATGTTGCCTGAATAATAGTACGCACAGAACTGCGGTGAGTTCATAAGCGGCTCGGAGTATTGTATAGACGCCGAATGCGCATAGGGTTGCTATGGTGCTCGACCGTAGATAACGGAAATGCAGGGGAAGTGACTCGTCGAAGATGGTACCACCATTGACAGAACCAAATGTCTCTGGTGAAAAAGACTGCACGGCAGAGTGAATGGCGCCGCAAAGAAATAAATGCTTTAGACCAGAGACGAGGTTGGACGTAGCAAAGGCCAATCGTGAGGATGTAGGATGTGTCTCAGGCGGGATGTGCAGTCCCTGCGACCAATCCCAGCCACAACCTCGAAGGTTACATACTAAATCAAGCGTGTCGAACACATAATTTCGCTTTGACGATCGCCGAGCCACGCGAATAAAAGGTTTTTTCTGCACCGTCCATTCAAAGGTGCGTGCAGCAATACAAAACATGAATAGCTGAAGGACAAGTTCAACGCTGTAGCAGTTAATGCGAGCACGGCGGGAACTCACTTGCAGGTCGATATTCAAGAAGTCAAGTTTCGGTTGGCCCATACACATATCTAGCGATGTCGCAGCGCGAAATGCGAGGATCGCCGTGATGGGCCATAAGACAATGCGGACTGGCTGTGTTCGGGGTATCAAAACAAGGCAAGCTGTAGCGAAGTAACATACGACTGGTGGAAGGACACCAGAAGCGAAGGTCTTGGTTGTGATTGGTACCCTAGCTGTAGGAAGACGCAGGCCGTCTGGCAAGGATAACATTGTGGCCCTTAATCAATGGAGCATGAGGTGGATGACTACCAGGAACTTTTCTGGAGGAGCCGAGGTTCAAACGTTATACTATTAATAAGGTTATATATCAGTGATGGAACCGCAAAAACCCCGCTTCAATTTATGAATCAGATTATCATATGCGGGAGGACATGTACTTGTAATGCCATGGGTCATATCAGTTTAAGCGTGTCACGACGGCGTAAATTTTTAGTTACAGTTCGATTGCCGCTGTGCATCCAATCGTTGTGAGGCCAGACACACTCGTGAGCAATACGAATTGCTACTTATGGTAATTGGTCCTCGAGCACCATACTTCTGTATTTGTTCATGTTGACTAGTACATACCTATTTGTCTATATCAACGAGAGTTCGAAGTCTTGTCAAGTGGTGAACACAATTTCAGAGAAACATTGTCACAAGGCAAAAAAGATCGCGAATACACCACACCATTCCTCAGATTCTGAGAATGGACATATTTCAGAATTTATGAATTACAGATGCTGATTAGGATGATACAGCTTGTTGTTCGCTTGCCACAAACGCTACAATTTCTGCAACAGATGGCCGAATGTCACGAGACAACCAGCATCGTTGTATGAACTCCCAGTGCCTAGGCATGATCTGCGATTCGTTTGGAGGCTTCGGTTTTATACCTCTCATGATTTGTCCCAACACCCCAAAATCATCCTTCACATCGTAGTAGGGTACCTTGCAAGTTAACACCTAGAGCATGTGCGAAGTGAACAACATATTTCGGTCAAAATCAAGTTACCAACCTGGAGCGTGATACTGCCAAATGAGTATATATCGCACTCGGTACTAAGCAAGAGCTCATCGTTCTCTGATATTTCAAATAATTCTGCAGCTACCCATCGGGCATTCCCTTGGATGGAGCTCGTAAAATATGAGGTACCGATGAATTCTTTGATGATGGTGGAGAGACCAAAATCAGCAAGGCATGCCCGACCGTTGCCATAAATCAAGACATTTGACTGAAAAGTTTGCACATAAGTAATGCGAATCTTCTGTGTGTGGTCGTACACACCCCTGTCAGGTCCCCATGAACAATTGATTTGCTGTGGACTGAACCAACATGAGCGTTTGAAAACTGGGGTGCAGTGAACAACGAACTTACGATATTGCAATCCAATAGCAATGTCATTCAGCTGGCAGGTGCTGTGAGATCAGCAAGCATATGGAAATGCTAGATGCATATGGCTTACAAGAGAGAATTTATCGTTAGACGACAACAAGCTTTCTTGCCTCTCAAGATAGCCCGTGAGGGTTCCATTATCAGCCCATGGGCAGATCATTGCCGGGTAAGGTCCAAAGTCAGTTGCCACTCCCCAGAGTGGAAGAATGCTATCATGCTTGAGACGGCCCCAAACTTTGAGTTCGCGACGCACTCTCTAAAGTCGATTCAAAACCGACACGCGCGACACTGTGGAAGAGCACATTACCTTACTTTTCTTCTGTATCTGAACCTCGTCATCCGATTCGAAGGCACGAATAGTCTTCACTGCTACCTAGGTCATGGTCAATTACAGCTGTAGGGAGTGGGAGAAGCTGGGCATACCTGTACGGACTCATCGGGCTTCACTAATTCACACTTCCAGATGTCTCCAAAGCCTCCAGAAGCTACCGGAAAGCGTGACCTTCCCTGAAGTTCATTAGTAAGATCTTGTGGCGGATGTGACAGTGCTCGGGTCTGCTCTGGAGATAGTGTGTGATCTAGGGAAGTAATATTAGAGTCGACGGTAGTACCGATTTCCATCCCATTCCCGTCGTCCGTTCCGAATACGTTCCGATCATCTCCTTGAGGGTGTTTCGGTGCTTTATCTTTGGTATTGGGAGGTGATTGCGTACGGGTATCATTCAGTGAACGACTTCCAAGTATAACAAGTGTGCCATCTGGAGGGGAGACGACTGCGCAATTCGGAGGTGAAACAACTACGCCATCTGAAGGGAAATCTGTCGGGTATGATAATCCAGGAGTGTAGGAGTCACACTCTGGAGGGTTGTCGACCTGCTCGTGACTCGTGACCATGTCGAGAACCATCGGTTGTTCATTGGATGCCTCTGGAGGGGACTGACAAAGACATCTCAGAAATCGTGCACTAAGATCCAAAACTAAACGAACCATGTTCTGATCTTGACTCTGTGAATTAGTCAAGTCGAGTGAAACGTCAAGTTGGCTTGGACCCATGCGTTCAGAGACCGTTGGGTCTTGTACGACGGTGTGAGCATCGAATGCGGAATGCTGTGCGACCAAAGAGGACACGGAGAACGCGTTAGAATTAGTCCCAAAAGAAATAGGATCACGAATCTTACTTGCTCTAGCACATTTCGATCACAAGGAATGGTGTCGCATTCCATGGGTGCAAAACCCAATTGAGGATCGGTAATGCCACATTCCTCCGTTAAGTTCATAGCGACTTCAGAAAGACATGTTGGATCATCAAGACTGTCATGCTTGTGACGTGGGGGTAATAATGCGTGGATAGGAGTTAGGTCATGAGAGTACTCTCTATACACCTCGAGTCACTCACAACACGATCAAGGGGTTTCTCATTCACCAGACCTGTCAAGGAGCTGATACCCTTGCAAATAACGCAATTGCAAGGCTTATCAGCTCTCTCGCAGATTGTGCAAGCATATGAACCGGGTCTATGTTGTGACTTGTGGGCCTCCAGAGCAAAGATCGTTGTGAAAGGTTCCCCACAGGTTCCGCATGTCAAATTTACCACAGGCTGGGGTGCAGTGGCCTGTACATTTAGTGACTGCGTCATCAAGACATCCTTACCATCACGTTCTGGAGTGAACTCCTGCGCGGATAAAACACCAAGAACTGTGTTTACATCAGGCTGCTCCATGGGAGCAGGCTTCGCAGCTTGGACGTACGGCTGTGAGAATAGATACGAAAATGCAGATGGAGGAGGTGCATGCTTCGCATTCTGATGCTGGAGACGGGCTCCGTCAGATGCAAATCCCTTGTCGCAGTATCTGCATTCATATTCAGAATGTTTGGCCTCCGTATGTTGATCCAGGGATTCTCTGGAGCCAAATTCTCGGTTGCAAATGTTGCAACAGTTATGTTTCATTCTCTCATGTTGATCTCTTCCATCTGGAGTACTAAATGTACGGTCGCAGTAATTGCACTCAATCTCGTGCTTCGACTCGTTGTGCTGAGTGAATAGTTTAGACTCAGATACTGAGATAGACGCGAAGCGCTTCGTACCATACGGAGAGCATTATTGTCGACAAAATAACGATCACAAAGATTGCACTCTAGCATGGTGGTAGCAGCGATTTAGGAGGATGGGCTGTCGACACCGTTGCCACACCACCACCAGGCCTGACGAGTATTAAAAATGCTGCAGTGCCCGAAGAAGGGGAAGATAGTAATATATGAGAATACGAGACAGTTATCTTGGACAACAAAAGAGAGTGGATACTATCCATCACGGCTGAATCGTGACTCGTCACGGCCTAAATATCTCACTCAATTCTTACTTCCACACATAATTTACAACTTCAATCGATGTTTCTAACATATGTGTACCGTTCATTGCGAGGTTGAATGACTGATTTTAATGAAGAAATGGTGAAGTTCTTTGAAAGCAGCCAAAGTCACGCAGAACTCACACTAGTGACAGCCAGCCGAACGTTGCCGTGGCGGAGTTTTAAAGCATTACCGACTGGCTGTAGTGTTGTGGGCAGAACTCTGCCATTCTGCCACGTGGCAGGGCAGAACTGGCACTGCCAGGCAGATGGCAGAACCTCCAAGGCAAAATGTGGCAGAACTCGAGACCGTGGGAGTGGTAAAGGATGT
>Ga0310811_10014711_pt1 | contig 10218 bp, 11 predicted proteins | sample YCmetagenome_FD_207642 | JGI IMG/M metagenome (GOLD analysis project Ga0310811, IMG submission 207642) | Soil microbial communities from experimental microcosm in Duke University, North Carolina, United States - YC | ecosystem: Engineered > Artificial ecosystem > Soil microcosm > Unclassified ... | reverse complement strand
CAGCGCATCCGTGTCGACGGGACGACCGGGTACGTCGAGATTTTGGCGTAAATCCGGGCGAGCGCTACGGAGCGCGCTTGGCCGTCGCGTTCACGACGTCGCTGTCGAACGTGAAGATCCGTTTCCAGTCGTCCTTCATGCTGATCACAATCCAGCCTTTCTGCTTCGCTTCGTCGTACAGCGCCTGGGTGAAAGTTCCGACCTTGCTATCGGCCAACCCCTGCGCGGGGCCGTACGCATACTCGCGTTTGGCGTCATCGTGTAACACGAGCATGGCGAGACGGTCGCCTGACCCAGCCTTCGTGTACTCGAGCATTTGCCGGTCGCCCGTCGAGTTGCCGAACGCGGCGTACGGCTGCCTTCCGATGATGAGGTGAATTCCTTCAGGCTTGCCCGCGTTGTCGTCGTTGAGCAACAGCTTTGGCTCCTTGGTGAGCTTCGGTCGACCCTTTTCGTCGTAGCCGTATTTCACGCCGGCCTGGGTGCCGACCACTTGCTCCGGCGGGATTCCGTACATCTCGTCCGCGAGCACGCGTACAAAGTCCTGGCCGCCGCCGGTGACGATGTAGGTCTTGTAGCCATTGTCGCGGAGATATTTGAGTACGTCGAGCATCGGCGCGTAGGCGAGCTCGGTGTAACGCCGCCCCCAGTGCGGATTCTTCGTCGTGTCGATCCACTGTTTCACGTCGGTCTGGAACTGCTCGGTGCTCATTCCCGAGAGGGTCGCGAAGAGGGCCTTCTCCAACTCTGCCTTCGGCAGCTTGGCGATGGCCTCGCGGTTTCCGGTGAGTATTGTCTTGAAGGGTTCGACCGTTGCGAGCCCGGGGCGGCTTTTCACCAACGCCGGCACGCGGTCGAGACAGTACAGGACCTGCGTGTACATGGGCTGCTCCGGCCACAGCGTGCCGTCCTGATCAAACACGGCGATGCGTTCGCCGGCGGGGACGAAGGTCGGACGACCCTGGCTGGTTGTCGCCTCGACAAAATCGACGATCGCCTTCTTCGCGGCACCGTCATTCCATGAAGGCAGTGGATCGGTCTGCGCCACAAGGCGGGTGGTACTCGCGATGAGGAGCGCGGCAACAGAGTAGATCAGTGCCAGACGGCGAGTAAACCGATGTGTCGAATGCGGTGTGCTCATTGGATGATCCTATCACGACGCCGACGCCTACCGCATTTATGGTAACCGCGCCGTTGGTCGACGCCGCTCCGACCAAGGTCCACCTCTTCGCGTGGCCGCGTTTCCGCAAATCGGCTATGAGCACATCGTCGCATCATCATCTCCAGCCATTCCCGCCGTTACAGGCGCCGTGACTAGATTTTGTGTCGTTCTCACATCCGCTATGTACATTCCCAGCTCTTTCGCCGAGCGTGACGTCGCGACGCTGTTTGCGTTCATTGAGGCGCATCCGCTTGCCACGCTCGTCACCACGAGCCCCACGGATGGGCTGATCGCGACCCATCTTCCGCTCGTGCTCGACCGCAACGACGGCCCGACCGGAGTTCTCCGTGGGCATCTCGCCCGCGCCAACCCGCACGCCCGCGTGTTCGCCAACGATGTTACGAGCGCGTTGGTGATGTTCTTGGGACCGGACGCCTACGTCACCCCGACGTGGTATCACACCAAGAAGGAAACGGGCCGCGTCGTTCCGACCTGGAATTATGTCGCCGTGCATGCCTACTGCACGCTGCGCACGTTCGATGATCCGCACGACCTGCGGCCGCATCTCGAGAGACTCACGCACGAACACGAATCCGGTCGTCCTGATCCGTGGCACGTGGACGACGCGCCCGAGGACTACCTCGTGACGCAGATGAAGGCGATCGTCGGCGTACGTCTCGACATCGATCGACTCGAAGGCAAGTGGAAGATGAGTCAGAATCGATCGGAGGCTGACGTCTCCGGCGTCATTCATGGCCTGAGCATGTCGGACAACCCGCGGGACCGACAAGTCGCTCAGATCGTCGATGAGCGCTCTGCGTGACTCTTCTCTCGCTCTCCAACATCGGCGTTTCGTTCGGCGCGACGGAGCTCTTCAAGAACATCACCTTCACCGTCGCCGAAGGCGAACGGTGGGGCATCATCGGCCGCAACGGCGCCGGCAAAACGTCGATCTTCAAGCTCATCACCGGAGAGCTCGAGCCCACGGTGGGGAGTGTCGCGCGGAAGCCGGGACTGCGCCATGCCCTGCTCGACCAGCATCGCGCGTTCGAGGGCGCGACGACGGTCTGGGAAGCCGGTGCGGCCGCGTGGCGCGATGTCATCGCCATCGAGAAACGCATCGCCGAGCAGGCAATCGAGTTGGGTGAGCTCGGGGAACGCGTCTCCGACGCCTTCCTGGAGAGATTCGGGCACGACCAGGAGCGCTTCGCCGACCTCGGCGGCTACATCTATCACGCCCGCGTCGACGCGGTGCTTCAAGGGTTGGGCTTCGACGCCGAAGAATCCAAGACGCGCCCCGTGTCGACGCTGTCGGGCGGAGAGCGAGGACGCGTTGGCCTGGCGGCGCAGCTCATCGCGCCCGCCGACCTGCTCCTTCTCGACGAGCCCACCAACCACCTCGACTTGGATACCACGACGTGGCTCCAAGAGTGGCTCCACGACGCGAACGAAACGGTCATCGTCGTGTCGCACGATCGTGCGTTCATGGACGCCATCTGCACCCACATCCTCCATGTGGAAGGGCGCACGAGCGAGTGGTACAAGGGCAATTACAGCCAGTTCGTCCCGCAGCGCGCCGAGCGACGTCTCTCACGCGAGCGCGAGCTCGAGAAGCAGCGCGCGTACGTGAAGAAGGAAGAGGAGTACATCCGGCGGAACATCGCGGGCGTCAATTCCTTCCAGGCAAAAGGAAAGCGGAAGCGGCTGGAGCGCCTGCCGCGTCTCGCGCCTCCGCCGGGGGACCCGGCGGCGATGGACCTCAAGTTCGAGCTGGCTGAGCGCGGCGGCGACCAAGTGATCGCCGTGAAGGATCTGACGGTCGAAGTGCCCGGGCGCACTCTCGTCGAAGATTTCACGGCGGTGCTGCGACGAAACGACTTCGTCGCGCTCATCGGGCCCAACGGCGCGGGCAAGTCATCGCTCATCTCCACGATCATCGGCGACCGCGAGCCGGCGAGTGGCGAAGTGAAGATCGGCGGGTCGATCACGGCCGCGTGGTTTCGCCAGGATCTCGGTGACCTTCCGCTGCGGAAGACATTGTTCGATGCAATCCAGGATCAACGACCGCTGTGGACGCGAGGCCAGATACAGAACTGCCTCGGCGCGTTTGGCTTTAGCGGCGACGAAGTGCAGCGCGAGATCGGTACGCTCAGTGGAGGCGAGCGGGCGCGCGTCGCGCTCGCGCTCATGACGCTCGCCCGCGCCAATCTCCTCATCCTCGACGAGCCGACCAACCATCTCGACGTCGAGAACATCGAGGCACTCGAAGACGCACTCGACGAATACGACGGCTCGGTGCTCCTCGTGAGCCACGACCGGGCATTTCTCCGCGAGGTTGCGACGCGCGTCTGGGCCTTCGACGGGACGCACCTCAGGGACTTCGATGGCCCATTCGTCGAATGGGAAGAAGCGCGCGCGCGCCGCGCGGAGAAGGCTTCGTGAAAAAGATCGGCTTCCTCTCCTTTGGTCATTGGAACGCGTCTCGGCAATCAGCCACGCGGTCGGCGCGCGACGTTCTACAGCAGTCGATCGAGCTGGCGGTGGCGGCGGAGGAGCTCGGCGCGGACGGCGCCTACTTTCGCGTCCACCACTTTGCGCAACAGCTCTCCTCGCCCTTCCCACTTCTCGCGGCGGTCGGCGCCAGGACGAGCCATATCGAGATCGGAACTGCCGTCATCGACATGCGCTACGAGAACCCGTTCTACATGGTCGAGGACGCGGGCGCGGCGGACCTGATCAGCAACGGTAGACTCCAGCTCGGCATCAGCCGCGGCTCCCCGGAGCAGGTCATCGAAGGTTGGCGTCACTTCGGCTACACGCCACCACAGGGCGGAACCGATGCGGACATGGGCCGTCGTCATGCCGAGGTTTTTCTCGAGCTTCTCAAAGGCGATGGGTTCGCCCGGCCCAATCCACGGCCGATGTTTCCAAACCCGCCCGGGCTCCTTCGCCTCGAGCCGCATTCGGAGGGATTGCGCGACCGTATCTGGTGGGGCTCAGCTTCCAATGCAACCGCGGTGTGGGCCGCGCAACACGGAATGAACCTGCAAAGCTCGACGCTCAAGGCAGACGAGTCGGGCGAGCCGTTTCACGTCCAGCAGGCTCGCCAGATCCGCCTCTTTCGCCAGGCGTGGACGGATGCCGGACATTCGCGGGTGCCGCGTGTCTCCGTCTCTCGATCAATCTTCGCGTTGATGAACGATCGCGACCGCATGTACTTCGGTCGCGACGAAAGCAACGATCAAATTGGAAACATCGACAACATGCGGGCGATCTTTGGTCGGTCCTATGCGGCCGAGCCGGACGTGTTGATCGAAGAGTTGAAAGGAGACGAGGCCATCGCCGAGGCGGACACCCTACTGCTGACAGTGCCCAACACGCTCGGCGTCGAATACAACGCGCACGTCCTCGAGTCGATCCTCACGAACGTCGCGCCGGCTCTGGGCTGGCGGTAGCCAACCTCTCCGCTCGCCTCACCGGCCCGCTCCCGTCAGCCGCGTCGCCTGCAGTTGGAGCGCCGCTCCTCCCACGTCTGGCTGACGAAAGGTCCAGCGCTGCGACAGCAGCTCCGACAGCGGTTGCGCGATCGCGCTGGTCGCGCGTGGATCACGCCACGCCTCGGCGGACATCTGCGAGCCGGGAATGACGGCGACTCGCACGAATTGCGCGGTCCAATCGATCGTTGAAGAAGGAATCCTCAGCATCGCGCGCATCCCCGGCGGCACCCTGCCGAGTCTCTGCTGCATTTGTCCGCCGACGAGATAGACATCCACGTACACCGTCGCCTGGTTGTCGAATTGCAGCACGTCGGACGGCGACTCAGTCGTTCTGAGCGCCGTAGCACTTTCGGGGCGTTCAATCTCCGTGACCGGATATTGCCGTCCGGCACACGCGCCGATGCAAAAGGGCACGACACATACAGCGGCGAGCCCGAGGCGGGAGAGTTCCGAAGCCTTTGAAACCATCGATTGGTTGCGTCGCGTACGCATGGTATCCCCGTATGAGAAGAAGCGCTTGCCGCCATCACCTCTTCCCATAGCGCGCAAAACAGAACCAAACCCGCTCACGGAGTGTCTGATTCCTCGTAGCTCGTGGCGTCGGCCCGGTTTTCGTCCCCTTCCCTCCCCGCCCGGTATCGATTTTGAGCGAACGATGCTTGAACAGCCAACGAAGGATGTGACGGATCTCCTGCGCGCCTGGGGCGCGGGAGACGCTCAGGCAAGCGAAGCCGTGGCCCCGCTCGTATATGGCGAATTGCGCCGACAGGCTGGGCTGGCCCTGCGTCGTGAGGGCGAAGGACATACCCTCCAGACCACGGCGCTCGTGCACGAAGCGTGGCTGCGACTCGATGCGCAGCGCGACATGCACTGGGATAGCCGGTCGCAGTTCTTTGCCGTCGCCGCACAGATCATGCGGCGCATCCTCGTGGACCACGCGCGCCGCCGCCACGCGCTCAAACGCGGTGCCGCGCCGACACAAGTGACCCTCGGCGCCGTCGACCGCGAGGACCAGCGGAACGGTGCATCCGGCGCGCCGCGATCCTCGCTCGACCCGGTCGATCTCCTCGCCCTTGACGACGCACTGGCGCACCTCGCCGCGTTGGATCCGAATAAGGCGCGGCTCGTCGAGCTACGCTACTTCGCGGGCCTCAGCATGTCGGAAGCCGCCGAGGCGCTTGGCGTCTCACTCGCCACCGCCGGTCGCGAGTGGGCAATCGCGCGCATGTGGTTGCGACGCGAGCTCGAGCGATGACGACATCCGCTGCGTCCACGATGACACCCGAGCGCTGGCGGACCGTCGATCAAGTCCTGCAAAACGCGCTGATGCACACGCCCGATCGCCGAGCCGAATTCGTCGCCCGTGCGTGCGCCGGCGACACGGCGCTTGGGAGCGAAGTCTCATCACTGCTTGCCGCGTACGACGCGACGCCCCTCGAGTTCCTCGAGCGTCCGGCGATCGAGGAGCACGGTTTTGATTTCTCGACCGCGCCCGCAGCGCCTTCCGTCCCGGCCTCGGCGCCGGCGCCGGCGCCGCCGAGACGAATGGTGTCCGCTCGCGTGATGGTGTATTCGGCGGCCGCGGGGATCGCGTTCGGTATTATCGCTGGTTGGAGTCTCGCCCACTCAGCCACCGTCGAGCGATGGCGTGGCACGCTCACAGCGATAGGCCGGCAGGCGAATGCGAACGGTGCGGGAGGCTCGAGTACCGCGGCGACGGCTGCGACCGCGCCGACCGGCGAATTGTCGCTCGTCGTCGTCGATCGCGGCGGTAGACTCGTACGGGAGATTCCCGCGAACCGACCGTGGACGCCACGCTTCTCTCCGGATGGCCGACGGATCGCGTATGGCGCGTTCGCCGATGGTCGCGGCACGAGTGACATCTGGATCACCGATCTGGATGGCGGCACGACCCGCCGCCTCACCGACGACAACGCGGACAGCAACAATCCGCAATGGAGTCCCGACGGGGGGACGATCGCCTATTCGGCCGGCGCGCGCGACGGCAAGCATATCGTCGAGCAATGGGCGACTGGTGGTGGCGCGCGCATCGTCTCCTCGCGGCCGGACACCCAGTTCCCGACGGACTGGCTGCATGACGGCAGCGCATTGCTCGTCAGCAGCGATGCCGGAGACAACCGCTTCGACATTCTGGTGCAGCCGAGCGATGGCTCGGCGGCGCGTCCCTACGCCGCGACGCGCGCGCAGGAGACCGCCGGGCGGATCTCACCGCACACGCACTGGGTCGCCTACACGTCGAACGAGTCGGGGCGCGACGAGGTCTACGTCGATTCGTATCCGCGTCCCGGCTACCGCGCCATGGTCTCGGCCGGCGGTGGGGCCGACCCCGTCTGGCGCGGCGACGGGCGGGAGCTCTACTACTGGCGCGGCGACGCGCTCATGGCAGTGCCGATCGACGGATCGCGAGGCGGCCGGCCGCCCGTGCTGGGCGCCGAGCGCGTTCTGTTTCACTCGGCCTATGAGCATTCTTTGAATTCGATGTACGACGTCTCGCCGGACGGCCAACGCGTCGCGATCGTTCGACGTCGCTGAGACCGGCGCATCGACCGTATCACTCGGTGCACGCCGATGCCATCGGCGCGTGCGCGGCGGGTTAGATTAGGTATTGCTGGCGAGCGGCGGCTACCGCTCCTTTCCCCAGCCGCCGGCCCCGCTTGCACGCCGTCCGGCTCGCGAGAGTCGATCCGATCCAGCAGATCGTCGACGGCTGTGCCGCGAATGTCGCGGGGAGTTCATCCGACTTCCGGCCAAGGAGCAACCATGATTGGTACTGCGTGTGATCTCGCCATCTCAGCGGTGACGAGCGACGTCGGTCTCGTAGCGGAGCTCCAAACCCACCTCACGCCCGACCTCACGATCGCAGATCCGCGACTCGACGTCATGAGCGCGGGCGAGGATGTCGTGTCGCCGCTCGACGTTGAATACTCACGGCTCGCCGTGATCCTCTATCAGAGGCTCTGGCTGCACGATCCCGCGACGCGCCGCGACGAGATCGTCCTGCGCGAGCGCATCCGGAGTCATCCGAAATCGATTTGCGTGTTGATGCTCGACGATACGCCCGCGCCCCGCTGGCTGTCGACGGCGACGTTTTACGATTTGGCAACGCACGGTCGAAGCGGCATGATCGATTTCATCCTCGACGCGGCGTCGACGGCCCGGGGGTCGAAGCGTGTGCGCCGGCGGCCCGTGGAGGTCGAACCGCCGGCCCGTTGGCCGTCGCCGCCGGTGCCGTTTCTCAGCCAGCCCAGAGCACACTCGGCATTGCGCCGGGAGCTCGACGCCATCACGGGCGAGCTCGAGGGCGAGATCGAGCGCTCCCGCGCAAGGTCGCCAGAGCGACTCTTCGAGCTCCACGTGCTGCCCAATCGCGTGATCGCGCGCATGGATGATATTGCGCTCACCGTCTCATGGATCGGTGGACGCCAAGCCACGGTTGCGGACGGCCGCCTGATGGTGATCGCGTGGGGCGATGTGTCCGCGGAAATTCGCGGGATTGGCGCGTTGAAATCCGCCGCGCCGACACGCGAGCGTACGTATCTCGCGACCGGGAACACGGCCGACGAGTGGTGTTGGCGTGCCGACGACGTCACGGACCTGCCGTACTCGAGCGCGAACTTGGCCGCGGACTGGATCGCGCAAGCCGCCGTCGCGCGCGCGGGCTGAACGCGCGCCCCTCCGCGGGGGGGGTCGAGCATTGCGAATTTGTTAATATCGGCGGTTGCGCGCGTGTGGGGCGCTCACTAAATTCGATTCGAGCGACACACGCGCCGAGCGCGTGGACATGTTCCGAATCTCCTTGGGGCCTGCCGAATTGCGAGCAGGCTCTTTTTGCGTTCCGTTCAGTCTGTCGCGCCAAGCCCGCAACGTCGCGGGCACCCCATCATGTGGGCTCGATCACGAATCTCGTTGTGTCGGCCGTTCGGCAGGGCCCGTACTCCGACACAGCGCATCTCAGCAACGGAGTAGGCATGCGTACGATTGGTAGCGTCAAGTGGTTCAACGATGCGAAGGGTTTTGGCTTCATCACGCCGGAGAGCGGCCAGCCGGACTGTTTCGTCCATCATTCGGCCATTCAAGGCGGCGGGTTCAAGACGCTCGCCGAGGGCGAGCGCGTCGAATTCGACATGGTCCAGGGACAGAAGGGCCCGGCCGCTGAGAACGTGACCAAGATGGGTCGTTGAGCGGGCAAATCGCTACCGAGAATGGAGCGGACTGGCGCCGCGCGACCGAGCCATTCGTTGGCCCGGACTCGCGGCGCGCGTCATTTCAGCTTGCGACGACGCTCGGCTTGCTGCTGCTCGTCGTCACATCGATTCACTTTGCCCTGCAGTGGTCGATGCTCGCCGCGATCTTCCTCGTGCTTCCCTGTGCCGGATTGCTCGTCCGCACATTCATTTTCATGCACGACTGCGCTCACGGCTCGTTCTTTTCCTCGCGCACCGCGAACGACGCCTGCGGATTCATCACCGGCGTGCTCACGTTTACGCCGTTTGCGCAATGGCGCCGCGACCACGCACTGCACCACGCATCCTCGGGCGACCTCGATCGACGCGGTCACGGCGACATCCCGACGCTGACGGTCCGCGAGTACCTCGCGCGATCGCCCGCCGGTCGACGCCGGTATCGACTCTTACGCCACCCGTGTACGCTGCTGTTCGGAGGTCCGATCCATCTCTTCGTTGGACAGCGACGGCGCGACAAGAGTCTCGCCTCGGGACCGAAACAGAACGCGAGTGTGTGGCTGACGAACGTGGCGATCATCGCGCTGCTCGCGATCGCCTTCGCGACGGTGGGGTGGCGATCGGTGTTGTTCGCGTATGGTCTTCCCTACTACATCGCCGCGATGGTCGGCGTGGGGTTGTTCTACGTGCAGCACCAATTCGAGGACGCGTATTGGGCGCCGCACGACGAGTGGCGATACGCCGATGCCGCGCTCCTTGGCAGCTCGCATCTACGGCTTCCCGCACCCCTGCAGTGGTTCACCGGCAACATCGGTCTCCATCACGTCCATCATATCGCGCCCCGGATTCCGAACTACCGGTTGCAGGCGTGTCACGACTCCCATCCGTTATTCGCGCGGTCGCCAGTGATGACGCTTCGGTCCAGCATGTCGGCGTTGCGTCTCTCGTTGTGGGATGAAGAGCGGAACCGCCTGGTTCGCTTTAGCGATGTCGAGCGCTCGGCGGCGACTCATCAGTCACTCGAGGCCTAGAAGTCATGCCGGAGATTCATCTTACCGAAACGGACCGCCTCGACTGGGCGCTGAAGACGTTCAAACGGCAGGTGCAGAAGTCGGGGATCCTCCGCGAGCTCCGCCGGCGCCGCCACTTTGTGAAGCCGAGCGAGGCGCGCCAGATCAAGTCGAAAGCGGCTGCGCGCGCTCGCGTCCGGGCGGCACGAGCCGCCGCACGCTCCAGCAAACGCGCTCACTGACCTCGAGTCGGCCGCGGACATCATTCCAAGGATTGTCATGAAGGAAGAGGCCATCGAAGTCGAAGGAGTCGTCGCCGAGGTGCTCCCGAGCGCCATGTTTCGCGT
>Ga0310811_10014708_pt1 | contig 10219 bp, 8 predicted proteins | sample YCmetagenome_FD_207642 | JGI IMG/M metagenome (GOLD analysis project Ga0310811, IMG submission 207642) | Soil microbial communities from experimental microcosm in Duke University, North Carolina, United States - YC | ecosystem: Engineered > Artificial ecosystem > Soil microcosm > Unclassified ... | reverse complement strand
AACGGTCAAGGCGCTGTTGTGCTGTGCGTGGCTCGCCTGCTGCAGCGCGGCACATGCATCGGATTCGCAGGTCATCGTCGAAGGTGGGCGACACGTCGGGGACGTCGTTCGCACAAGCGGCCATAACGTGCCGTTGCTGCGCGCGCTCGAGGAGGTCGTGCCCGCGAGCTACAGCGTCAATGTTCCGAACGCCGGCCCATGGGCCGACGTGCCTGTCAGTTGGCATGGGGGCGGCTCGCTCGTTCACGTGCTGGGCGAGATTCTGTCGATCAACCCGTCCTTGCAGGCCAATATCGATACGGTCCTCGGTCTCATTACCATCACTGCGCATGCGCGCCCGGTAGAGGACGGGACAACATCGCAGTCCGCCATGTCGTCCGCGGCGCCCGTTACAACTGCTGCGGACCCGTCCGTTACGTCAGCGGCCGATCCGGGCGGCGCCCCCGAGCCGCCCCTCATGTCGGCATCCTCATCGCCGTCGACACTTGCCCCCACGCAGTTACCCACTCCCACAGAGGCGCCAGCATCGTCCGTTGCCGCGCCTCAATTGATGCCCGAGCAGATGGAGTGGCAAATGCGCTCATCGGACGGCTCAGTGCGCAACACGCTCGAGCGCTGGGCGAAGGAAGCGGGCTGGCAATTTGTCTGGGACGCGCCGGCTGATTTCACGATCGACGCAACGGCCACGATACACGGCACGCTCGAAGACGCGCTGCGCCAGGTCGTCAAAGCACTCGCCGGGTCGCGAGTGCCGATTCAGATCGTCATGTACAAGCGCAACCGCGTCTTGCGAGTCATTGCCAAAGGGGCAAGTTAATGGCTGCACTATGTCGTCACTTCGCAGCCGTCGCTGCATGCCTATGTCTGCTCGCAAGCTGTACGGGCCTTAGCCAGAAAATCGATCACAGCACGCAGGCCGATGACGCTCGCGCGAGTCAACTGCTCGGCAAGTCCGAGTTGGGCGATAACAGCGCATCCGATCCCGACGCCGTCGTCGTCAAGGACGAGCTGTGGCTGTCGGGCGAGACGCTCAAGGCCACGGCCCAGGTAACGCTGCCGCCGGTCTTCGACGAGCCGGCGAGTTTCGACGGAACCGTCGATTCGTTCAGAGCGTTCGCCGATCGCATTTCGCGCCTCGTGCACATGCCGGTGAAGATAACGTCGAGCGCCGCTGATGCCGCCGAGCGCGCCACAGAGCCATCCGGCCTGTCGGGTGCGACCTCCGGCGCTGCCGGCACGCCGCCGCTCCCCACGGGGATGCTGCAAGCGCCCACGCCGCAGACAGCGCGCGCGCGGCGCGACACCGCCTCAATGGCGCCTGCGCCCGTTCACATCGTCTATTCGAGCGGCACGCTGCACGGGCTGCTCGATACTGCCGCGGCGCGCTTCGGGGTTTATTGGAAGTATCAGGACCAAGCGATCGTCTTCTTCTATACAGACACGCGCGTTTTCCAGGTGTTCGCCATTCCCGGCGATTCGTCGGTCGCCACCAATGTCATAAGCGGCGCGAGCAACAGTGGCGGCCAGTCGGGCGGCAGCAGCGGGAGTCCGTCCGGCGGTGCAAGCAGTGGCGGTGGCAGCGGCACGGCACCCACGCCGTCGGTGTCGTCGAACAACACCGACAACATTGCGATGAACGCCCAATTGTCCGTCTATAGCAGTTTGCAGGCCGCCATCAAGGCCATGCTCTCACCGGCCGGATCGGTCATCACCTCGCCGGCGACGGGATCGATCTCAGTCACTGACACGCCCGACGTACTCGATCGTGTCGCTGCGTTCATGGATCAGCAAAACCGCGTGCTGTCGCGCCAGGTTCTCGTGAACGTCACAGTGCTCTCCGTCACGCTCAGCGACGAGGACAGCTATGGCATCAACTGGAACGTTGTCTATCAGGCACTCGGAACGAAGTTCGGCATCACCACATCGTTCTCAAGCTTGATCTCGAACTCGAATAGCTACTCGGCCACCGTCATATCGCCGTCGAGCCGCGCCAATACGACATCGGCGATGATCAGCGCGCTCTCGACACAAGGCACCGTGCGTCGGAAGACGTCGGCCTCGCTCACTACGATGAACGACCAGCCGGTACCGGTGCAGGTGGCCGAACAGCAAAGCTACCTTGCGCAAATCTCGACGACGAACACGGTGAACGTCGGCAGTCAGACTTCGCTGACGCCCGGGTCGGTCACAACCGGATTCAACCTCACGCTGCTGCCGCACGTGCTCGACAACGGCACCGTCATGATGCAGTTCTACACGAACATTTCGTCACTCGTGTCGCTGAGCCCTTTCGGTCCGACCGGACAGCAAATCGAGCTACCCACCGTCGATACGCGCAACTTTTTGCAGCGTATCGCAGTGAAATCGGGGCAGACGCTCGTCATCAGCGGCTACGAAGGCGTCACGGACCAAAACAACCGGCAGGGTGCCGGGTCGCCCTCGAACTACGCGCTCGGGGGTGGACTCAATGCGTCCCACTCGAGAGAGATCATCGTCATTCTGCTTTCGCCGGTTGTGCTGAACGGCGCCTGACTATAGGTCTGTAACGGGAGATCCGTCATGGCGACGCAAGTCATCCAGATAGGCCGGCAGCGCTTCATCTGCGGCCTGTTCTGGCAATCGCTGTCGCGCAGAAACGAGTTGCGCGCCGAAGCGACCGAGCTCGCCGCGCGCCTGAACTTCGATGCGATGGTGATGCGCGTCGATCGCACGTTCGCAGGCGCCGGGTTTGCGAGCACGCGCGAGGGTGCCCAGCTTGGGTTGCCGTCGCTGGGCGCGCTCGTTTCAAAGGTGATCGCGACCGAGGGCGCGTTCTACGACGGCCGTCAACAGCCCGCGCCGAACTGGCTCGGCGCGTTTGCTTTGCCGGACGGCCGTTGGGCTTACTTTGCGGTGCGCGACAGCGCGTTTTTGCCGAATGGCGACTGGATCGGGACAAGCGATGAGGTGTTTGAGCGCCTGCATAGCGACTACAGCCTCGGCGGCTGGAATGTCGTGATCGGCGATCAGCAGCTCGAGGTTCTGGGCTTTCACAATTTCTACGCGCGGCGTATCGAGGAGATGATTCCGCGCCGTGGGGGCAAGCCTCATCTGCCGCGCTGGCTGAACCTCGCGCGCGTGTCGAGGCAGTCTTCACGGCCCGCGATCCTCGCTCTCGCCGTCGTGCTCGTCGTGGCCGGTGGCATGCTCGGCTTTCAGGCCTATCGCCGCCATCGTCTGGACATCGAGCGCAACCAGGCATTCGAGCGGATGCGCATGCAATTGCGCCATCCGCCAAAGCCGATCACCCCGTCTGAGCCCGCGCACCCATGGGCTGCTGAGCCGCTGCCGGGCGAATTTGTTCGCTCCTGTCTCCATCACTTCTCAAACATGGCGCCGGGCGGCTGGGAACTCAGCGAATATGACTGCAGACAGTCGAACGTCAGCTATAGCTGGTCGCGCGGTGACTCAAACGTGGCGATGCTGATCGCAGCCGAGCCACGCGCGGTGGTCAACAGCAATGGCGAGCACGCGACGTACGTCGAACCATTGGCGCTACCCGCGGGCGGCGACGATGCGATCGAAGGCGTCCGTGAGGTGCGCTTGCACCTGCTGTCCGCTTTCCAATTGCTTGGCGTGGATTTGTCGATCACGCCGCAGGCGGCAAGCGCGCCGCAACCGCGCCCCGCCGCAAGCATGTTGGACCGGTTGCATCCTGGTGGTGCACCGGCGCCGGCAAGCACGTGGCAGACGTGGCACATCTCAGCGCAGCTCGGCGACGTATCGCCGGACAGCGTGATCGCGTATCTCGACGAGCCCGGTGTTCGCATCGAGACGCTTTCGTACAAGTCCGGGCAATGGACTCTAGACGGAGTGCTATATGAGAAATGACCGTGCAATGACCGTATTGATGGTTGCCAGTATCTTCGCGTGGCCCATCTCCGCGCTCGCTCGAAGCGAGACGCCCGATCCGGCGAATACCGGCGCGACTGTCGCGACAACGCCTGCCGCCGTGCAGGCAGCGAACGAATTGATGCGGCTGCAGGAGGACACGCTGCTGCTCAAAGCGCAACTGAAGAAGCTCGATGCTGAGGCGCAGGTCGTCGAACGTGAGGAAGCGCTTCACCGGATGGGGCGGCCTGTCCCCTATGGCGACATGTCGCTCGTTGCGACGCAAAGCCTCGGGAAAGCGACGAGCGCGACCATTTCAAGTGGTGACGGCGCGGAGATTGGCGTTGAGACCGGCGATATGCTGCCCAACGGCATGCACGTCGTCTCGATCCGCTCGGGTGCCATCGTTCTCGCCGGCAGAGAGGGCCACCACGTGACGCTCACGGTCGTTTCACCTCAGCAAACCGCGCGCAACATTGCAGCGATGGGTGCCGCGAACAGCGGCGGCGTGCCGCCGTTTCCCGTTTTGCCCATGTCGTTCAAGTGACAGCCATGGGATTCGCCCCCATGCTTTCGGGCAACGCGCTGACTCCGCATGTTCACGTGGCAACGCCCATTGCCCTCGATTCTGAGGACGGGCCGACCTTGCCGCCTGGACTCCTGTTATCGCGCGAACCGGTTTCGAATACGGCACCCGTTGCGCCCTCCTCGCATGCACTGACGCCAACATCATTGATGTCACCGGCTGTCAACGCGCGGCCGCTCTCCGATAGCGGCGAATTTGCAGCGAGCGAAGAGGAACGCAAGTACCTGTGCCTGCTCGACGACGGCACGCTGCTCGTCGCCGAAGGGCACGAGATGAATCCATTCGTGCTCTCCTACTGCGCCCGGCTCGCGCGTCTCAATTGCCGCTACGGGGTCAGGCTGATGAGCCTTGATGCCATCCGGCGCGCCTATCAAGGCAAACGTCGCGACGGCAGCGGCGAGCGTATCGATCACACGCAGATGCAGGTTGTAGCAAAAAATTTGATCTCGCGGGCCTGCGACGAACGCGCATCGGACATTCACATTCGCGTCAACCGCTTCAGCACGGAGATTCTGTTCAGGATTCACAACGAACTCGTGCGCGTCTCGGAGCAGACGCGCGAGTATGGCGAGCGGCTGCTTGCCACGCTCTATGCCGCCATGTCGAGCGTCTCGGATGCCACCTACAAGCCGAACGAGCGACAGGATGCGGCCATCGGCGATCGCGACAAGCTGCCTGACCGGCTCTTCGGCGTGCGCATTGCGACAGCGCCCACGAGCATCGGCAGCCTGATGGTGCTGCGTCTGCTCTACAACGATGCGGGTGAATCGACGGACCTGATGGAGCTTGGCTTTACGCAGACTCAGGCGAACGTGTTCGATCTGCTCACGCAGCAGCCGCACGGCATGAACATCATCAGCGGACCCACCGGGTCCGGCAAGTCGACGACGCTGCAGCGCGTGCTCACCAAGCAGTTGCGCGAAATGGCGGGCACCATTCACGTCATCACGGTGGAGGACCCCGTCGAATATCCGATCGAGGGTGCCGTGCAGACGCCCGTCGTCAATGCGTCGACCGAAGAGGCTCGCTCGCTTGCGTTCGGCGCCGCGATTGCCAACGCGATGCGCCTCGACCCCGACACGATCATGATCGGCGAAGTGCGCGATCGCGCGTCGGCGCAAAGCGCTTTGCGCGCGGCGATGACGGGCCATCAGGTCTGGACGACCGTTCACGCGAACGGGTCGTTCGCGATTGTCGATCGCCTCGTCGATCTTGGACTGCCGATTGCGATGGTCACCGACGAATCGCTGGTCACAGGTTTGATCAGCCAGCGCCTCGTAAAGCTCTTGTGTCCGCACTGCTCGCGTCCGCTCACCGAGGCGATCCATCAGCTCGACGCCGGGCTCATCGCGCGCATCAAACGCGCGATCGATCCGCAATTCGAGCAGGTCCGCATTGCCGGGCCAGGCTGCCCGTATTGCAAGAACGGTACGATCGGCCGCACGGTAGTGGCCGAAGTCGTGCACACCGACCAGACGCTTTTCGAGCTGCTGCGCGCGGGGCGCAAGCCAGACGCGTATCGCTACTGGCTCACCGAGCTCGGCGGTAAAACGGTCGCGCAGCACGCGCTCGAGAAGGTGGCTGGGGGGCTCGTCGATCCGCGCATGGCGGAACGCGTGGTTGGGCCGCTGCAGCAAATTGGGGAATTTGAACGTCAGTCGGCACTCGGAAACGGCTATGGTACTTGAAGTCAATCGACAGTGGGCTCGTTTGCAACTGACGGCGAATGTGCGCCTCAGGGCCTATCGCAAGATCGCGAAGATGCTGTCGAATGGACTGCCGCTGCTCAAGATTCTTGAGGAACTCGAGTTGCGGGCGTCGTACGAGGGCCGCAAACCCAACGAGTCGCTCGCCATCACGCTCGCGGAATGGCGCGGCGTGGTGCAGAACGGCGGCATGCTGGCCGAGGCGATTGCATGGTGGGTCCCGCATACGGAGCAAATGATCGTCATGGCTGGTGAGCAGTCAGGGCGTCTCGAGGCATCGCTGCTGAACGTCTGTGCGGTGGTGCAGTACAGCCGCCGCATCCGCTCGGCGATCATCGGCGGGCTTGCTTATCCGATAGCGATCCTTGCGATGACGATCGGATACGTTTACTTGTTCGTCAACCCCGAGCACTGGCATGGCGCCGCGCACTCGCTCTACGACATGTCTCGCTTTGCCCAAAGCGGGATGCCCTACTGCATCGCGCTCCTTGCAATCGCTCTCACGGTGCTGTTTTATTCAATGCCACGCTGGTCGGGCAACCTGCGCATTTTTCTCGACCGCTTCCCGCCTTTCTCCGTCTATCGCCTCATCGTCGGATGCGGTTTTCTCGTCGCGTTTTCATCGTTGCAGTCCGCCGGGTTCACGGTCGAGCGGTCGCTCGCTCGGCTTGCGACCGATGCGAAGCCATGGTTGCGACAGCGAATCGACGACATGCTCTTTGGCGTGAAGTCAGGGCTAAATGTCGGCGAAGCGATGAAAAACACGGGCTACCGGTTTCCGTCGAAGGAGATCGTCGACGATCTGTGCATCTATGCCGAATACAAGGGCTTCGCGGAAGCGCTTCACACGATAGCCACGGAATGGATGAGCGAGGGTGTCGCGACGATCGAGGCACAAATGCGCGTCATCAACGGCGCCGCGATCGTTGGGCTCTCACTCGTGCTGAGTTGGCTGATCACCGGGTTTTTCGGCATCCAGCAGGAAATTGCAAGTATGGCACGAAGCATACATTGAACGTGCCGCGTTGTTAGGTGGTGTGGACATTCGTCCAAAACATACGGCACGTCATAGGTTGATGGGTTGTCGTGCCGTTTATTGACACGGAGGGTGACATGCAGAAAAAAAACGCAGTTGCAATTGCATCGATTCGATCGGAAGTGACCGGCACACGCGGTCGTTCCCCACGTCGCGAGCGCGGTGCATCGCTGCTCGAGGCGATCGCATACCTCGGGATCGCGGCGATTGTCGTAATTGGCGCGGTGGCCTTGCTAAACGGTGCATTCAGCAGCGCAGGAACCAATGAGTTGGCGGAGCAGGTCAACGCGATTCAGACTGGCGTGAAGAAGCTTTACATGGGTCAGACCAATGGCTATGCGGACATCAGCGTGTCAACACTGGCCGCAGCCGGTGCGCTTCCTAGCACTGTTCCCGTTGGTACGAACGGCACAGCGACGAATTCGTTCGGCGGAACGGTGAACGTTGCGAGCAGCACCGCCAACCCAAACACCTTCACGATTGAATTCGACGATGTTCCTACTGCCGTGTGTATCAATGCGCTGACGGCTACGGGGAGCTGGACTCAGATACAAGTAACGCCGACGTCTGGCGGCAGCGGCGGGACGGAGAACACATTCCCGATCACCCCGACGAAAGCTCAAACGGATTGCGGCACCAGCGGCACCGACACCATCACGTGGACGTCCACCTGATTGCGCTTTGAACATCGCCGATATTCGCATCCATTGACACCATAGGCGCCAAGCCATGTACCTGATCTGGGTCATCGCCGCCTTAGGCATGCTCACGGGAGCCTATGCGTTGCTCGACGCCGAATCGGCGCCGGTAATGCAGGGCCCTTCGTCGATCGCGCTAGCGACGAACATGAGCGAATACCGGCAGGCCGTCACCAGGTTCGCGTTGGAGAACCCGTCGTATTCAGGCAGCGTGCGAACCGAAAGCCTGCAGCCGTATTTGGGCCCAGTCACCGCGAACCCGATGTGGCTGAACTACGTACAGCCCAATACGAACCCGGGTTATGCAGGCAGCCTCGTCGTCGTCTACGCGTCCTCGGCGGCGGCGACAGCCGCCATCCCGGGAATGGAGCAGCTTGCGCAGGGATCGGCGATGGCCGGCGTTGCGGATGGCGCGACGATCGCGTCGCCCGGCAATCCGCCTGTGAGCCTGCCCGCTGCGCTCGTGAACCGCATTCCGAACGGCATGCCGGTATGGATGGCGCAGGCCTATGAGTAAGTCGCTCACCGCTTTCGCGAAACGCGCACGAGTCCGCCCAGCCGGGCGGCGCGGCCGCGCGCACGGCTTCACACTGATCGAAGTGTTGGCGGCGCTGGCGGTGGCGGCATTGATGCTGGCGGGCTTCGCCGTCATGGTCAACTCGTCGCAGCAGGACACGCGCGCTCAGCAAGCGGCGCTCTACCAATCGCAGCTGACGGCTGCGGCAAAGCGGTTGATCGAGCAAAACTACACGGCGTTGGCCTCGCAGGCCAGCGCGTCTTCGCCCGTGGTCGTGGCGCTGACGGGCACAACCTATCGCCTGTCGAACTACCTGTCGGGCTCGTTGAACAATGCGAACGCCTATGGTCAGACGCCGTGCCTGCTGATTTATGGCACGTCGACATCAGCCGCGCTGGAGGGGCTGCTGGTGACTGAGGGCGGCAGCACGATCGCGGACGCGGAGCTTGGCTATATCGCAGCAAATGCTGGCGCGGGCGGCGGCTCGATTCAGGCGATGAACACCCCCGCCGGGGCGGCCAACGGCGCATACGGCAGCTGGACGCTGGGGACGCCGAACCCGGCGGGCGCGTCGTGCTCGGGCACGAAGACCGGCGTCGGGCATCTGGCAAGCCTCATCTACTACAACGGCACGCAGGCGCAAAACGCCGATTACCTTTACCGCGTGGGCGTGCCGGGCGATCCGGCGGCAAACACGATGCAGGTGCCGATCGTGCTCGATCAATCCGTATCGGACTATGCGGCCTGCACGCAATCGGGATCGATCGCGGCCGATGCCGCGGGCAACGTCGTGAACTGCGACGCCGACAGCATGCAATGGACGCCACAGGCATCGTTTCACTGGCGCGAGCCGGTGGCCAACGCGGCGTCGTTGCCGACGCCTGCGAACCAGGGCGATGTACGCATGACACTCGCGACGAACCGTGCGTACACGTACAACGGCAGCACCAGCGCCTGGCAGGCGCTCGCGGTAGACGAAGCGGGCAACCTGGCGCTCGGCAACGCGCAGACGGTCGGCGCACCGTGTTCGAAGGCAGCGAGCACGACGCTCGTCTCGACGGACTCAACGGGCCGCGTGCTGTCTTGCCAAACCGACCCAACGAGCTCGACCGGGGCGTCCTGGCAGACGCAAAGCGAAGTCGTGCCGGCCATGACGCTCACCGGTTGTCAGCTCATCATGCAGAACCCAGGCGCGGGGGATTACCCGACATGTGCGGCTCAGCAGTCGTTCGATTACACCGCACCGCCGTACTCGTACAACACCACCAACGGTACGTATTCCTACACGTTTTCGACCCCCGTCACGCTCAGCAAGCCCGGCATCATCGTCACCGCGGGCTGGGCGCATTTGAACGACGGCCTGTGCGGGTCAACGCCGGGTAACGCAGCGCAGCTTTCTCAGGACGTCGACGTATATAACAGCAGCGGCACCAATATCGGCCATACCGAAAGTCAGAGCCCCACACTGGTAGACGATTCGGGCGGCATCAACAATTCGCTTGCTGCAGCCGCGTCGCCCGGTACTTACACCGTGCGGGTGACGACGAACTGGGCGACCTACATCGTGATCAATACACCGTGGACGAGCAGCTTCTGCGCTCGGGATGGATCGGGAACCGTGCTGAACACGCCGGTCGCAGCGGGCTGGACCATCAATACCTATTACTAAGTAGTCCCGACCCACTATCCCTACTAAGCGAACCCAGTGGCCAACAGTGAATCTTTCGAGCTCGCGTTGCCGCACCTTGCACGTATCGCCGGCGACAGCGCAACCTGTGTATCGACGCGGCCGCGCGCACGGCTTCA
>Ga0310811_10014707_pt1 | contig 10219 bp, 7 predicted proteins | sample YCmetagenome_FD_207642 | JGI IMG/M metagenome (GOLD analysis project Ga0310811, IMG submission 207642) | Soil microbial communities from experimental microcosm in Duke University, North Carolina, United States - YC | ecosystem: Engineered > Artificial ecosystem > Soil microcosm > Unclassified ... | reverse complement strand
TCGACCAATTCGAGCAACAACCGGTTGAACTCGATGAGGTTGATCGACGTGGTCTGCGCGCGCCCGTGGCCCAGCGGTAGCGCGACGGCTAGCAGCGGCTCGTCGCGGTTCTCGCTGCCGTCCGGCCGCTGGAGCCACTCGGCGATAATGTCCCGCTCGGCGAGCTCGGCGATCACCGCTGTCGGCGACATAGCGGTGAACCAGCGGCGGCATCCGCCGGTATTGGCCAATGGCTAGCCATCCGCCCCGGAGTCCGGCCCGGGCGTGGTCGTGCCCGCCGGCTGGAGGCCGCGGCGGAACCGCGCGGGAGTGGTTCCCGTGGCGGTGCGGAAGGCCCGGCCGAAGGCGGACTCGGACTGGTAGCCGACCTGCGCGGCGATCGCCGCGACCGTGGTGTCGCCGGAGCGCAGCAGTTCGGCGGCGGTCATCAGTCGTGCCCGGGTGAGGAACGCCCCGACGGTCATCCCGGTGCTGTGCTGGAAGTGCCGGATGAACGTGGCGCGCGACATCGTCGCCGCCGCCGACAGCCGGTCGATCGACCAGTCGGCGCCCGGGTCGTCGAGGACGCGCTCGACGACGGCCGCGATCCTGCTGTCGCCGGCCGCGGTCCACAGGGTGGCGGTGGTGGCCAGGCCGCGTGCGGTCCGCAACACCATGGCGAGGAGCACGGTGCTCAACGACGACAGGATCACCGCGGTGCCGGCGCCTTCCCGGTGCGCCTCGTCGCGCATCAGCGTGCTCAACGTGCCCAGCACCGCACGGCTCTCGGCGGACTCACCGAACGACACCTGCACCGAATCGGGCAGGCTGCGCAGTAGCATCGCGCCCGCGCCCGGCCCGAACGTGTAGTGCCCGCAGAACAGATCGATCACGCTGTCGCCGCCGCGAGCGCTGCGCACGGTCCGGAACGCGACGCCGCTCGTCGCGACGACTTCTTGCAGACGTCCGCCGCCGGGGGTGGTGACGGTGTGTGGCGCCCCGCTCGGGATCACCACGATGTCGCCCGGAGCCAGGCTCAGCACGCGCGTACCCATCCGGAGCACGCATGTGCCCTCCAGCAGAACATGGAACGGCGCCTCGCGCTCGAGAGACGCGCCGAACTCGAACCGGGTGGCGCCGGCGAGCAGGCAATGCTTGTCCAGGCTCGCGTCGATGCGGGCCAGGCGGATCAGATGGCTGACCATGTCCAAGTGAGTATCCACCTGAAACTTTAGAGCTGGAAAGTGAGAAGAAGCTGCCTTGTGGCCTCAATTGTAGATGCGGAGACTGGGGAGACATGCAAACTCACACCCGTCGCCGACATCAGCTCACCGCCGCCGCGCGCGGCCACATCCAAGTGGCGAGGCAGGTGTTCGCACGCCTGATGGCCCACGTACTAGGCCCGAAGCCACCCCCGCTCGGGGCGGGCGTCGCGGTCGTTGCGTTGTTCGTCGTGGCGGAGACGGTGCTGGTGGATACGCTCGCTCCGATCGCGGCCGAGAGTGCCCTGGCCACGGTCTACCTGCCGGGCGTCCTGGTGGTTTCGACTCTGTGGGGCTGGTGGCTGGGGGCGGTGACGGCGGCGGCCAGTGCCGCTGTCTTCAACGTCATCCACGTTCTGCCCATGGCGGATAGGGCGGAACTCGACAAGCTCGGGATGATCGGGATGACTGGCCAGCATTGGCTGGCCTTCACCGTCCTGCTGGCCGTCGCGCTGGTCGCGAGCCGGGTGGCGGACGTGGCCCGCACGCGCGGCGCCGAGGCCGTCGCCTGCTGCCGGGACGCAGCTCTTACCGCCGACCTGGCCGAGGTCATGCTGCACCCGGCCGACGTGCCTTCGGTGCTTCCGGAGGCGGCACGGCGCGTTGCCCAGGCGTTCGAGCTGCCGTCCGCGGCCATCGAGGTCGAGGCCGTCGCCTCCGACGAGCACCGGGTGGCGATCCCGTTGCACCGCGGCACGACGCAGGGCGCCCTCGTGGTCCGCGCCGACCTGGCGGAGCCGAAGCTGCGACGCCTCCGCGACCGGATCGGGCCCGCGTTGGCGATCCTGCTGCACGCGGCCCGCAATTGCGATGCAGCGCGCAGGTGCTTGACGGCGAACCGCGACTCGTTGCGCGCGTGCGCCGAGGAACAGGCGGCGCTGCAGCGGGTCGCGACACTGGTCGCACACGGCGTCGCCCCTGACGACGTCTTCACCGCGGTGGCCGTGGAAGCGACCCGGTTGCTCAACGCTGACGCCACGAGGGTGATGCGCTACGAGCCCGGGGCCGTCGCCACCGTCGTCGCGGAAAGCAGCCACCCACCCCAGGGCAGTCTGGTCGGCAAGCGGCTCGTCGTGGACAGCGGCGTCACTGAGATGGTGTTCGGCACCGGCCGCGCGGCGCGCGTGGACGACTACGAATGTCGCCCGGGCTCCATCGCCGCCCTCGTCCGTGAGCTCGGCCTCCGCTCGTCCGTCGGCGCGCCGATCGTGGTCGAGGGTCGCCTGTGGGGCATCGTGCTGACCTCGACAGCCAGCCCCGAGCCTCCGCCGCCCGACGCCGAGGAACGACTGGCCCAGTTCACCGAGCTCGTCGCAGTAGCCATCGCCAGCGCCAACAGCCGCGCGGAGCTCAAGGCGTCGCGTGCCCGCATCGTCATCGCCGCCGACGAGGCCCGTCGCCGCATCGAGCGTGATCTGCACGACGGCGCCCAGCAGCGCGTCGTGTCGCTCGGGCTCCAGCTGCGTGCCGCGGAGGCCGCAGTGCCGCTGGAGCTGACCGGCCTCAAGACGCAGCTGTCGGACGTGATACACGGCTTGACCGACGTCTTCGGCAACCTTCAGGACGTCTCGCGGGGGATCCACCCAGCGATTCTGTCCCAGGGCGGCCTTGCGCCCGCGCTCAAGACGCTCGGACGCCGGTGCCCGGTCCCGGTCGGGGTCCACGTGGCCATCGACCAGCGACCCCCCGAGCGGGTCGAGGTGGCCGCGTACTACATCGTGTGCGAAGCGCTGACCAACACGGCCAAGCACGCGAACGCCTCAGTGGTACACGTCGAGGCCGCATCGGACGCTGGCGTGCTGAGGCTCGCGATCCGCGACGACGGCATCGGAGGCGCGGACGCGGGCCAGGGCTCCGGGCTCACCGGGCTCCACGACCGCGTCAACGCGCTCGGCGGACGGATGACGATCGCCAGCCCCGCCGGAAGCGGGACGTCGCTGCTCGTCGAGCTCCCACTGGGAACCGCTGAGCCGGCGGGCTGACGCTCAACCAGCGCAGGCGCGCGGCGTCACAGGCCGCACTCCTCCAGCAGCCGCAGCCAGACTTCGCTGACGGTCGGAAACGGTGGGACGGCGCGCCACAGCCGTTCGAGGGTGTGCCTGCCGAAAATGTCATCCGGGCAGGTCAGGCAGCATGCTCGTGCTCGCGGAGGACACCGCCGAGGCGGTCGCGTCGGTGGATGTTCAGGTCGGCGAGCCGGTCCGAGTCGGTGATCGGTTCGGGCAGCGGGGCGAGTGGCCGGGCGTTCGCGATGCCCTGGCCAGAACGATGGGTGTTGGAGAAGTCCTCGTACTCGCGTAGCGCGTGCAGCAGGTGTTGCTGGTTCCAGATCAAGGCACGGTCGAGCAGCTCGCGCCCCGCAGGTTCGCACCCACCGCTCCATGATCGAATTCATACGGGGCATCTGGACGCCGCTGCGCACGACCTTGATCCCGGCGTCAGCGAGGACGGCGTCGAACAGGGCCGGGTACTTGCCGTCGCGATCGCGGATCAGGTACTTCACCCGGCATCCTCGATGTCCATCGCGAGGTTGCGGGCGGCCTGGGCCACCCAGGCGGCGGTCGGGTGCGCGGTCGCGCCCAGGATGTGGATGCGGCGGCTGGGCGTGTTCGATGACCGTTCCCCGTGCAGCCGCCGATAGCCCCACGAGGGGTTCTGCCGTACCAGGCGCAGTACCAGTTCGCGGACCGAGCGTATGGTGCGCGGCCGGCCCTGCCGCCGGGGCCGCGACGCCGCCGCGTGGCGGCGGGCGGCGAGGTCGCGGTGCCAGCGCAGAACAGTGTCGGGCCGTACCAGCAGCCGTAAACGGTGCAGGCCGGGTCTGGGCAGCTTGTTCAGGAGCGCGGCCAGCCATGCCCTGTCGGCTGGTTCGAACCGGACGCGCTGCTCGCCGAGTTGGCGCTGCAGTACCGCGAGTTGGCGGCGCAGGGCGAGGATATCCGTGTCCTTGTCCCGGTCTCGGCCCGCCAGCAGCCGCAGCAGCGCGAATGCGCTGGTGATGCCCAGGTACGCCAGTCGCACGAGCATGAGGCGGCATCATTGCGCAGTCACCAACGACGATGAGCGGGCAGACACGCGCAAGCCAACGCAAGGTCGACGCATCGGAGCCGTAATAGGCTCCGACCAGCACGGGTGTACTTTTCGGCAGGTACAAGGCGCAGGGTCAGTAGCACCAGTCCCGGACCTCGGCCCAGAAGAGCATCCAGATGAGTACCGCGTCGACAGCGATGCCGAACAGACCGGCGCAGGAGAACGTGGTCGCGAACATGATCAGCGCCCCGGCCGCGATGTCGAACCACAGGACGCTGAGTCCGAGCATTCGTGGCAACTCCTTGCCCAGCAAGAGGAGTAGGCCGAACACGACCTGCCCCGCACAGATGCCCAGCTGGAGCCAGAGCACATTCGCGTACCACGAAGGCAACGGAAGCTCCTGCACCGTACGCAGCTGCAACGCACCGATCGTCGCGAGCGTCAACAGCAGACCGAGCATGCCCCGGGCGGCCAACACGACGGACACCGCAATGACCTTGCCCGGCAACGACCTCCGCGCAACGGGCGGGCTCGGATCGTACTGGAGCCAGCGATGTTCGACAGAGTCGTCCGTGGACCATGGCCCCATCACGGCGCCCCCCATGGCGGCCGACCCTGACGGGCTTGGCTCGCGCGAGAGGTACGCCTGTCGCATTCGTCGCGAGCGGACGGCCATGACGACGTTGGCGACGAGGATGACGACGGCGATGACGCCCAACCCGATCGTTATGAACCGTGCTCGGTCCGGGTCGGTCCACACCGTCGTCGTGGGCGGGGCACCAGCGCCAACGCCCGCGAGGGCGGCCCTGCCGGCGTCGGTGGCAGTAGGTCCGAAGGTGGGCGCGGTGTAGGTGCTAGCCGTGGCGGACGGGCTGGCCGTGGTGGGCGAGGGTGCCGGCGGAGGTGACGGCGGGGGGTTCGAGATGCGGATCTCCCCACGCGTCGCCGGGGTTACTCCGTCACAGTGCTGCACAAACGTGGCGTCGAAGGCCTGCACATAGAACTCCCCATAGCCCTGCCGACCGAAGATCGCCTTCTTGACGGTGAAGGAGCCGTTCACCCGAAGGCGCATCCCGACCCGCCCGACACGTTCATATTCGGGGTGGTCCGGCTGTAGTTCGGGTACTGCGTGACCGTGTACGTGCCCGGGACGAGGACCCGCCCAGGGGCCGGAAAATCCGCTAAGTCGAAGTCGAGGAGCCAACCGCCCCCCTGGGGGGTGGTGACCGAGATCCTGACCTTGCTCCCGTCCTGGCTGGAGACGTCCATCACGTCGCCCTTGCTGGCAGAGTACGAATAGGACTTGCCGTGGGTGAGCGGGTCGTTGCTGTCCCCGCTGATGGTCAAGGTTCCGGTGGTGACCGCCTGTGCCTGGGCCGTGCCAGCCAGGAGCACGCCACCGACGGCTGCGGTGAGCGCCAGTGCAGCGGCCAGGGCACGCCGCCATGGCATCGTCATACTCGTCCTCCCCGTGTCGATGACCGGGCACGCCGGGGTGTGCGCGACGCGGCGCTTCGCCCGGGGCCTCGACCAGCCCGTCACGCAGATCAGCTCAACTGATCCGTGACAACTCCCGCTGGATGGTCAAAGTCGGTAGCCAGCCTAGGACAGGCCAACGCTCGCATGGGGTCTCGATACGGCTCTATTTGAGGTGCCGTGAGCATTGCGAGGGTGTGACGACGCGGTAACCATCGCCTCGCTGCGCCGTCGAAGGCGGCAGCCCGCGAGAGAGGCCGCCCATTCGCTAGCTCGACGCGTCGCCGGTGAAATTCCAGAGGCCAGGCGCAGCAGTCGTGGCGAGGCGACCAGCTCGTCGACGGTGCCGAAGACCGTCTGGGCGGCGAGGTGGCCGAGACGGCGTGCCACGGTTGCCGGCGACTTGCACGTGCCCGCGGCGCCGAACAGGTACTCCGCCACCGGGACCCAGTACAAGGGCCGTTAACCATGGGCGAAAGCCCAGGTCAACGGCCCTTTGTCTACTAACTCGCCGTTGACGCCGCGCCCGCTCTGCGCGTCGGCGTTGCGTTCACCGAACTCGGCCAAGCGATCTTGACCGCGGACCCGACAGCGGGTCAACCGCGTCCGCCGATCCCACGGTCGGTGGTCGCGCCAAGCCAGGCGACGCCCCGCTGCTGGGCGAGGAGGCGCAGGATCCCGGCCCGGACGGCGCGCTCGGCCGGTCCGTCCAGAACACGTTGTGGACGGTCCGGAACAGGCCCCGCGCGACGGGTCACCATCCAGCGGGTCTTCGACGGCGCCGGAGGCATCGCGCACGGCACCCGTGTCAGTGACTTGGTCAAGGGCTCCGACGCCGTCGTCGTCGAACCGGTTTGTGGCGCGTCGGGTCGGGTAGAGCGGCGCGACGACGCTCCCGCCGGCGCCCGTCTCTATCCCGGTTGTTCCATCGATCCGCTTTGCGAGTCCGCTGCACCAGGTCACCGACCAACCGCCGGTACCCGCGGTTCACGGAAGGAGTGCCGACGGCCAGCATGGCGCCGCCATTAGCGGATGAAGACGCGAGGGGACCGCGGCGGCCCTTGCTCGGCCGCGGGATGCTACTGCTCTTCATTGCTCTGATCGGCTGTTTCACCGCTTGGGGCATAGCGCAGGATCTGACCACGCCGATGGTGGCGGGCTTCAAGCGCATCTTCCAGATGAGCACCTTCCAGGCGTCGCTCGTCCAGTTGGCGTACTTCGGCGCATACTTCCTGCTCGCGCTCCCGGCGGCCTTTCTCAACCAGCGCTTCGGCTACAAGACGGGAATCCTCACCGGATTGGGGCTGGCGGCGCTGGGCGCCTTCCTCTTCTACCCGGCAAGCAAGATCATGACGTACGAGGCGTTCCTGCTGGCCCTGTTTGCGATGGCCGCCGGCTGCTCGATCCTGGAGACCTCCGCGAACCCGTACGTCATGTCACTCGGCCCGGAGGAGACGGCGACCCGGCGACTGAACTTGGCCCAGGCATTCAATCCGCTGGGGACGAACATCGGTGTGCTGCTGGCCTCGACCCTCATTCTGCCCAAACTCGCGGAACCGGTGGACATCTCGTCGCTGAGCCAGGACCAGCTGCATGCCATCCGCGCAGGCGAGCTCGGCGCCGTGATGGCCCCTTACCTGGGGCTGGCCGTCCTGCTGGCACTCATCGCCGTCGCCATCGCGAGTCAGAAGGCACCGCCGATCGTCGAGGAGTTCCCCGATACCGGCCCGCACACCGGCGGCACCGGCCACCTGTTCGGGGTGCTGTGGCGCAGCAAGCGGTACCGCTTCGGGGTGATCGCCCAGTTTGCAAACGTCGCGGCTCAGGTGTGCACCTGGACGTTCCTGATCCAGTACGTACAGCAAGCACTGGGCGGCAGCCTGCAGAAGGGCGGCGCCTACCTTCAGGTCAGCTTGCTCGTCTTCCTTGGATCACGCTTCCTGATGACGTGGGTGATCGGTCGCGTGCGCGCCACCACGGTGCTCGCCGTGCTGGCCTTCCTGGCGGTGATGCTGTGCTTGTTCGCGATATTGAGTCCCAACCTCGCAGGGGTCCTCGCCGTGGTCGCCCTGTCCTTCTGTCTGTCGCTCATGTTCCCGACAATCTACGGCGTTGCCCTCAAAGGGCTCGGGCCGGCGACCAAGTTCGGCGCCGCCGGCCTCGTAATGGCCATCGTGGGCGGCGCGATCATGCCGCTGGTACAGGGCAAGCTCGTGGACGAAACGAGCGCGGCAATCTCCTTTGTCGTCCCAGCCGCCTGCTTCGCCGTCGTCGGGCTCTACGCCCTCTACGACCTCAGGGCCGCGCCCGCGTCCGTCCGCGGGAGCACCCAGTCAGGCCTGCCCGGGGACGCCGGGCCGAGCACCGTCACCGGGGGCGCGGCATGAACCGCCGGCGCCGCGCGGTCGCGGCAGTCGCGGTCGTGGCGCTCGCCGTGGCAGGGTGCGGCGCGCAGAAGCCGACGAGCGCCACGACGACCACCAAGCAGCTCGAGGTCGTGTCGTGGTGGACCTCCGGGTCGGAGGCCGCCGCGCTGAACGTCCTCTTGTCCGCCATGCACCAGACGAATCCGAATGTCGAGGTCATCAATGCTGCGGTCACAGGCGGCGCCGGGTCACAGGCGGTCGTGGAGCTGGCCAAGCGGCTGCAGCATGGCAACCCACCGGACGTCTGGCAGACCTTCGCGGGCAAGTCCGTGCAAGGCTACGCCGACCGCGGCGTCATCCGCGACGTCGCGTCGGTCTTCACCGACGGTGGCCTCGGCGCGACGATGCAGCCGACCATCCTGCGTTCGCTCATGCACGACGGCAAGCCGTACGGGGTGCCAACAGGTGCTCATCGCAGCAACATGCTGTGGTTCAACATCTCGCTACTCAACCGAGCCGGCGTCACGCTGCCCTCCAGCGATTATCCCCTCGCCGCCTTCCTGGACGGACTGCAAAAGGTCAAGGCGTCTGGAGCCACCCCCCTGTGTCTCGGCGGCAAGGACCCGTTCACCATCGTCGAGCTGTTCGAGAACGTGCTACTTAGCACAATCGGGGTGAAGGGCTGGCAGGACATGGCTGGTGACCGCCTCAATTGGCGCAGCGCGCAGGTGCGCACGGCGCTGCGGACCTTCGGCGATATCCTCGCCTACGCCGATCCCGAGGCCGGCACGTTGACCTGGGACGCGGCGACAAGAAAGCTCGCCACCGGTGGTTGCGCCTTCGAGTCCATGAACGACTCGGTGTATGGCGAACTGGTCACCGACGGCGCGCAGGAGGGCAAAGCCTTCGGAGCTGTGCCGTTTCCCGGCACGGGCGACAGCTTCCTCGCGGTTGTCGACGTCTTCGTGGCCGCAACCAGGGCCAAGAACGCCAAGAACGCCCTCGCCTTCCTCAACGACATCAGCAAGCCGGCGACCCAGATTCCGTTCAGCAAGGCGAAGGGGTCGGTACCGGTACTCCGAAATATCGATATTTCGTCCCTGTCCGCCTACCAGCGGGATGCCTCGAAGAGCCTCTGGGGCTCATCGGTGCTGCTTTCGGTCGCCCACGGCGAGGCCATGAGCCCGGAGTTCCAGGAGGGCTTCTACGATGCGGTGTCGACCTACGTGCGTACCCGCGACCCGGACGCCTTCGCCCGGGATCTCGAAAACGCGGTCACCAAGGATAAGATCCCGCCACGCTGACCCGGCGGTCAGGCGTTGTCGCGCACCGCGCGAAGCACGGTCTCGACTCGATCGGCAACTCCGTGTGAGCGAGCGGCAGGAGGCCGAGCACCAGGAGCCCCAGGTCTTCGGCGGCGACGAGGGAACGGTGACGGCCAACGTCGCGGCAGCCGACAGCGGGCCTCGGGAGCCGAGCGGGGACGGCGGGGCGGCCGATCGAGGACTTGGAGCGCTGCTGGACCAGGTCGAGCCGCAACGTTCGAGGCCAAGCACCGACTCATCCAGCACACTTGCTGATCCCAAGACAACTCGGCATCGCCACCTTCCCGGGATGCCGCCGGTCAGGGCGGAGCGCCCGAGATGAGTTTGGGATGCAAGCTCTGCGCATGCGACGCCAGAAGGCGAATGTCAATTCCAGGAACGGCCCGCAGCACGGCGACGAAGTCGCGACCGCTGCGGCAGAGCCCGTGTCCCGCCAATCGTGACGTCACCGTACATGCGTTCAATTCTGCTGCTCGGGTGTACAGCGGGACTGCGCCCTCACCGGTTAACAGAGGAGCCATTTACAGTCCCGCGGGGTGCGCGTCAGGTCGGCTTTGGGCGACGGTTGTTGTGCTCGAGTTGGCGGGGCTGGCTGACCTCCGGGGGCTCAGCGCGCGGAGCTGCCGTCGCGCTCGCTGGTGTGATGGGCGGTGTTGGGTTCGTGGTCGTCGGGGCGGGGTTTGCCGGCCAGTTCGCGCTGCAATGCGGTGAGGTCGGTGGGTGGGCTGCAGTACTTCAGTTCCCGGGCGATTCTCCCCTGCTTGGCCTTGGCTCGTCCGCG
>Ga0310811_10014706_pt1 | contig 10219 bp, 9 predicted proteins | sample YCmetagenome_FD_207642 | JGI IMG/M metagenome (GOLD analysis project Ga0310811, IMG submission 207642) | Soil microbial communities from experimental microcosm in Duke University, North Carolina, United States - YC | ecosystem: Engineered > Artificial ecosystem > Soil microcosm > Unclassified ... | reverse complement strand
CTGAAGGCGCAATCGCACTTCCACAGGTAGGTATCGTGGTGATGATGGATGCGTCACTCCAGGATAAGGAAGATCGATATGGCTAGCATTGCTTCGCGCGGCTTGACGGGGATGACCGACCAGTTGAGCCTCGACGATATGATTTTCCCGAGCGACGGTCCTCCGCCGCCGCCGAGCGATAATCCCCCGCCGCTGGTGTTCACGGGCACGGACGGTAACGACGTCATCACGGGGAGCGCGGGCGATGACTTCCTGATCGGATTGGACGGCAACGACATTCTTATCGGTGGCGCCGGCGCCGACACGCTGGACGGCGATAACGGCGACGATCTCGGGGTTCGCGGCAACGATACCGCGAGCTACGTGACCGCGACGGCGGGCGTGTTCGCGAGCCTGGCGAATCCGTCGGGCAACACCGGCGACGCGGCGGGCGATACCTACATCAACATCGAGAATCTGACCGGCAGCAACTTTGACGACAGGCTGGAAGGTCTCGGCAATAACAACGTCCTCGACGGCGGTGCGGGCAACGACATCCTGGTCGGCGGCGCTGGAGCCGACACCCTGATCGGCGGCAGCGGGATCGATACCGCGAGTTACGCGACCGCGACCGCTGGCTTGACCGCGAGCCTCGCCAACCCTTCGAGCAACACCGGCGATGCGGCCGGCGATACCTACAACGGTGTCGAGAACCTGACCGGCACTACGTTTACCGATACGCTGAGCGGCGATGCCGGCAACAACGTCCTGGATGGCGGCACCGGCAACGACATCCTGATCGGTAACGATGGCAACGACACGCTGATCGGCGGCGCTGGTGCGGACACTTTGATTGGCGGCGTCGGCAGCGACACGGCGAGCTACGCGGCCTCGACGGCGGCGGTGAACGTCAATCTTGCCACCGGAATCGGCAGCGGTGGCGATGCGGCAGGTGATAGCTATAGCAGTATCGAGAACCTGACCGGCAGCGGCTTTGCCGATACGCTGACCGGCGACGCCAATGTCAACGTCCTCGTGGGCGGCGCCGGCAACGACATTCTCAACGGTGGGGCTGGCGCGGACACGCTGGTCGGCGGTACCGGCAATGACACCTACATCGTCGACCACCCATTGGACGTGATCGTCGAAAACGCCAACGAAGGCGTCGACAACGTCATCGTCAACACCGGCAGTTACACGCTCTCGGCCAACGTCGAGAACGCCCAGGCGGGGTTGACGATCGACACCACGATCACCGGCAATGCGTCGGACAACATCCTCACCGGCGGCATCGGAAACGACACGCTGATCGGCGGTGCTGGCGCGGATACGCTGATCGGTGGCGCCGGCAACGACACCGCCAGTTATGAGACTGCGACCGCTGGCGTGAAAGCCGGCCTAAGCGCTCCCGGGGCACCGTCGATAAACACCGGCGACGCGCTCGGCGATACATATAGCGGTATCGAAAACCTGACCGGCAGCAATTTCGGCGATTTTCTGCTCGGCAATGACGGCGACAACATCCTGAACGGCGGCGCCGGCAACGACACGCTGAGCGGCACCAACGGCAACGATATTCTGATCGGCGGCGCCGGCTCCGACCAGCTATTTGGCGGCACCGGCCATACGACTGCGAGCTATATCACCGCGACGGCCGGGGTGACCGCGAGCCTCGTGCGCGCCGATGTCAGCCTCAATACCGGCGACGCATTTGGCGACACCTACAGCAACGTCCAAAACCTGACCGGCAGTACCTTTGACGACAAGCTGACCGGGGATATCGACAACAGTATTATCATCGGTAACGCGGGTAATGACCGGCTGGACGGCGGCCTTGCGGGGGCGGGCTTCACCGGCAACGACACGCTGACGGGCGGTGCCGGCAACGACACCTTCATATTCCACAGCGGGCTCGGACAGGCCAATCATGACACCGTCACCGACTTCGCGCCGGGACAGGACGTCATGGAGCTGCATGACGGGCTGTTCGCCAGCGCAACGGCCGCGCTCGCGGCGGCGGCGCAATCCGGCAACGATGTCCTCATCACGGTCGATGCGTCGACCAGCATCCTGCTGCAGAACGTCGCCCTGGCCAATCTGCACGTGACCGATTTCCATCTCGTGTGAAGCCTGTACCGGTCATCCGGAGGCGCGCACGTCGTTGCGCGTCGCCGGATGATGGAGAACTCTCAAACAAGGCGCTCTCAACTTTCGTTCTGCGCCACGATGCCCTTGATCTCTTCGAGCAATGTCCGCCACGCCGCATCGATCTCCGGCGACCAATCCGGTCCCAGAATTTCGCGCAAGGTGCCGGCGATCACGCCGAAGAATGCGACGAACAGATCGCGCGGCGTGCCGTAGGCGTCGTGCGAGGATATTTCGCATTCGATCATGCGGAAGTGCCCGGTGCGGGGACCGGCGAAATCCAGGATCGCCTCGATCGTCAGCGCCAGCATCGAGCCCTTGACGGGTTCAGAGCCCTCGGTACGAAACATCGCTATCGTCTCTGGGTGTTCGGCGTGCAGACGGCGATAGACCCTTGGCGTCAGGTCCTCGCAGCGCAGGGCTGCGATTTCAAAGCTGCGCTCGATCGGATTTGGTAACGCGGTCATGGCGGCGGGTGCGGTTTTCAGGACATGTCGAAGGTTTGAAAAAAAAGAGCAGGGCATAAAGCCCTGCTCAAAAATTGTGTCGACCCTTTTACCTCGAAAAATTAGGTTTGATCTTGATTGACGAGGCGACGCTGCTTGTGCGCGTCAGGGCTCCTCCCGAGACTTGGACCACCAGACTTCAGCCTCTCGGCCAGCCTGAGCCCGCACTGGTAGACCATCTTTTTCGTCTTGTCACCATTTTCGGCAACGATTGTTCAAATTTCGAGCAATCTGGGTAATGATCGAGAACGAGCCACTGCTGGTTGCGGATCGGCGGATTGGAACCCGGGGTAGGTAATAAGGTAGCGGGAGCGCCCGCTGATACACCGCCGTCGCAGGCTTATTTCCGCAGCCGTGCAAGATAAAGTCGGGAACCGGATATCGACTCCGGACTCTCAGGGTGATTAGGTCCGAAGCGGATGGGTTCGCGATGCGCAAGCGGCTGAAGAATTTCTTACCGGTAGTCCTGATTGCCCTGGCGGTGCAGATTTTCGCACCGATCGGCGCATGCTGGGCCGCGAGTATCGCAGCCTCGGACCCGCTCGCCGCCGCCGTGATCTGTCACGGTAACGCACCCTCGCACTCCGGACCGACCGACCAGACCGGGCACCGCGCCCACGAAGGCTGCTGCTCGGTATGCAGCGTGCTGCAGACCGGCGCGCCGGTCGATGTCCCGCAAACCGCCGAGATCATCAGCGTCGATCGCCACCACGCGCGGGTGGTCTGGACCGAATTCACGCCGGACCGGTTCGCCTCCCGCGCCGGCTCGCACGCGCAGGCGCGCGCCCCTCCGCTGTTGACGTGAACCTGGCGGCCACCGGCCGCTCCCGCTCGTTCACATCTCGACATTTGCGGAGAACTCAATGTCTATCCGACTATTGCGCGCGGGCCTGTATGGGCTCGCCATCCTGCTCGTGCCCATAGGCGAAGGCTTCGCCCACGAAATCGTGGGCAACCGCTTCTTTCCCGCGACGCTTGGCATCGACGATCCCGGCGTCAACGACGAACTTTCCGTTCCGACAATCGCAGTTTTCAAGACCGGCGACGATCCCGCCTTCAGGCAGCGCGATATCTCCGGGGAATTCTCCAAACGCATCACCGATGCGTTCGGGGTATCGTTCGGCGTGACCCACACACATTTCGGCGCGCCGGGCGGGCCCACCGGAATGGGCGCCGACGGATTTCAGAATCTGGAGACGACGTTCAAATACCGCCTGTTCAAGGACCCGGTGCATGAGTTCGTGATGTCGGTCGGCCTCAACGTCGAATGGGGTCGGACCGGTGCGCAAAGGGTCGGCGCGGAACAGTTCAACACCTACACGCCGACCGTGTTTTTCGGCAAGGGATTCGGCGATCTTCCCGACACGCTGTCCTGGATCCGGCCCATCGCCGTGACCGGCCAGGTTGGCTATGCGATTCCCGGCAAGCGCTCGACCACGACCTTTGCAATCGACCCCGACAGTGGCGATCCGACGATGGATAGCGAATTTCATCCGCACGTGCTCAATTGGGGCGGCACGCTGCAATACAGCATGCCCTATCTGAAATCCGCCGTCATCGATCTCGGCTTGCCGGATTTCATCAACCGCTTCATCCCGCTTGTTGAGGCGACGTTGCAGACGCCGGTCGCCAATACCTTCACATCCGGCACGGTGACCACGGGGACCATCAATCCGGGATTCCTCTGGATCGGAAACGGCTTTCAGGTCGGCGTTGAAGCGCTGATTCCGATCAATCGGCAGAGCGGGACAGGTGTCGGCGTCATTGGCCAACTGCATTTCTATCTCGACGATCTCGATCCGCGTGGAATAGGCAGGCCGATCTTCGGCAGCGCCGTTATGCCCGCAACGCCTTTTGCAAGGAAATGACCATGAATGACCGCCGGACCAAGTACCTCACCGCCGTCCTCGCAACGATTCCGCTGCTGCTGTTGCTTGTCGGAGGGCAAGCAGCCGCGCACGCGATGCTCGAGCGCGCCGAACCGCGCGTCGGCAACACTGTAGCAATGGCACCTCGCGATGTGACGCTCTGGTTTACACAAAAACTGGAGGCTGCCTTCAGTACGATCAGTGTGACGGATCCCGCGGGTCAGCGCATCGATACCGGCAAAGCCCGCGTCAGCGGTAATCAGATGTCGGTTTCGATACGCGCCGGCGGCGCCGGAATGTATCGTGTGATCTGGCGGGCGCTTTCGGCGGATGCGCACACAACCGACGGCAGCTTCACGTTTCAAGTCGGCCGTTGAGCCATCGGCCGATCAACCGATGGGCTGGTTCGGAGATCACATCGACGATATGTTGGCGCTCATTCGTGCGATCCATTTTGCCGCAACCTCGATCGTGGCGGGTAGCTTGATTTTCCGGCTGCTGCTGATGGGACCGTTGGCGCGCTCCCCGCAAGCTGTCGCCGTCGGCAAGCAAACACGTCGTGTCGCGGCGATCGGTCTCGTCGCAGTCATGGCTTCCGGTGCGATCTGGTTACTGTTGCAAACGGCGTCCATGAGCGGTCTGCCGTTCAACGAAGCCGTGACGGCAGACGTGTTATCGACGGTCGTAACCGGAACCCAATTCGGACTGGCTCAGGACGTTCGCTTCGCGCTCGCGCTTATTCTGGCCGGCTGTTTGTCGTATGACCACGTTGCACCGTCGCGTTGGTTGGGGCTGCTGTCGGCGCTCGGCCTGATCGCAGCCATCGCCTGGACCGGCCACGCCGGGGCGGGTATTGGTGAAATGGGAGCCCTGCATCTGGCGGCCGATGTGTTGCATTTGATCGGCGCGGCGGCCTGGCTTGGAGGCCTCGTTTCCCTTGTCCTCCTGTTCGGTATAGTGCGTCGCGATGTTTATGCTTCGATGTTGCTTGCTCAAGATGCGACAAGACGCTTTTCTATCCTGGGTATCGCCTGTGTCGGCACGTTGATTTTGACCGGCTTCGTCAACGCGTGGCTTCTGGTCGGCTCGTTCCAGGCGCTGCTTTTCTCCGACTACGGGAGGCTCCTGACGCTCAAGTTGGGGTTGTTCGCCGTCATGCTGTCATTCGCCGCGGTCAACCGGTTTTGGTGGACGCCCCGGCTCTTCTCGTCGTCGGGGCACCAGCTGCAACTCAATTCGCTGCGCCAGCTTTCGCGCAACAGCATCATTGAGATCGTTCTGGGGATTATCATCCTCGGCATCGTGGGCGTCCTCGGCACGCAGCATCCTGCGATCCACGCCTTGGAGAATTTGCAACAATGAGATCGAGATCAAGCCGGAAATACACGCATGAGGCGGCAAGCGCACGCAAACGACAAAAGGAAAAGTCCGATGAATGCACGCTCCCTTTGTTTCGTCTCTATCGGCCTTGCGGTAGCAACCCTGTACGCAGCCGCGGCCAGTGCCGAGGAGGTCAAGGCGGGCGACCTCGTGATTTCGCAGGCCTGGAGCCGTGCGACGCCGAGCGGCGCCAAGATCGCCGGCGGTTATCTCACCATCGAAAACAAGGGTGCCGCGCCGGACCGGCTGGTCGGCGGTTCCGGCGATATCGCGGGCAAGGTCGAGGTTCATGAAATGTCTGTCAACAATGGCGTGATGACGATGCGCCCGCTCGACAAGGGGCTTGCGATCGAGCCCGGCAAGACCGTGAAATTCGCGCCCGGCGGTTATCATCTGATGATGTTCGACCTCAAGAGCCCGTTAAAGCAGGGCGACAAGGTGCCGGTCACGCTCGAATTCGAGAAGGCCGGCAAGGTGACGTTGTCGCTCGACGTGCAGGGGGTCGGCGCGCAGGCGCCGGCGGGCGGATCGGATGGTCACACCATGAACGCGCCGGATCATTCCGGTATGAAGAAGTAGGGGGTGGCCATGTCGAAGACAGGTTTTGTCGTTGCCGCCATCGTGCTCGCTGCTTCGCCGGCCTGCGCGCATGTGGGGCTGGAAACGAAGCAGGCGACGATCGGCGCGTCCTACAAGGCGGTATTCACCGTGCCGCATGGCTGCGCCGGTTCGCCGACCGTGAAGATCCGAGTGCAAATTCCGGAAGGCGTGATCGCCGCAAAACCGATGCCGAAGGCGGGCTGGAATGTCGAGGCGATCAGCGGCAAATATGCCGGCGAATACGACTACCACGGCAGCAAGCTGTCCGAAGGCGTCAAGGAGGTGGTGTGGAGCGGCGGCAAGCTGCCGGACCATCATTATGAAGAATTCGTGGTCTCGACTTATCTCACCACCGGCCTGAAGCCGAACACGACACTGTATTTTCCGGTGGTGCAGGAATGCGAGCAGGGGGTCAGCCGCTGGATCGATATTCCAAAGGAGGGCACCGAGGCGGGGCATGGCAGCAAGACACCGGCGCCCGGCGTCAAGCTGATGCCGAAACCGTAAGGTCGCGACAATGCGCGTCATTGCGGGCCTTGCAGCACTGCTGGTGTCGCTGTGTTTAGCGACCGGCGCGCTGGCCCATGCCGTGTTGGTCTCGACTGAACCCGCCGACGGCAGCGTTCTTACGCAATCGCCGAAGACGTTGCAGCTGCGCTTCAGCGAGGCCGTTGAGCCTGCCGTGGTCAGCCTGATCGACGCCGCCGGCAAGACCCGCGACGTCACGGTGCGCGCCGCCGACCAAACGGTTGTGATCAGTTTGCCGGACGAGTTGCCGCGCGGCACCCAGGTCGTCAGCTATCGCGTGGTCTCGCAGGATGGTCATCCCGTGGCGGGATCGCTGATGTTCTCGATCGGCGCCGTCACCGGCAACGCGACAAGGATGGAGACAAGTTTTGTTGTTTCCGCCTTGATCTGGCTGTTCCGGATCGGGGTATATCTCGGCCTGTTCGCCGGCGTCGGCGGCGTGTTTTTCGCCTCCTGGATCGGGTGGGGGCCCAGCGGCGCGCGGGTGATCATCGGCGCGTTGCGCGTCGGTCTCGTCAGCGCGATCGTATCGCTTGGCCTGCAAGGCGTCGATCTGCTGAACCTGCCGCTCGGCGGCCTGTTTTCATTCGCGCCATGGAAGAGTGCATTCGGTACCAGCCTTGGGCCGTCGCTGCTGATCGCGATCGCTGCGATGTTGATTGCGCGGCTGGGTTGGCAGAGCCCGTCGATGTCGATGTCCTGGAAGCTGACCGCCGCCGCCATGGCCGGCGTAGGCCTCTCGCTGTCCACCAGCAGCCACGCCGCCACCGCAGCGCCGGAATGGGTGACGGGCCCTGCCGTGTTCGTCCATGGCGTTGCCGTTGCTTTCTGGGTCGGGGCGCTCGCGCCCTTGATCGCGCTGGCGCGGAAGCGGAACGGCACGGTGCTGCCGGTTCTGCTGCGGTTTTCGGGCGTCGCCGTGCCGGTCGTCTTAGCGCTGGTGCTGACCGGGTTTGGACTCGCGATCGTCCAGCTTGAAACCTTCGGCGCCCTGATCGGAACCCGATATGGCATCATCCTGCTGGTCAAATTGACACTGGTCGCGATGCTGCTCGGTCTTGCCGCCCTGAACCGGTATGTCGTGACACCGGCCTTGAAAGCCGAACCGCGCAATTCGCGAGAACTGAAGGGCGGTGTCTTTTTTGAATATGTCGCGGTGCTCCTCATTCTCGCCGTCGTCGCCGGCTGGCGGTTCACGGCGCCGCCGCGGGCGCTTGCTGCCGCCGCTTCGGCGGCGGTGGAAGCGCCGCTCGCGATCCATATTCACACCGAGACCGCGATGTTCCAGGTGCTGATTTCGCCGGGCAAGGTCGGGTCGGACGATTTCGTGCTGCAATTGATGGCGGGCGACGCCAGCCCGTTGCCGGCCAGGGAGGCGACGCTGACGCTGAGCCTGCCGGAGCGCGGCATCGAGCCGATCGAGCGCAGCGCGACGCTCGGATCCGACGGCTATTGGCACGTGCGCGGCGTGCCGTTACCGCTGCCCGGACGCTGGCACATGCGGATCGACGCGCTGGTCACCGATTTCGAAAAAGTCACGCTGGAAGACGATTTCGAGCTGCGGTGAGGGCGTGTTCGGCCGATGGCGTTGTGTGCAGCGTACCGTCAACGTCATTGCGAGGAGCTCGTGCGACGAAGCAATCCATTCTTTCTTTGCGCGGCTGTATGGATTGCTTCGCTTCGCTCGCAATGACGAAGGGGGCGGCGCAGTCGCGCGACCCATCGGCTCGCAATGACGCAGAGAAGGCCAATTCCGACCTGATCGCGCCGCAATTATGCGGTCAAGATCGGGGGCAAAATGGCCGGAAATCCGCGTGCTTAGCGGCATTTTAAGGTGTCCCGGCCTTGTATTTTCGTGCCCGATCCGGTTTCACTGCAATTGTTCCGCTCGTCCCCCTGATTCCCCGAGTTGACCCATGCGATTGTCGCGGTTTTTTCTTCCCATCCTGAAAGAGAATCCGAAAGAGGCGGAGATCGTCTCGCACCGCTTGATGCTGCGCGCCGGGATGATGCGGCAGGAAGCGGCCGGCATCTACGCCTGGCTGCCGCTGGGTTTTCGGGTGCTGAAGAAGATCGAGCAGATCGTCCGCGAGGAACAGGACCGCGCCGGCGCGCTGGAATTGTTGATGCCGACGCTGCAGCTTGCCGACCTCTGGCGCGAGAGCGGCCGCTACGATGCCTATGGTCCGGAAATGCTGCGCATCAGCGACCGCCACAAGCGGGAATTGGTCTATGGGCCGACCAACGAGGAAATGATCACCGAGATTTTTCGCGCTTACGTCAAATCCTACCGCAGCCTGCCGCTCAATCTTTATCACATCCAGTGGAAGTTCCGCGACGAGCAGCGCCCGCGCTTCGGCGTGATGCGCGGCCGCGAGTTCCTGATGAAGGACGCCTATACGTTCGACATCGACGAGGCCGCGGCGCGGCGCGCCTACAACCGGATGTTCGTGGCTTACCTGCGCACCTTTGCCCGGATGGGCTTGAAGGCGATCCCGATGCGCGCGGAGACCGGCCCGATCGGCGGCGATCTCAGCCATGAATTCATCGTGCTGGCGGAAACCGGCGAGTCCGGCGTGTTCTGCGACAGCGACGTGCTCAATCTGCCGATTCCCGGCGCCGACGTCGATTATGACGGCGATCTCACGCCGATCATCAAGCAATGGACCTCGGTCTATGCCGCGACCGAAGACGTTCATGACGCCGCGCGCTTCGAGCGCGAGGTGCCGGCGGAAAAGCGGGTGAACACAAGGGGCATCGAGGTCGGCCAGATCTTCTATTTCGGCACCAAATATTCCGACGCGATGAAGGCTGTTGTCGCAGGCCCCGACGGTGTCGACGTGCCGGTCCATGGCGGCTCACACGGCGTCGGCGTATCGCGCCTGGTCGGCGCCATCATCGAGGCCTGCCATGACGATGCCGGCATCAAATGGCCGCAAGCGGTTGCACCCTTCACCGCCGTGATCCTGAACCTGAAGCAGGGTGATGCGGCCGTCGATGCCGCCTGCGAGGCGCTTTATCGCGAGCTCGAGGCCAGGGGCGTCGACGTCCTCTATGACGACACCGATCAGCGCGCCGGTGCAAAATTCGCCGCCGCCGACCTGATCGGCATTCCCTGGCAGATTCTGGTCGGCCCCAAGGGCCTTGCCGAGGGCAAGCTCGAGATCAAGCGGCGCAGCGACGGCGCGCGCGAGAACCTCAGCCCGGCGGAAG
>Ga0310811_10014705_pt1 | contig 10219 bp, 9 predicted proteins | sample YCmetagenome_FD_207642 | JGI IMG/M metagenome (GOLD analysis project Ga0310811, IMG submission 207642) | Soil microbial communities from experimental microcosm in Duke University, North Carolina, United States - YC | ecosystem: Engineered > Artificial ecosystem > Soil microcosm > Unclassified ... | reverse complement strand
CTTTTCTGCTTGGGACCGACGAGATCAGAACGTGTGCCGGACGCGGCCGCTGATCTGATGCGCGGTGAAATCGCGGCCGCCGAACTTGAAGTCGTAGCCGAGCGAAAGCTGCGTCCGCTCTGCAAGCGCCATCGACAGCCCGGCGCCGACGACGCCAAAATCGGTGCCCGCCCCGGCCGCGGTCGTCGTGAAAGTGCCCGGCAGCGCCTGGTCGACGAAACTGGCCCGGATATCGCGCGTTTTGTCGAGAAACTCGTGCTGCCAGCTTGCCCGCAATTCTGGCGTCGCCACGCCATTCTGCCACGCCCAGTCGGTGCGCACCCGCGCGCCGAGCGACGAGCGCAGGGAGTCGGCGCGGTCCGATTGTACCGAGAGCGCCGCGGCTCCGGTTTCGGTGTAACCATCCACCATCACCGCCGTATATTGCAGACCGGCTTCCGGCGTGACCGTAAAGCGCCCGCTGCGATAATCCCGTCCGACCGACCCTTGCAAGGCGAACTGGCTGCCATTTGGGCTGCTGGTGTTCGCTTGGCCCAGCGCGAGGCGCTTGTTGTCGTACGAATTACGGCCATAGATCATGGCGCCGTTGACGAACCACGACGACGGACCATACCAGGTGCCATAGCCGCCGATCAGCCAGGTTTCGATCTTGCTTGTGCTACCGAGCGTATCGAGATCGGCGAAGGTGCGGGTGTAACCGCCGAGGATGCCCAGGATCAGGTTGTCGTTGATACGGCGGTCAATGCCGGCGGTGATTCCGGTCGCGGTGAACTTGCTTTGCGGCGCGCTGCTGGTCGCCCCCTGTCTGGCGAAGACCGCGTTGCCATAAAGGAAGAACCCCCATGGGTCGTCGCCGATGAGTTTCGACGGCGCTTTGGTGATAGCCCGCTGCGGCTCGACGGCGGCAAAGGCGTCCTGAAACCGGTCACGGCCGTCGGCGGCGAAAGCAAAGGCCGCTTCGGCAGCAGCATCCGTCGACGTCGGCCCTGACGGCAGCCGTTGTCCGCCATTCTGCATGGCATCCAGCATGGAAAGCGCGCCCAGCCCTGCGAAAGACATGGCAGGACCGCCACTGCGCAGGTTCGATAGCCGCTGATCGACCATTTGACCGGTCTGCGCCGCGTTGCTGACACCGATCGAGGTCAGGGCCTGAAACGCCGTGGGCGTCAATTGCGCCATGGCCGATGCCGGATCGCCGGCGCTGGCCACCTGGTCGATCAGAGATTGGGTGGCGGCGCTGGCCGCTTGAGTCGTCGACATGTTGTCGAGGATCGAGGCGACGCCCGCGGTCTGGCCGTTCCCGGCAAAGGACGAGAACGACCTCGTCGAACTGCCGGTGAAGGATTCGAAGCCGGTGTAGAGCGTGCCGCCGATATTGACGGTCCCACCGGCCTGCAACGCCGCGATCTTGTCGGCCGACAGACCGACCTTCTGATAAGTGAGATTGTCGGTGCCGGCGCCGCCGTCCACCAGGCCGACGATCCTGGACCCCGCCTGAATCGTCACCGTATCGTTGCCCGCCCCCATCGCGACTCGGCCGATGATCGTGCCTGAATTGGTCAGCGTATTGGCGAAGGTGCTGGTGATGACGATCGCTTCGCCGTTCGCGCCCTGGATCGTGCCGGCATTGTAGATATTGACCGCGGCGAAGGCATTGCCGTGGCTGCTGTCGTCGACGGTGATGGCGCGCTGGTCGGAGTAAATCAAACCACCGACGTAGTTGTTGATCGTGCCGCCGCCAACGGCGACCGCTTCGTTAAGGCTGTCCACCCCGGCGGCGGTCGTGCCTACGGCCTTGATCGTCCCATAGTTGTTGAGCGTCAGCAGGCGGTCGACGTCGATAGCGTCGCCGTCGGCACTCTTGGCCGTGCCGATGATGGCACCGTAGTTGGTGACCGTCGTCACCTGCGCGTTGGTGGTCGTATCGATGTTGAGACCGCCGCCGTCGTTGCCGACAATGGTGCCGTAATTGAGCACGGTGATGCCCTGCGCAGCCGTAATGCCGTGGCGTGCCCCGGAAATCAGACCGGTCTTGTAGTTGTTGACCGTGCCGTTGTACGTCGCCGTATTGAAATCGATGGCGTCATTGCCGCTGTCATTGCCATTGGCGCCGGTCACCCAGTTGGCGACGACGGAGCCGAAATTGTTGATGACCATACCGTTCGCGGCGCGGATGGCGTCGGCATCGGCGGCAGTGACGACGCCGGTGGCATAGTTGTTCAACACGACGGTGGCCGTGCCGGCCGCAATATTGTTGAAGTCGATGGCCTGGCCGTTGTTCGAGCCGGTCCCGATCGCCTGGATGGTGCCGGAATTGTCGATCCGCACGGCGCCGGTTGCGATGTTGATGTTGGACTGGAGCGCATCGCTCTGAGACTGGATGAGCGCGCCGGCATTGTTCGTGATCGTCACGTTCGCGGTGGTCGAGGTAACGAAGCGAATGGCGCGCGCGCCGGTGCCGGTCGACTGAATGGTGCCCGAGTTGATGATGCTGCTACTGGTTGCGCCGCCAGTCACCGAAACGGCTGGGTTGCTGCTCGGCGATACCGACCCGCTCGGCGTGACGATGAGATTGTTTCCGGCCGTAACGGCCTGCGCCGACATCGTCGATGTCGATATCGTGGTATCGGCGGCTTGGGCCTGGAAAGGTGCAGATAAAGACGCCACCGCTGCGATCAACGCGCAGCCGCTCACCGAACTCAACAAACGACGCATCCCCGAGCCCCTTTACGCCCCATTAACCGGGAAGTACCTAGGCACCCTCAATGACGATCGAGTGACATGCGCCGCTGTCGTATCCCCCCTATTTTTGCGGATGCCTTATGCAAATTCGCAGCACAACAGCTTGAGACCCCGGCGCAACGACAAGCCCCGCCGCAGTCCCGCTCCTGTGGCGTGCGCAATGCCTGGCGAAACGAAAAGCTGCATGAGATCGCAGTCATTGTCGCGCCGATCAGGAAAGACCGCCGGCAAGCGCGAGCACCAGGCCATCAATGACTGCGATGGATCGGTGGCAAATGTTTCCGACCGAGAAACAAACACGCCACAAAATCCGCCTTATGTTTGCCGTTGATTTGTTTCATCAGCGCCCCGCCAAACATCTTATTCAAATTGCAAATAGCGTCAGTCGTTCAGCAAAAAACATTTGGCAATCGTTCGTTTGAGCGATAGGACGCACACGCGTGCTGATAATGAACGCTTTATCTGATGAAGGAATCTGGAATGGCTAAGAAGTCCAAGTCCGCGAAGAAAACCAAGACCGCCGTCAAGAAAATTCGGCGCAGGCCGTGGACCAACGAAGAATACAAGACGCTCAAGGCGCATTCCAAGGCGCGCACGCCCGTCGCCAAGATCGCCAAAGAACTCAAGCGCACGCCCGGTGCGCTGCGCCAGCAGGCGCTCAAGCTGAACATCGGCCTCGGCCACCAGCGCTAAGCCCGGGGGAACCCAAAGTGGCGGCCCGGCCGCCACTTTGCCCCTGCCAGAAAATTAAAAAATCGTCACCAGGAGCCGGAACCCATCGCGGTCGCCGTGGTTATTGCCGTGTCTGTTTAGTCGGGCGGCTCCCCCCTTACCCCCCGAATAGCCGTCTGGCTTAGGGCCCCGAACTCCGGTTCGGGGCCCATTTTTTATGAAATAGACTGTTGTTTGAGTGCTTTCTGCCGCGCCCCGGCCGCGTTTCGATCTGCTATAGTGTCGCGGTTCCGCCTCGCCTCAGCTTCGGCTTTTCCCACTGTCTGCCTTCTTGAGGAGCGCTTCCATGTCCACCACCGGCTGGGTCGTTCTCGGCGTCGTCGTCGTGATCGTGCTCTGGGCGATCTCTGTATACAATAGCCTCGTCGCCATGCGGCAACGGGTCAATCAGTCCTTCGCCGACATCGATGTTCAGCTCAAACAGCGCCACGACCTCATTCCGAATCTGGTCGAGACCGTAAAGGGCTACGCGGCGCACGAACGCGGCACGCTGGAAGCCGTGGTGCAGGCGCGCAACACCGCCATCGCCGCGCCCGGCGTCGAGCAGAAAGTCGCCGCCGAAAACATGCTCACCGGCGCGCTCCGCCAGCTCTTCGCCCTGTCGGAGAGTTATCCCGACCTCAAGGCCAACCAGAACTTCCAGCAGTTGCAGGCCGAACTGTCCGACATCGAAAACAAGCTCGCCGCTGCCCGCCGCTTCTTCAACAATGCGGTGCAGGAATACAACACCGGCATCCAGCAGTTCCCCGCCGCGTTGTTCGCCGGCATGTTTGGCTTCCACCCTCAGCAGTTCTTCGATCTCGGCGAAAGCCGCGCCCAGCTCGATCAGGCACCGAACGTGAAGTTCTGAGCGCTGTCATTTCGGGGGCGCGCCGCAAGGCGCGGGCCCGGAATCCGGACGCATAGGTTGGGACTTTCTGGATTCCGGGTTGGTCCCTGCGGACCGCCCCGGAATGACGGGTAACAGCGATGGCCGCCTTCGGTCTCTACACTCACATCCAGTCCAACCGGCGCCGGTCGATCGCGCTGCTGATCGGCCTGTTCTTCCTCATTTACGTGCTGGTTTATGCCGGCGCCTTGCTCGCCGAGGTGCTGAGCGTCGGCAACGCGCCGCTGGATTATCTGCTGCGCGCGGCTGCCTATGATTTCGTCAAGGCGGCGCCATTCGCCACAATCGGCACCATCATCTGGGTGGCGATCGCCTACAAGTTCCACCAGTCGATGATCGACGCTGTCACCGGCGCTCATCAGGTCAGCCGTACCGAGGAGCCGCGGCTCTATAACCTCCTCGAGAATCTTTGCATTTCACGCGGCATCCCGATGCCGACGCTGCGCATCGCCGACGATGACGCGCTCAACGCCTTCGCCACCGGCCTCAACGAAAAGCAGTATTCGATTACGGTGACGCGCGGCCTGCTCGCCGCGCTCAACGACCAGGAGATCGAGGCGGTGCTCGGCCACGAGCTTACCCACATCCGCAATGGCGACGTGCGCATGCTGGTGATCGCGGTGGTAATCGCCGGCGTCATTTCCTTCTTCGGCGAAATGGTGTTCCGGCTGTTCTTCCAGAACGCCTTCTATGGCGGCTTCGGCGGCCGCCGCCGCGACGGCGACGATCGCAAGGGCAATGGCGCCGGCATCGCCATCGTCATCGCCATTGCGCTGATCGTGGTTGCCTGGGTGCTGTCTGTGGTGATCCGCTTTGCGCTGTCGCGGCAGCGCGAGTATCTGGCCGATGCCGGCTCGGTCGAACTCACCAAGAACCCGGATGCCATGATCTCGGCCCTGCGCAAGATCGAGAACCGCGGCGAACTGGCGAGCGCCAATTCTGCGGTGATGGAAATGTGCGTGGATAATCCGCGCGAGGGCTTCGGCGACATCTTCGCGACCCATCCCTCGGTGGACGCGCGGGTCGCGGCGCTGGTCAAATTCGCCGGCGGTCATGACCCCGGGCCGCTGGCGCTTGAACCCCCGGCGGCGGAAGAGCAAATGCCCTCGCCCGAACAAGGCCCCTGGGGGCCCGAAGTGCCGCAGCCGCAATCGGGGCCCTGGGACACGTCAGGTGTTGATAATCAACCTGGCAGCGGCCCCTGGAACTCCAAACCGCGCTAGATCAGCCGCATATTATTAAAGCGCGCTCCGGGAGCATCTCATGCCGTGGCTCGAACCCGTCTCGCTCACCGGCGCCCATGTGCGCCTGGAGCCGCTGTCGCAAGCACACCGCGCCGAACTGGCCGAGGCGGTCAAGGACGGCGAGTTGTGGCGGCTGTGGTACACGGCGATCCCCTCGCCCGACGGCATGGAGAAGGAGATCGACCGGCGGCTGTCGTTGCAGGGGGCGGGGGCGATGCTGCCCTTCACCGTGTTCGACGCCGTCGGCGGCGGCGTCGTCGGCATGACCACCTACATGAATGTCGATGCGGCCAACCGGCGCGTCGAGATCGGCTCGACCTGGTACGCCAGGCGCGTGCAGCGCAGCCCGCTCAACACCGAGGCCAAACTGCTGCTGCTGAGCCACGCCTTCGAGCGCCTCGACTGCATTGCCGTCGAATTCCGCACGCATTTCTTCAACCGGCCGAGCCGCCGGGCGATCGAACGGCTGGGCGCCAAGCTCGACGGCATCCTGCGCAACCATCAGATCGGCTACGACGGCACGCTGCGCGACACCGCCGTCTACAGCGTCATCGCGTCGGAATGGCCGACCGTGCGGCAGCACCTGTCGTTTTCGCTGACGCGGACGCCGGCCTAGCGGCGTTGCTCCGCGGGCTCAGTGGCCCTCGAAGGCGAACAGCGTGCGCACCGGCACGCCGAGCTTGCGCAGCTTCTCCGCGCCGCCGAGATCCGGCAGATCGATGACGAAGCACGCCGCGAGCACCTCGGCGCCGAGCTGATGCAGCAGCTTGATCGCCGCCTCGGCGGTGCCGCCAGTGGCGATGAGGTCATCGACCAGCACCACCTTTTCGCCCTTGATCAGCGCATCGGCATGCATCTCGATCACGTCCTCGCCGTACTCAAGCGCATAGGTCATGCTGACGCGCTTGTGCGGCAGCTTGCCCTTCTTGCGGATCGGCACGAAACCGGCCGACACCTGGTGCGCCACAGCGCCGCCGAGGATGAAGCCGCGCGCTTCGATGCCGGCGACCTTGTCGATCTTGGCGCCGGCCCAGGGCTGCACCAGCTCGTCGACGGTACGGCGGAAGGCGCGCGCATCGCCGAGCAGCGTGGTGATGTCGCGAAAGATGATGCCGGGCTTCGGATAATCCGGAATCGAACGAACGGCATCGCGCAAGTCGCTGCGAATATCGGGAGCGTTCATGATGGCCTTTCGGTCATGTAAGAGTGATCGACAGACAAGGACGGGAAAGCGCCTGACTAGACCTTGAGCACACGCCCCGCAACGGCATCGAGTTTCTTCATCAGTTCCGGATCACGCGCCTCCGGCTGCGTGATCAGCGCGCTGTCGAGCGCGCGATCGGAGCCGATCGGACACGGCTCGTGCTCACGCGGGAAATCGCGCGCCAGTCGCGATACCAGCCGCTTGGCGCGGTCGGCGTTATCGAACAGCACGGCGACGATATCGGCCACCGTGACGGCATCGTGATCGGGGTGCCAGCAATCGAAGTCGGTGACCATGGCGACCGTCGCGTAACTGATTTCAGCTTCGCGGGCGAGCTTGGCTTCCGGCATGTTGGTCATGCCGATCACCGAATAGCCGAGCTGCTTGTAGGTCATGCTCTCGGCATAGGTCGAGAATTGCGGCCCTTCCATGCAGACATAAGTGCCGCCGAGTTTCGGCTCGATGCCTTCCTTGAGCGCGGCCTCGGCGATGCGCGCCCGCAGTCGCGGCGCCACCGGATGCGCCATGGAGACATGGGCGACGAGACCCTTGCCGAAGAACGAGCTCTCGCGCCTGTGGGTGCGATCAACGAACTGATCGACCAGCACGAAGGTCCCCGGCGGCATGTCTTCGCGGAACGAGCCGCAGGCCGACAGCGACACCAGATCGGTGACGCCGGCGCGTTTCAGTGCGTCGATATTGGCGCGATAGTTGATATCCGAGGGCGACAGCCGGTGGCCCTTGTCATGGCGCGGCAGGAACACCACCGGCAGCCCATCGATATCGCCTATGCGCAAGGCGCCCGACGGCTCGCCCCACGGCGACGCGACGCGCTCCTCGCGCACATTCTGCAGGCCCGGAAGTTCGTAAATGCCCGATCCGCCGACGATGCCGAGAACTGCTTTGGTCATGAAAAGCCTTTGCCTGCCTTGTAGCCCGGCAGACTACAACACCGGCCCCAAAAACAAAGGGCCCCGCGAGGGGGCCCTTCGAACACGTTCGGGTCATCGGCCTCAGTGCACTGCCGACCACACCTTCTTCTTGGTGAAGTACAGGAGACCGGTCAGCACGAGCAGGAAGATCATGACCTGGAAGCCGATGCGCTTGCGCGCAACCATGTGCGGTTCCGACGCCCACATCATGAAGGCCGCGACGTCGTGGGAATACTGCTCCAGCGTCTGCGGCGAGCCATCGTCATACGTGACCTGGCCGTCGGTGAGCGGCGGCGGCATGGCGATGACGTGGCCGGGGAAATACTTGTTGTAGTGGCCGCCCGACGGCACCGTGAAGCCCTTCGGCGGCTCTTCATAACCGGTCAGGATGGCGTGGATGTAATCCGGGCCCTGTTCCTGGTACTGGGTGAAGATGTCGAACACGAACCACGGGAAACCGCGCTCGTAAGTGCGCGCCTTGGCCAGGGTCGAGAAGTCCGGCGGGGCGACGCCGTTGGCCGCGGCAGCGGCGGCGGCGTTCGGGAACGGCGACGGGAAGTTATCGGCGGGACGGCCGGCGCGCTCGATCGGCTGACCCTTGTCGTCAAGATCCGCGATCTTGTATTCGGACGCGAGAGCCTCGACCTGGGCTTCGCTGTAACCCGGGCCACCGGCCTCGGCGAGGTTGCGGAACGAGACCAGGCTCATCGAGTGGCAGCTCGAGCAGACTTCCTTGTAGATCTTGAAGCCGCGCTGCAACTGGGCCTGATCGAAATTGCCGAACGGGCCGGAGAAGCTCCACTTCTGAGCGGGAGGCTGCGGCGGCGCGTGCTCCTGAGCCTGCGCGGCGCCGACGGCGCCGAGCGAAGTGGCCAGAGCGAGAGCAATGAAGGCGCGATGCATCGTCATGGTCGTTCTCCCGCTCAAGCCTTGCTCAACACCGACTCGGAAATCGAGTTGGGCAGCGGCTTGGTCTTCTCGAAGATACCGAGCAGCGGCAGCACGATGATGAAGTGCGCGAAGTAGTAGAAGGTCAGAACCCGCGCGATGGTGACGTAGATGCCTTCGGCGGGCATGGCGCCGAGATAGCCGAGACCGATGCAGACCGCGAAGAACAGCCAGAAGAACTGGCGGAACAGCGGACGGTAGCGCGCCGACCGCACCTTCGAGGTGTCGAGCCAGGGCAGGAAGGCCAGGATCAGGATCGAGCCGAACAGCGCACAGACGCCGAGCAGCTTGTTCGGGATGGCGCGCAGGATCGCGTAGAACGGCAGGTAGTACCATTCAGGCACGATGTGCTGCGGCGTCACCGCCGGATTGGCCGGGATGTAGTTGTCGGCGTGGCCGAGGAAGTTCGGCGTGTAGAACACGAACCACGCGAAGATGATGCAGAAGAAGGCGATGAAGAAGCCGTCCTTCACGGTCGCGTAGGGCGTGAACGGCACGGTGTCCCGTTCCGTCTTCGGCTCGATGCCGGCCGGGTTGTTCTGACCGGCGACATGCAGCGCCCAGACGTGAAGCACGACGACGCCGGCGATCACGAAGGGCAGCAGGTAGTGCAGCGAGTAGAAGCGGTTCAGCGTCGGGTTGCCGACGGCGTAGCCGCCCCACAGCCAGGTCACGATGGCTTCGCCGACGCCGGGAATGGCGGAGAAGAAGTTGGTGATGACGGTGGCGCCCCAGAAGCTCATCTGGCCCCACGGCAGGGTGTAGCCGAGGAAGCCGGTCGCCATCATCAACAGATAGATGATGACACCGAGGATCCAGAGCACCTCGCGCGGCTCCTTGTAGGAGCCGTAGTACATGCCGCGGAAGATGTGGATGTAGACGGCGATGAAGAACATCGACGCGCCGTTCGCATGCAGGTAGCGCAGCAGCCAACCGTAATTGACGTCGCGCATGATGCTCTCGACCGACTTGAAGGCGAGATCGACGTGCGGCGTGTAGTGCATCGCCAGCACGATGCCGGTGATGATCTGCACGCCCAGCATGAACGACAGGATGCCGCCGAAGGTCCACCAGTAATTCAGGTTCCTCGGCGTCGGGTAAGCGACGAAAGACGAGTGAATGAGACCGCCAATCGGCAGCCGCTTCTCGAACCACTGCAGAAACGCGTTCTGCGGCTGGTAAGTCGAGTGTCCGCTCATGATCGAACCTTCAAGAATGCAATCGTTGCGGATCAGCCGATCCGGATGCGAGTGTCGGAAACGAATTGATAGGGCGGCAGCACCAGATTCTTCGGCGCCGGACCTTTGCGAATACGGCCCGCGGTGTCGTACTGCGACCCGTGGCACGGGCAGAACCAGCCGTGGTACTCGCCTTCATGGGCGATCGGGATGCAGCCGAGATGGGTGCAGATGCCGATCACGACCAGCCACGGCTCATGGCCGGGCTTGGTGCGCTGGGCATCGCTCTCCGGATCCGGAAGCGTGGCGACATCGACGCTCTTGGCCTCGTCGATCTCTTTCTGGGTGCG
>Ga0310811_10014704_pt1 | contig 10220 bp, 4 predicted proteins | sample YCmetagenome_FD_207642 | JGI IMG/M metagenome (GOLD analysis project Ga0310811, IMG submission 207642) | Soil microbial communities from experimental microcosm in Duke University, North Carolina, United States - YC | ecosystem: Engineered > Artificial ecosystem > Soil microcosm > Unclassified ... | reverse complement strand
CATAGTGCACTGTATATTTGTGTGAGATATCGGATGTCTCGCACAAATATACAATGCACTGGTTCTATCCTATCCCTTTTGGTTTGGAGAATCTCACACAAGCCCAATTCCAGGAGCACTCTCAAACCGGTTAATGTGCAAGTTACAACCGGTCTGGGTGCATGTCCGCGCAGACACTAAGTCTGTGTCTGGGATTAGGTCTGGGTGATTCGAGCAGAGTCAATATAACAAAGGTGCCCGCCCGCCGCTCATCGATGTCATCACACACCACACCGCCACACAGCGCCCGCTACCTGAAGTGCCCGCCGCCTGAGGAATCAAAGTGCTTCCGTCCTAGTTGGGCAATGTCGATGTCCTCCTCCTTCCATTGTCTCTTTTTCCATTTTTCTTGGCGCTGGCGACTTCGAACTCCGCCAACCGTGCCGAGCGTGCAGCCAGACTTGATAACAAACACAGACCCGGTGTCTGTGTAGACTTCCACCCAGACCGGCCATTTCAGATTCGTCTTCTCAAACTAGCATTCAAGTTCAGCCTCCCAGCCACATGCTCATTGCGCTCCATTCTGCGGCTGCCCATGTCCTATACCTCAGCGGTGCTACAAAAGTCATAGATAGTCTGGAAATTGTGCTATGACGAACAACCAATGAACACTCATAGGCGATACTGATCCTCTATGGGGCGGTAAGTGTTTTCAATCGAACGTGTCAAACAGACTTGATCTATTATGTCAATGTCATTGGTGTCTTTGCTACAGAAATATTTGGGTTTTTCACGATGTCTTCGGGGGTTCATCGCAACTGGGAAAGCATCCCGGCCTAAGTGGTATCCACAACAGAATGGAAATCTGTTTCTATGGGACTGCGCAGGTTCGAAATCTGCCGAGGAAAGTTTTTTTCTTTCGATCACAACACATCTCGACGTTCACTCATCGATCATTTCGTCGCAGGCTCTCCTTATATAAATGGTCTTAGCCAAGTGGTTGTCACAACGGAATCGAAATCTGTTTCTCTTGGATTGCGCACGTTCGAAACATGCTAGCGATAAGGTTTTTTCTATCAATAACCACCTTGGGATTCACTCGTGGATGGTTTCGTCGGAGGCTCATCTTAAATGGTCTTACCCAAGTGGTGATCACAACAGAATGGAAATCTGTTGCTCTTGGATGGCGCAGGTTCGAAACCTTCCCACAACAGGCTGTTTTTTCCATCAGAATACGCCTTGAAGATTCACTCATAGATGGTTTCCTCAGAACCTTATCTTGACTTTGTCCTGGCTAAAATGTTGCCCACAACAGAATCTAAATCTGTCTCTTGGACTGTACCAATGCCGGTTCGAAACCTGCCGGTGACAGCGTTTCCTTTTTATCGGAACACGGCGCCCTTAACATTCATTCATGGATGGTTTCCTCGTAGGTCCATCTGAACTGGTCTTAGCCCGGTGGTTTCTACAACAGAATGAATATCTGTCCCACATGGAATGCGCCAATGCCGGCGACGAGGATTCTTTGATTAGGACACACCTTGACATTTGGTCATGGATGAATTCGTCGGACGTTCATTTTAATTAGTCTTAGCCAATTGGTGATCACAACAGAGTCAAAATCTGTTTCACTTTCCTCACGCAGGTTCGAAACCTGCGGACACTGTTGTTTTTTCCTATAAGGAGATTCCTTAAAATTTGCTCATGAACGGTGTCCTCGAGGGATCAACTGAACTTCGTCATGGTCAACGTGAGTAACCAACAGAATCCAAATCTGTCTCTTTGACTTTGCCAGTGCAGGTTCGAAACCTACAGACGACAACTCCTTTTTCTATCGGAACACGGTAGCCTTGAAGATTTACTCGTGGATGATTTCCTCGGAAGTCCATGTGTGGTCACAGAATTAAAATATGTCGAACCTGCTGGCGATGCTGTTTTCATACCTTCATGGTTCAAACGTTCACGCATGGAAAGTTCCTCGAGGGTTCATTTCGAAAGGTGTTAGCTTAGTGGTTAGCAGACTCGAAATCTGTTTCTCTTGGCTTGCGAAGGTTCGAAACCTACCGATGTCACCTTTTTGTCTATCGGAACACACCTTGATGTTCACTCATGGATGCTTTCCACAGACGTTTATCCAGTTGGTCTTAGCCATGTGATTACCACAACAGAATTGAAATCTGTTTCTCATCGATTAAGCAGGTTCGAAACCTGGCGACGAGGAGATTTTTTTCTACCGGAACACACCTTGATATTCACTCATGGACAATGTCCTCAGAGGTTTATATAATTGTTCTAACAGGGTGTTACCCATGTGGTTACAACAGAATTAAAATCTGTTTCTCTTGGATTAGGCAGGTTCGAAACCTGGCCACGACAAGGTTTTTGTCTATTGGAACACACCTTGACATTCATTCATGGATAATGTCCCCAGAGGTTCATCTAACTAGTCTTAGCCATGTGGTATCACAACAGAGTCAAAATCTGTTTCTCTTGGTGTTGGTTCGAAACCTGCTGACAATATTTTTACGGTGAAGTAGTACAATACAAGATATCTGTACACTATGTTTGCTGTTGTTTTTCTCTTGTAAATAACGCTTGAATGTCTCTAGGACTTGACAGAAAGTAGGAGTATCAAGTTAGGAGAAAAAAAAAGCGATCATATGTGGAGCACAACTGGCGCTCAGTGGGGGACCGGTTGACACTTCCGTGGGACCAAACGTTCCCTCCTTACATATTCCCACGTCTGATTCTTTTACATGGACAGTACAAGAGATTTACTAGCAAGAAGATTATCAGCAGTGGGACCAACGAATGCTAGGTCGCCTTGGATTCACTCGTATATTTGCAATCAATTACAGTCGGACTGTCTCGCACAGTACTAAGTTCGGTTTCTCCGCTTCAATAGCTTGTACCAATCTGTAAGGATCTATGATCCTTTGCGCACAGACTCTAACGACAAGAGGCAGCGTCCGTCCACGTGACTTACGAATACGGAAAGCGTTACCATCTCTATCCGAGTCACGCCCATACACCTTTTCTTACCATTAGCTCACCGTCGTCGCCGTCCAGCACTGCCTAGCCACTCCTTGCAACAAATTTCCATCCCATTGACATCACCACTCTCGTTAAAATACCAAACTATTCCCATTTATACCAAAGATTACTCCTCCCTCTCGTATTTTCCATTCATTATACCCTGTAAGGACCAGCGCCACTCCCTTCAGCGCCCGTCCTCTCATAATCGTCGGTCAGGTCCTACCCGAAGACCCTTGCCGTTTCGCACTTAAATACAGCCATGTACCCTCATATCTAGCAGCGAATTCTATTTCCCAGTTCCCGCTCCAAGTACGACCCACAGCCTCGCAGAAAAAGTCCTCATCTAGCACGTTTGACTTATCCTTTCACGCATTTCTAGAACCGTTTCTAACCATACCACTCCGTTCGCAATTCCCTGACGAACTCACATACAGCCTTACATAATTTGGAGCCCACCGCGAGGGAATTGTTTTGAACAAAGCCCTTGCAACAAGAGTATCGATTCGTATAGTCTACCTTTGACTTACTAGTCGATCTCTTCTAGAACCCGGTCCTTTCAACCACCTAATTCCACCATTTCAAAGTATTATCACCCAAACGCGCAGATACGCCTAGAACAGCAAGAACGGCCACCTGCGCTGGCTCCATCAAGGAAGCGAAGAACTCGTGCAAATACTCTTCACACCCCTACACCAGCTCATTCCTCAGAAAATTCCCCAAAACCGTTCACTCCAGCTCGAGCTAGGAACCCCCAGAGTACCTCTGAAGAGCCTTCGGAATCGTCTCTCTCAGACGAAACTATAGGACTTGTCTCTCGCTTCGACTCCCCTTTCCCTGTCTTTCCCGAAGCGACTGCGTACCCCCTCAGACCAGCCGTCTTTGAACCGCAGACGCCTACAGCACCCCAGACAATTAGTAAGGCAGCGTCCACCGAAACAAACAAGATCGCCGCAGTCTTTCCCCCTCCCATTCCTAAACCCGAGTTCCTCGCGCACAGACTCCTACAGCCTACGTTGTTAAATCCCGCCGCCGCTTCTATACCAAGCCACCCCCAACCCCACTTACCTCCTGTCCAGACTACAGCCGCAATCCCTCTAAACCCCAATTCTACGGTAACCGTAACCGCCATGTCAGCGACAAATAAGGGAATGACAGCGATGCCCGGGCCTGGTTCAAATAAAGCGCCCTCGTTCAATGGTGAAACGTCTGAGCTGTTAGATTTCTTCGATATCTTCGAAGATCTGGCCGACTCTTGCGCTCTGACGGATGAACAAAAATGCAAAATAATCGTTCGTTATACGGATCTTCTCACCAAACGCTTCTGGGTCACTATAACTGGCTATGAGAGCAAGGATTATGCCTTGTTCAAAAAGAACATCCTAGCTAAGTACCCTCGAGCTAATCGAGGTTTGCGCTATACGATCCGAGACTTGGAACGCCTTATTCTCAACACTGCCGAGTCCGAAATATCCACGGAGACGGAACTTCTCCAGTATTATCGACAATTCTCACCTATTTCGGTATGGCTAATGGCAAATTCAAAAATATCGAGTCGTGAATGTGACCGATACTTCTTGCAAGGACTACCTCAGTCAGTACGCAAGGCTATCGACCGGCGTTTGGAGCTAAAGGAAAAGAATTACACCCGCAATGAGGCCCCAGATATTGAGAAAGCCTTGGAGGCTGGCCAATTCGTGCTTTCAGATGACGCGTATGATGCTGACTTACACGAACCTATCGCTAGTCGGCTCCATTCGATACGAGAAGCTCGGGCGCCCAAACCTAAACCGTTACGCCAAGGTTGGGACTCAGACGAAGAAGATGAAAGAAGAGAGGCATGACGAGAAGTACAGACGAGATGGGTAGCTTTTAAATCTCCTACTCCTCCACCTATCAAAACAACTCTAGACGAAGTTGACGACCTCGCGCGCAAAATGCATACCCTCAACATTGGAGATGCGGCCTACGCAGGCTGTTACACACGCCTCCTTCATCTATCGCCAGCAGCCACTCAGATCTGGCCACCTCCCAAGTCGCGCCACTTCGTTAATACTATCTCGGCCAATACGTCGTTGCAATACCTCCCTCTTCCCCCTCTTCCAAATTCAGCCAGTCAACAATCAAACGCTATCTGTTTTTTCTGCGGAGGACCGCATATTATGCGCGCGTGTTCGGTCGCGGGAGAATATCTAAGAGCTGGACGAATTATTCGCGACGGACAGTACTTCGCCTTTCCAGACCGATCTCGTATACGACGTATTGGAAATGAGACGTTCAAACAAGTTATAGATACGAGATACGCCATGCCCATATCCCCGACACCTGCTACCGGATCCAATGCAATCCCCATAGAAGAATCTCGACGGGAAACCAAGCCTCCACCCTCGAACGAAATACCATCGTCGGCCTTCATATCCGAATCTTATTTCCTTCAGTGTATCCCCGTCGCCGAGAATCATGCAGTAGTAACAACCGTTGAAGAAGAAGGAAATGAGCAGGAACAGGAAGTTTTAGCTATAACTAGGTCGAAAACGAAGAATGCACGTACCGCGGACGATCCATCAAGCCAGGAACAAAAATCCTCATCCGTACCCACCACCCTTCCCACTCCTACCAATGACGAACGACTCGATCCCCCGAAAGCACCCGCCTTCAAATACGAGTCCAAAGCCGCGGCACCGGATGCTGTGCGACGTATTCACAAAGACATCCTGAGCACAGTAGTGCCTCACCTCACCGTCTCGGACCTGCTAGCTATAAGTCCAGAGTTACGCAAGGAAGCAGTAGAGCACTGTCGAACGCACCGAGTCCCTGTACTCACGGCATCTACCTCCCCAGATACCACGGATAGTAGACCCCCTCCAGTACAGGTCGAACACGCAACACCCTTGCGAGAACTCCAAGTAACTCTGAACGGGACCCACTCGGAACTAGGATTGTTGGATGAAGGATCAGAGATAGTGGTTGTTCGAGAAGATGTGTGGAAGAAGACTAACGCACCTATCAATCGAGAAATCCGCATGCGTATGCAGACGGCCAATGGAAGCTCGCAGGAATTGGCTGGATGTCTGGAAATGCTGGAAATAGAGGTAGAAGGAATTAAGAGTTGGGCACATGCTTACGTCGTTCCTGACGCACCATACCGTCTCCTCCTCGGACGTCCCTGGCAAAAACTCGTCAAATTGTCCAAATATGAGGATACGAACGATGTCTACATCACCATTCGGGACCCCCTTAAAAGTTCGAACATCCATACCGTAGCAACTTCCCCCCGCCCTTGGCCCCACCCGTCCCTGGCCTTGACCGCCGCAGCGATTTCCACCGTCCCTCGACAACCTGTATGGAAGACGACAGGTTGTGCCAGCCTACCGACGAGCGCGGCAGATATTTACAGCACGATCAAATCATTTGGTTCTAAAACCACAGGTTGTGCCAGCCTACCGACGAGCGCGGCAGATATTTACAGCGCGATCAAATCATCCACTTCTCCCATCCCCGACCTCTCCTCCAAGAATCCTCAAGGACGCAGTATTTTCAATACGAACGACCTCTCCTCCAAGAATCCTCAAGGACGCAGTATTTTCAATACGAACGCCTTCCCCTCTAAGAATCCTCAGGAACGCAAAACCTGCGCCAAGAATATTCCACACTCATTACCCATTCCTAACCGATCACCTACTTCCTCCCTCCTCAATACCCCCTTCGCAAACTCTCTCCTTCAAGAAACCTTCGAATTCGACCCACTCCGTCGCGCTTTTGCCTATAAAAAGGTGGCAAACAAGGTCAGGCCAGTCGCAACTACGATGCCAGCTCACGCACGAATCATCCGACGATTCCCGGAGGACCCTATCCTCTCACTTCCTCTTCTATCCACTGCACCCCCTGACTTCCTACCCGGCAAACGACTCACCCAGGAACGAATGGACGAGCTCGGTATATTTAGAAACGAGTTCCTATGGCCAGAAGAGCGCAAACTCGCGGCTCGAGTATTAACAAACAATGAGTATGCCCTGGCTTGGGACGAGTCTGAGAAAGGGCGCTTTCGAGACGATTATTTTCCTCCCGTCGTCATTCCCACTATCGAGCACACTCCTTGGACTCACCGTCAACCTCCCATCCCTCCTGGAATCCGTGATGAGGTTATCAAACTCATTAAATCAAAAATCGCGTCTGAAGTCTATGAACCGTCCAACAGTTCATATCAGTCCAGGTGGTTTTGCGTAGCTAAGAAAAATGGCTTGGTGCGCATCGTTCACGACTTACAGCCCTTAAATGCCGTCACAGTGAAAGATGCAGCTACACTCCCCTATGTCGAACTATTCGCGGAGCAGTCCGCAGGGCGCTCGATTTATACCATGATGGATTTGTTCGTCGGCTTTGATCATCGGGCCTTGTCGAACGAATCACGCGATTTAACCACGTTCCAAACACCTCTAGGGACCTTTCGGCTCACCGTATTACCACAAGGATGGACTGACTCCCCAGCCGTCTTCCAGAACGACGTAGCATTCATCTTACAAGCCGAAACGGAGGTTGCACCGAACTTTCAAGACGACGTCAATATCCTGGGCCCACGTACGCGATATGAGAAAGCGGACGGCTCATTCGAAGTCATTCCCGAGAATATAGGAATTCGACGATTCGTTTGGGAACATTGCGTCGACGCTAATCGCGTACTTCACAGACTCAAACATGCGGGAGCAACGATATCGGCCAAAAAGTTGTTTTTGTGTGTACCAGAAGTCCTCGTCGTCGGTCAACTATGTACCTATGCCGGACGAGCCCCAGATAATTCCAAAGTCGCCAAAATCAAAAATTGGCCTCCTTGTTCATCTCGGACCGAAGTTCGCGGGTTCCTAGGAACTACTGGAACAGTACGCAATTGGATAGAAGATTACGCTCACATTGCCCGTCCGTTAACGAATCTCACTCGGATCAACGTCCCTTTTGTTTGGGACACATCTGCGCAACAAGCCATGGACGCTCTCAAAAAGGCCGTCGTATCGTGCTCGGCGATCCGTCCTATTGACTACGGATCGCAAGATGAGGTCGTTTTGGCGGTGGACTCGTCAAACATCGCCTGCGGTTGGATTTTATCGCAAATCTGTAACGGGGAACGTTATCCATCGCGTTTTGGGTCTATCACCTGGAATGAAAGAGAATCAAGGTACTCACAGGCCAAGATAGAGCTATATGGCTTGCTAAGAGCCCTCAAAGCCGTGAAAGTATGGCTGATAGGACTCAAACGATTCACGGTAGAGGTTGATGCAAAGTACATTCGGGGTATGCTTAACAACCCCGATATTCATCCTAACGCGGCCGTAAATCGTTGGATCACCGGCATATCCCTTTTCGACTTCACTCTTAGACACGTCCCTGGACACAGACATGTGGCGCCAGATGGCCTATCACGACGACCAATGGCACCTGGAGACGAAGAAGAACCTGCCGAGACAGCAGAAGACGTAGAAGACTGGATCGAAGAGATATTAGGGTGCGGGGTTTGGATGGCGAACGAACTAGAGAAAGGATGGTCTGTTAGAAGAAGGACGAGTACTCTATCCCTCACCACTATATCACACAACGACAACCCCCCTTCAACCATTCCCTCCCGCGATGACGACGATCTACGAATCATTCAGGACTATCTGGAAACCCTATCCTTCCCCTCAGCAGTTTCCGTCCAAGAACGAACTCGTTTCGTTAAGCGCGCACGTAACTTTTTCGTTCAAGGGAATCGCCTATGGCGAAAAGAATCTGCAGGACGCCATCAATTAGTTATATTTGGGCCGGACCGAATGCGCATACTAAAGGAAACTCACGACCAACTGGGACACAAAGGATTGTACCCTACTCGACGAACTATCGTGGACAGGTTTTGGTGGCCGCGGCTCGACAAGGACATCGTCTGGTACATCAAAACGTGCCATCAATGCCAGCTCAGATCGGTCGAGAAAGTCGTGATTCCACCTACCGTCGCTATTCCTGCCCCCCTGTTCCGCAAAGCGTATACCGACTCCATGTACATGCCAAGCGCCCAAGGATATTCCTATATAGTACAGGCACGCTGTTCTCTATCAGCCTGGCCAGAATGGAGGATGTTGAAGAAAGAGAATGGACGTACATTGGGTGCATTTCTGTTTGAAGAAGTTCTGTGCAGATGGGGAGGAATTGAAGAAATAGTTACCGATAATGGAACACCCTTCGTTGCAGCGCTGGATTGGATAGCGGAGAAATATAGCATCCGCCACATTCGTATTTCGGCTTATAATTCGAAGGCCAACGGAATCGTCGAACGATCGCACCGTACAATCCGCGACTCCCTCGTCAAAACCTGCAATGGCGATATTACGCAGTGGCCTAAAATCGCACCACACGTTTTTTGGTCAGATCGTGTCACTACCCGCAAATCTACGGGTCACTCACCATTTTTTCTCGCTCATGGAGTCGAGCCCGTTCTTCCGTTCGATATCACCGAGGCCACATTCATGCTACCGGACATTTCCAATATCATCCCTACCCCCGATCTAATCGCTATTCGAGCCCGTCAACTGGAGAAGAGAAGCGAAGACCTCACATTAGCTCACGACCGACTTATTAAAAGTCGTATCGAATCGGTCCAAGACTTCAAGCGTCGGTTCGCGAATACCATCCGCGATTATGCATTTAAGCCTGGAGACCTCGTATTAGTACTCAACAAGAAAATCGAGAAAGCGTCTAACGCCAAGTGCAGGCCCCGATATTTCGGACCCATGGTCGTTATCTCACGCTCTCAAGGAGGATCCTATCGACTCGCAGAAATCGATGGAGCAGTGTCCAAACTCACCTTCGCAGCTTTTCGGCTCATTCCTTATCACCCTCGTTCTTCCACCTCAGTAGAGGTCACTCAATTCATAAACCCGCCGGAAACCGCAGGAACCGACGAAGAATAAAACATAGATGCGTTTCATTTTTTTTCTTGTTGTCAGCTCGTCCTTTCGTTTCGATCTTGCCGTCATTGATACTGTCCTCGCTTCAAATACGTTACAAGAAGTCATTTATTTAGTTCGAAGATTGACCGAGTACGGTCAATATTCAAGTAGGGGGGTGGTGTAAGGATCTATGATCCTTTGCGCACAGACTCTAACGACAAGAGGCAGCGTCCGTCCACGTGACTTACGAATACGGAAAGCGTTACCATCTCTATCCGAGTCACGCCCATACAC
>Ga0310811_10014703_pt1 | contig 10220 bp, 8 predicted proteins | sample YCmetagenome_FD_207642 | JGI IMG/M metagenome (GOLD analysis project Ga0310811, IMG submission 207642) | Soil microbial communities from experimental microcosm in Duke University, North Carolina, United States - YC | ecosystem: Engineered > Artificial ecosystem > Soil microcosm > Unclassified ... | reverse complement strand
CGCTCGATCACGGCGCCGCGCAGGCGGTCCTCGGTCGCCAGCGCGAGGCCGCGCGCGGTGGCGAGGCGGCCGCCGCCGATTGCCTCTGCGTAAGCGCGAAGATCGCTCTCGTTCTGGAGATAGCCCTGCGGCAGCGCGCCGATCGCCGAGGCGCCGAAGCCGATGAGCGCGTCGGCGGGATCGGCGGTGTAGCCCTGGAAATTGCGCCGCAGCGTGCCGGCCGCGGCGGCGCGCGCCAGCGCGTCTGCGGGGCGTGCATAGTGATCGAGCCCGATCGCGACGAAGCCGGCCTGCCGCAGCCGCCGTTCGGCCGCGCGCGCCTGGCACCAGCGTCGCCACCCGTCGGGCAGCGCGGCTTGATCGATCAGCGCCTGATGCTTCTTCATCCAAGGCACGTGCGCGTAGCCGAACAGCGCGATGCGGTCCGGCGCCAGCGCCAGCGCCAGCTCCACCGTTTCGGCGAAGCTCGCCATGGTCTGCAGCGGCAGGCCGTACATGAGGTCGAGATTGATGCGCCCGATGCCGTGGCCGCGCAGCAGTCCGACGACCTCGGCGGTGAGCTCGAGCGGCTGCACGCGGTTGACCGCGCGCTGCACCGCCGGATCGAAATCCTGGACGCCGAGACTTGCGCGGTTGACGCCGATTTCGGCCAGGGCCGCGGCACGCGCGGCATCGATGTTGCGCGGATCGATCTCGATCGCGATCTCGGCATCGGCCGCGACCGCGAATTCGCGGTGCAGCGCCGCGGCCAGGCGCCGGAGATCGTCGGGCGCCAGGAGGCTCGGCGACCCGCCGCCCAAATGGATGTGCGCCACCTTCCGGCCACCACCGAGGTGCTTCGCGACCAGCGCGATTTCGGCGTGCAAGAGGCCGAGATATTTCTCGATCCGGTCCGCGCGGTGCGTGATCGTCGTGTGGCAGCCGCAGAACCAGCAGAGGCTGCGGCAGAATGGTACGTGGAAATACAGAGAGAGCCGGCTCGCGGCGGGCAAAGCCTCGAGCCAGCGCGATGCCTGCGCGGCGCCGATGCCGGCATGGAAATGCGGCGCCGTCGGATAGCTCGTATAGCGCGGCACCGGCTTTGCGTAACTGCGGACGAGATCGGGGGTCATAAAAACAGTTTCGTCCGCCCCGCCGCACCTACCTATGACCTGGATCAAATCTGCGCCGACCTTGCGGCGCCGTCTTAACCAATTGCGGGGCTGCCATGTGCGCCGGCGGGCGCGAAGAGGTTTCGGGCGGCGCGCGCAGGCGTGATAGGTTGGCCCTACGCTATCGAGCCGATCGGCGACGAGACAGGTGATTCGTTCGCAGATGACACGTAAGCGCGACAAACCGGAAAAAGCCGATCGCGATCGCGAATTCGACGCGTTCGTCGCGGGCATTTCCGACGGCTTCGTCTCGCTCGACAACCAGTGGCGCGTCACGCACATCAATGCCGCGGCGGAGCGGCTGTGGGGCTACAAAGCCTCGCAACTCATCGGGAAGAAGACCTTCGACGTCCTCAAGATCGATCCCGACAACATCTTCAACACCCAATACCTCGCATCGAAGCGCAGCGGCGAGCCCACCGCGTTCAGCGCCTATTCCGGCAATTTCGGCGCCTGGCTGGAAGTGCGCGGTTATCCGCACGCGGCGGGCTATTCGATCTTCGTGCGCAACGTCTCCGAAGAGCGCCGCGCGCACCGCGAGCTGCGCGAGCGCGAGAGCAAGCTCGAGGCCGCGCGCCGCACCAACGAGCGCATCTTCGAGACCACGCTCGATCTCATTCTCGTCGTCGACCGCCAGGGCAACATCATCCAGGTGAGCCCGAGCGCCTGGACGCTCTTGGGCTACCGGCCCGAAGAGATGATCGGGCGGAGCGCCCGCGAATTTCTCCATCCCCCCGATCTCGACCGCACGCGCGACGAGATGCGCATGGCGCGCCGTGGTCGCGTGATGCGCAATTTCGAGACGCGCTACGTCCACAAGGACGGCCGCGTCGTGCCGCTGTCCTGGACCGGCATCTGGTCGGAGGCCGAGCAGCAGCACTTCTTCATCGGCCGCGACATGTCGGAGCGCAACGCGGCCGAGGAGCGCCTGCGCCGCGCCCAGCGGCTCGAGGCGTTGGGCCAGCTGACCGGCGGCATCGCGCACGATTTCAACAATCTCCTGACCGTCATCATCGGCAATCTCGATCTGCTGCAGGAGCGGCTCAAGGCCGACACCAAAGACGCCGACTACGGCACGCGCGCATTGAAGGCGGCGATGCGCGGCGCGGCGCTGACGCGCCAGCTTCTGGCCTTCGCGCGGCGCCAGGCGCTCGACGCCAAGATCATCGACATCAATGAGCGTGTCGCGGCGACGATGGATCTCCTCTACCGCACGCTCGGCGAGGCGATCGAGATCACGACGGCGTTGTCACCCGATCTTTGGACCGCCGTCGCCGATCCCACGCAGCTCGAATCGGCGATCGTCAACCTCGCCATCAACGCGCGCGACGCCATGCCCGAGGGCGGACGCCTCATCATCGAGACCGCCAACAAGCGGATCGACGAAAACTACGTCGCCAAGAATTTCGAGGCGGTGCCGGGCGACTACGTGATGCTCGCCGTCTCCGACACCGGCACCGGCATGTCGCCCGAGGTGCTGGCGCGGGTGTTCGAGCCCTTCTTCACCACCAAGCCCACGGGCAAGGGCACGGGGCTCGGACTCAGCATGGTCTACGGCTTCGCGCGCCAATCGCAGGGCCATGTCCAGATCTACAGCGAGGTGGGACACGGCACCTCGGTCCGCCTCTATCTGCCGCGGGCGCAGGGCGCGGCCGAGGCGATCGCCGAGGCGCCGGCCGAAGCCGTGCCGCAGGCCCGCGCGGGCGAGCAGATCCTGGCGGTCGAGGACAACCCCGACGTCCGCCGCGTCGTGGTGGCGCAGCTCGAGGCGCTCGGCTACGCGGTGATCGAGGCCGCGAACGGCGAGGCCGCGCTCAAGATCCTCGAGCGCGGCGATCCGGTCGATCTCCTGTTCAGCGACGTCGTGATGCCGGGCGGCATGAGCGGCTACGATCTGGCGCGCGCGACGCGGCGGCTGCGGCCCGATCTCAAGATTCTGCTGACCTCGGGCTTCCCCAAGACGGCGATCGAGGAACATCGCCCGCCGAGCGAAGTCGGCAACCTGTTGATCAAGCCCTATCGCAAGGCCGAGCTGGCCGCGAAGATCCGCGCCGTGCTCGACGGCTGATCAGCCGAAGAGCCGCGCTCCGCCCATTGCGACGAAGAGAACCGGCAGATTGAGGACCAGCAGTGCCGCGCCGATCGCGATGCCCGTGACGCGCCGCGGCGTGCGGCGGACGAACTGCGCGGCGATGGGTGCCGCCACCAGCGCGCCCGCGACGAGGCCGAGCGCCGCCGTTCCGGCCGACCCGAGCGCATCGGTGCCGAGCCAGGCGCCGAAGACCGCCGCCTGCAGCGCCGCGACCACCGGCTCGGCGGCGCTGACTGAGCCTACGGTCTCACGCGGCGCGTGGCCGCCCGCGAGCAGCGTCGAGGTCGTGATCGGCCCCCAGCCGCCGCCGATGGAATCGAACAGCCCGCCCGCGAAGCCCGCAAGGCCCGCGCGCGTGTGTCGCGCGGCCGCCGCCGGCGGGCGCAGCATGCGCACCACGACGACGACGCCCATGAGCGAGAGGTAGCCGGCCGCGATCGGCCGCACGATGTCGCCGGGCGCGAGGCTCACCGCGCTTGCGCCGATGGCGCCGCCGACGAGGCCGGGCAAAAGCAATCGCCGGCAGAGCGCGAAATCGACGTTGCCGAGGCGCCAGTGCCAGAAGCCGGAGGCGATGCCGGTCGGCACCTTGGTGACGTGGACCGTGGCGCTGGCGAGCGCGGGCGGCACGCCGGCGGCGAGCAGCGAGCTCGCGGCGACGATGCCGTAGCCCATGCCGAGCGCGCCATCGACCAGTTGCGCGGCGAATCCGATCAGCGCGTAAAGCAACACGTCGGCCGACATGAACGCACCCTTGCCGAGGCGCTCAGGAGGCAGCGGCGGCGAGGCTCAAGACGGGACGGGATCGCGCCTCGCCCGCTTTCGCGGAACCCAGCATGCGCCGAATGTAGCTAACGAGGGCCGCTGCCGATCGTTCCGCATCGGCCGCTGCCGTATCGAGCACGAGATCGGGCGCCGGCGGCGGCTCGTAGGGCGAGGCTAGTCCGGTGAACGCGCCGATTTTCTCGTCCGCGGCCAGGCGATAGAGGCCCTTGGGGTCGCGCGCGTGGCAGGTTTCGAGGTCCGCGCTCACATAGATCTCGTGAAAATCATCGCCAGCGATCGCGCGTGCGGCTTCGCGATGGATGCGCAGCGGCGTGATGAGCGCGACCAAGGCCACGGTGCCGCCCTCGGCGAGAAACTTCGCCACATGCGCGACGCGGCGAATGTTCTCGGTGCGGTCGGAGCGGCTGAAGCCGAGATCGGTGCTGAGGCCAGCGCGCATGTTGTCGGCGTCGATGAACTGCGCCTGCCAGCCGGCGTCGAACAGATGCCGGAGCGCGGCGTTGGCGATCGTGGATTTCCCGGCGCCCGAGAGCCCCGTGAGCCAAATGACGCCGCCGCGATGGCCATTGCCGCGCTCGCGCTCGGCGCGCGCGACGCTCGGCGCGACCGCGGTGAGGTTGCGCTGCTGCGCGAGCTGGACCGCGCGGTCGATGATGAAGCCGCCGGCGACATGGCCGTTCGCCAAGAGAACGCCGCGCCCGGTCGCCGGATTGTCCTGGAAGCGGTCGAAGCTGAACGGAACGACGCCGTGCAGCAGCGCGGTGGCGACGCCGCCGCGCTCGATGCTCGCGGCCGCGCCGACCGAGAGGGTTTCGATGCTGACGGCCTGCTCGAGGCCGACGACCGTGGCATCGATCTCGCGCGTGCCGATGCGCACTTGGAGTCGGCGCCCGGCGGCGAGCGGCTCCTCGTCGAGCCAGAACACGCGCGCGGCGATGGCGGTCGCCACGATGGGTGCCGCGTCAGACGAAGAGAGAAGATGGCCGCGCTCGGCGAAGACTTCTTCGTCGAGCGTCAAGGCCACGCTTTCGCCGGCCACGGCCGCGCGGCGCGGCGCCGTGCGGTTCCAATCCTCGATGCCCGCGACGCGCGCGATGCGGCCGGTTGGGTTGACGCGCAGCGCGTCGCCGACGCCGAGCCGACCGCTCTCGATGCGGCCGACGAGCACGCGCTTGTCGCCGAGCCGGTAGACATCCTGCACCGGCAGGCGCAGCGGCTGATCGATCGGCGGCGGGCGCGGCGCGAAGGCGTCGAGCGCTTCGACGACGGTAGGCCCCTTGTACCAGGGCAAGGCGGCGCTCGCCGCGGCGATGTTGTCGCCGTGGCGCGCCGAGACCGGGATCACGGCGCCCGCCGCGAGGCCGAGGCCGGCGAGATAGCCGCGGATCTCGCCGGCGATCGCGGCGAAGCGGGCTTTGTCGTGGCCGACGAGGTCCATCTTGTTGACGGCCACCGCCACCTGCTCGATGCCGAGCAATCGCAAGAGATAGGCGTGGCGCCGGCTTTGCTCGGAGAGGCCCTGCTTCGCGTCAATGACGAGCAATGCGGCTTCGGCGCGCGACGCGCCCGTCACCATGTTGCGCAGGAATTCCTTGTGCCCGGGGGCATCGATAATCACGTAGCGGCGCTTGGCGGTGGCGAACCAGATTTGCGTCGTGTCGACGGTGATGCCCTGGTCGCGCTCCAGCTGCAGCGCATCGAGCACGAACGACCATTCGAGCTCGCCGCCGCGCCGGTCCGACATTGCGCGGAGCTCGGCGAGCTTGCCCTCCGGCAGCGCGTTGGTGTCGTGCAGCAATCGGCCGACCAGCGTCGATTTTCCGTGATCGACGTGGCCGACGACGACGATGGGCAGCGCGCGCTGCCCCGTTTCGGGCGCGGGCGACATCCTACATGTACCCCGCGACGCGCAGGCGCTCGAAGGCGTCCTCGGAATCGTAGTCCATGGCTCGGCCGGCGCGCTCGGGGCTCTTGATCGTCTTGAGCTCGCGCACGATCGCGTCAATGTCGCCCGCGTGGCTTTCGATCGGGTGGGTGATGCCGATCTCGCCGAGCGAACGGAAGCGCTTGCCCTCGCGCGCGAAATAGAGCGGCACGACCGGAATTTCCTCGCGCCGGATGTAGCGCCAGATGTCGATCTCGGTCCAATGCAGCAATGGATGCACGCGCACATGGCCGTTTTGCGGCGCTTCGGCGCAGTAGAGATCCCAGAATTCCGGGGGCTGGTCGCGGAAATCCCAGGCGCCGTCGGCGCGGCGCGGGCTGAAGACACGCTCCTTGGCGCGCGTTGCCTGCTCGTCGCGGCGGATGCCGGCGATGATGCCCTGGAACGCGTAGCGCTCGATCGCCTGGCTCAGGCCCAGCGTCTTGCGGGCGGCAAGACGCGAATTGGGCGCCAAGCTCGGATCGGTCGCCTCGATCGGCGGACAATCGTCGGCGATGAGATCGAGATTCCATTCACGCGCATAGCGCTCGCGGAACGCGTAGGTCTCGGGAAACTCGAGCCCCGTGTCGAGATGCACAACCGGGAACGGCACACGGCCCAGGAACGCCTTCTTGGCGAGCCAGATCATGACGTTCGAGTCCTTGCCGAGCGACCACAGCATGGCGAGGCGCTCGAAGCGGCTCTTCGCCTCGCGCAGGATGTAGACGCTCTGGGATTCGAGCCAATCGAGGTCGTTCATCGCCGTCTCATCTCACGATCGTGTTGCAGGAAAATGTATGCCGCACTCGGTCTTCTCCGAGCCGCGCCAACGGCCCGCACGCGCGTCTTCGTCGGACGCCACCGGCGTCGTGCACGGCTCGCAGCCGATCGAGCGGAAGCCCAGAGCCGCGAGCGGATGTTTTGGCAAGCGATGCTCGGCGAAATAGCGCTCGATGCCTTCGGCGCTCCAGGTGACAAGCGGATTGAGCTTGACGCGCCCATTGGCGCGCTCGACCAGCGGCAGGCGGCTGCGATCTTCGCTTTGGTAGCGCTTGCGGCCGTTGATCCACACCCCGAAGCCCGCGAGAGCGCGCTCGAGCGGCTCCACCTTGCGCAGGCTGCAGCAGCGGTCGGGATCGCGCCGCCAAAGATCGCCGGCGGGATCCGCAGCGAGCAGCGCGGCCGCATCAGGCCTGACGCTCCTCACATCCCCGAGGCCGAGGCGCTCGACGAGACGATCGCGGTAGGCCAGCGTTTCGGCGAAGAGCTTGCCGGTTTCGAGGAAGATCACCGGCGCGCGGCGGTCGATGCCGGCGACGAAGTGCAGCAGCACGGCGGATTCGGCGCCGAACGAGGCGACCACAGCGGTGCGGCCGGCATAGCGACCGGTGAGCACGGCTTCGAGCAGACCGCGCGTGTCGGTGGTTTCGGCCAGTGCCGCGAGCGCGGCCAATTCCGCGTCGCCGGTGACCAGAGATTCCGCGGCCTGTGTCCATCTGCTCATGGGCGACTCCCGATGACGCGGCGGAGCGAATTGACGGGGGCGCGTCCGTCGCCGGTCGGCTGATAGAAGACCGAGAACGATGCGAGGGCCTTGCGCCAGGCTTCGAGCGCCGCGCCTTTGGCGATCTCGAACGCATCGAAGCCGCAGCGCTGCATGAAGAGGAGCTGATCGGGCAACACCTGGCCGGTCGCGCGCAGCTCGCCGGTGAAGCCGAGCCGCTCGCGCAGGAGGCGCGCCTGGCTGTAGGCGCGGCCGTCAGTGAATTTCGGGAATTCGAGGGCCACGAGCTCGAAGCTCTGGATTTCGCCCGCCAGCGGCTGCACCGCCTCGCTGTTCCTGAGCGCCAAGCCGAGCGGGCTGCCGCGGCCGGCCAGCGCGCGGTCGGCGCGCCAGCGCGCGAGCGTCACGATCACTGCGTCGGTGCCGGGCAGCGGATCCTCGTCCGCGAGGCGCCGCCAGCGGTCGTCGATAAGCGCGCCGTTCTTAAGCAGCGGCATAGAGGCGCTCCTTGAACGGGGCCGCGCCGACGCGGCGATAAGTATCGAGGAACCGCTCGCCTCCGCGGCGCTCGGCGAGGTAGGTCTCGACCACGCTCTCGACCGCATCCACGACATCGGCGCTCGAGACCGCAGGGCCGAGGATGGCACCGAGCGAGGCGTCGCTCTCGGCGCTGCCGCCCAGCGTGATCTGGTAGAATTCCTCGCCGTTCTTGTCGACGCCGAGCAGGCCGATATGGCCGACGTGGTGATGGCCGCAGGCGTTGATGCAGCCGGACATCTTGATCTTCAGATCGCCGATGTCGTGCACGCGCGCCAGATCGTTGAACCGCTGCGTGAGCCGCTGACCCACCGGAATCGAGCGCGCGTTGGCGAGGCTGCAATAGTCGAGGCCCGGGCAGCAGATGATGTCGGTGATCTTGCCGGCGTTGGGCGTCGCGAGATTGAGCGCGGCGAGCGCGCGCCACAGCGCCGGCAGCGCCGCGCGCGGCACATGCGGCAGCAGCAGATTCTGCTCGTGGCTGACGCGGATCTCGCCGAAGCTCATCGCGTCGGCCAGATCGGCGACGGCGTCCATCTGCGCTGCGCTGGCATCGCCGGGCGGGCCGCCCTCGGGCTTCAGCGACAGCGTGACGATCGCGTAGCCGGGCTCGCGGTGCGCGGCGACGTTGGTCTTGAGCCAGTGCGCGAACGCGGACTCGGAGAAGCGCAGCGCGTCGATCTCCGGCACTTGCCGGGGCTGCGGCGCATAGGACGGCGCCGCGAATTGCGCGGCGATGCCGGCGATCGTCTCGATCGGCAGATCGAGCGCGCCGCCGCGGATTTGCGCCCATTCCTCCTCAACGCGGCGCGCCATCTCGGCGGCGCCGATCTCGTGGACGAGGATCTTGATGCGCGACTTGAAGAGATTGTCGCGCCGACCGAACTCGTTGTAGACGCGCAGAATCGCCTCGAGATACGAAAGCAAATGGCGCTTCGGCAGGAAGTCGCGGATGGTCTTGCCGATCATCGGCGTGCGCCCGAGCCCGCCGCCGACGATGATCTCGAACCCGGATTCGCCCGCTTCGTTGCGGTGCATGCGGATGCCGATGTCGTGCACCTTCACCGCGGCGCGGTCGTTGGGCGATCCGGTGACCGCGATTTTGAACTTCCGCGGCAGGAACGAGAATTCGGGATGCAGCGTCGACCACTGGCGGATGATCTCCGACCAGATGCGCGGATCCTCGATCTCGTCGGGCGCCACGCCGGCCCAGTGATCGGCGGTGACGTTGCGGATGCAGTTGCCGCTGGTCTGGAGCGCGTGCATCTCGACCGCCGCGAGATCGGCGAGGATATCGGGCGCCTCTTCGAGCTTGATCCAGTTGAACTGGATGTTCTGGCGCGTGGTGAAATGGCCGAAGCCGCGATCGTAGCGCCGCGCGATGTGCGCGAGCATGCGCAGCTGGCGCGACGACAGCGTGCCGTAGGGGATGGCGACACGCAGCATGTAGGCGTGGAGCTGGAGATAGAGGCCGTTCATGAGCCGAAGCGGACGGAACTCATCCTCGGTCAGCTCACCGGCGAGGCGGCGCCGCACCTGATCGCGGAACTGCGCGACGCGCTCGGCGACGAAGGTGCGATCCAGCTCGTCGTAGCGATACATGGCGCGCCTCAGGGATAGGCGAGGCCGACGGCGGCCGCGACCGCGTCAGCGACCGGCCGGCTCGGACCGGCGGCGCGGATCTGCTCGCGAAGGCTCGCCGCGCGCGGTCCCCCTGCGCCTTGCACCGCCGCAATGAGATACGGCGCCACCACGACGGCGGCTTCCGCATCCTTCTGGCCGCGCGCCAACAGAGCCGACGCGGCTTTTTCCTCGCGTGCCACGACGCTGCGGCCGATCTCGGTCGTCCAGGTGCCGGCCGGGGTGAGATAGACGACCGCGCCGTCGGCGAGCCGGTTGGCGGTGAGGATTTGCAGGTTGGCGTGTGCGGTGCTCATGCCGCGGCCTCCAGGTTGATGTTCTCGGCGAGATTGCTTTTCGCGAGCGCTGCGACCTCGCCGACGATGATGAGGGCTGGCCCGCCGTCTGATTGGCGCAGCGCCAGATCCGGGAGCGTGCCGAGCGTGCCGAGCGAGAGCCGCTGATCGCGGCGCGTGCCGCGCGCGACGATGGCGGCGGGCGTGGCAGGCGAGAGGCCGGCGGCGATGAGGCGCTCGGAGACGGTCGCCGCCGCGGTGAGGCCCATATAGACGACAATCGTGCGATCCTTCCGCGCGAGGCCGTTCC
>Ga0310811_10014702_pt1 | contig 10220 bp, 11 predicted proteins | sample YCmetagenome_FD_207642 | JGI IMG/M metagenome (GOLD analysis project Ga0310811, IMG submission 207642) | Soil microbial communities from experimental microcosm in Duke University, North Carolina, United States - YC | ecosystem: Engineered > Artificial ecosystem > Soil microcosm > Unclassified ... | reverse complement strand
CGGACAGTGAAACATTCGCAAGTGTATCGGATGATAGAACGGTATGCGTTTGGCTGAGGAAGACAGGGAAAATTGTCCTTGGACCATTCCAGGTGGGCAGTGATGGGTGGTCGGTGTCATACTCCTTCGATGGGAGCAAGCTAGCAGCAGGAACGGGGGTGCATATCTTCATTTGGAATACAAAAAATGGAAAAGAGCTCCTCAAGATAGAACAGCAGGCAGTGGATGTCGCGTTTACTCCAGATGGTCTTCGTCTAGTCAGTGGATGCATTCGCGACATCCGAATCTCAGATGCCGCAACCGGAGACATCATCAAACAGTTTGAGGCACACACTGACCTCTTTCAATCACTAGCCATTGCTCCCGACGGCACCAAAGTTGCCAGCACATCACTCGACGGCACGACACGGTTCTTTGACCTGACCACGTTCGAACCTATTGGCGAGCCATTGGAGCATCCGGAGCCAGTGTACTGCGTGGCTTTTTCCGAAGATAGTCAGTTCGTCGCGACTGGTTGTGAGGACGCGTTTCTGCGCGTGTGGACAGTGCCTCAAAGTGATCCGGATAAGGAGTCCAAACAGGTGAGCAAATCCGAATCATCTACTGGTCATGTAATATTAATGCGAAGTTGACGCACAGCCCCCAAAGGTTCCTTTATCCCCCGCACGTATCTTCATACACACTGACTATTAACGATATACAGGATGACCGCCGCCGCCCTCGTCCATCCATACCGATTGTATGTATCCAGTGTTTACAGTCGTCTTGTTGTACCATCCCTAATTGCTACCGCAGGATATTATTCCGCGTTTAGAGTCGCGACCAGTACGTACTGGAATCTCACGCGGGTTCTTTGATGATGTCAGTTCTCGCGCTCAATCAACTTAATGCATGACTGAGTGCATGTCTAGGCTGAAAGAACTTATCGATCCGCGGATGGAGGTTCACAGCACCCTGCACGGCACTCCCGCATCACAAATCTCGTCAACCGTCTACCATTTCGCAGGAAGTCGCAACAAGCACAACCCGAGGAGGAACGTTCACACAACTGGAACGGATTGTCGCAATTCTTGCGACAGCACCTTTCCTTCCGTAGGTCAAGACCCAGTCAAGAGTCGCAGGAGGTTGAAGTCGCAGCCGGACGTAAATTCACTGTAATATGGTTCTTTTTATACCTCTTATCATTGATCTGATTGATACCATACAGCGTCTTGCTGTTGTCAAACTGCCAGAATATAAGAAGGTCAATGACACGCGACATTTACCTAGAGAGCAGCCTAGTGTATCGCAGAGCACGACGGCGAACGATCCATTGCCCGAGTCGTCTGACATTGACTCACTGCCAGATGTACACTGGTGCAAGGCGTTCTTATGCTATTACTCGTGCTGGTCTCATGGTAGACTGAGGATGCCTCCGCGATGGCGCTTGGAGCGGGTTGACCTTCCCCGTCAGGATCACACGACGAGCAGCGCTGGGGCTCATGGTCGTAGTTAGTTGTGCACTGATCGAATTTCTTGCAATCGAACTATATCAAACCTAATGTTGGCCAAATCAGCCTCTTAGACTTCTAGTCCTGGCTCATCTTGTACGAGCTCCGACATCAGATTGATTCACACAGGGAATTACATTCTGTTCCACCCATGTAGAAATTCATGTACCATCAAGTATGCGAGCTGGAAAGCAAATATAATGATAGGTTAGATCTTTTTGGATGGAAGGATGTCCTAAACAGAAGGACAGAAAAAACATCAGGAAGACGCGCGAAAACGATGGAAACAGTGCAACAAGAAAAGAAAAGATTGACAAGGATATGTGGTCACCCTTCTCAAATTGGTAGACCATCTAATATTCACCCTCCTCTTCAACATCTGCAGAGTCGGTACCGACTTCCTCGTAGTCCTTCTCCAGCGCTGCCAAATCCTCACGAGCCTCCGAGAACTCGCCCTACAATAAAGTGTGAACAAGCCGAGGATACGTTGAACGATGGACATACCTCTTCCATACCCTCACCAACATACCAGTGAACGAATGCGCGTTTGGAGTACATCAGGTCAAATTTGTAATCTAGAAAACATAGTTAATGTTCCACTCGAGCAAAGAGTGCTGAAAAGAATTACCTAGCCGACTCCAGGCCACAGAGATTGCTGTCGTGCTATATGAAAAGGAATTAGTAGCAGTCTACACCATACAGCGCATATTCCCACTTTGAAAGCATGCAGAGACTGCGGGTATTTTTGGCAAGGTCACCGCCTGGGACCGCAGCGGCAGGCTCGTTGCAAATGCCCAGCTAAAGGGACTCATCAGTCAAGCTTGTCAAACCCAGGCTAGGTACACACCTTGAAGCCAGTCGGGCACCAGTCGACGAACTGGATGGTTCGCTTGGTCTTGATGCTGGCGACAGCAGCCTGAACATCCTTCGGCACGACATCACCACGATAAAGTAAAGCGCAAGCCACTGTTCGAAGATTAGACAGGCATGTGAAAGGACCATGACAGACATACTGTATTTTCCGTCTTTGGGGTCACATTTCACCTGAAATCACGTGAGCAAATTATGACTCGATGTAATACTAGTACTAGTGCGATCATACCATTTGGTGTCCAGTCTCAAAGCAAGAGAAGGTCATTTCGCTGACAGAGTTTTGTTCATGAGTCGCCTTCTCAGCGGACAGAAGTGGGGCGTATGTTGCTAATGGGAAATGAATACGAGGGAAGCTGTAACTGTTCAACAACTTGTTTATGCCATGTAGAACGCCATGATACTCACGGAACAAGGTTGGTTTGGAACTCGTTAAGGTCAACGTTCAATGAACCATCGAAGCGGAGCGAAGCAGTAATCGACGAGACAACTTGAGCGATCAAGCGATTCAGATTGGGGAAGCTGGGGTGAGAAACACCAAGATTTTTCTTGCAGATATCATAGATAGCCTCGTTATCAACCTGCACAGCTCAATGAGCACAGTAGCACAAAAGAAGAATGAGAACACCGACCATGAATGAACAATCAGAATGTTCAAGAGTCGTATGGGTAGTCAGGATTGAGTTGTAGGGCTCAACTATCGAACTCGACAATTGAGGTGCAGGGTAAACGCAGAACTCAAGCTTAGACTTTTTGCCATAATCCGTAGAAAGTCGTTCCAAGAGGAGGGCACCGAAACCAGATCCAGTGCCTCCGCCAAATGAGTGGAACACAAAGAATCCTTGCAATCCTGAACAGTTGTCGGCCAGGCGACGAATCTTATCCATGACTGGATCGATCAATTCTTTTCCGACTGTGTAATGACCACGAGCATCTGAATACGTAAAGTCATGAGCTGCCCATAATGGATATCCAACTTGATCTGGAACCTACAATTATTTGCTGCGTCCTCCTTGCCCGTGATCATGGTCTCGGGGTGGAACAGAGACCTGTAAGGACCGGTCTTAACCTCATCCACGACTCCGGGTTCCAAATCAATGTAAAGAGAGCGAGGAACGTGTTTCCCTGAACCAGTTTCTGAGAAGAACGTGGAGAACCCTGCGTCAGTCTTGTGAGCTTCATCAAGGACGCGACCGTCGGGCTGTGTAAATATTAGACGATGCTATACTTGGAACGTGGTACAAACTTACGCTCAAGCCGTGTTCTAGGGTGTACAACTCCCCTGGCCGAAAGTTAGGACGACCCTTATGACGCGCAAAGGGCACTCACAGCAGGCATTGCCAATCTGAACACCAGCCTGACCAACATGAAGAGAAATGACTTCGCGCATGATGAATCTTTGAGAAGAGCTGATGACTGGTATACCGGTTTGTCGTGACGGGAGGGAACAGAAGTCAATGGGCCAAATGTTTCTAGTTCAAGTGTTCAAAATTTCTTAGAAAGAAATTCTCAATTTGGAAATAATTCTGGAGACTCCACGGACCCTCCGGTGCTTGGTAGGCTTCATGCATTGCATCCGAAGAAACGGATAAAAGAGATTCGTAATTCATGTTCCAGGTAAAGTGCGTAAAAAACCTCGAGGACAAGCGGGATGTAATGGACGGTATACGTAAATCGTGATGGCAATAGTAAAGAAATTATGCGGGAACTAACTTCCGAGAACGAGGACCAAATGAGGATAACATGCATCTAGTACTCGCCAGCTTCCTCAACATCAGCCGAGTCAATGCCGACCTCCTCATAGTCTTTTTCAAGAGCAGCAAGGTCCTCGCGAGCTTCCGAGAACTCACCCTCCTCCATACCTTCACCAACATACCAGTGAACAAAGGCGCGTTTCGAGTATAGAAGGTCGAACTTGTGGTCGAGACGACTCCATGCGGTTGAGATGGCAGTGGTATTTGACAACATGCACATGCTACGAGAGACCTTGGCAAGGTCACCGCCAGGAATGTGAGCAGGTGGCTCATTGCAGATACCAAGTTTGAAACCGGTGGGACACCAGTCAACAAACTGAATCGTGCGCCTCGTCTTGATGACACTGACAGCTGCGTTGACATCCTTGGGTACGACATCACCACGGTAGAGGAGAGCACAGGCCACTATAGTTGTATAAGTAAATGGGATCTACAATCAAGAGTGACTCTTACTGTATTTGCCCTCCCGGGGATCACACTTCACCATCTGGCTACCTGTTTCAAAGCACGAGAAGGTCATATCAGCAACAGAGTTCTGTTCATGGTGTGCCTTCTCTGCTGAAATGATGGGCGCAAAGGTGGCAAGAGGGAAATGAATGCGCGGGAAACTAATGGGGGATTTAATGCAAACGTATGATATTAGCGGTAGTTGAACTCACGGAACGAGGTTGGTCTGGAACTCGTTCAAATCAACGTTCAACGAACCATCAAAGCGCAAAGACGCCGTTATGGACGAAACAACTTGTGCGATCAATCGGTTCAGATTCGTGAAGCCAGGAGACGATATGTTAAGGTTCTTTTTGCAGATGTCGTAAATTGCCTCATTGTCCACCTAAACCCAGGGTAAGAGAATGTAATACAAAAACCACGTAAACTCACCATGAATGAGCAATCGGAGTGTTCAAGGGTAGTATGCGTCGTCAACACCGAGTTGTAAGGTTCAACCACAGAGTTGGCCATTGTTGGAGCGGGGTACACGCTGAACTCAAGCTTTGACTTTTTACCGTAATCAGTTGACAGGCGCTCCAAGATAAGAGCACCAAAGCCAGATCCCGTTCCACCACCGAAGGAGTGGAAAACGAAGAAGCCTTGTAGACCATTGCAGTTGTCTGCAAGACGGCGAACTTTGTCCATAACTACGTCGATCTGTTCCTTGCCGATAGTGTAGTGGCCACGGGCGTCTAGGGAACACCAAATATAGCTGCAGTTTAAAACGATGCTGATGAAGGACTCACAGTTGCTGGCGGCATCTTCCTTGCCAGTGACGAGGGTCTCTGGGTGGAAGAGACTTCTGTAAGTGCCCGTTCTGACCTCATCGATCACATTCGGTTCCAGGTCGATGTAAAGTGACCGCGGAACGTGCTTGCCCGAGGACGTCTCCGAGAAGAAAGTGCTGAAGCCATCATCATTGGCAGAAGGGGATCCTTCGACCAGACGGCCATCAGGCTGCAATAAAAATTTGAGTGAAAGCACGGGAAATCGTCAGGAAAGATAATCACGCTGAGACCATGTTCAACGGTGTACAATTCCCCTGTAAAGATACATAATCAACAATCAGAACTTAAATAGAGTCAAATTGAGGCAAATTGCATGTATCTGACACGCGCCGAATGTTGAAATAAAAATAACAAAGGCGATTGCACATATCAAAAGTGGCGGGTCACTTACAACAGGCATTTCCGATTTGAACACCGGCTTGGCCGACATGGACAGAGATGACTTCGCGCATTATTTCTGGAAAATTTGGACTAAAAAATAGGATGATTGTATATCAGCAATAATACGACACGGAAAGACGCGTCTAAAAAGCTTACTGGTTTGAACTGGAGGCGAGGATGGGGTGATGGTCCAGATCAAAGGGCGCAGGGTTAAAAGTGCGACAAACACATGGCGCTTACTTAAGCCAACCGTTCTCACGCCTCCTCATCAGTACGTTAGCACGGTTTTCTATGCGAACATGTGTTGTCCTTCTATGTAAGTCTACAGACAAATCCAAGCGTACGCTTTTAATAATTACTCAATGCAATCATCAAACCCTGCACTCCTCTTTACTACGTACTGCAGCCGACTTCGCAGTGCTAGCAGCCTTATCTCCAGTCTCCATAAGTGCATCTCCTACGCGCCGTGTGCCCTCCGCAGCTTTTACGGCAACCTTACGCCCAAAGTAACTGAAGCTAGATTAGTGTACTGACATGCGTAAATCCAAATGTCAACTTACCTCACAATGGACTGCCACATTCGCATTCCGTGAATGCATCGCATACCAGTGCGCGTCTGCTGCTCTGAAACCGACTGTCTAGGAGGTCGGAATGGGGCATTATTTGGATCAAAAGCGGCGAAGACAACGTCCACTGTTTTCACTCTCGGAATGGTCTTGTGGGTTGCCGGCGCCGTGTGATAAATGCTCTTCTTAAGCAGAGCAAGCGCTTCTCGCTAGAGCTGCTCAGTAAACATCTGAAATCTTAACAACAGAGTTTACTCACTGTGTCTCGTCTCGCAGCAATGGCTGTAGGTGGTGGATGTTCGTCTACCAGGTCTAACGGCCCCCATCTTCTATCCTCTTGAATAGCCCCATGTGTAGCACTTGATCTACCGATTATTGGCCTCTCAACAAGATCATCCTTCTCTCCCGCCAGTAAAAGGCCCCGTAGTCTTGCATTCTTAATAATCGAATTGGCCTTCGCTTCATTTTTTACCCTGTTCTTCATTACCTTGGTTGCGCGGTACTTGAAACGCCTGTCCCATTCCTCTTGGCCTTCCAGCCACTTGAAAAGAGTTTCTTCCTTGATGATGCCAATCTCCGATGGTCTCAGCTGTAGAGCTGCAATATCCTTTTTTGGTTCCATGGAACGAACTCGACCGTGGATATCTACGCGTTCACGAATCATCAGCATGTCTCCCTGTCAAAGGTGAGCATTTCAGTGACAGAAAAGCCGCCAAGCGAATTCTCACTGATCGGCCATTCATGGCGCACAATGGTACGTCAGGCCCGGGCGTTTGCTGCAGAACGGGGAACGGATTTTGGTCAAGGTGCTCTGCCGAACGTCGGGTAACATGTTTTGCAAATTCCGCAATAGAATGATACGCATAGTCCGCCTATTCAACTCGTCAGCAAATGTGACATGAAATCATACCTATCTCACACTGCTCGTGAAGGTGAAGACAGTCAAAACGTGACACATTCCTGGATCCCGTTTTAACAGACGTTCTTGAATGAAGAAGAGTGTCGTACCATCATACACTTGGAGATGGACTTTAGTGGGCGTAGAAAATTTATGGGCATTCTCTTTCTGCCTCCAACCGTCTCTAATTACACCCTCTCGTACAGGATACTCGGCTGGATTAGCTGCCTTATGTGCCAGGTATACTATTTCGTCGCGAAGCACTTCTCCATCGCCTGCCAAAATATACAACGGGCATAGATTGCCCAGGGAAGCTTGAAGAATAGGTGATACTAGAGGATGCGATAATTGCCTTCGTGCACAATAACCGTCAATGAAGGACAGAGTGTAATGGGGAGATATCTCACTCTGTGGTAGCGTAGTGCTGGATCTGCGACCGTAGTTCCAGCGGAACATCTTGAGGATTTTTCATGAGCACCTTCGGAGGGTTGGGCTGCCAAAAATCAATGTCATCTAGATCAGGGATTGAATTCGAACTAGGTCCGCGTTTATTGTTCACAGCAAGGTCATCTATAGGGACCGCATTACTTGGGTTTCTATTCTGCTCCTGGCCTCGCCCGTGCCCTCTGACAGCGGGGTTACACTTCCCTCCATCAAACAAAGATGCTTTGTCCTGAGGTTTCAGGGGAACGCCTGATGCGGAACTGCTTGATGTTTCTTGCTTGGAACCAGACGGCGTAGAATCACCATGCTTTTCAGCGTCAGTAGGCGGAACCTGGGCGGTGTCTCTTGTAACATTTTTATTGGCACCAGGAGTGTCCGCATGACATGGCTTCAGCAGTGGATCGGAGTGTGCACGGGCGACGCGACCGCCTTCCTTGATTGGATCTACCGGCCACAACACAGAGGGTTTGTTCATAAATCCATGAGGAGGTATGATATCCTACTAGCAGAATCAGAAAGGGATATCCTGCGTCAAGTTTAAACTCACCGTAGCCGTATTCGTATGAATACTAGGGAAACTGTGTGTCAGATCTACCCACGGGCTAATAAGCACCGCTCCCGCTGGTAACGGTCGACCCAAATCCCGCAGTACAGTGAGCATTGTGAGACATAGTGCGCCGCCTGCCGAATCGCCAGCGAAGACAATTTTTGAAGGAGGAATGGGTTTATGGGTAGCGTCAGGAGGTGGCTGAATCAAGTAAAGATCTTCATGTGGGAAAAATTTGGTCCTCGCGATCTCAATTTCAGAACTAAATAGCGATGAACTCACAAGCTGCGAGGACATCGTGTAGGGGGCATGGCCATGGGTATTGTGGTGCCTTCCTGGAGAGAAAGACTACGTATGACATGAACATAATAAAAATGTTGATGCTTACCGATAGTTGACGGTAAACGCACGTCCCTGAATTTTATGTGCTTGGAGAAAATAAGTAAAGATACTGGGAACTTACATGAACATACCATATTTGATGACTTGATAACGATGGGTATCTAGAAACCAGGTCAAGTCTGAAGGTATGTACAAGGTGAATTGATGCCCACTGATAGACCCCCAATAGTATCCGCCTCCATGAATGTAAAGCTTTAGTTGTGGCAGTCAGAGAATGTGTCAAGCAGAACCGGTAAACTCACCATCGTGGTCTCTAATTGCTCCATCGACATTACAAGCATTTCTTCTTCACTGTACTTCCTCCCAGCATCTATATGAACGGTTTTGGCCAAGTGTGACTTCTCAGCAATCCACTCAGCATCGATACCGTCTAAACCACGAACTTGCCACCACCTTTCACCTCCGACTACGCGTTTAAGGTCTTCGGGTCCAAACCATTGCATCAGGAGATCTGCCGCTTGGTTGCATGATTGCAGTGGGATGCGTGCAGGGGCAACAGCAGTCCAAGGTGGAGCAGGTACATGGGTATTTGTGCTGATCACAGAGGACCGTATTTAATTGAGGACCTAGCGAGTATAAATTGCACCTCACAATGCTTGGAGAGATTCCACAGTGTTTTCTGTGCCAAGAAGGATGAATGATTTTACGATGTGAAATGCTCTGGAAAAGATTAATGAGCAAGAATGTTGACTGCAATGAGACGCACTCGTCAAAGAAAATGTCATCAGTGGCCTGTTGTTGCTCATTTCTATCCTTTAGCTTTTTTGTTTTCCGTTTTCCATGAGTATATAGGGTCTTGATGACGGCTAAAGATGCATAAATGACTGCACAGACAGAGACGGTTTACCTTACTTGGAGTAATATGCATTGCCACTGAGAATGTAGAGACAGTCATTTCTGTTCAAGGGACAAACCAGAGTGTACCGTATGTACGTGGCAGACGTGAGAGGATGTATCAATAGCAGCCAGTCTGGAAATTCCCAATGATGTCAGGGATACAAACCAAGCCTGAACTGAACTGGTATGAGCGGAAATGAGTTTGCAGAGCTTTGACGACAACCTTCCATTGCTAGGTGAAACGTGGACGACGGAGCAGTCTCGACAACGGCCATACGGTCCTGAATCCGAATCACTGCTGCTGGATAAGATATGTCCATGATCATTACATAATAGTCAAGAGGCATGCACTCGAAATCATTGTTTGGTCGTTATTCAGTAAAGCCTTTAGAAACAAACAAACGCTCATAGGACTTCCTTTTTGGTCGACCGCTTCTCCACTTATTGCTTTTGCAAGAATTCAGCAGTCTTAGCCAGTCTAGAAGTTTGTCATTGAACTGGAAACCAAATGATTACATTCACACCTTTTTCTGGTGCCGCCCGGTCATCTCCAACTGTTCCACTTGCGTATTTGCTACAGGTCGACGATATTCGTATTCTCCTCGATTGTGGATCACCTGACTGGAATCCCGAGAATATTAAAACTGAAGGGAATGAGGTTATTTATCCTTGGCAAGAGTACTGTGACATAGTGAGAAAGTGAGTGACGACTAAAATGCAAGCTGCATGATCTAACATTAACTAGGTATGCTCC
>Ga0310811_10014701_pt1 | contig 10221 bp, 7 predicted proteins | sample YCmetagenome_FD_207642 | JGI IMG/M metagenome (GOLD analysis project Ga0310811, IMG submission 207642) | Soil microbial communities from experimental microcosm in Duke University, North Carolina, United States - YC | ecosystem: Engineered > Artificial ecosystem > Soil microcosm > Unclassified ... | reverse complement strand
ACGCCGCTGCCGGCGAACAGCCACATGAAAGTGAAGTGCCATTGCAGCGCGCCCCCCAGCCAGCCCCCCAGAGTTAGCCCTTGAGGAATGTTGATCAGGTCGTGCTCGGGAATCTTCGCCCCAAAGCTGGGAAAGGCGCGAAAGATGCGCAGCCCGCTGGCTGCAAGCACCGCCACCGCCACTGCATTCAGCCAATGGGTAAAGCGAATGGCCCAGGGATGTTCGTAGGCGGCCGTCACCAGTTGCATGCGCGCTTCCGGCTTGGCCTCCGGCATTCCGGTTTGTGCTCCGCTCGCCATCCCTCTCCTAAAGCCCGGCGTACCAGCTATAGCCCTGGTCTTCCCAGTAACCGCGCTGCGCTCCCAAAACGTTGGTGACGGTCAGCTTGGTCAGGTACTTGGCCGATTTGTAACCCAGCTTGGTGGGCAGGCTCAGCCGCAAGGGCGCGCCATGTCCGCGGTCCAGCGGTTGGTCGTACATCTCATAACACAGCAGCGACTGCGGATGCAGCGCCGTCGCCATGTCCAGCGATTCGTAGTAATCGTCGGCGCATTCCACGGCCACATACCGCGAACTGCTGTCGGCTCCAATCAGCGCCAGGAAGTCAGAGATGCGCGCTCCCCCGAACCTGCCGATCACGTCCCATCCCTCCACGCAAATGTGGCGCGTGTTCTGCCGAATCCGGGGCAGAGCCTGGATTTGCGCCAGCGTATACTCGCCGGGATGGCGCACATTGCCGGCCACGGTTAGCGTCCAGTTTTCCAGGTCCACTCCGGGATCCAGGTCGTCATAGCCGTTGTAGGGAAACTTAGCGAAGGTGACCACCTCCCCGTCAGAGAAGGTAGCCGCCGGATGCCGCCGCCGGAACAGCAGGCCCGAGGCCCAGTCGCTCAGGCGCACCCCGTGGTCGAGCAGCGGGTCCTGCCAGCGCGTAATCGCGAACGCGCCCACCGCCAGCACCGGCGCCAGCTTCAGCAGCTGGCGGCGGCTGAGTTGTTTCAATTTTTTATCTTCAATACTGGCCAAGACCGAACCTTCATCTCTCGCCGGCGCAGGAATCTACATCTGCGTCAGCCTGACTTTGCGTTATGTAGGACCCAGTGTGTCAAAGCGGCGTGGCGATGACGAATTGTATACGAGCCGGCAACTGCTTGCCCGGCTGTGCACACAATTTTCCCCTGGCGAAATTGTATGTGGCAGAGCCGCGTGGGCACCGGCGCCCTTACCCGCCCAGATACCTCGCCATGCCGGTTCCTGCTGTTATGTTTGGAATGCGTCGCCGCGCTTAGCCCGCGGCCTCTGGTAATATCGGATTTCGGCTTGCGGTGGCAATGTTGAGCCCGGATTCTGCGCCACAGGTTTTATACGGAGGAATATATGAACGACGCTGCCAATTTTCCTGTCGGTGCACGCCGCAATGAGGATATTGCTCTGGACATGATGAGGTTCATCGCCATGACCACCGGCTACGGTAAAACCGGCGCCGCCGGCGCGGGCTTCGGTTCCAGTGTGGCTTCCAAGCCCGAGGAGTATGCCACTCACCTGCTTGAACTCTACGGCCGCTGTCTCTCTGCCGTGGAGCGCAAGAAATAGACAAGGCACAGCCAGCAAGCTTGCAGCAAACAAAAGCCGCGGGAGTTCCCGCGGCTTTTGAAATTTACCTATACCGGATTTAGCGGCGTTTCCGCGAAGAGCTCTTCCGCTTCGCCTTGCCGCTCTTGCGCGCCTTCGACCGGGTGCGGCTGCCTCCACGCTTTGCGGCTGTTTTCCTGCCACCCCGCTTCTTGGCCGCGCCCTTCTTGGCCTTGCTTTTCTTGGCGCGCGCCGCCGGGCGCTTGGCTGCCGCCTTTTTTGCCGGCGCTTTCTTTTTCTTAGCGGGGGCGCGCTTGGACCCGCTACCGCCACCGCCGCCGGTGGACGTCGACCGCGGCTCTGGCGTCTGCGCCGGCATCATCGGGGGCTCCCCGGTGGAACTGCTTACCGGCTCCTCTTCTTCTTCCTCTTCTTCGTAATCCTCTTCCAGGGATTCGCCGTAGGAACCCGTATCGCCGAATTCGTCCATATCATCGTCCCGTCCGTACAGCGTCTCATTATCCAGAAATCGCATGGCTCCTCCTGATCTCCGCTCTGCAAGTTGCCGGCACCGCGCGGCAACTTATCTCCATTTAGTAGTTGAACAAGACTGCAGGACCGCCTCGCCGATTCGCGGCATAAAAATACTTTCCCGCCAGCGGCGCGCGATTATAGCACAGCGTTTTCGCAACACACTGTGATGCGCCACCGCATCCGCATATTACACCTTATGCTGAAATTGCGTCGCTGCCGGAAGGGGACTTCTGCTCTAAGGACTTTCCTGGATCACCAGCACGTCGCCGGCACGCAGGTTGGCCGCCGCTTTGCCGTTGCTCCGCTGCAAGGCTGCCACCGTAGTGTTGTATTGGTTGGCGATGCTGTAGAGGGTTTCGCCCCGGCGCACCTTGTGGAGAATCTTCTTATTCTCGGAAGCCGCACGTAACTTACTGCTGTGGCGGTACTTAGAGCCGCGATGTGTGGAAACCTCGTGTTCCCCGGGGGCCAGCGGCCGATGCAGGTAAAGAACCATCCCGGCGCGCAATTTGCCGCGCACGCGCGGGTTCCAGCGGCGTAAGCGGATGACGGGAACGCCAAAATCCTCCGCCACCGAGATCAAGGTGTCTCCCCGGCGCACCTTGTAGCGGGTAATGCGGCGGGAATAAGCGACGGCTTCCACATAACGCCCCGCCGCTACAGGAATAATCAGCTTCGTTCCTGCTCCCAACGGTTTGCCGTCCAGGTTATTGGCTTCGGCAATGGCGCGTGAGGTGGTGTGATACTGGCGTGCTACTCCGGCCAGCGTTTCACCTTCGCTCACATTGTGATAGCGCCACCACACCCGCTTGTCGCGGGGAATGGCGGCAATCACGGTCTGAAATTTTTCCGTAGTGCCCGCCGGCAGGTGCAGGTCGAAAGTGCCCTCGCGTGGTGTGGTCATGCGCAGCAGGCTGGGATTCAGCTCCTGCAGCGTGCTTACCGAACTGTCCACGCACTCCGCCACCAGGCGCAGGTCCACCGGGTAATCAATGGTGACCGTGTCGGTGGGGATGGGCTTATCGGCAACGATTTCATTCAGACCGTATTGCGCCGGGTTCTTGGCCATAATGGCCACGGCGATGATGATGGGCACGTAATTGCGCGTTTCCCCCGGCAGCACGTTGCGCTTGTACAACTGCCAGAAGTCCGCGTAACCGGTGCGCTTAACCGCCTGCTGTACCGTGAGAGGTCCGGAATTGTAGGCCGCCATGGCCAGGTACCAGTCGCCAAATTCCTTGTAGAGATCTCTTAGATGGCGGGCGGCCGCACGGGTGGACTTTTCCGGATCCTGCCGCTCATCCACCCACCAGTTGCGCTGCAACCCATAGCCCTTGGCGCGGCTGTACATGAACTGCCACAGGCCGCGGGCGCCGACTCGGGAAAGAGCTTGCGGATGGAAGCCCGATTCCGCTTCCGCCAGGTAAATCAAATCCTGGGGCACGCCCTGTTCCTTAAGAATACGCCGGATCATGTCGTTGTACATCCCGGCGCGGGTTAGAGCCCGTTCCAGCACGCCTTTGCCCCGGGTGGAGAAATAACTGATATAGCCGGCCACCGTATCGTTCATTGTCAGGGGAAGGTCGGAATGGATATGGCTGATTTCCGCAGTCGCCTTCGCCTTAAGGTTGGGGTCCACCGGAAAGGTAATCTGGTTGGTCTCGTCAATGGGGGCGGGTTCGGATTTCTGCTCGGTAAAGCCGTCGCCCTGCCGCAGCGCCACCAGTTCCAGGCTGTTGACCCCATCCACAATCTTGTCGAACTCCTTCTGCAGGCGTTCGTCGGAACTGGCCCCGCCCGGAGCCTGGGTCAGGAGGTCAAAGGCTAAGTCGAAATTGGCCTTGGCAGCCTCCAGGTGGCCAGCTGAATAGTTAGCCTGTCCCGCCTGATACTGCTCGTCGGCCTGCGCCACCAGGGTGTCAATGGGGTCGAGTTTGGCTACAGGTTTTGGCTGATCCTGCGGCCTGGGTTCAGGTGCGGGAATAGCTGCCGGTTTAGGCTGGATCGGAGGCGCTGATGCTGCCGGGGGCGCTACCGCCATAACCGGCCGTTTGACTGCCGTTTGGCAGGACGTGGTGGTCAAAGCCAGGGCGGCGAGCAGCGGCGTGTACCAATAGACCTGTGGAATCCTCATTCGCTCTAGGACTTAGGGCTAAACCAGCCTGGCTTTTTTGGAACTGCTGAATCGTACTACGGGTTTTTCCAGCGGGTCAATCGAACAAAGGTACCGTGGTTACCTTCCAATGGTCGTTGTTCTCCCGCAATCACCCTGCAGGCCAGGAAGTTAAACAGAATCCAGAGTTGTGGGTCAAGGTTACCTCGGGACTGGAGGGGGAAAAAGGAGAGTCAGGGGACAGCCGGCACATGTTCCTTGAGCAAATTTCGAAACTCCTCGGCTGCTCCCGAGGAAAACGCCCGTTTAGGAATCACGTAGAAAGAACGCGGTGTGCTCCGAATGCGATAAGCGAACAATGAGGAGACATTGGAAGGCCACAGCGTGAGAAGCACAAACAGATTTTCGGTTTCGACGAAGCGGCTGAAATCGCGCCAAGCCAGGGAACTTACCGCAAACCGGTCGGGACCGCCGAGGGCAATGCCCTCCTCTCCAATCTCCAGCGCCTGGGCGCCGGCGCGGCCGGGAGGCCGGAGGCTGTAGAGCGGACCTCGACGGGCCAGAAACCAACCTTCGAATACCAACAACACGCCCAGCAGGAACTCAAACCACTCTCGGTACCCGATGCCGTTCAGCCCGCCCCCATGGACTCTCCTTCGCCAAACTAAAACCGATTGCCCGATGATGAAGAGCAGGCCCAGGCAAATCAGCAGGAAATAGATATACCGATCCGAACGGGGACGCAGAGAAGCATAGTAGGCGCGCCGCGCTTCTTTGCCGTCCTCCGCGCTGAGTTCAAACTCGATTTTCACGACGCCTTGTGGAATGCCTCCGGCTTACCAGGAAAGCTTCAGCGCCAGCTGTATCTGCCGGGGGTCGAAGGCCGCTGTAGCCTGCCCGGCATTCGTCCACAACGGGTTCACATCGGCCACGTTGAACTTATTGATGAAGTTGAACGCGTCCACCATGGCATCCAACCCCACCCGCTCACCGAAGGCGATGTGCCGAGCCACCCGCATGTCGGTAAACAAGGTGGAGGGCCGAACCCCGGCGTTGCGCCCCAGGTTGCCAATCAGAGTGCCGTTGAGGAAGCAGGCCGGCTGCAGAAATCCCGTGGGTGAAAAAGACGAGGCCACCGCCTGGTCGCCGCATAGGTTCTGCGGCGTGCCCGACCCAACCGCCAGCGGACGGTCGGTGGTGGTGCCGAAATCGAAGTTGCGGTCCGAGCCGGTGATGATGTTAAACGGCCGTCCCGCACCCGCCTCGATGATGGGAGCGAAAGTCCAACCGCTGCCCAGCTTGCTCCAGAAGCTGCTCCCGGAAAGCTTGCCCGTCTGGTAAACCCCACTGAAGACAAATCGGTGCCGCTGGTCGAACAGCGAGGAAGAGCGGTCGAGGCCGGGGTTGTAGTTATCCTGCGGCGACAGGGGTGACTCCAGGTCAGTCGAATCGTCAATGGCGTGCGAATAGGTGTAGGAAGCCAGCAGTTCGTAGTGGTGGCTGAAGCGCTTGCGCAGATTGGCGGTAAATCCGTGATATACCGAACTGCCGTTGGAATAGTTGGCCGGCATGTCGCTGAAGGGAATGCAGCCCGCCAGCGACAGCGGGTCGCAGTTGGCGTTCAAACCTTCCGCCGCCATGATCTGGTTAGCCAGCCCCACACACGCGCCCGCTCCGCCCGCAATCGCCGCCTGCGCCAGCGAGGGATTCAGGCCAGAGGGACGGAAAAAACTGACCAGCGAGGAACTGACCCAGGGCTGACCCTGGAACGGCCCCGGATTCAGATCTACGCCGCAAGGAGTCCCGCTGGAGCCAACGAACAGCGGTGCGCTGGTGCCGCCGCTGAGCGCGCCCGGATCTCCCGCCGCGGCCGCCACCTGGTAGTTGTGCACCAGCAGGTCGGAGCGCACCGCGTTGGCGTTGATGGGCCGGTTCAAGCGCTTGCCGGCATTGAAGTTGTACTGCAGACTGAGGGCGAAGTTGTGCCCCAGGTCGCGCTCGATGGTCAGGTTGGCCTGGTTGGAATAGGGGTACTGGAAATTGGCTGCGGTCGGGAAGCCAAAGGGCTGCAGAATCAGGGGAATCCCCGCCGCCAGGTATTGCTGGCCCACAAATGCCGAAGGCGCGTTGGGGGTGGGATTGAAGCGTTGCTGGTTGGAAAGATAGTTCAGCGCCTGCGACAGGCCGGCGGGGGTGCAGTTGGAACTACCCAACGTGCCCTGGAAGGTATTGGCCGCATTCAGGTTGAGGGGGCTGGCTGTGCTGGCGCCCGTGCACGGGCTGCCGCCAAACAGGATTACCTGCGGCGCCTGCGCTCCGTCGGCGACGTCGGAATCAAAAGCCAGGGCCAGCAGCGGGTGGTCGAAGAACATTCCATAAGAGGCGCGGACCACGGTCTTGCCGTCGTTGCCGGGGTCCCAGGCCAGGCCCACGCGGGGAGCTACGTTGTCCCAGTCGCGGGGAATGCCCTGGGTAATGCCCAGACTCTTCTGCGCCGCCTGGGAAAAGGCGTTGATGGCGCTGAACGTGGGCGTAAGCTCCACGTCGTAGCGCACGCCATAGTTCAGGGTCAGGTTGGGCATCACCCGCCAGCTGTCTTGAACAAAGGCGCCCAGAGGCGCATTGGTGAAAGCGTCATGCGGATTGCCCACGCCCTGAATAAAATTTTGCGGCAAACCCAAACCGTACGCCTGGATGGGCGAGACTCCGGGGAAGTTGGGGATGCCGGGAATGCTGGGCAAACCAGGCAGATCCAAGCCGCCAAAGTTATAAACGCCGCCAAAATTCACGGTGAAATCGGCCTGCAGCGGCAGGTAGTTGGCGTCAAGCCCGAACTTCATGTTGTGATTGCCTTTCACCCAGGAAAGGCTGTCGGAGAGCTGATAGCGGTGCTCGGTGCGGTTCACAAAAGAGAACGGCTCCCGCCCGAAAAAGGCGAATCCGGGAATATTCACCGCCACGTTGCCGCCCCCAGGCGCGCTGGAGAAATTGTAGAGCAGGCCGCGCCGCGAGTAGGCGAACAGGAAATCGTTCACCTTGTTGTTGCCCAGGGTGAGGGTGTCGTGGGCGTTGATGCTGAAGTCGCGGTAGGTCTGCTGCGAAGTGCGCGAGTACGCGTTCTGGCCAAAGTTCTGCGGCCCCTGCGCGTTCACCTGGATGCCGGTGGTGGTGCTGGGGCTGACGCCGGCGCGCAGCATCAACTGGTTGTTGGTGCTGATGCGGTGGTCCAAGCGCAGGGAGTACAGGCTGGTGCCTTCGAAAATGGGATAGTTGCCCACCAGCGTGCTCATGGGCACAAACGACGACGGCAACAGCGCTCCGCTGCTGGGGAAAATCGGCAGGCCGCCGCCCGCCAAGGGACCCAGGTTTTGCGGTACAACTCCATTCAGTGCCACGCCGGAAGCCGCTCCCGCAGCCCCCGCATATCCGGCCACGGCCTGCGCGAAAGCGGGACTGGCCTGCTCCAGTGCCAGCACCGAGGGATTGGTCAGAAACCCAATCTGGTCATTGGTGAGGTTGAGCGTGCCGAAGGGCAGGCCTACCCGTGTGGTGTCAAAGGGCGTCAGCCCGAAATTATCGGCCCCAATAGTGGAAAAGCCGGTTTCATGCCGGCGCGTGGTTTCAAAAGAGAAAAAGTAGAAAGTCTTATCTTTGACAATGGGCCCGCCGAACGCCGTGCCCGCCTGCACCCGCGTGTAAGCCGGATTGGAAACGTTGCTGAAGCGATTCACCGCCTGCAGCTTGCGGTTGCGCAGGTAGCCGAATACGTCGCCATGGAACTGGTTGGATCCTGACTTGGTGATGATGTTGACCACGCCCCCGGAGGCTCGCCCGTATTCAGGGGCGTAGCTGTTGTTGATAATCTGGAACTCCTGCACCCCTTCCTGAGAAATCGTCGAGCGAATGCCATTGACGGAGTTGTCCACCGCGTCCGCGCCATCCACATTAACCTGGTTGTCGCGCGCCCGCTGGCCGCTAAAATTCAGTCCCGAAGTTGGCGCCGCCCCGATGCTGGGCGCCGTGTCGCGCTCCACCTGAGAGTCAGTCAAAGCGAAATTGATGTAATTGCGCCCGTTGATGGGCAGGTTATCAATCCGCTCCTGGTCTATGGTCGTGGTGGAAGATGTGCGCTGGGTCTCGACCAGCGCTGCCTCGGTGGAGACATTCACGGTTTCCGATACGGTCGCTAGTTGCAGCATCACCGGGAGTTCCGCCACCTGGCCGACGGTCAGGGTCACGTTCTGGGCCACCGTTTTAGCAAAGCCTGAGGCCTCGACGCTTACCGCGTAGCGCCCGGGAGGAAGCAGCAGGAACTGGTACACGCCGTTTACGTTGCTGGTGGTGGTGCGCCCGAAATTCTGGGCTTCATTGCGCACCGCCACGGTGGCCTCTTTCACCAGCGCGCCCTTAGGATCCTTTACCGTGACGTGCAGTTCTGCGGTGGCCGCGGATTGAGCCACCGCGGTGGCGGCCAGCAACATCATCACACTCAACCTATAACCGAGCTTCACCAGCTTGTTCATGGGAACTCCTGTCGTGCTTTGCTTTTGGGGACACCAGCACGCAATCCGGCTCCTGCGGGTCTTGCAACCCGCCAGCGCGGGGGAGCCGAAGCCGGACTTTGGAACGTGAATTCCGCTGGTTTTTACATCAGGCGCGTCCTAAACGCAAGCGCGTAAAGGGAAAATAGACGTGACCAGAAAGGGGCGGGGGCGTACAACAGCGTCTCGCTCGGCTGTCGCGACGGCCTCGCAGAAGCTAAACACCTTACGACTGTCATCCCGAGCGAGGGCGCACGCCCGAGCCGAGAGCAGCGGGCACCGTCTCTACCGTACCAGGGAATTCTTCCACATCTTTCGTCCTCGGTGGAAACCCCTCCAGGCAGCTCGGCGCTTGGCGCGCTCGGGGGTGTTTCGACTCGGGCATGCGCCCTCGCTCAACATGACAGGCATGAAGATTGATCCGGGGATGAGCCCTCTCTCAAAATGACTGCGCCCCCGCCATCGCATACATCAAGTCTTCTCGCGCAGTCGCTATCAGCTACCGCTTGATCCCGCTGGCCTGCTGCTCTGCAGTGGCAAATCCCCAGGCCATGCGCGGGGTATTGTGGGCGATGCCGAGCCGGCCTTGCGCGTCCAGCACAATAATTCCGCCATGCCCGCTTAGCCGCCGCTGCAGGTGGGTGATGGCCTCGCTCGCCGCCTGCTGCGGAGGCGCGCCCGCGGCCACCCGGTCAGCCGTCCACTTTCCCAGCACCAGTTTCATGATGGGCTCGCCCCAGCCGGTGGTGGAAACCGCCGCGCTCTGGTTATCGGCGTAGCAGCCGCACCCGATCAGAGAAGAGTCCCCCACTCGTCCCGGGGTTTTGTTGAGCGTGCCTCCGGTGGAGGTGGCCGCCGCCAGATTGCCCTTGCTGTCCAGAGCCACCGCGCCCACCGTATCGTGGGAGGCCGAAAAAACGTCCAGCTTGGATTCGCCCAGCGCCTGCGTGCGCCGCAAACGCTCCACTTCCCGAGCGATCACCAATTCCTGGTTCTCAATCAGGGGAACCCCATGCTCGGCGGCGAAGCGCTCCGCCCCGGGGCCGACAAAATAAACGTGCGGGCTGTCTTCCAGCACGATACGCGCCACATGAATGGGATTGCGGATGCGTTCCACGCAGCCCACGCCGCCGGCGCGCAGCGTGGCCCCGTCCATCATGAGGGCATCCAGTTGCACCCGCCCGTCGCGATTCAGAAAACTGCCGCGGCCGGCGTCGAAGGCCTCGTCGTCTTCCATCACCTCGACTGCGGCTTCCACCGCGTCCAGGGCCGAGCCGTCCCGTTCCAGTTCGTGCCAGCCCGCGGCCAGGGCGGCGCGGACTCCGTTGAGGTGCGCCTCCACCATATCGTCGGGAATCGCCCAGCCCCCGCCGTGCACCACCAGAACCGGCTTACGCAATGACTTTGTCCCGCATGGAATGAATGACTCGACAGTCTAGCATTCGTGGGATGCAGCTGCGG
>Ga0310811_10014700_pt1 | contig 10222 bp, 8 predicted proteins | sample YCmetagenome_FD_207642 | JGI IMG/M metagenome (GOLD analysis project Ga0310811, IMG submission 207642) | Soil microbial communities from experimental microcosm in Duke University, North Carolina, United States - YC | ecosystem: Engineered > Artificial ecosystem > Soil microcosm > Unclassified ... | reverse complement strand
GGACCAGATGATGGGCTCGGCGGCGAATGTGCGCACGTTTTTGGCGAAGCTGGACGAGGCTAGTCGCGAGGGTGCCTTACGGGAGCACGAACTGATTCTCAACTTCTCGCGCGAGAAGCAGCCGGGATTGGAGGCAATCGACATCACGAGCCGGGGCTATTGGTACGAGCAGTTCCGCCGGTCGGCATTTGATTTCGACTCGCAGTCGGTTCGTCCGTATTTCCCGTACGCGAAGGTTGAGGCAGGTGTGCTGGAGACGGCGGCGAGGCTCTTCAAAATCGAGTTTCACCCCTCGACTGCGTCGGGATGGGACCCGGCTGTCTCAGTCTTCGAGGTATTCGACGGCGGACGACACGTGGGCCGGTTCTATCTGGATATGCATCCGCGTGAGGGCAAGGACAAGTGGTTCTCTGCCGCGCCGGTGGTTACAGGTGTTCGAGGGCGCTATTTGCCGGAGGCGGCGCTGATTTGCAACTTCCCCGGTGGCGATGCGGATGACCCAGGGCTTCTGCAGTACAACGACGTGGTCACATTTTTCCACGAATTCGGCCATTTGATGCACGCAATTCTGGGCGGCCAGACGGAGTGGGCCGGCGTGTCAGGCTTTGCCACGGAAGGCGACTTTATCGAAGTGCCTTCGCAGATGCTTGAAGAATTTTTCCGCGATGAGAAGTTGCTGCAGGCTTTTGCGAAGCACTACGAAACTGGCGAAGTTCTGTCGGCGGAGATTATCAGGAAGATGAAGCTGGCGGGGGCCTTCGGGCGTGCGGATTGGGTGCGCTCACAGCTTTACTACACGACCTTGTCGCTCGACTTGCACGATCAGAACCCTGCGTCTCTGGACCTTGACGAGGTGACGCGAAGTTTGTACCAGTCATTGCAGCCGTGGACATGGCTTGAAGGCAATCGGATGTACGCAAGCTTCGGCCACCTTACGGGCTATTCGTCGAATTACTATACCTACGCGTTCGACAAGGTCATTGCGCTGGATTTTTTCGGTCAATTCGACTCGGCCGATTTGTTGGGTTGCGATGCCGGGGCACGCTATCGGAAGCTGGTGCTGGAGCAAGGCGGCTCGAAGCCCGGTCGCCAGATGGTGCGCGACTTTCTGGGCCGCGACGAAGAGTTTGCAGCGTTCTCGAAGTGGCTCAACGAAGAATTTGACAGCCAGATTCTCGCTGTGGGGTAGCGCAGCCTTTAGTCGCGGAGCTTGTCGTTCTTTGGAAAGAGATTTCAGCAAACAATGGCCCAAAAGGCCAGGTTTCAGTGCGTCATGGGACTGCGAACCCTATTTGTTGCATCAAACAGTTCAGAGGTTTTAGCGTTTGATGGATGCAACGGACTTTCGCCGCATTGCCCTGAGCTTTGACGGCGCTGAAGAAAGCTCGCACATGGGAGCCGCCGACTTTAGAGTTTCAGGCCGTATTTTCGCTACCCTGGCTTCTCAGCGATTGGGATACGGCAACCTGATGCTCACGCCTGAACTTCAGGCCGCCTTTGTTGCCGAACAGCCCGACATGTTTCTCCCGATCCCTGGCGGTTGGGGTCGCAATGGCGCGACACATATCCGATTGGCGGTAGCGACAGAAGATGTGCTCACCGGAGCTCTGCGGGCCGCATGGAAATTGCGCGTTGAGAAGAATGAGATCTCGCGGAACAGGGCTCGCGATTCCACGAAACGCCGCAGCGACGCACGCGCCAAAGACTTCGGGAGCATTCAGCTTGCGAAGCAGCGAAAGGCTGAGCTGAGGGCGCGCCTGACGACTCCTGAGTCCCTTCAAAGTGTAAAAGCGCGTTACGGGTTGGACGACTGAGTTGGGATGAGTCTGCCGGGTGCTGATTAAATTCCGGGCTCCGACTACGATTCGTGTCGCCGATTAGCGCGGAGGTGGGCGCGATGACATGTGTACGACGTTGCCCGCTTTGAACGCGCCTTTGCTGCAACCTGCAGGCCGCTCGTGCTTGCGGAGTTAACCCGAAACGATTAAGAATGGCGAGCGAACAAGTGCCCTACTAAAATGGTGACCACTACGCCAGCTCCACGGTCGCCGCACTTGAAAGGCAGCAGCCATGAGAATCGTGTTGCGCTTTGCATTGGTCTCTTTCTCTTTTGCCCTGGCCCTTCTTCCAGCGTTGGCTCAAACCGAACGCAAGACCACCGCCGGCCCGGGACCTGGCGCTGTTCCACAGGCCACTTTCTTTGTGCACCGTCTCGGCACCGACCACGCAGAAGGGATCACCACGCTCGATATGAACGGGGACGGCTTTGCGGATATTCTCAGCGGAGCCTACTGGTATGAGAATCCCGGATCGCAAGGCGGCGAGTGGAAACGACACCAATACCGCGAAGTCGGCATTGTGAACGAGTTCGTCAACGACTGCGGCGAGTGGGCGATTGATGTGAATCATGATGGCGCACCTGACGTGGTAACCGCAGGCTGGATGTTGAACGGAATCTGGTGGTACGAGAATCCCAAGAAGCTCGGTGAGGAGTGGAAGAAGCATCTGATCACCAACAGCTATGACACAGAGGGCGGCTGGATGGCCGATATCAACGGCGACGGCAAACCCGATCTGATCTTCGCCCACTACGGACACTCCGGGATTATCTGGATAGATTTCGCAGGAGCGGAACCTAAGGTGCATCACATTGGCTCGCGCGAGCAGGATGGACACGGCATCGGAGTGGCCGATATTGACGGCGATGGCCTGGCCGACATTCTCACCCCATCGGGCTGGTTCAAGCAGATCGATGCGGCCAAGGAGCAATGGGAGTGGCACGGCGACTGGCAGATGGATGATGCAGGGTTTCCCATTATCGGCTACGACGTAAACAATGACGGCAGGATGGATGTGATTTACGGGCAGGGCCACAGCTATGGGCTCTACTGGCTTCAACAGGTGGGAGAAGGCGACGACCGCAACTGGGTCCGCCGCGCGATCGACGAGTCCTTTTCGCAGATTCACGCGCTGGCGATGGTGGACATTGATGGCGACAGCGAACTGGAACTGCTTGCGGGAAAGCGGTATCGCGGCCACTCGGGAAAGGACCCGGGGTCGTACGATCCGCTGGTTATCTACTACTACAAAATCAATCGGAACACGGGAGTGTTTACGCGCTACCCGATCAGCGTAAACGGCACCGCAGGGGCCGGCACGCAGTTTGTGACCCTGGATATGGACGGAGATGGGGATACGGACATTGTGACCGCCGGAAAAACGGGTGTGCACTTTTTTGAGAATCTGAAAATCAACAAAATATCAAAGGAGCAACGCGAAAAAGAGATTCTTCTGGATAAGAACTGGCCATTCCCTGGCGAGGGGCCCGTAGTGCAGCAAGAAGAGGAGCCCAAGCAGTAGGGGAGGGGCTAATCGAGTCGGTCGCGAGTTTTGCACAGGGGAAGGGGCGCAGCGCCGACATTTCGGCTTGCGGAGAGCTCAAGCGGTCAAATTGCCCACGTAAAGAGCTCAAACGGCTGCATTTTCGGCGAGATGGATTGAGCTTGAAAAAAAACTTCATCTGCAAGGAGCAACTATTTCGATATTGCCGCATCTCACTTAGTAATTAGCAGAGGCTTCCTCGAATTTGGCCCTTCCAAGAAAGGTACTCTACTCCTTTTGAGAGTCCTGCAACGGACTCCATCTCTTGACCCCCTCTGGACCTCCCTCCCTTAATCGCCTCTCGAGCGGGCCTGCCGGAAGGCAGGCCCATTCGCTCTTTTCAGAGCGGATTGACCTCCCGTTACAATCTAAGTGTGAAGCGCCCGATTTCCTCCCCAAAATCTCAGTCCGACAATGATCTCAAGGCGATTGACGCCCAGTTCTCGACTGGGGGATTGGTGCGGAACCGACGCGGAACGCCCGCCGGGATTACAACCGAACTTCGGCGGATACGACTGCAACGGATATCGAAAGAAGAACTTTCGGTCGATCCGCCAATGCCGAACAGAGCGCCAAATGGGGTCGAATTCCTGCAGGCTGCAGACTGGCAAAGGCGCGGAAAAGCCAAGATAGACTGGCTTTGGCACGGCTTCAGCACCCGTCTGGGCGGCGTTAGCCGATCTTACTGTGCTGAAGATTCGCCGGGCGAACTCAATCTCGGATTCACAGCTTCTGATTCACGGGATGCCGTGCTGGAGAATCGTCGGCGTCTGGCGGAGGCAGTTACTGGAAATCCGGCAACTCCCCTCGTCACCCTGCGCCAAATTCATTCCAATCTCACAGTCCTGTCTCACATTGCAGATTCAAACCGCCAGACGCCCCGAAAGGGTGACGGGCTCATTACCTCTGATCCTGGAGTATTGTTGGCTATTCAAACGGCGGACTGCGTACCTGTGCTGGTCGCGGATCGCAAGCGCCGTGCCGTAGGGGCTTTCCATGCGGGCTGGCGAGGGACGGTAAAACGCATTGTTGAGAGCGGAGTGGGGCGGATGCGCATGGAATTTGGGTCCGTCCCTGAGGACTTGGTGGCGGCGATCGGGCCTTGCATTGGCGTCTGCTGCTACTCCGTTGGAGATGAGGTGCTCGCCGGTTTTGAATCGCAATTTGCCTATGCCCGGGAGCTCTTTCACGACGTCTTCGACTCCGATCCCGTGCGGACAAAGTATCCGATGCTTTTCCTCACCCAGCGCGCTCCGGGCCACTCCCCAATCGGCCCAAGCCTGCATCTCGATCTGGTAGAGGCAAACCGTCGACAACTGATTGATTCGGGGGTCAGACCGGACGCAATCCATGTTGTTGGGGGATGCACCAATTGCCATCCGGAGCTGTTTTTCTCGCATCGAGGCTCGGGTGGGCACGCGGGGCGCATGATGAGCGTCATTGGGATCTCGGGCTAGCGTAGCCTTGTCGATCCAGGTCGGAATTGAGAATTGGACACTGAGTAGCGGAACTGCTGCTTCCAAGCCCCGGTTCGGACTCAAGAAGCAGCAGCGCTTGCCTTTAAGATGAGATCGGCGATCAGGATGCCGCTGCTGCTTCGCCAGGATTGACTAAGTCGCGTAGCTCTTTCGACGGTTTGAAATAAGGCACCCGCTTGGCGGGAACTTCCACGCGCTCTCCAGTTTTTGGGTTACGGCCAATGCGGGGATTGCGTTGGCGAATGCGGAATGAGCCGAAGCCGCGAATTTCGATTTTGTCACCACTCTGCAGTGCGGAAATCACGGAATCGAACACAGTCTCCACGATAACCTCGCCATCGCGCCGAGTCAGGTCGCCTAACCGGGTGACCTTTTCCACCAGATCTGCTTTGGTCATGTCCTCTGGCCTCCGTCTCACAGCATAAACGCATTCGGTACATGAGGTTAAGAAAAAAGGGATTTATCTGTGGAATTACGCCACTTGATCGGGATTGCTTCGGTTTGGGCGAAGGTCCTGCCCCTTTTGTGCCATGAATGCCGCCCGGGGGCGTTATTATTGGCGCAGTATTTCTCTGTTACTTTGAATGAGAAGGCGCTGGGGGAGTTCGCGTGGCGCAGTATCCCAAGTACAGCATTGTCATCCCGGCATACAACGAGAGCGCGCGTATTCCTGCGACGCTTCAGTCCGTCATCGCCTGTGTCCGGGCCAACCACTGGCCCGCTGAGATCATTGTGGTTAACGATGGATCGACCGACAATACGGCCGATCTGGTAAGCAAAATTGCCCAGGACGCGCCCGAGGTCCGGCTGATAGAAAACCCGGGCAATCGAGGCAAAGGATACAGTGTGCGATCGGGCATTCTGCAGGCCCTCGGCGACGTAGTTATGTTCACCGACTCGGACCTTTCCGCACCGATCGAAGAGGCGGACCGTCTGTTCGCCGCAATCGCCGGCGGCGCGGATATCGCAATTGGCTCGCGGTGGCTCGAAAGCGGCCGTCAGACACATCGTCAGCCGCTCTACAGACAATTTTTCGGACGTTGCTTCAACGCCGTGTGCCGCATGGTGATGCGACTGCCCTTCGCCGATACGCAATGCGGATTCAAAGCCTTTACTCGTGCAGCAGCTCAAACGGTGTTTCAACTCCAAACCATCCAGCGTTGGGGTTTTGATCCAGAGATCCTCTTCATTGCCATCAAGCGCGGTTTTCGTATCAAGGAAGTTCCGGTGAGTTGGGCTCACGATGAACGCTCACGCATGAGCTATCTCAGAGATGGTTTGCAGATGCTGAAGGAACTCGCGACGATCCGTTGGAATGCCCTTACCGGCCACTACAACAAGCGTATTGAAGCCACGCTTCGTACCGGCGAAACGCAGTAGACATCGAGCGCGGGCTCGTTTGGCAGTTCTAATTTGCCTGCGAACCAACCGGAACGGAAATCACCTGCATATCCGTGTCGCGGTCGCGAAGAGTGAGTAGAATTCTGCCCGACGCGTCTGCTACGAAGCTTGATCCACCGTACGTCTGACCTTGCCAGGGGCCATGCGTCATTTCGCCAACCAGATCTACGCCGGCCATAGGGCAACCTACTTGCGCGGCACGCTTCTTCACGAGAGCTTCGAGTTCCTTGGAGTGATCCGGCCACTTATCGTTGGGAGCAGCCCAGCCGTAGGGCACAAGCATGAGGTCCGGTTTGAGTGCCTTCAACCGTTGCAGGTGGGCATCAGTGAACGTGTCGGCGCAGATCAACACTGCGATTCGCCCAAACTCCGTCTCAACCACACCGATGTCTTCGGAACGTCCCTGTGAGTACGGTGGCGTCATTAACTCGGGAAGGACATTAATTTTCCGATGCTTCCAAAGCAGCTTGCCTGATTTGTCGACGAGGATCGCGGAGTCGTACAGTCTGTCGCCATCCTTCTCGTCGAGTCCAATTGCGATCATCACTTTGTACTTTCGCGCCAACTCAGCAATTCGGTCGCTGTCCGGACCTGGAATCGGACGAGCCAAACGGTGCGCCTCGGGGTTTTCCCAGCCTAAAACTGATGACTCAGGAAAAATCGCTATATCTGCATTCTTTGTCTCAGCGTCGGCGAGGGCGTATTCAATACGGCGGAAGTTGCCTTCGCGATCACTATCGATAACGAGAATCTGGCAGATTGCGAGCCGAACTGTCTTCTGAGACGCATGTGCTGTTTGGCCGATTGTGGCCGCCAGGACTAGAGTGAACGCAAAAAGAGGGAGAAGCTTTCGATTAGACACCGTATTTGTTCCTCAGAGGTGCGCAGACTTATTCCCGCGTCGTTGCGATGATACGGCAGTCCCGCGATAATTCGTCAGAATGAGGATCTGAGGAGGGAAATTTATTCCAACCGATCTGCATCGTTCGGGATGGGTGCGATGACAGAGAGAGCGTCTATGCGGTTGCCGTCTGCGCAACAGTTTGCAGCCCACGCGCTTCGATTTCAAATTCCCTGATTTTGTACTTCTGAATTTTTCCTGACAGCGTTGCTGGAAAGTCGTCGACGAAACGCACGTGCTCTGGAACCTTGTAGTACGCGATCTGGCCCTGACACCAGCTGCGAATCTCTTCTTCGGTAGCTTCCTCTCCCGGCCGCAGTCGGACCCATGCCACTACGATCTCGCCGAGTCGTAAGTTGGGTATACCGACAACCTGCACTTCTCCGACCTTTGGATGTGTATAAAGAAATTCTTCAACTTCGCGGGGATAAATGTTTTCTCCGCCGCGAATGATCACGTCTCTCGATCTTCCGGTTAGATGAATACATCCATCTTCATGCATCACGCCCAGATCGCCGGTATGCAGCCAGCCGTCTGGCTTCACCACCTGTGCCGTGGCCTCCGGATCGCCGTCATAGCCCTTCATGACCGCATAACCGCGAGCACAGATCTCGCCCTGCTCGCCTATGGGCACAGCTTCGCCGGACGCTGTTGAGATTATTTGGATTTCGGTCTGCGGCATCGCACGCCCTACAGTGTTCACGCGAATTTCAATCGAATCTCCCGCATCGCTCATTGTGACGACTGGCGAGGTCTCGGTTTGCCCATAGGCGATTACCAACTCGCCAATGTGCATTTCGTTGAGCACGCGCTTCATCAACTCCACCGGGCAGGGGGCGCCGCTCATCATTCCGGTTCGCAGGCTGGTTAAATCGAAGCTCGCAAAGTCGGGTAGACCAAACTCGGCCACATACATTGCGGGAACGCCATACACAGACGTCGCTCTCTCGTCGTGTACCGCCTGAAGCGTGGCGCGCGCGTCGAAGGTCCAGTTGGGAAGGACGATCGCTGCACCGGAGTTCAACGCACTCATGGTGCCGATGACACAGCCGTAACAGTGAAACAACGGTACGGGCACAACGATTAGGTCTTGCTCGGTGTAGTGGAAACCTTGGGCCAGAAATTGTCCGTTGTTCACAACGTTGTGGTGGGTCAACATCACGCCTTTGGGATGGCCTGTTGTTCCGCTGGTGTATTGAATATTCGCTACATCGTCTACGGCCACATGAGCTGGGAGCTGCCCCGGGGCATCCAGCAGGGCGGGCCATTCCGGAGAATCGAAATAGATGGTGTGTTTCAGTTCCAGGCTCAGCCCGTGACGAGCGCGCTCGAGAATCTCCTCGTAGTTTGCCCGCTTGTCCTTGTGCCACAGGAACAGCGCCTTCATGCGCGAACGCGTAAGCGTGTATCCCAGTTCGTGGGAGCGGTAAGCAGGATTTACATTGACGAGGGCAGCGCCGGCCCGCGCGCAGCCCATGTGCATCATGATCCATTCCAAGCAGTTTGTAGACCACAGGCCCACTCGATCGCCATGTCGAATACCAAGCGACCATAAACCGCGCGCCACGCTGTCAGCCGCAGCGGTCAGTTCGGCCCATGTCATTCTCTTCGACTGGTGACACGAAGCCACGGCAAGACGATCGGGATAAAGGCTTGCGGTCCGATCAAGCAGGCCGCCGATTGTCAGCTCGAGTAGCGGCCGGTTCGGGCCGCGCGTATGGCTCAGGGTAGAAAGCATTTCACAAGCAGGCATTTACGAGATTGAAGCAACGGGAGAAGTTTATCCCGTTTTGCCGACTCGAGGTGTGACAGAGCCCACCAAATACCGATCAGAAAAAGTCGAATTGAAGGATAGCGGCCTTTAACATGCTTTGGCCGTTCAACTCACCGGCGATTCCCACCGTCCGGTCTCGCCTGAGCGGAATACCGCTTCGATGACTGCCATGTTGGCGATGGCGTCTTCGAGCGGCACGGGCACTTCGGTTCCATCGAGAACGGCCTTTGAGAAGGCATCGCCTTGCATCGTGTACTGGTCGGCGATCGGGAATTCCTCAGTGGTGATTCCGCTGCCGGACAGGTCGCCGGTTGAATCGATGAACAGGCGTGTGGGGCGATCCTTGGGGGCATTGAATGGGATCTCAATTTCGATTCGCCCCTTCGTCCCGAGAAATTGCACGCGCTGGTGTGGGATGAGCTGCGTGCTGCAGGTAAAGATCGCCTGCCCGCCCGGAAAGTCGAGGATGGCCGAGGTGAGCCGGTCAATTGTCATTGCGGGGTCGCGTTCGACGAGGCCTACAACGCGCGTCGGCTCCTCGCCGAACGCATAACGAGAGGCGTGAATGCAGTAGCATCCGATATCGAGCAGCGCACCACCGCCGCACTCCACCTGGTTGCGAATATTGGTGGGATCATTGTTGAAGTAGCTGAAAAAGCCGATGACTGAGCGCAACGCTCCAATGCGACCCTCACTCAGCAGCTCGCGCAACCGGAGCCACTGGGTGTAACTGCGGATCATGAACGCTTCACCGATTTTGACCCCAGTGCGTTCACGAACAGCGAGAAGCGATTTTGCTTCAGCAACACTCAGGCTGAGCGGTTTCTCGCAAAGCACGTGCTTGCCTGCTTCGGCGGCTCTTACGGTCCAGGGAATGTGAAGTTGGTTGGGGAGAGGATTGTAGATCGCATCAATATTTGGATCGGCGAGTAACTCCTCGTACGATCCGTACGCCTTCGGAATCTGCAGTGTCGCGGCTGCTTCCCGAGCCTTATGAATATCCCTGGATGCGATGGCCGCAACTACGCTGTGCCGGCCAAGCTGCATTGCCGGCAGGACTTTTTTAAGACCAATGTTGGCGGTGCTCAGGACTCCCCAGCGAAGCTTCTTAGACATGGAGGAATCATAAAGCTGAGAGCGGCTTAGTGCGCGGCCAAAGAATTTTGGCATTCTCTGGTTAAGTCTTGACCACCAGCGCCGTTTTGAGCGACCCGCCAGGAACTGGTCCGCTGCTTACGGCGCTGGACTCAAATGTGCTTCCTCTTAGAAGACACCTCGAATAAGTTT
>Ga0310811_10014699_pt1 | contig 10223 bp, 8 predicted proteins | sample YCmetagenome_FD_207642 | JGI IMG/M metagenome (GOLD analysis project Ga0310811, IMG submission 207642) | Soil microbial communities from experimental microcosm in Duke University, North Carolina, United States - YC | ecosystem: Engineered > Artificial ecosystem > Soil microcosm > Unclassified ... | reverse complement strand
CCCGGTTTTCGGCAGTCCCGGGACAGGAGCTGTCGCGTCGGATCGGACAACGGCGCAGGTGGCAGTCCGCGCTTCGGCACACGCCTAGGTCGCCGACCCGTCCCTGGTCGTGGCGCCGCGTTGCCAGACTATGCTGATGATCCTGAATACGAGAAACTTGCGCGTTGTCAACCCGGCCCGGCACAGAAGCGGGCCGGCGCGACCAGTGTTGGTCGCAATCCCGGCTTCAGCCCCAGCAACACCAGGCGCGAAGCTGTGCAATCGGGCCATGAACCGTCGTCGGTAATGTCCAGTCTCCGACCCACCAGATGCACCACGGCACGCTTGTCTGGCGAATCGGCGAAGCGGAGGATGCCCTTGGCACGCAACACGCCCTCGGCGTCGCGCAGCAAGGCCAGAACGCCGTCGCGCTCGACCGGATCGGGCCACTCGTAGGACCAGCTTGCGAAGTCTTCCGCCGGGATATCGGCGGAGGATGCTCCGTGACGCTCCAGGCCGAACAGCAGGCCGATCGGCACGTCGGCATGCCGAGCCTCCAACACCGGAGCCGGCGAATGGGTCGAGAGCCAGCAGCGCAGCAGCGCGAGGTCGGACACGACGTCGAGCTTGTTCAGCACGAGCAGATCGGCAGCCGCGAGCTGTCGCGTGATGGTGTCGCCGACGCGCCGATCGGCGGCGCGCTGGCGCACCTCGCCGGCATCGACTACCACGATCACACCGTCGCGGCTGAGGCGCGGCTCGAGCACCGCGAGATCGGCGATGCGGCCAGGATCGGCGACTCCCGACGCCTCGACGACGATGTGATCGAAGCGCCGCACGCCGTCGAGCAGCGACAAGAGCGTCGTCACCAGCGAATCGCCGATGGTGCAGCACAGGCAGCCGTTGGCGAGTGCGATCGTGTCGCCGGTATGCTCGGCAACCAGCCGGCCATCGATATCGAGGGCGCCGAAATCGTTGACCAGCACCGCGAAGCGCCGCCCGGGGGCGCCGCGCAGCAGGCGATTGAGCAGGGTCGTCTTGCCTGCCCCCAGGAAGCCGCCGATGACCGTGAAGGGGCTCATGCCTTGCGCGCTTCGAAGATCCTGCCACCGAGCACGGTGCCCCACACGCCCACGTCCTTCAGCTTGTCCGGCGCGACGGACAGCGGATCGTCGTCGAGGACGGCGAAGTCGGCGCGCTTGCCGACATCGATGCTGCCCAGCTCCTCGTCGAGCTTCAGCGTATAGGCCGCGCCAAGCGTGATGGCGCGCAACGCCTCGGCGACGGAGATCTTCTCGGCCTCGCCCAGGGTGCGGCCCGACGCGGTCAGCCGGTTGACCGCGCACCAAGCCGTGAACAGCGGGCCGATCGGCGTCACCGGCGCATCGCAATGGATGGCGAACGGCACGCCGGTCGCCAGCGCCGTTCCGCAGGCATCCATGCGCTCGGCGCGCTCCGGCCCCAGCGTCTTGGCATAATGGATGTCGCCCCAGTAGAAGAGATGGTTGGCGAACAGGTTGGCGCACATGCCGAGCGCCTTCATGCGGCGGAACTGGCCGGCGTCGGCCATCTGCGCGTGCTGCAGGGTGTGGCGGTGATCCCACCGCGGGGCCACCGCAAGCGCGCGCTCGACCGCCTCGATCGCGACCTCCGACGCCTCGTCGCCGTTGGTGTGGATGTGCACCTGGAAGCCGGCGCGGTGCCAGGCGAGCAGGAGGCGGTCGATCTCGTCCGGCCCGATGTTCCACACGCCATTGGGTGTGCCGTCGTAGTAGCCCGGCCAGCGCATGCGCGCCGACAGGCCCTGGATCGAGCCGTCGGTGACGATCTTGACGAGCTGGAAGCGCAGCCGGTCGTTGTTGCGCTTCATCAGGCCCTGCAGCCGGGCAATGCCCTGCTCGGGCGGCACCGAGGCGGCGGCGAAGGCCGGCAGCAGGCGCAGCGGAAAATCGTCCGAGGCGCTCGCCCTCAGGTAGCCTTCGACGGTGCTGTCCGGCAGCTCGTTGTGCAGGTCGGTGGCGGTGGTGACGCCGGCCAGCTGGGCCACGCGGGCGAAGCGCCACACCGCCTGCTCGTCCGACAGAACTGCCGCCAGCTCGACCCCGGCGGCGCGGTAGGCCATGTACTTGGCGGTCATCTCCTGCAACTCGCCGGTCGGCTCGCCGTGCTCGTCCTTGACGATGCCGTGCACGTTGGTGCTGCGCGTGATGCCCGCCTTGGCCAGCACCGCCGTGTTGGCATTGGCGACATGGAAGTTGGAATGGATCACCACGACAGGGCGATCGGTCGAGATCCTGTCGGTATCCGCGAGGTTCATCCGCCGGCCGCCGAAATAGATCGGATCGAAGCCCCAGGCGAGCAGCGGCGCGCCCTTGGGAAGCCCCTTCTCGACCGCGCTCAGGGCCGCCACGACCTCCTCGATGCTCTTCAAGCCCTTCGAGCGGGTGCCGTCGGGACTGACGCGATCGAAGTAGCCGACATAGGGGAACTTCCACACGCCGCCTTCGTAGGCGTGGCTATGGCCCTCGACGAAGCCCGGCAGGATCACCTTGTGGGCGAAGCGCTCGTCGAGCTCGACCTTGCCCCATCCGCGGAGCTCCTCCAGCGTTCCCGCGCCCAGGATGCGCCCGTCGCGCACGGCGACATGGCTGACGGAGGGCCGGTCGGGATTCATCGTCAGGATGCGACGGGCGGAGTAGACGGTAGTGCTCATTTCAAACGACGCGCCTTCCTTGGGAACAACCGATTCACGCTAGCAAGAAGTCATCGGCTGGTATCGCGCCACTCCGGTGGCGCGGTACCAGCGCTCGAAATAGAACGACCCCCCTTTTCTTGCGGTCGGTGCGGTCGTTGCGGTCGGTCCCTTTTGAATCAAGGCGTTAGACCGACCGCAAGCGGTGACGCGCCAGGTCCGGTGCGGTCGGGGGGTGGCGTCTTGCGGTCGGGGTAGCAGCGCATCTTTGCTCATCGCATCCTTGTCCACCAGCTTTCGGCAACCTTCCTGAACATCGTCCGACATATTCCATTTTCGGACTGCTCGACCAGTAGTCGGAGGCCCGCCCAAGGTAGGCGCTGTCATCTGACTCATAATCATCTGATAACACGTCATGACGTGAAGCGCGCCATACACCAGCTACGCCTTGCTGCGGAATCTCTTTGGCCCCTTGCATGATCACGGCACCCCGAGTCGCATTGATCGCAGCGTCCTCAACAGCTTCAGCACCGGCGTAGGGATCACGCCGCTCAAGTTCTTGAGGGGCATCACCGAAGAACCGCGAGCGCTCTAGGCGCGAGGTCATTGACCTTAGTATCTCAACGCTGGTCAACCAGATTGTAGCCAGTATGTTCGCCGTCTTGCGCTGTATCGCTTGGACTGACCCGCCGGGCCACAGCCCGGCTAGAAGATCGGAGATACGTTTGTAATCCAATCGAGGTCTGACTAGGCCGCGATACTCGCGAAACGTTTGCGATACTCGGCAGGCGTCACGCCGACATGACGCGCGAATGCACGGCGCAACGTGTCCGCATCGGCGAAGCCGCACTGAGCCGCCACCTGTTTGGGGGCCTCGTTCCCTTGTTCGAGAAGACGGCGAGCGGCGCTGACGCGCGCCTCCTCGACCCAGGTCGCGGGTGTGATGCCGACCTCATTGCGGAACAGCCGTGCGAAATGCCGAGGGCTCAGGTCCATGCGCTTGGCGAGGTTGGCGACGCAGTGATCGCGCGCGGGATTTGCTGCCACCCAGCGCTGGAGTTCCTGAAGCGCAGCGCGGCCGGCCGGCACGGCTTCGCCCTTGCGGCTGAACTGCATCTGGCCGCCGGGCCGCTTGAAGAACATTACGAGCTGACCAGCCACCCGCATGGCAATCTCGCGGCCGAGATCCTCCTCGACCAGGGCTAACGCGAGATCCAGCCCAGCAGTCACGCCAGCTGCTGTCCGCAGCGGACCGTCGCTGATCTGGATCGCGTCTTCGTCTACCGTCACATCCGGGAATTGCTTGGCGAGCTCGTCAGCGACCGCCCAGTGCGTGGTGACGCGCCGGCCATCGAGCAGGCCCGCCGCAGCTAGGAAAAACGCGCCGCTGCACACTGAGCCAAAGCGCCGCGCGGTGGGCGCACGTCGTCGCAGCCAATCCACAACCTGGCTGTCCACTGGTACGGTGGCGGCGTTTGGGCGACCTGCGACGAGAAGCGTATCGATGGCTTCCTCAATGTCGCGATCGATGATCCTATCCGGCACGATCCGCACGCCCGATGAACTGTGGACCGGCCCAGGCTCACCCGCCGCGACAAGAAGCCGGTAGGCCTGATAGCCCGCCTGCGCGTTCGCTTCAGCGAAGACGTCCAGCGGGCCGGAGACATCGAGGAGCTGCACGCCGGGTAGCGCCATCATCACGATCGTTTTCGCCTTCGTGCGCATTCGTGTCCGCCTCGGTCCGGATTTGGCAGTATTTGCCGTATCACGTCGATTGCTGACAATCTACCCAGCTTTTACGCTCCTGAGTCATTGCGAAGCGCAGGAGAAAGTCATGTCATCGATCGCCAAAGACGCCGCCATCCCCGATTCCAAGCTCGCGAGAGCAATCACCACGTTTATCCGCGACACTGAGACGGAGTTGCTCTTCAACCATTCGAGCCGCGTCTATCATTTCGGGGCCATTGCCGGCATTCGGCGCGGCTTGAAGTTCGATCGCGAGCTGCTCTACGCCGGCGCCATGTTCCATGACATCGGCCTGATACCGAGCCATGCCAGCAAGGATGAGCGCTTCGAGGTCGACGGCGCCCATGCCGCCCGTGACTTCCTGCGCAGCCACGGCATTTCGGAGGAAGACGCCTACACGGTCTGGACCGCAATCGCACTTCACACCACGCCGGGCGTGCCGGTCCATATGCACCCCGTCGTCGCGCTGGTGACTGCCGGGGTCGAGATGGATGTGCTCGGCCTGACCTATGACCAGTATTCCGACGCCGAACGGGAAGCAGTCGTGAAGGCCTTCCCGCGCACCCTGCACTTCAAGGAAGACATCATCCAGGCCTTCTACGACGGCATCAAGCACAGGCCGAACACCACCTTCGGCAACGTCAAGGCCGATGTCATCGCCGATAAGGAGCCGCACTTCCATCGCGGCAACTTCTGCAGCGTCATCCGCGGCTCGCACTGGCACGGCTGAGTCATTTCCGAAAATCAACGTGCTGACGCGCTGCATCGCTGCGCGACAGCACCCTCAGAAGGGATTCCATTCATGAGCGACAAGCGACCCAATCTGACCCACGCGACCGTTTGCGCTTGCGGGCATGGTGGGTGAGAGCCAGCGCGATGCAGTGGCCGAGCTCGCGCGATGGCGGTGTCTGGCCGAGGTCGAACACGATGGCGCGATTGCCCTGGAATTGGAACGTATCGGGATAGAGCTGGCGGAATTCGTCGACCAGGCCGCTCTGGCAGTGGAAGAAGATCGCGTAGCCGTCGCTCGCCTTCATCCGATCGATGCGCACGGTGGTGCCGCTGCCGGTCTCTTCCGTGAGGTAGCTCGGTTGGCCCCACTTCACGGTCTCGGTGAGCCGGCCGACGCCTTCGGTCGTCTCGGCAGTCTTGAACACGAGGTCGCGGAGCGCCGCCAGGCGCCGGCGCAGGGCCGGCGGATAGGCCTCGAAGATCGCCGCCACGCGGGCGTCTGAAAATCGCCTCATCCCGGCGACACTACCACGGGGCTGGCGGCCGGGCGCAGGCCGTGGAATGCTGGCCTGAAAGGGTGCTCAGGGGTCGATCATGCTTCGTCGTACAGTCGCCGGCGCGCTGCCGCTCGTCCTGCTTGCCGGGCCGATCGCTGCGCAATCCAGGAAGCTCGTCGTCTACACCTCCAACGACAGCACCCTGAACGACCTGGTGTTCGGCGAGTTCCGCAAGGAGACCGGCATCGAGGTCGAGCCGGTGGCCGCCGGATCGGGGGTCGTCATGCGCCGCCTGCAGGCCGAGAAGGCGCGGCCGCTGGGCGACATCATCTGGGGTGTCAGCCGTTCGCTGCTGCAGACCAACAAGGCGCTGTTCGAGCCCTATGTCTCCAAGAACCGCGACGCCACGCCGGCTGAGTTTCGCGACCCCGACAATCTCTGGATCGGCAACAACCTGCATCTGCTGGTGATCCTGCAGAACACCAGGATGGTGCCGGCTGCCGACGGGCCGAAGAGCTGGGCCGACCTGCTCGATCCCAAGTGGAAGGGCAGGATCGCCTTCACCGACCCGGCCAACTCGGGCTCGGCCTACGCCACCGTCACCATGCTGGTCGATTTGTGGGGCGGCGGCGATGCCGGCTGGAAGAAGGTCGCCGACCTGTTCCGCAACATGAAGGTGCTGAACCGCTCCTCCCTGGTGTTCCAGGGCGTCGGCAACGGCGAGTATCCGCTCGGCATCTCGCTCGAGTATGCCGGGCCGCTGTGGGCTGCGGGCGGCGCTCCGGTCAAGGTGGTCTATCCAGCCGACGGCACGACGGCGTCGATGGAAGGCGTCGCCGTCATCAAGGGCGGCCCCAACACCGAGAATGCTCGCCTCTTCGTCGACTACATCAATCGCAAAGACGTCCGCGAGATGATCCTCAAGGCGACGTTCCGGCGGCCGACGCGCAGCGATCTCGATCTCTCGACCCTGCCCGGCGGCCTGCCGCCGCTGTCGCAGGTCAAGCTGGTCAAGTACGACGAGGACGGCTGGACGGAGAAGCGCACCAAGACCCTGGAGAAGATCAAGGACGTCCTCCAGGATTCGCGCTGAGTGGCTGAAATCGTCATTTCCGGCGCCAGCCGGAGCTTTGGCACCGTCCGCGCCGTGGACAGGATCGAGCTTACCGTCGGCGACGGCGAGTTCTTCACCCTGCTCGGGCCCTCGGGCTGCGGCAAGACCACCCTGCTGCGCATGATCGCCGGCTTCTGCGAGCTCGACAGCGGCGAGATCCGCTTCGGCCGACAGCGCATCGACCAGCTGCCGGCGCACGTGCGCGACATCGGCATGGTGTTCCAGAACTATGCCGTGTTCCCCAATCTCACGGTCGCCGGCAACGTCGCCTACGGCCTCAAGGCGCGCAAGGTGGCGGGCGCCGAGCTCGACCGGCGGGTCGACGAGGCGCTGGCGCTGGTCCAGCTCGCCGGCTACGGCGCGCGCTGGCCGCACCAGCTGTCGGGCGGCCAGCTGCAGCGCGTCGCGATCGCCCGCGCCCTGGTCATCCGTCCGCAGGTCCTGTTGTTCGACGAGCCGCTTTCCAACCTCGACGCGCGGCTGCGCGTCAGCATGCGCAGCGAGATCCGCGAGCTGCAGAAGTCGCTCGGCATCACGGCGATCTACGTCACGCACGACCAGGAAGAGGCGATGTCGGTGTCGGACCGCATCGCCCTGATGAATGCCGGGCGCCTGGAACAGGTCGGCATTCCCGTGGACATCTATCGCCATCCGGTATCGCGCTTTGCCGCCGAATTCATGGGCACGACGAACCTGCTCGCCGGCGAGGCGCTGGGCCGCGCCGGCGGCGGGCTGGTCTCGCTGAGGCCCGAGGCGTTGCGACTCGCAGGCGACGCTCCGGCCGACTGGCCGCGCCTCTCGGGCACGCTCGCCCACGTCGAGCTGCTGGGCCCGCTGGTGCGCCTGGACATGACCCTGGCCGTCGGCACGACCGTCAAGGCGGCGCTGCTCGACCAGCCCGGGCTCAGCCTGCAGGCCGGCGCGCCGATCGTGCTCGCCTACGATCCGGTGCGCGTGACGGTGCTGCCGTGATCTTCCGAGGCGCTCTTGCTTCTCCTCCCCAACGCTTGCGTTGGGGTCGGCATTTTGGCTGCAAGCGGCCAAAAGCCTGTGGTGCCCCCGTGAGGGGGCGGAGGGGTCATGAGCAACACACGTTTGATTGAATATGCGTCATAGTCACGAGAGTGTCGCCGAAACGGGCGCTTCGAGTGAGGCTCTTGACCCCTCCGTCCGCGAAGACGCGGACACCTCCGCAGCGAAGACGCTGGGGAGGAGAATAAAAGGGCGCCCCCCTATGCAATGCCTTCCATCCCGACCGGAGCGGGGTGCAGCGTGACCCTCACCATCCCGCACGGCAGGCGCCTGCCGCTCGCCATCACTGCGATCGGCCTGCTGTTCCTTGGCCTGTTCCTGCTCTATCCGCTGTTCAACGTCTTCAGCGCCAGCCTGCTCGATGCCGACGGTGAGAAGCTCACCGTCGCAAACTACACCAAGATGCTGGGCCGGCCGTTCTATCGTACAGCCATCCTGAACACGCTGGGCATCGGCCTCGCCGCCACGGTGATCACGACGGCGCTCGCCGTGCCGTTCGCCTTCGCGCTCGCCCGCCTGCCGATTCCCGGCAAGCCGGCGATCCTGGCGCTCGCGGCGCTGCCGCTGGTGCTGCCGTCCTTCGTCAGCGCCTATGCCATCGTCCTGCTGCTCGGCCGCTCCGGCATCGTCACGCGCTGGCTGCAGTCGTGGGACATCGGTTTCGGCTCGATCTACGGCGCCGGCGGCATCGTTCTGGTCTACACGCTGACGCTCTATCCCTACGTCCTGCTGCCGACCATCGCCGCCTTCAAGGCGGTCGACGTCTCGATGGAGGAAGCAGCCCAGGGACTGGGCTCCTCGCCGCGCCGCACGCTGTGGACCGTGACCTTGCCGATCGTGCTGCCGGCGATCCTGGCCGGCGCCTTGCTGGTCTTCATCGAGACCCTGGAGAATTTCGGCGTGCCCTTCGTGCTGGCCGAGGACATGCCGATCTTCGCCGTCGAGGCCTTCAAGCTGTTCATCGGCGAGACCGCGCCCAATCCCGCCTCGGCCGGCGTGCTGGGCGTGCTGCTGATCCTGACCACGGCGGCGGTGCTCCTGGTCCAGCGCCGCTTCCTGTCGGCCCGGCGCTTCGCCACCAACGCCCGCCAGGCGCCGCCGATCCTCAAGGTGGGGCGCGGCCTGCAATCGGCGGCGACGCTCTACTGCTGGACCATCGTCTTCCTGGCCCTGGTGCCGTTCCTCGCCATCATCGTGCTCTCCTTCCTGGAGTTCCGCGGCCCGGTGCTGCATCCGCATTTCAGCCTGGCCAACTTCGCCGCCCTGTTCGACCGCTCGCTGCGGCCGCTGTTCAACACCCTGCTTTTCGCCACGCTCGCGGCCGCCTGCGTCACCGTGATCGGCGTGCCGATCGGCTACACGGTGACGCGCTTCCGCTCGGGGCTGGCCACCCTGCTCGACGTCGTCGCCACCCTGCCCTTCGCCGTGGCCGGCACCGTGCTGGCGATCGGCTTCGTGGTGTCGTTCAACAGCGGGCCGCTGGTGCTGACCGGTGGGCCGTTGATCCTTGTGCTGGCCTACAGCGTGCGCAAGGTGCCGTTCGCGGTGCGCTCGGCCAGCGCCATCGTCCACCAGATCGATGCCTCGCTCGAGGAAGCCTCGGTGAGCCTCGGCCGCTCGCCGCTGCAGACCTTCCTGCGCATCGTCGTGCCGCTGATGCTGGGCGGCATCCTGAGCGGCGTCGTGCTGACCTGGGTGACCGTGGCATCCGAGCTCAGCGCCACTGTCGTGCTCTACAGCGGCCCGTGGCGCACCATGACCGTCGTTATGTTCCAGGCGCTCGAAGGCAGCGGCGCCGGCCTCGCCACCGCGGCCGCCTCGACCGTCATCGTGGTCACGCTGCTGCCCATTTTGTTGCTCTATCGTCTGGTCCGGCGCTACGAACTCTCAATGCTTTGACAAGAACAGATCCAGAGAGGACATCATGCCCAGTGAGGCCATCCATCGTCGCCTCTTCATCGGCTCCGCGCTTGCGGCGGCGGCCGGATCGGCGGCAGCGCGCCCGGCTGCCGCGCAGGAGTGGCCCAGCAAGCCGTTGCGCATCGTCATCCCCTATCCGCCGGGCGGGCCCTCGGACGTGTCGACGCGCATCGTCCTCGATCGCGCCGCCCAGACCCTCGGGCAACCGGTGGTGTTCGACAACAAGGCGGGCGCCTCAGGCATGATCGGCGCCGAGTACCTGAAGAACCAGACGCCGGACGGCCACACCTTCCTCACTACGACGACGGCGATGGTCTGCATCACCCGCCATCTGCAGTCGATCCCGTTCGACCCGGAGAAGGACTTCCTCACCGTGTCGCGCATGGCGACGTCGTGGGGCATCATGGCCATCCATCCCTCGGTGCCGGCGCGCACGCTCGCCGAGTTCGTGGCCTACGCCAAGGCCAACCCGGGAAAGATCAATTTCGGCTCGTCGGGCCTCGCCACGATC
>Ga0310811_10014698_pt1 | contig 10223 bp, 9 predicted proteins | sample YCmetagenome_FD_207642 | JGI IMG/M metagenome (GOLD analysis project Ga0310811, IMG submission 207642) | Soil microbial communities from experimental microcosm in Duke University, North Carolina, United States - YC | ecosystem: Engineered > Artificial ecosystem > Soil microcosm > Unclassified ... | reverse complement strand
TCTACACCGGGCGCCGCGCCAGTGCGACATGGGTGCGCCCCGGCACGGCGAGCGAGCCGTCGGGTTGCACGTACCGCTCGAGGCGCCGTTCCGCGCCTGCGCGGAGGGCGTTCGCCTCCTCGTCGGACGCACGGTCGAGGATCGAGGCAAGCGCACGCGAGGTGTCCCTGGCGACGGCCCACCATTCCGAGAGCCGGGGGGCACGCCATGTGAGGGCGACGTCCTCCACCGTCTCGACGGTCAGCCCTGCCCCGGTGAGCACCTCGGCCAGCAGCCCGTCGCGGGAGAGGCGGAAAGGTCCTGGCGCATCGGGCTCCGGCCGCTCCGCGAGCCCGAGCTCGAGGGCGCTCCGACCCGGAGCCGTCATCCAGTCGTTGTCGTCGGGGTCGGCCCAGACGGCGACCGCGACGCGACCACCTGGGCGAAGGACGCGCGCGATCTCGCTCAGCGCGCGATCGATGTCCGGGGCGAGCATCAACCCCCACCGGCACACGATCCCGTCGAACATCGCGTCGTCGAAGGACAGGGCGGTCATGTCCTCAACCTGGAACGAGACGAGGCCCTCGTCGAGCCCGAGCTCCATCGCGCGTCGCTCCGCCGCCTGCAGCATCTCGGGCGCAAAATCCGTGGAGACGAGCCGGCCACCCGGCGTCAATGACGGGGCCGCCAGGAGCCCAGTATCGCCGGGACCGGCCGCGAGCTCGAGGATCGTCTCGCCGGGCCGGGGGTCGAGCAGCTCGACGAGTCGCTCCGAGACGACCCGCGTCGAGTCCAGGAAGAGTGGGCGCCAGCGCTCCCAGCCGGCGGCGACCGACCGCCAGGCGTCGACGTTCTCGTTTACGGGCACGGCCTAGGCCTTGGCACCGGCGAACTGGGGGATGATCTCGCGTCCGTACGCTTCGAGCGTCGCCTCCTGGTTGTGCGTCATCAGGTAGATCGAGTAGTGGTCGACGCCGATCGACTCGAGCTCGCGGAGCTTCTTGGAGATCTGGCCGACGTCGCCGAGCACGGAGAAGCGGTCGCAGATCTCGTCCGTGACGAACTCGCCGTGTTTCGCGCCCACGCGCGAGTGCTCGTCGTAGTCGTAGAACTTGCGCTTCTCGACGTAGTCCGTCAGCGCGTGTGGGACGACAGAGCCGTCCGTTCCGTACCGCTCGATCAGGTCCTTCACGTGGTTCGACACCATCGCGGGGAACCAGCGGGTCTGCTCGCGTCCGTCCTCGATCGGGCCGACATGGCTCGGTGCGCAGACGATGCATTTGAGCTCCGCCGGATCCCGACCGGCCTCCTCGGCGGCCGCGCGAGCGGTGCCCATGATCCACTGGATGATCTCCGGGTCGGCGAGCTGGATGATCACGCCGTCGCCGACGCGACCGGCGACGCCGAGTGCCTTCGGGCCGTAGCCGGCGACCCACATCGGGATCGGGGGCAGCTCCGGGCGGACCCATTTCAGGTGGAGGTCCTTGTCGTTCATGAACGGCTTGATCATCTGGAGGCGCCGCTCGAACTCGGCGACCTTGACCGGCTGCTGACCGATGTAGCGCCGCGCGGAGTCGCCACGGCCGATCCCCATCACCATCCGCCCGTCGGAGATGTCGTGCATCGTTGCGTAGAGGCTCGCGAGCACCGTCGGCTCCCGGGTTCCCGGGTTCGTGACTTGATGCCCGAACTTCATCCGCGACGTGGCCTCGATGGCCAGCGTCAGCTGGATGAACGACTCCTGCCAGAGCACGTGGGAGTCGTAGGTCCAGCCGATCTCGAAGCCGTTGTCCTCGCCGAGCTTCATCAGCTCGACGAGCCGGGACGCGGGCGGGTCGGGCAGGACGGTGACGCCGAAAGAAAGTGGCATGTGAAAGACCTCCGTCGAGTGCGAGACGTTCAGTATCCGCGGTCGCCGTCGTCGTCGCCAACCGGGTCGGTCGGCGGGAGGCGCCGGGCGAACGGCAGCGCGGCGGCCGCGAGACCCGCAATCGCCGCGAACGCGATCCGTCCGTCGCCGGGCAACGCGAAGGCGGCGCCCGCGAGCGGGGTCCCGACCAGCACAGCGGAGAGCGCGCACGCGTTGACGAGACCGACGGCCGCGCCGGGTGCGTCGGGGCGAAGCCGTTGCGCCGCCTCGAAGATCGGAGCGAACGGCAGGCCGGCCGCGAGGCCGAGGCAGAGCGCGCCGAGTCCCGAGACCCAGGTCGGCCCGCCCACGGCCAGGAGCAGAGATCCGGCTGCGACCGCGGCGAGTGAGCCCACCACCAGTCCGTGCCGACCCGCGGGGCGGCGGTGCACGGCGCCTCCGCCGAGCGGCCGCGTCACGATCCCGGCGAGAAGGATCAGTCCGCCCACCGCTCCCGCGACGGCCGAGCTCACGTCCTGCCGCTCGAGGAGCGGGACGACCCAGTTGCCCGCGACGACGGCGAGCCCGAAGGTCGCCGCCTGGAGGACGCCGAGCGGGAGCAGCCTCCGGTCGCCGAGGACGCCTCGTGTCGAGTGTCCGACCCGGCAAAGGCCCCGCACGAGCACGGTCGGCACCGCGGCGGCGACCGCGAGGACGAGCGCCGCCGCGTAGGTCGCCCGCCAGCCGGTCGCCTCGGTGAGCGGCGGCACGATCACGAGCGCGAGCCCGCCTCCCGCCATCGTCGCTCCGCCGTAGACGCCGTGGAGGACGGGCCCGCCGCCACCCACGCGGACGAGATCGAGTCCCGCGACGAAGCCCGCGCCCGAGCCCAGCCCGACGACGAGCCTGCCGACGATTCCGAGCGCGATCTCGTCGTCGATCAGGAGAAGCGCGTTTCCGGCGGCTCCGAATGCGCACGCGAGGAGCGCGACCCGGTGAGGCCCGATCCGGTCCGACCAGATCCCGGCCGGAAGCTGGGCCAGGAGGTGTGTAAGGAACAGCGCCGTAGTGAGCAGGCCGACCACCGCGAGCGAGACGCCGTAGGCGTCGGCGAGCGGATCCGCGGCCGCTCCGACGTTCGAGACGTTCCACGTGAGAAAGCAGCCGACGACGAGCCCCGCGACGACCGCCCCGCCGTCCGGGGCGCGCACGTCGTGCATCTACGACGCCGCGACGTGCGTGATCGTCTGCGAGGCGAGGCGGTCGAGCGCGGCGACAGACAGCTCGAGGTGCTCGAGCTTCGTGTCCTCGAGCTTCGTGTGCGAGAGGCCGCGCAGGCTCTGGACGAACAGCATCACGGTCGGCACGCCGGCGCGCGCGACCTCCGCCGCGTCGTGCAGGGGCCCGGAGGGCAGGCGGTGCGACGCGCCCGCGACCTCGCGGATCGCCTCGTCGGCGAAGCCGATCAGGGTCTCGTCGAACAGGATCGGCTCGATGTTCCAGATCCGCTCCCAGGCGACGTCGATCTGCTCCTCCTGCGCGAACGTCCGCGAGAGCTCCTGCGCGTGCGCGAGCATGGTGGCGAGCTTGTCGGCATCGAGGTGGCGCTGGTCGAGCAGCTGCTCTGCGGTCTCGACGACCGAGGTCACGATCCCCGGACGGCAGACCACCCCGCCGGAAGTGCACACCGCGCCGTCGCCCGTCTCGCGCGCCACGTCGCGGATCGCCAGCGCGAGCTTCGCCGCTCCGGCGAGGGCGTCGCGACGCTGGTCCATCGGAGTCGACCCGGCATGCGCAGCCTGGCCCGTCCAGATGATCCGCCAGCGCTCGACGCCGAAGGTGCCGAGGACCGCGCCGAGCGGGAGGTCGAGCGACTCGAGCACCGGCCCCTGCTCGATGTGGAGCTCGAGGTAGGCGGCTGCGTTCTCGAGCTGCGCATGCGCGTCGAGCGCACGGTCGAGGTCGACGCCGAACGCGCCAATTGCATCGGGAAGCGAGACCCCGTCGCGGTCGACGAGCGCGCGGAGCTCGTCCTGGTCGGCCATCGACCCGCCGGCGGCGGACGAGCCGAAGAGCGATCGGCCGAACCGGGCCCCCTCCTCGTCCGCCCAGTCGACGAGCCGGACGGTGACGGGCGGCGTGCCCTCGTCCGCGATCCGGCGAAGGACCTCAGCCGCGCCGAGGACGTTCAGGCAGCCGTCGAGCCAGCCGCCGTTCGGGACGGAGTCCATGTGGCCGCCCAGCAGGACTGCGCGCTCCGAGTCGCCGCGGAGCGTGTACCAGTCGTTGCCGGCGGCATCTCGCTCGACCTCGAGCGGGAGGTCGGAGAGGCTCTCCGCGAGCCACGCACGACCCTTCGCCCAGGTCTCCGTCCACGCGACGCGCTGTGCGCCGTCCTCGTTTCCCGTGAGCGAGCGGAGCTCCCCCAGACGCGAGACGACACGGGATGGATCGAGCGCCACGGGTTCCGAGCTTAACGTCCTCCCACGGCCACGGGTGTGGTAAGGAATGCGCCCAGATGTCGGCCGTCGCAGTCGAGACGCGTCAGGCGCGAATCGTGCCCGCCCTCGGACGGCTGGCGACGTTCGTCCTCGTGATCGCCGTGCTCTGGGGCGGCTGGGAGGGCTACAAGTGGCTGTGGGAGACCACGGGCTGGACGTGGCCCTTCGTCGTCGACGACACGACGATGCCGCACATCCACGACATTCTCAACGCGTTCAGGGAGCCGGTCACGGCCGGCGGCCCGGCACTGATCCACCCACTGCTCGACGCGGCGTGGTTCACCGCCAAGGAGGCGCTTGCCGGCTTCGTCCTCGGCGCGATCTTCGGCTTCGGTCTCGCGGTCCTGCTCGTCCACTCGCGTCTGCTCGAGCGAGGCCTCCTGCCGTACGTCGTCGCGTCGCAGACGGTGCCGATCCTGGCGATCGCCCCGATGGTCGTGATCGGCCTCGGCTCCAAGGGCGTCGAGGGCTGGAAGGCGGTGTCGGTGCTCGCCGCCTACCTCACCTTCTTCCCGGTCGCGATCAACTCGATCCGCGGGCTGAAGTCGGCCGACCCGCGCGCCTTCGAGCTGATGGACTCCTACGCCGCGAGCCGCTGGAGCATCCTCTGGCGCCTGCGGGTCCCCGCCTCGATGCCCTACCTGTTCACCGCGCTGAAGATCTCGGCGACCGCGGCGGTGATCGGCGCGATCATCGGCGAGACGCCCGCCTCGATCCAGGACGGGCTCGGCGGCGCGATCGTGAACTTCAACCAGTACTACTCGCTCCAGCCGACCGCGCTCTGGGCGACGAACATCGTCTGCGCCGCGCTCGGGCTCGTCCTCTTCGGGCTCGTCGCGCTCGCCGAGCGCCTGCTGCTCCACCGTGCGCCGGAGCACGTCGCATGACGGAGGCCGGCCCGAGTGTCGTCTCGATCCAGGGTCTCACGAAGTCGTTCCGCACGGGGGTGACCGCGCTTGCCGACATCGATCTCGAGGTCGCGCCGCGGGAGTTCGTCTCCCTGATCGGCCCGTCCGGCTGCGGGAAGTCGACCCTGCTCCGCATCATCGGAGACCTCGTCGGCCCGAGCTCTGGCACGGTTCGCGTGAACGGGAAGACGGCGCACCAGGCCCGTCTCGACCACGACTACGGCATCGTGTTCCAGGACCCGGTGCTGTTCGACTGGCGCACGGTCTCGAAGAACGTCTCGCTGCCGCTCGAGCTCCTCGGCTGGGACCGCGCGCGACGCAAGGAGCGGGTCGCGGAGCTGCTCCACCTCGTCGAGCTGACCGGGTTCGAATCGAGCCGCCCCTGGCAGCTGTCCGGCGGGATGCAGCAGCGGGTCTCGATCGCGCGCGCCCTCTCCTTCGATCCTGCCCTGCTCTTGATGGACGAGCCGTTCGGCGCCCTCGACGAGATGACGCGCGAGCGGCTCAACCTCGAGCTGCTCGGCATCTGGGAGAAGTCCGCGAGCACGATCGTGTTCGTCACGCACTCGATCCCCGAGGCCGTCTTCCTCTCCACCCGGGTCGTCGTGATGTCGGCGCGGCCGGGGCGCATCTCGGAGACGATCGACGTCGACCTCCCGTACCCGCGGAACGCGATGACGCACGAGGAGCCGCGCTTCTTCGAGCTCGTCACCGCGGTGCGCGAGGCGCTCGCCGCCGGGCACGGCAGGCACGGCACCCGCGACGCGGCCGGGACGACGGAGGAGCGGTGACGAGCACCGTCGTGGAGCCGATCCCGTCGGGGTTCGCCCGCGAGATCGGCGGCCGGCTGCGCGATTGGGTTCCGGCGATCGTCGTCTTCCTCGTCGGGCTCGCCCTCTGGCAGGGCCTCACGACCGTCTTCAACGTCGAGACGTTCCTCCTGCCGAAGCCGACCGACATCGCCCGGGCGTTCTGGGACGACAAGGGCACGCTCTGGGACTACGGCCTCTACACGTTCAAGGAGGCGGCGGGGGGGTTCGCGCTCGGCTCGGCATTCGGGATCCTGATGGCCCTCTTCCTCGCGCGATTCCGGGCCCTCGGCAGCGCGCTCCTGCCGTTCGCGATCGCGGCGAACGCGATCCCGATCATCGCGTTCGCGCCGATCACGAACAACTGGTTCGGGCTCCTCAACCCGTTCTCGAAGATGGCGATCGCGGCCGTCCTTTGCTTCTTTCCCGTGATGGTGAACACGCTGCGTGGGTTGACGAGCGTCGACGTGCGCTCGATCGAGCTGATGCGCTCCTACGGGGCTGGCGAGATCGCGACCTTCCGCGTCGTGCGGATCCCCAACTCGCTGCCCTTCATGTTCACCGGGCTCAAGGTGGCAGCGGTGCTCTCGATGATCGGGGCGATCGTCGGCGAGTACTTCGGCGGCCCGACGAACGCGCTCGGGGTGAGCATCCTCAACGACACGCAGCTCTTCAACTTCCCGCGCGCCTGGGCCGGAATCGCGCTGGCAAGTGCCTTCGGAATCGTGTTCTATGGGGCCGTCGCGCTCGTGGAGCGGCTGACGACGAGCTGGCACCCGTCGTCACGCGGGCTCCGCGGGGAGTGACGGACGAGATGTCGAACCGGAGGAGGACGACCTTGAGGCGGAAGCGAATCGGGTTCGCCGCGGTGGCGGTCGCATGCGTCGCGCTCGCGGCGTGGGTCGCGGTGGCGACGGCCGCACCGGCCAAGCCGGCGGCGACGAAGGTGACCCTGCAGCTGAAGTGGGTGACGCAGGCCCAGTTCGCGGGCTACTACGCGGCGCTGGAGAAGGGCTACTACGACAAGGAGGGCCTCGACGTCACGATCAAGGTCGGCGGGCCGAGCATCACGCCGGAGACCGTCGTGGCGGGCAAGCGGGCCGAGTTCGGCATCGACTGGCTCCCGAACCTCTTCGCGACACGCGAGAAGGGGTCGAACCTCGTGTCGATCGCGCAGGTCTTCGCCCGCTCTGGGATGACCGAGCTGACGTGGAAGTCGAGCGGGATCAACACGATCAAGAAGATGCGCGGCAAGAAGGTCGGGGTCTGGTGCTGCGGGAACGAGCCCGAGCTCTTTGCAGCGCTCCAGAAGAACGGGATCGACCACTCCAACTCGGGCGACGTGACGATCGTCAACCAGCCGTTCGACATGCAGCTCTTCCTGAAGAACCAGGTCGACGCTGCGGCGGCGATGACCTACAACGAGCTCGCCCAGGTGCTCGAGACGAAGAACCCGAAGACCGGGAAGCTCTACACGATCAAGGACCTGAACATCTTCAAGATGGCGAGCCCGGCGGTGGGGACGGGGATGCTCGAGGACAACGTCTTCGTGCGCTCCGACTGGATCGCGGACAAGGCCAACCAGTCGACGGCGGTGAAGTTCCTGAAAGCCTCGTTCGAGGGCTGGATCTACTGCCGTGACCACCAGCAGGACTGCGTGAACTTCGTGCTCAAGAACGGGTCGCTGCTCGGCCGCGGCCACCAGACGTGGCAGATGAACGAGATCAACGCGCTCGTCTGGCCGAACTCGCGCGGCATCGGCCTGCCACCAGCCGGCTCCGTGGCGCAGACGACCAACATCGCGAAGACCTACGGCGTGATCAAGAAGGTGCCGCAGGGCGCGACGAACTACGCGTACGCCGCGAAGGCGGTCGCGCAGCTCAAGGCCGCGCACGTCAACGTGACCGGTGCGAAGTGGAAGAAGGCCACCGTGAAGGTGACGGTCGGCGGGAAGTAACGACGCAGAGACGACGAGAAGGGAGATCCGCGATGTCCGTGTTGATCAAAGGCGGCCGTGTCGTGACGGCGGCCGACGACTACGTCGGCGACGTCTTCGTGGACGGCGAGCGGATCTCCCTCCTCGGCGAAGACCTGGACGTCACGGCCGACACGACGATCGATGCCTCCGGCAAGCTCGTCCTGCCGGGTCTCGTCGACCCGCACACGCATCTCGACATGCCGTTCGGCGGCACCACGACGATCGACGACGTGCAGTCGGGCCAGACCGCGGCGGCGTTCGGGGGAACGACCTGCCACGTGGACTTCTGCATCCAGCCGCAGGGGTCGACGTTCGCAGCCGCGCTCGACGAGTGGCGCTCGAAGGCGAGCGGCAAGCAGGTGATCGACATGGGCTACCACATCGCGATCACCGATCTCTCCGATCCGGAGCGGCTCGAGGAGCTCGCGACGCTGCCTGAGCAGGGCGTCACCTCGTACAAGCTCTTCATGGCCTACAAGGGCGCGCTCCAGGTCGACGATGAGACGCTCTTCAGGAGCATGGAGGTCGCCGCCGCCTCGGGCGCGCTCGTGATGGTGCACGCGGAGAACGGCGACGCGATCGACGTGCTCGTCAAGCAGGCGCTCGCGGCGGGGCACACCGCACCGCACTACCACGCGTTGACGCGTCCGCCGGAGACGGAGGGAGAGGCGACGAACCGGGCGATCCAGCTGGCCCGCGTCGCCGGCTGCCCGCTGTACGTGGTGCACGTCTCGTGCAAGGAGTCGGTGGAGCCGATCGCGCTCGCGCGCGAGAAGGGCTGGGACGTCTGGGGCGAGACCTGCACCCAGTACTTCTTCGTCGACCAGACGTTCCTCGAGCGGCCGAACTTCGAGGGCGCCAAGTACGTCTACACCCCACCGCCGCGAGCGAAGGCGAACCAGGACGTCCTCTGGAACGCGGTGCGCACCGACGTCCTCTCCGCGATCTCGACCGACCACTGCTCGTTCCTCTGGGACGGCCAGAAGACGCTGGGTCGCGACGACTTCTCGAAGATCCCGAACGGCGGGCCGGGGCTCGAGAACCGGCTGCACATGATCCACCACTTCGGCGTCGGCGAGGGACGGATCACGCTCAACCGGATGGTCGAGCTCCTCTCGACGAACCCGGCGAAGCTCTTCGGGTTGTACCCGCGCAAAGGCACGATCGCGCCCGGCTCCGACGCCGACCTCGTGATCTTCGACCCGACGAGGCGCAAGACGATCACGGCGGCCGGCCAGCACTCGAAGACCGACTACAACCTCTACGAAGGCACCGAGGTCACCGGTGACGTCGACACGGTGCTGATCCGCGGCACGGTGGTCGTGGGCGACGGAGAGTTGAAGGTCGAGCCGGGGTTCGGCGAGTTCGTCGCCCGCGCGAAGTTCGGCGAAGAGCTTCGGCCGGCGGTCGCTCGGGCCTAGGCACGCGATCCAGGGAGGCGGACGCGGTCCTCCACGTCACGAACGGAGACAGCGCGGCCGAGACGCTGCGGCGGACGGCCCTCGGAGGGTCCGTGCTGCCGTGGCAGGACGCCCTCCATGCGGGGCCGGTGTCCGCCGGGCCACGAGCGCAGCTCCTGGAACGACGCGCGACGTTTCTCTCCGAGTGCGGATGGGGAAGCGCGCCGGCGATCCTCGCCTCGCTCCAGGACCGGGACGAGCAGCTGCAACGTGCGCTCGCCGACGGGACGGAGGTCGTCCTCTGGTTCGAGCACGACCTGTACGACCAGCTCCAGCTCGTCGATGTGCTCGCGCTCGCGCGCGAGGAGGGGGCCGCGCCGAGCGCGATCGTCGTCGACTCGTTCCCGGGAAAGCCCTCGTTTCGCGGGCTCGGCGAGTTGACCGTCGAGGAGCTGGAGACACTCTGGCCCGCCCGCCGCACGGTGAGCGGCGAGGCGTTGAAGACGGCTGTCGCGGTCTGGGACGCGTTTCGCGCGCCCAAGCCGGTCGCGCTTGCCGGATGGGCTGTCGGCGGGACGCCTGGTCTTCCGTTCCTGGCGCGCGCGCTCGAGCGTCTCCTCGAGGAGCTTCCGGCTCCCGTCGGGGGTCTGTCGACGACCGAGCGAACGGCGCTCCTGGCGATCGCAGACGGCGCCTCGACGCCACCTGCCGCGTTCGTTGCCGCACAGGACCTGGAACGAGCACCTTTCCTCGGCGACACCTGGTTCTACCGCTCGCTTGCAGAGCTCGGCCGTGGACC
>Ga0310811_10014697_pt1 | contig 10223 bp, 12 predicted proteins | sample YCmetagenome_FD_207642 | JGI IMG/M metagenome (GOLD analysis project Ga0310811, IMG submission 207642) | Soil microbial communities from experimental microcosm in Duke University, North Carolina, United States - YC | ecosystem: Engineered > Artificial ecosystem > Soil microcosm > Unclassified ... | reverse complement strand
CCGAGACAGCCACCACCGACGAGATCAAGAAAGCGTTCCGCCGGCTGGCGAAGCAGTACCACCCCGACCGCAATCCCAGCAATCCGCAGGCCGCTGATCGGTTCAAGGAGATCAACGAAGCGCACGATGTGCTGAGCGACGCCGACAAGCGCAAGAAGTACGACATGCTGCGCAAGTACGGGGCGTTCACCGGCGGCGGCCCGCGCCGCGGCCCAGGACCCCGTCCCGGCGGGCCGACGCCTGCGGATGGGGGCGAAGAGTTCGACATGTCGGACCTCGGCGGGTTCGGCGGGCTCGGGGACCTCTTCTCCTCGATCTTCGGCCGCCGCAAGGAAGAGGTGGACGACACCGTCGAGACGATCCTCACGATCCCGTTTCGCACCGCGGCGCTGGGCGGCAAGATCCCGATCAACCTGCCGATGACGGAGGTCTGTCCCACCTGCGGCGGCAAAGGCGCCGCCCCCGGCGCCACGATTACCCAGTGCCCCGAGTGCAAGGGACGCGGCACGATCTCCTTCGGGCAGGGGAGCTTCGCCGTGAACCGTCCGTGTCCCGTGTGCCGCGGCCGCGGCAAGGTGCCGAGCCAGCCCTGTCCGACGTGCAAGGGATCGGGCGACGTGCAAGTGCAGAAGCGGATCGTGGTGACTGTGCCGCCCGGCACCGAAGAAGGCACGCGCATGCGGCTCAAGGGGCAGGGGGCGAAGGGGAAGGGCGACCTCGTGATTCAGTTCCAGGTCGAGCCCGACCACTTCTTCCGTCGCGAGGGCGCGGACCTCGTCTCCACCGTGCCGATCAACGTCGCCCAGGCGATGCTCGGCTCCCGCATCAAGGTGCGCACCATCGACGGCAGGCATGTGGTATTGCGCATTCCCGGGGGTACTCAGAACGGTCAGAAGTTCCGCATCTCGGGGCAGGGCATCGAGAAGAACGGGAAGCGCGGCGATCAGTACGTCGAAGTGAAGATCGAGCTGCCCGAGAAGCTCACCCCGGAGCAGGAAGCGGCGGCGAAGTCGTTTGCGGAAAAGGCCGGCTTGAAATACTGAGCATTCAGGAGGTGGCGATGTTTCGCAGCCTCGGTGGCATCATCCTCGGGTTTTTCACGATCGTCACCCTGGTGCTCGTGACGACGCCGGTCGCGGTGCGCCTCGTGCTCAAGGATCCGAGCCAGCGGCCCACGGCGCCCTATCTCGCCGTCAATCTGCTGTTCGGGCTCCTCTCCGCCGCCGCCGGCGGGTGGGTCGCGGCCCATGTCGCCGGCCGGGCGCCGCTGCTGCACGCAGCGATCCTCGGCGGACTGATCCTGATGCTGGGTGTGTGGACCGCCGCCCAGGGCGGTGCGGTGCGCGCCGGTCAGCCGATCTGGTATGCGTGGACCCTTCCCTTTGTGGGGGCGGCGGGAGCGGTGGTGGGAGGAGCCTGGTAACAAAAGGCGTGAGCAGTAAGCGGTGAGCGGTGAGCAACAAATGCGTGAGCGGTGAGCGGTGAGCGGTTTTTCGAAGCCAGATTGCGGAGCCCAATCAGGGAGTTCTACCGCTTACCGCTCACTGCTCACCGCTCACGCCTTTTAGGCAGTCATCGCCGCTGACGCAGTTTGAGCACCGGCAAGTACCACCGGGGCATCGCCCGGAATCGCAGCGACCGGAACGGCTCCAGGTCGCCCGAGCCGATGACCCGCTCCGCCACGCGCGACCCCAGATAGAGCGCCAGCGCCACGCCGTGGCCGTTGCACCCCAGCGCGTAGTGCACGCCGTCCTTCTCCCCCGCGTGCGGCAGCCGGTCGCGCGTCATCGCGACCGCCCCCGACCAGTGATAATCCACGTCCGTGCCGAGCAACCGCGGGAAGTGGGCGCACATCGAATCGTTCAGGGCCTTGAGGCGCTCCTGCCGTGTGGTGCGGCGCAGCGGTGCTTCCGCGCCGAAGATCATCCGCGTGTCCGCTTGCCGGAACCACGTCATGCACTCGCGTGTGTCCGTGACGACGCGGTCGCGCTGCATCACGGTCCGCGCGACGTGCTGCCCCAGCGGGGCGGTGGTGATCATCGTGCTGGACTGGAAGTAGATGCGGCGGCGCAGCCCGGGGACGACCGGGTCGCCGTAGCCGCCCGTCGCGACGATCACGTCCTTCGCGCCGAGCGTGCCGTGCGAGGTGCGCACCGTGAAACGATCCATCTCACGCCGCAGCGACTGCACCTCGACGCCCTCTACGAGCTGCACCCCGGCGCGCCGCGCCGCGCCGGCGAGGCTCCAGAAGAGCTGTGCCGGGTTGATGCTGCCCGCCAGCGGATCGAGCAGCGCGCCGTAGTAGGGAACGCTCGCGCCCAGCTCGGGTTCGAGCTGGTCGCCCGGCACGAGCTCGGTCTCGTGGCGCATCACCTTGTCGAAGATTTCCGCGTCGCGCTGCAGCTCGACCCAATCCTTCGGCTTGGCGGCGAGCCGGAGATGGCCGCAGAGACGGTAGTCGCAGGGGAGTGCGGGGGTGTCGCCGGTGGTGAGCTCCTCCAGCTCGAACACGGCGGCGCGTGAGGCGTCGAACAGCTCGCGGGCACGCACGGCACCGAGCGACGTGACCATGGAGTGCGCGCCGGGACGGAACCCCGGCAACACGATCCCGGCGTTGCGGGTCGAGCCGCCGCCGCCCAGCGGGCCGCGCTCGATCACGGTGACGGTGGCGCCGGCCGCGGCGAGCACCCGTGCCGCGGAGAGACCCGTGTAGCCGCCGCCGATCACGACGACGTCGGTGCGCTGCGGCAGCTCCGCATTCCCCAGGGCCTCGGGGCGGGGCGACACCTCGAGCCAGTAGGGCCGGTCCTGCACTCTACAGGTCCTTCACCATCGCCAGCGCGCTCGCGGGACACGCGCGCGTAAACTCGATCGACTGCCGCACGGCCGGGGCCACCTCGTCACGGGTCACGGGACGGAATCCGAAACGCGGGAAGAACCCCGCAGCCGTCTCGGTGAGCAAATAGAGGGCCTTGATCCCCTGGGCCTGCGCCAGAGCCACTGCCGCCTCGGTCAGCCGGATCCCGACGCCAAGGCCGCGTTGCGACTGTGCCACAGCGACCGAGCGCAGCAGGCCCGCCGCGCCGTAGGGCTCGAGCACCGCGCACCCGGCAAGGCGGCCACCCTCCCGCGCGACGATGGCGGTATCGAGGTGCCGCTCGACCTGCGCCCGCGGCAGGCGGTGCGACTGGAGCAGGTCGAGGATCGCCGCGAGATCGGTGGGCTGGGCGGGCTCGATGGAGAAGGACATCTGCAAAATCTAGTGAAGGAGTGTGGAGGTTGGTGGAGGTTCAACCCCGACCAACCTCCACTATCCTAGTCTCTAAGCACCGGGGCCAGATTCCGAAACGTGCTCACCGCTTCCTCGCCGATCACCGGCCGGACGTACTCCAGCACGATGCGACCGAGCAGCGGCATGTCCTCGTGCCTGATCCCGGCGGTGATCAACGCGCGGGCGAGGCCCGACGGCCCCGTGGGCCCCGGCATCTCCCCGGTGCGCGCGGCGCTCATCAGCGCCCGTCCCATATAGCTCTCGGCGTCCGGCAGCTTGGCCTTCACCCGGTTGAACACGTCGCGCGGCAGCACCATGCGCAGCGCGTTGAGAATCGCTCCCACGCCGCGCTCCGCGTTGGCGGTGGGGATCTCGAGGTTCGCGGCGACGTGGTGCGCTAGGTCCACGGGGGAGGGAAGATACGCGCAGGAGGTTGGGGAGGTTATGGAGGATGGTGGAGGATGGTGGAGGTAACTCCTGGATCAACCTCCACCAACATCCACCAACCTCCCCCATCCTGCACAACCTTTTGTCACGCCGGCGTGTCTGGAGTTGGCTCCTCCACCAGTACTCGTGCAGCGCTCCGTTTCCTCTCCCGTCTCCGCTCCAGCCAGATCCCGAGCGACGCCACCAGCGCGGCCCCCACTCCCGTCCCCATCGTCTGAAACCACAGCTGGTACTGCACCAGCATCCGCCCGCACTTGGCCGAGAACAGCGGCCCCACCATGCTGCCGCACGAGGGCTGCTGATAGATGAACACCCACCCCGCGCCGATCCCGATCGCGAGAGGGAGAAATGCCAGCACGATATGCCGAAACACAATGCGCGTCATGAAACCTCCAGAAACCAAAATGCGTGAGCGGTGAGCAGTGAGCGGTGAGCGGTAAAAGCGTAAGCGGGAGGTTTTCACCGCTTACCGCTCACCGCTCACGCCTTATTGCCCATCTGTCGATCTCCCGCCCGTCCCGCATCACGTGATAATCGTCGAAATGGGCGACCGTGAGACACGAATGATTCGGCACGATCTCGATCCGGTCGCCGACGTGCATGCTCCGGAGCGCCGCCGGTGATCCGCGTACGACGCCGTGCTCCTGCGACACGGACGCGACGTGCAGGGCACGATGGCGGCGGACGTTGCCGAACGACGGCGCGAGGTCGAGATGAGCGGGTCCCGGATCCTTCGACAACGCCAGCGCCCCCGCGTCCATGACGCAGTGGTCCGCTCCCGGCTGGTGCGACACGATGGTCGCGAGCACTGTGACTCCCACATCCCGCGCGCGGCAGCACCCGATCAGCACCATCGTCCGGTCGTAGAATACGTAGTTCCCGGGACGCACCTCTGTGACCCCCGTCAAGTCCTTCACGGCTGCCATGGCGGGCGTCGATCCGACGCTGACCCCGCGTACCGGGATCCCCGCCACAGCGAGTCGCTTCGCGAATTGCACCATGACGAGCCGCTCCTGCTCGGCGACGGCCGCCGCTTCGGTGTGGTTGCGCGTCTTATAGGCGTGCCCCGAGTGCGTGAGAATCCCGTCGAACACCAGGCCGTCCTCGCGCCCCAGCTCCTGCGCCACCTCCTTCCCATAGGACGACGTGGGATCGACCCCGGCGCGATGGGTGCCGCTATCGACCTTCAGCCAGACGTGCAGCCCCGACCCGCCGAGCGCCCGCGCCGTCGCCAGATCGTCGGTGATCACGCGCAGCGTCGTGTTGGGACGCGCGGCGATGCGCTGTGCGTGCACGATGTGCGTCGGATCGATCGGGACTGCCCAGGTGATGTCCTTCACCCCGGCGTCGACGAACGCCTCCGCCTCGGCGAGCGTCGCCACGGTGAGCCCCACGGCGCCCTGCGCCATCTGACGCAGCCCCAGCTCCGGACACTTGTGGGTCTTCGCGTGCGGCCGGAGCTGGACACCGAGCTTCCGCGCGCGCTCGGCCATGCGCGCGAGGTTGCGCTCGACGACGTCGAGGTTCAGGAGTAGCGCGGGGGTTTCGATGGCGCCGATGTCGCCCGTGCCTAAAGACAATGAGGCCATTTGGTACCCTAGGTTGGCGTCGCCCGGGGTGGGGCGGCCGGACGCGTTGGACGCTTCGTCTGCCTCTACGGCTCGGCGGCTTAGCGTCTGCCTCTATCGTACGACATGCCACTCCGTCTGCCGCCGCAGAATCCAATGCATCGCGCCATCCGCGCCCAGCTCCGCGTCCTCTTCCTGCCCCGAGATCACGGGCCAGTCGTGCCACTCGGGGATCGGCGTCGTCGCCTGCAGCTCGATCGCGAACCAGGTGTTCTTGTGGAGCTGCACGTCGCCGCGGCCCGGCACCCCTTCCTGGTGGTCCCACAGCCCGATCAGCGGCCCCGCGCCGTGGCCGCGGTCGCCGATCGGGTGCGTGTAGATCGTGCCCTTGATCCCCGCCGCCCGCATCGCCGCCTGCGCCGCCGCCAGCACCTCGTTGCCGCTGCGGCCCGGTTTCATTTCGGCGAGGAGCAGATCCTGCAGCCTGTTCGAGTTCGCGAGCGCGCGCACCAATCCCGCCGGCACTTCCTTCTCGCCGTCGCGCAGCACGTACCCCATGTGCTGCGTGTCGGTGTTGAGCCCCAGCGCCGTGATCCCGAAATCGCAGTGCAGCACGTCGCCCCGCTGGATCACGACGCTCGACGAGTCCGACAGGTCGACGCCGCGGCGCTGCACGTCGACGTCGGTCTGGAACCAGGTGCCGAAGCCGAGATCGTTGACGCGCTGCCGCATCCACCACTCGACCTCGTCGGTGCGCGTCGTTCCCGGCGTGATCACGGCATTCGAGAACGCGCTGTCGATGATGCCCCAGACGACTTCCATCAGCCGCCGGTACGTGGGCAGCATCCCCGGTGCGCGGATCGACTGGTAGTCGAGCGGCAGCTCTTCGGCGCGTGTCACCCGGCCGAGGTAGGGCGGGGGGAGCGCTGCCTGCAGCTCCTCCCATTCGCCGGCCGACAGGCCGTCGGAGAAGGCGTGCGTGTGCGAGATGTCGACGGCGATGGTCTGAGGATCGCGCTCTTCGACCACGCTGCGCAGCAGGTCCCATTGCCCCTGGCCCACCAGCTCGGGCCGGCGCCGCGTCGTGGGATCGATCGCCGCCTGGGCGTAGATGGCGTGGTACAACCCGCCCTGCGACGTGCCACCCAGCGCCAGCCGCTCGATCGGCTTGCCGTCCCCCGGATCGTTGAAAACGTAGATCGTACGGCGCCGCGCGAAGAACGTCGTCGCCGACACGAGGGAGAAGAACACCGGATCCTCGTTGTACTCCCGCATCGGGATGATCCACATGCGCACCCCGTTTTGCCGCATCAGGCCGGGGAGCACCGAGTCGAGCCGGTAGCGCAGCCACTCCTGCTGCAGCGCCGCCTGCTGGCGCAGCGTGCCGAGCGGGTGTGCTGGCGTGGCGGTGAGTGGTGCTGCGGCGGGAGTCTGGATCAGAGCGGCGGCGAGCGCGATGGCATGGACTTCGATCATACCGGTTGCGGGCTCCGAGCGGTGGATGGTGCGGCCTGGCGCACGCGGGCGATCCGCTGCCAGGCGAGCAGGCTGAGCGCCACGAGGGCGCCGATCGTGTCGTCGTGGAAGGTGACGAATTGCAGCGCTCCCGGCAGGTGCAGCGCCGTGAGCGCCGTGGATGCGTAGATCGCGCCGGCGATGAGACACCAGCGCCAGGCGCGGCGCGCGCCACCTTCCTCCGCCGGAACGTACGCGAAAGCGGCGACCCAGGCGAGGTAGCCGAGCGTGAAGGTGTGCAGCCACGCGATCGGCGTCAGCAGCACGGCGACGAGCATCACGCTGCCCACCTCGAGCGGCGCGTCGTCCTTCTCGGGCCTCGCGATGAGGATCGCGGCGAGCAATCCCAGTGCGAGCAGGTGCAGCAGGACGATCGATGCCGGGGCGCCGCCCAGAGCGTATCCGAGCCTGCCGAGCTTCTGCATGTGCAGGCCGACGACGGTGCCGCCCTGAAAATTCTGGCCGTGGAGCGTGAGGAGCGCGAAGTTGCGGAGGCCCTCCACCGTGCCGGCCAGGCCGTAGCGCAGCAGCGGCAGGACGCTGACGGCGGCCGCCGTCCCCACGCCGGCCGCGAGCGCCCGCCACTGCCGCCGCAGCGCGAAGTACGGCAGCAGGAGACCCGGGAAGATCTTCAGAGCGGTCGCGAGTCCGACCCACACGCCGGCTCGCGTCTGTCGGCCGTCGGCCAGGTCAGCGGCGGCGGCCACCACGAGCGCCAGGAGCAGCGTCTCGAGGTTCAGGTGATGGAAGTTGTTGTGCACCGGGAACGCCACGACGGCGAGCGCAATCACGGCGGGCCGCCACCCCCAGCGACGTCCGCTCCGCTGCACCGCCCAGGCGAGCGCCACGATGCCGAGCGCTCCCCAGCATGCCTTGGCGAGCGGCAGGCTGATTCCCGAGACCCAGGCGAACGGCAACACGATGAGCAGCGTGAACGGGGGCCACCAGATGCCCTGCGTCTGCGGCGTATTGTAGAGGACGAGTCCGTCGAGGAGGCGGTGGGACTGGCTGATCTCGGTGACGACGTCGTCGCCCTTGTGTATCCCGAGCGGGATGACGAGGCAGGCGTACGCGGCGAACAGGGCGAAGAACGCCCAGCGGCCGCGTGGGGTCATCAGTCGATCCGCCGTCCCGAAATCTCCACGCGCCCTCCCGGGTAGCGCTCCAGCTTTCCGGAGTGGCCGATGAAGCCGTTGGCGAACCAGCTCGTCAGCGTCACCACGAGGGCGCCGAGCGTCGCCGCCCAGAGCCCGCTCACGGCGACACCCGGAATCAGCCAGGCGACGATCGTCAGGCAGATTCCGTTCAACACCAGGAGGAAGAGCCCCAGCGTCAGAATCGTGAACGGCAGCGTGAGGATGAAGAGGACCGGGCGGACGATCGCGTTGACGAGCCCGAGCAAGAGCGCCGCGAGGAACAGCTTCCCCCAGCCGTGGATCACGATCCCCGGAATGAGCGCGCTGGCGATCAGGAGCCCCGCCGCCGTGATCAGCACCCGGGTGACGAAGCCCCTCATCGGTTCCCCCAGGCCGCGATGTTGCGCTCCAGCTGCCCGGCGTGTTTCTCGAGATGCTCGGCGTACGTCTTGAGCCAATCGAGCGCGCCGTAGCTGCCCGATTCGGTGTGGGTGCCCATCCGCGCCCACTGCTCGTCGGTCATCCGCTTGAGCAGCGCCGTCGTGTTCGACCGCACCGCCTCGACCGTCGCCAGCGCCGGCTCCCAGGGAAGCGCGTGGTAATCCAGCACCTGGGCCCAGCGTGCCTGGTCGTATCCCTGGATCGCCGGCCGCTCCTCGGCGAGCAGGTAGCGGATCCGGGCGTGCGCGTTCGTCTCCGAGTCGGCGCAATGCACGATCACTTCGTGGGCCGACCACTTGTCGGGCGCGGGGCGCCACTGAAACGCTTCCTTGGGAACCTTGGCGATCGTCGCCTTGAAGAGGGCGGGACCGCGGGCGTAGCGGTCGATGAGGGCTTCGCGTTCGGTGCGGGAGAGGGGCATGGCGGTGGTCCGTGGTCGGTGGTCCGTTGTCGGTGGGTCGACACTCTCAAGAGTGTGCCCCACAAGACACTGTGCTATAGCACAGTGAAGTCTGCGGCGCACGCTTCAGCGTGTCGACACATTGTGACGGCTCCCACCTGGAAGCTAATCGACGCCCGATTTAGCGCGGGGCGGGCGCGCCGACGGATCGTCGGCCGGCCCAGAATTGCGCCGTGGCTCCCGGGCGCGCCTGGATCCCGAACCGCTCGTCGTAGAGAATTGCGCCGCGCAAGGAATCGCGGCTCCACCAGCTGGCGTTCAACCCGGCGAACGGTCCCAAGGCCGCGGGCCACCCGAACACCGTCACGTGCTCGGGCACCCCGAACCAGCTCACCGCGAGCGTTTCCGCCTTCGGCACGCTGAACACGATCGAACCGCGGTAGAGGCACTGCTTCCCGAGCGACACCGTGTCGGTGTCGAGCACGATGTCGGTCAGCGCGAACCGGTCACCGAGCGTGGGATCGGGGATGGTGAGCGTGTCGCCGCGCGCGACGACCCAGTGGCCGGCGTAGGGACGCGAGAGCCGGGACAATTGGCGCACGACGACGCCCGAGCCACAGGGGCTCCCGGGTGCGCAGCCCCACATGGCGAACGCAGAGCCGAACAATCCGGCCCATCTTGCAATTCTTTGATGACGGCGTCTTGGCGTGGCCATTCCATCTTGTCCGGTGTGCACTTGCTTCCCTCCACTCCGTCCGGTCAAGTTACGGACATGCCCCGAATGCAGACAGTCGTCTCGACGATCGAGGATCTGCTCGCGCTACCCGACGACGGGATGCGCCACGAGCTGCTGGATGGGATCCACGTCGTGACGCCTGCGCCCAACCTGTTACATCAACGAACCGTGTCGGAGATCATGGCGCACCTGCACTCGGCGCTGGCCGGACGAGACGATGCGGAGTCCTTCACGTCACCGGCGGACGTCATGCTCGGCCCCAGGACGCTCGTGCAACCCGACCTCTTCGTCGTGCGGCGTACCCCGGGTCAGCGTCTTGAGCGGTGGGCGGATGTTGGCGTGCCGCTGCTGGCCATCGAAATCCTTTCTCCGACAACCGCTCCGCGCGACCGGGGCGCCAAGCGTCGCATCTATCAGCGCGCGGGCGTCCTTGAGTACTGGATCGTCGATCTCGACGCACGCCTGATCGAGCGCTGGCGTCCCGACGACGCACGTCCCGAGATTCTCGACGCGCGTGTCAGCTGGGCGCTTCCGGGCGGTGCTGCGGGGACGCTCGACGCCGCGGATCTGTTTGCCCGCGTCTTCGAGGATCGGTCCTAGCCGCGATACTTCTTCCGCGGCCACGCCCACACCTCCTCGGGATCCCCCGCGAGGAACGCCACGAAGCAGCAGGCGAACACCGAGTGCGACAGCGACGCACCGAAGTACT
>Ga0310811_10014696_pt1 | contig 10223 bp, 8 predicted proteins | sample YCmetagenome_FD_207642 | JGI IMG/M metagenome (GOLD analysis project Ga0310811, IMG submission 207642) | Soil microbial communities from experimental microcosm in Duke University, North Carolina, United States - YC | ecosystem: Engineered > Artificial ecosystem > Soil microcosm > Unclassified ... | reverse complement strand
CGCAGGGCACCGACGGCCGTCGCTTTCCAAGCGCATCGGGAACGTTGATAATGTGGCTGGGTCAAAACTACATGAGCATGCGCACACGACACTTTCTCGCGGCTCTGCTGCTCGCCGTCGCGCTTCCGGCGGCCGCCCAGCAATCCAAGCCGCCGGTGCTGCAGCCGATTCCGGAGCCGCCGCCTCCGCCGCCGGGTTATGAGCTCGATCCTTCGCTCGAGCCCCAGGTCACGATTCTCAAGCGCGGTACCGACACCGTCGAGGAGTACCGAATCGGCGGCAAGCTCTACATGATCAAGATCACGCCCCAGAACGGGAAGCCCTATTATCTCGTCGACAACCAGGGCAACGGCACCTTCACCCGGCAGGATCAATACGACAGCGGCATCAAGCCGCCGATGTGGGTGATCTTCCAGTGGTGACGCCGCGGCGCTGATTCTCCGTCTGCGGGTGCGCGCCGCGAATCCGCATCGAACCTGAGGGGTACTTACGACACGCGCTGCGCCGTTGTACTATTCGCCGCATGTCCGTTTTCACCACTGTAAGCCGCGAACAACTCGAAAGCTGGCTCAAGCACTACTCGATCGGCGCCCTGGTCTCCTTCGAAGGTATCGCCGCCGGTATCGAGAACACCAATTACTTCGTGACGACCAGCGAGGGCCGGCACGTCCTCACGCTGTTCGAGAAGCTGAAGGCGCACGAGCTGCCGTTCTATCTCAACCTGCAGGACCACCTTGCGGCAAAGGGGGTACCCTGCCCGCGGCCGCTGCGCGACCGCGCCGGCGGCTTCCTGGGAGAATTGAACGGAAAGCCCGCCGCGCTGGTGAGCTTTCTGCCGGGCAAAGACGTCGCCGCGCCGTCGGCCGATCAATGCGCGCAGGCCGGGGCGCTGCTCGCCGCCATCCATGCGGCGGGACAGTCCTACGACGGCCGGATGGACAATCCGCGCGGCTCGGCATGGTGGACCACCGTCACGCCGGAAATCCTGCCGTTGCTCGACGCCGAAGACGCGGCGCTTCTCAGGGACGAGATCGCATTCCAGGCGCGCCACGACCATGGAAAGTTGCCGCGCGGCGCGATCCATGCAGATCTCTTTCGCGACAACGTGCTGTTCGACCGAGGGCGCATCTCCGGGGTGATCGATTTCTACTTCGCCTGCACCGGGGCGCTCCTCTACGACGTCGCCATCGCGGTAAACGATTGGTGCCTCGCAGACGAGGGCAGGATAGAAAGCGGGCGGGCGGCTGCCCTGCTCGAGGCCTATGCCAGGCAGCGGCCATTCACCGCGGGCGAACGCGGCGCCTGGTCGCAGATGCTGCGCGCCGGCGCGCTGCGCTTCTGGGTATCGCGCCTCTACGACTTTCACCTGCCGCGTCCGGGCGAGCTCACTCACGCCAAGGATCCCGGCCACTTTCGGCAGATACTGGCGGGTCACGTGGAAAGCGGTAACCTGCCGCGGTTGCCGGGCTAAGTTGCAACTGAGTCGCTACTGAATCGCTATAATCCGCGCCGGACGCCGACCGTGAACCACGATTCCCAGCCCGTGCTCGAGATTCGCACCGTGAAGGCCGCGCGCGGCTGGGCGTGGATCGTCGAAGGCGCGCGCCTCTTCCTGCGCAAGCCGATCAGCTCGATCGTCACGCTGCTGATCCTGTTCGTCATCATGAAGCTGATCGGCCGAATCCCGGTCCTGGGCCTCGTCGCGATGCTGCTGATGCCGATATTTCTCGCCGGCCTGATGGACGGCTGCAGGGCGGTCGACGAGGGCCGTCCGCTCGCGCTCTCGTACCTCGCCAACGGATTCCGCCGGAACACCGGGTGGCTGGTGACCCTCGGCGGCGTCTACCTGGTCGGAAACGTTTTCGTTTTCATGATCATCGTCGGGCTGGGCGGTGACGCATTCATCGCCATCGCCAAGACCATGACGCGTGGAGCTGCCATGACGCCGCAGGTCGCGGAGCAGATGGAGGCCGCGACGCTGGCGGTCACCAAGGCGGCGCTGATCGGCAGCCTCGCCTCGCTCCCCCTGCTGATGGCGCTGTGGTTTGCGCCGCTGCTCTCCTATTTTCATGACGTCAGGCCCTGGCCCGCGCTGCAGGCAAGCTTCCTGGCATGCGTGAAGAACACCCTGCCGATGCTCGTCTACGGCCTGGTGCTGTTCGTCGCGCTGATGGTGCTGGTGCCGGTCGGGATACGGCTCGGCTTCTACGATCTCGGCGTCTGGCTGATGGCGCCTGCTCTGGTGCCCTCGATCTACGCCAGTTACAAGGACATTTTCGTCGCCCACGGCGCTCCGCCGCGGAAGGACGGCGCGCTACCGGTCTAGGCCGGAATCAGCTTCGCGTAGTCGAGCATCAGCCACTTCAGTCCGCTCTTCTTGAAATTGACCTGCACGCGCGCCTCCGGGCCGCGGCCTTCGGAGCCCACGATCACGCCCGCACCGAAGGTGGGATGAACCACGTTCTGCCCGACGCGCCACGGGCTGCTCGGCGCCGGTTCCACGGCGAACGTCGGAGCTGAAGAGCGCGCAGCCGCGGCCGGATAGCCCGAATGGATAGCGGCGCGCGGCTTGAAGTGGCCGCCCACCTGGCGCATCAGCTGTTCCGGAATCTCCCTGAAGAAGCGCGAAGCGATGCCATAGCGGGTCTGGCCGTGCAGCATCCGGCTCTGCGCAAGCGAGAGATAAAGCCGCCGGCGCGCGCGCGTCAGCGCGACGTACATCAGGCGGCGCTCTTCCTCGATGCCGTCGGCCTCCGTAAGGCTGTTCTCGTGCGGAAACAGCCCTTCCTCCATGCCGCTCACGAATACGCTGTGGAATTCCAGGCCCTTGGCCGAATGCACCGTCATCAGCTGCAGCGCGTCCGAGCCGGCCTGGGCCTGGTGCTCGCCCGCCTCCAGCGCCGCATGGGCGAGAAACGCGGATAGCTCGTCCGGCTCGTCCAGTCCTGCCGCCTCTCCCGCCGGCTGCACGTCGCGCTCGGCGACGAAGGCGGCCGCGGCGTTGACGAGCTCCGCGAGGTTTTCCAGGCGGTCCGCGCCCTCGCGCTCGGCCGTGTAGTGCGCTTTAAGGCCGCTCGCCTCGATCACGTAATCGATCATCTCGGGCAGCGTCAGCGTCCTCGTTTCCTTCTGCATCCGCTCGATGAGACGCACGAACGCGGGCACGCCCTTGGAAGCAAGCGCGGGCGGAAGCGATTCGCCTCCCGCCGTCGAGACTCCGGCCCCCCCTGCTTTCAGCAGCGCTGCAGCCCACAGGCTGCCGCCGCGCGCCCTGGTCTCCTCCTGAAGTTGCTCGATGGAGCGCGCGCCGATGCCACGCGCGGGGAAATTGATGACGCGCATCAACGCCCCATCGTCGTCGGGATTGGCGATGAGCCGCAGATAGGCAAGCGCGTGCTTCACCTCCTGGCGCTCGAAGAAACGCAGGCCCCCATAGACGCGATACGGCATGCCCGCGCTGAACAGCGCATGCTCCAGCACCCGGGACTGGGCGTTGGAACGGTAGAGCACCGCGATATTGGCGAGGGCAACACCTTCAGCGCGCAATGCGCGCGCTTCCTCGACGATGAACGACGCCTCGTCGAAATCGGTGGACGCCTCGAACACCCGCAGCGGCTCTCCCTTCGACTCGGAGGTCCACAGGTTCTTGCCGAGGCGGCGGCGGTTGTGCCCGATCAGCGCGTTGGCGGCGTCGAGGATATGGCCGTGCGAGCGATAATTCTGCTCGAGCTTGATCACCCGCTCGATCGCGAAATCCTTCTGCAGGTCCTGCATGTTCGCCGCGGACGCCCCGCGGAAGCGATAGATGGACTGGTCGTCGTCGCCGACCGCGAAAATCACGTTCTCCTGGCCAGTCAGGACTTTCAACCATGCGTACTGGAGGCGGTTGGTGTCCTGGAACTCGTCGACCAGGACGTGGCGGAAGCGCGAGCGGTAGTGCGTTCGCAGCGTCTCGTCCTTTGCCAGCAGCTCATAGGAGCGCAGCAGCAGCTCGGCGAAATCCACCACGCCCTCGCGATTGCATTGCGCGTCGTACTCCGCGTAGATGTCCCGCATGCGCCGTGAAAACTCGTCATGGACCTCGACCTGGGAGGCGCGCCGGCCGTCGTCCTTGGCCGCGGAGATGAACCACGCCACCTGGCGCGGCGGGAAGCGTTCCTCGTCCACATTGAGCGTCTTGAGCAGCCGCTTGATGAGAGACAGCTGGTCCTGGGTGTCGAGAATCTGGAAGAGCTGGGGCAGCCCCGCCTCGCGGTGATGCGCGCGCAGCATGCGGTTGCACAGGCCATGGAAGGTGCCGACCCACATGCCGCGGGTGTTGATCGGCAGCATCGCCGAAATCCGCGCCAGCATCTCCTTCGCCGCCTTGTTGGTGAAGGTGACGGCGATGAGGCCGTGCGGGCTCGCCTGCCCTGTCTGAATCAGCCAGGCGACGCGCGTGGTAAGCACACGCGTCTTGCCGCTGCCGGCGCCGGCGAGAATCAGCGCCGACTGGTGCGGAGCGGTAACCGCTTCGAGCTGTCGTTCGTTAAGACCGGAAAGAAAATCGGAGGACATCGAGAGCCGAAAAGTTCAGGCCGATTATAGTGCACGGCACGGTCGCGCGGCAGCTATAATCGCGTTTTCTTTCCGGCACTTCCATGCAGCAGAAATACAATCCCCAGGTCATCGAGCGCGATGCCCAGCAGCACTGGGACGCGAGCGGCGCGTTTCGCGCGCGCGAGATACCCGGCAAGCCAAAATACTACTGCCTCTCGATGTTTCCTTATCCCTCGGGGAAACTGCACATGGGGCACGTGCGCAACTACACCATCGGCGACGTGCTGACGCGCTATCACCGCATGAAGGGCTGCAACGTGCTGCAGCCGATGGGCTGGGACGCGTTCGGCTTGCCCGCCGAGAACGCGGCGATGGCGAACGGCGTGCCACCGGCGAAGTGGACCTACGACAACATCGCGTACATGAAGAAGCAGTTGAGGTCGCTGGGCTTCGCCATCGACTGGGAGCGCGAGCTCGCGACCTGCAAGCCCGATTACTACAAGTGGAACCAGTGGCTGTTCCTGCGCATGCTGGAGAAGGGCATCGCCTACAAGAAGACCCAGATCGTGAACTGGGATCCCGTGGACCAGACCGTGCTCGCGAACGAGCAGGTCATCGACGGCAAGGGCTGGCGCACCGGCGCCGTCGTCGAGAAGCGCGAGATTCCGGGCTACTACCTGGCGATCACGAAGTACGCCGAAGAGCTCCTCTCCTCGCTCGACACGCTGCCGGACTGGCCCGAGCGCGTGAGGACCATGCAGGCCAACTGGATCGGCAAGAGCTACGGCGTGCGCTTCGCCTTTCCCTACCAGCTCGACGGCAAGGACGAGAAGCTCTGGGTCTTCACCACCCGCGCCGACACCATCATGGGCGTCACCTTCTGCGCGGTCGCTGCCGAGCATCCGCTGGCGGAGTACGCGGCGAAGCGCGACACCAAGCTCGCGGCCTTCGTCGAGGAATGCAAGCGCGGCTCGGTGATGGAAGCCGACCTCGCCACCGTCGAGAAGCAGGGCATGCCCACCGGCATCAGCGTCACGCACCCGCTCACCGGCGAGGCGGTGCCGGTCTGGGTCGGCAACTACGTCCTTATGGGCTACGGCGAGGGCGCTGTGATGGCGGTGCCCGCTCATGACGAGCGTGACTTCCATTTTGCGAAGAAATACAAGCTGCCGATCAAGCAGGTAATTGACGTTGCCGGCAAAGTATTCAGCACCGACGCATGGCAGGAATGGTACGCGGACAAGGAAGACGGCCGCTGCACGAGCTCGGGCAAGTACGACGGCCTCGACTACGCGCAAGCCGTGGACGCGATTGCCGCCGACCTGAAAGCAAAGGGACTTGGCGAAAAGCAGGTGTTGTGGCGCCTTCGCGACTGGGGCATCTCGCGCCAGCGCTACTGGGGCACGCCGATACCGATCATCCACTGCGCGGACTGCGGCGACGTGCCGGTTCCTGACGACCAGCTGCCGGTAGTGCTGCCGGAAGACTGCGTGCCGGACGGCACCGGCAATCCACTCGCCAAGCGTGCCGACTTCGTCAACTGTACCTGCCCGAAGTGCGGCAAGCCGGCGAAGCGCGAGACCGACACCATGGACACGTTCGTGGACTCGTCGTGGTACTACAGCCGCTACGCCTGCCCCGACAACGGCAAGAGCATGGCCGACGAGCGCGTCGCGCACTGGCTGCCGGTGGACCAGTACATCGGCGGCATCGAGCACGCCATCCTGCACCTGCTCTATTCGCGCTTCTGGACCAAGGTGATGCGCGACCTCAAGCTCGTGAAGTTCGACGAACCGTTCGCGCGGCTGCTCACGCAGGGCATGGTGCTGAACGAGATCTACTTCCGGAAAACCGGCGCGCGGCTAACCTACTACAACCCGCTGGACGTCGAGACGAAGCCGGACGGAAGCGTCGTGCTGAAGAAGGACGGCCAGCCGGTCGAGTCGGGCGGCATCGGCACCATGTCGAAGTCCAAGAACAACGGCGTGGATCCGCAGGAGCTGATCGACCATTACGGCGCCGACATCGCGCGCTTCTTCATGATGTTCGCCTCGCCGCCGGAGGACACGCTGGTGTGGAGCGATGCCGGCGTGGAAGGCTCGGCGCGTTTTCTGCGGCGGCTCTGGACGTTCGCCTGGGAATGCGGCAAGGCCGCCGCGATAGCGGGCGCCGTGCCCGCCGAACTGCCGAAGGATCTCGCCGTGGTGCGGCGCGAAGTACACACCGTGCTGAAGCAGGCGACCTACGACATCGGCCGCCATCAGTTCAACACGGTTGCGTCTGCCGCCATGAAGATATTGAACGCGCTCGAGCGCGCGCCCGCGGAGGGCGCCGGGCGTGACGCGGTGGTGCGCGAGGGACTCGGCATCCTGCTGCGCCTGCTCTCGCCGATGACGCCGCACGTGACCCATCACCTCTGGCGCGAGCTCAAGTTCGGGGACGACGTGCTGACTGCCGCATGGCCTGAACCCGACGCGGCCGCCCTGGTCGAGGATGAAATCGAGCTGGTGGTGCAGATAAATGGAAAAAAGCGCGGAGATGTACGAGTGCCGAAGGACGCCGATCGCAAGGCGATCGAGGCACTGGTGCTCGCCGACCCCGCCGTGCAGAAGCACGTCGGAGGGCAGTCGATCAAAAAGGTCGTCGTCGTGCCCGGCCGCCTGGTCAATCTGGTAGTCTAAGACGCATGAACCGACGCTTTTTCTTCCGCCTTCCTCCTTCCGCCTTCCTCCTTGCCGCGACTGTTTTCCTGGTCGCGGCGTGCGGCTTCCAGCTGCGCGGCACCGCGGCGCTGCCGTTCCAGTCCCTGTACGTGCAGGCGACCCCTTCGTCCCAGTTCGCGACCTTGCTCAAACGCAATGTGCGGGCGGGCAGCAACACCCGTATCGCCGAGCAGCCGGCGGATGCCGAGGTGGTTCTGCAGGTACTGAGCGAACTGCAGGAGAAGCAGATCCTCTCGCTTGGCGGCGGCGGACGGGTCAGCGAATACCAGCTGCGCTACCGGGTGTCCTTTCGCCTGACCGACAACAAGAATCGCGAGCACATTCCGGCGACCGAGATCCTGCTCAAGCGCGATTATTCCTTTACCGACGACCAGGCGTTATCCAAGGAATCCGAGGAAGCCCTGCTCTACCGCGACATGCGCAATGATGCCGTCCAGCAGATGGTGCGCCGGCTGCAGGCGGCCAAGTTGCAATCCTGAACGTGACGATTTCGCATCGGGTGCTTTAAACTAGCGCCGTGCGGATTTCCACCGAGCAGCTGCAGCAGCACCTTACCCGGGAGTTGAAGCCGCTCTATTGCGTGTTCGGCGACGAGACGCTGCTCGGCCTCGAGGCTTCCGACCGTCTTCGCGCGCGCGCCCGTGCCGACGGCTACACCGAGCGTGACGTCCTCACCGTCGATTCCGGCTTCAAGTGGAGCGAACTCGCCTTTACCGGCAATTCGCAATCGCTGTTCGCCACCCGCCGCATCCTGGAACTGCGCATCCCCACCGGCAAGCCGGGCGTCGAGGGATCAGAAGCACTCCAGCGCTATTGCGAGGGACTGCCGCCCGACACCCTCACGCTGGTCGTGCTTCCGGGCATCGACTGGCGCGCGCAGAAGGCGGGCTGGTTCGAGGCGCTCGATCGCGCCGGCGTCACGGTCGAGGCAAAGACCGTCACGCGCAAGGCGCTGCCGGAATGGATCGCCGGCCGGCTGAAGAACCAGAACCAGGAGGCCGACAAGGAGACGCTCGATTTCATCGCCGACCGTGTCGAAGGCAATCTGCTGGCCGCGCACCAGGAGGTGCAGAAACTCGCGCTGCTCTTTCCGGCGGGCAGGATCGCGTTCGAGCAGGTCCGCGAGGCGGTGCTCGACGTCGCGCGCTACGATGTTTTCAACCTGGGCGAGGCGCTGCTCGAAGGCGACGTGCTGCACCTCTCCCGCATGATGGATGGGCTGCGCGGTGAGGGTGTCGCTCCACCGCTGGTGCTGTGGGCGGTCGCCGAGGAAATCCGCGCCATCGGGCGCGTGCTCGACGGCGTCGCGGCCGGCAAGTCGCCGCCGCAGTTGTGGCGCGACGCCAAGGTATGGGGCAATGGCCACCAGGCACTGATGCAGCAAAGCCATCGGCGCTACACCAGGGAGCAGGTGGAGGCCGCGATCGCGCACGCCGCGAAAGTGGATCGCATGGTAAAGGGCTTGATCCGCGGCGACGTATGGGACGAGCTGCTCCAGTTGTGCCTGCGTTTCGCGCCCGGCGCGTCGGTCAGGCCCGCGGCGAAACAAGGTAGAATGAATACTGCCGCGCGCGCAGCGGAACGGAACCAGACCGGCCTGTTCTAGGCCGCTCATTTCAATCCAGTCCTGCCTGCCGCCAGCGGCAGGATCCCATGGACGTCGGAACCTACATACACAACGTCGGCCGGCGGGCACGCGCCGCTTCGCGCGTCATCGCCAAGGCCGACCGCGCAACCAAGAACCGTGCGCTGACGGCGATGGCCGCGGCGATCCGGCGTGATTCCGCGCGGCTTCTCGAAGCCAATGCGCGCGATGTCGCGGAAGCGCGCCGGCAGGGCCTCGACTCGGCGATGATCGATCGCCTGACACTGACGCCGAAGAGCATCGGCGCGATGGCCGATGGCCTGAAGCAGATCGCCGCCCTGCCCGACCCCATCGGGGAAATCACGCAGATGAAGAAGCGTCCCTCGGGCATCCGGGTGGGCAGGATGCGCGTGCCGATCGGCGTCGTCGCCATCATCTACGAATCGCGTCCCAACGTCACCGCTGACACGGCTGGGCTATGCATCAAGTCCGGCAACGCGGCGATCCTGCGCGGCGGCTCCGAGGCGATCCACTCCAACCAGGCGATCGCCGCCTGCGTGCATGCGGGACTCAAGGAAGCCGGCCTGCCGGAAGACGTCGTGCAGGTAGTCGAAACCACCGACCGCGCGGCGGTGGGCGAGCTCATCACCCTGCAGGGCCTGGTGGACGTCGTGGTGCCGCGCGGCGGAAAAGGCCTTATCGAGCGACTGATGCGCGAGTCGCGCATCCCGATGATCAAGCACCTGCACGGCGTGTGCCACACCTACATCGACGACAAGGCCGATCTCAGGAAGGCGGTCCGCGTCGCCGACAACGCGAAGACGCAGCGGCTCGGCACCTGCAACACTATGGAGACGCTGCTGGTGGCACGCGCCATCGCGCCCAGGGTTCTGCCGGCGCTCGGCAAGATTTATGCCGCGAAGCATATCGAGCTGCGCGGCGACGACGCGGCGCGGAAGCTCGTCCCGGGGATGAAGCCCGCCACGGAGGAAGATTGGTACACCGAGTATCTCGACGCCATCCTCGCGGTGCGCGTGGTGGTCGGTCTCGACGATGCGATGGACCACATCGCCACCTACGGCTCGCAGCACACCGACGCCATCGTCACCGAGGACAAGAAGCGCGCCGCGCGCTTCCTGCGCGAGGTGGACTCGAGTTCGGTGATGGTCAATGCGTCCACCCGCTTCGCCGACGGATATGAGTACGGCCTCGGCGCCGAAGTGGGCATCTCCACCGACAAGCTGCACGCGCGCGGGCCGGTCGGGCTCGAAGGGCTCACTTCGCTCAAGTGGGTAGTCATCGGCAACGGGCAAATCAGAAAGTAACGAGTGGCGACGATCGAGATCAAAGTTCCCGACATCGGCGGCTTCAAGGAC
>Ga0310811_10014693_pt1 | contig 10223 bp, 10 predicted proteins | sample YCmetagenome_FD_207642 | JGI IMG/M metagenome (GOLD analysis project Ga0310811, IMG submission 207642) | Soil microbial communities from experimental microcosm in Duke University, North Carolina, United States - YC | ecosystem: Engineered > Artificial ecosystem > Soil microcosm > Unclassified ... | reverse complement strand
AGCTCCAGCACGTGCCCTATACCGGGGCGGGGCCGGCGGTGCAGGCCGTCCTCGGCGGCACGACAGATCTCGCCGGTGTGAACATCTCGGCGGCCATGCCGCTGGTCAAAGGCGGCAAACTGCGGGCAATCGTTCAGACCGGATCGGAGCGCTGGTTTGAATTGCCCAATGTGCCGACGCTTGAACAGGCGGGCGTGCACGACGCCGAGTCGGAGACCCTGCAGATCCTTTTGGCGCCCAAGAATACGCCGCCGGCGGTCGTCAAACGCCTCGGCGATGCGGTGGTCAAGGTTTTGAAGGATCCGGGCATTCGCGACAACCTGCTCAAGACCGGATTCGCGGTCGCCGGCACTGGCCCGGCCGAACTCAAGAAGCGGATCGCGGAAGAAGTTGCCAAATGGCGTGACGTGATCGCGTCGGCTAATTTGAAAGTGAACTAGACCGAGGCACGTCGCTTGACGCAATTCGACACCATCATCATCGGGGCGGGCTCGGCCGGCTGCGTGCTGGCGAGCCGGTTGTCCGAGCAGTCGTCGCGCTCGGTCCTGCTGGTCGAAGCCGGCATCGACACGCCGCCGGGCGGCGAGCCCGCGGACGTGCTCGATACGTTTGCATCGTCTTATTACAACAAATCCTATATGTGGCCTGGGCTGAAAGCCTATTGGCGCACGCGCGACACGTCTCCGCAGACCACTTTCGATCAGGCGCGCATCATGGGTGGCGGCTCGGCCGTCATGGGCATGATCGCGCTGCGCGGCATGCCGGAAGATTACGACGGCTGGGAAGAACTCGGGGCCGCCGGCTGGGGCTGGAAGGATGTGCTGCCATATTTCCGCAAGCTGGAGACGGACGCGGACTTCGAGGGCGGCCTGCACGGCGATTGCGGACCGATCCCGATCCGGCGGACGCCGGCGGACAAGTGGCCGGCGCTGTCGCGGGCGCTCGAGCAATATGCGCGCGCGCGGCAGATGCCGAGTATCGCCGACATGAACGGCGATTTCCGCGACGGCCACGGTTCGCTGCCGATGAGCAACACGCCGAGCCGCCGTGGCTCGACCGCCTTCAGCTATCTCGACGCCACGGTCCGCGCGCGCAAGAACCTGACCATCATGACGGGAGCGGCGGTGACGCGGCTTCTGTTCGACGGGAGACGCGTCTCCGGCGTCTCCATTCGCATCGACGGGGCGACGCACGACTTTCATGCCCGCGAGACGATCGTCTCGGCGGGCGCGATCCATTCTCCGGCCTTCCTCATGCGCTCCGGCATTGGCCCCGCGGCCGCGCTCAGCGGGCAGGGGATCGGCGTGATCGCGGATCTGCCCGGCCTGGGTGGCAACCTGCAGAATCACCCGCTGCTGTTCATCGCCGCCTATTTGCGCCCCGGCGCGCGGCAGCCGGCCGCGCTGCGGCCGCACCCGATGACCTGCTTCCGCTATTCTTCCGGTCTGCCGGGCGCACAGTCGCATGACATGTACATCGCCGCTCATAGCAAATCCTCGTGGAACGCGCTGGGCGCCCGCATCGCCAATTTCAACGCCACCATATTCAAACCGGCGTCACGCGGGCGTGTGACACTGGAGTCGGCCGACCCGGCGCGGCCGCCGCGCGTCGAATTCAATTTCGTGGGTAATGACCTGGACTTGCAGCGCCTGATGGACGGCTTCCGCAGGATCATCGACCTGGTGTCGAGTGACGAGGTTCGTCCGCTGTATCGAACGGCGTTCCCGGTGCGCTTCACCGACCGCATTCGCCGGCTCAATCAGCTCAACCGCGTCAACGCGCTCAAATCGGCGGCGATCGCCGGCGTGCTCGACACGGCGCCTTTCCTTGCCGACGTCATCTTTGGCCGGCTGACCGGGCAGAAGATCGATCTTGCCGCACTGGCGCAGGACAAAGATGCGCTGGCTGACTATGTCCGCGACAATGTCGCCGGCACCTTCCACGTCTCCGGCACCTGCCGCATGGGACGGGCGGATGATCCGGAGGCGGTCGTCGACAATGCCGGGCGGGTGCGCGGCATTGGCGGCTTGCGTGTCGTCGACGCCTCGATCATGCCGGCGATCCCGCGCGGCAACACCAACATCCCGACGATCATGCTGGCGGAAAAGATCGCTGCGCAAATGTGTGCCGACTACGCCCGCAAAGGCGAATAACCCGTAAGGTGACCTGGAGTGACGATGACCAAGCCCCAAACGATCGACTCTCACACGCACATCCTCACCGAGGAGTCGATGCGGCTGCTCGCCAAGGAGTCGCCCAAGGTGGCGCCGGTGCTGAAGGGCAAGGGCACGCCGCAGGCGACGCTGACGATCGACGGCAAGGTCGTGCAGGACCCGATGCCGAGCGAAATCTGGGACGTCGATCTGCGCCTGCGCGACATGGACGCCAATGGCGTCGACGTGCAGGTGTTGTCGCCCACGGTGTTCACCTTCTACTACGGCCAGGATCCGGCGCTGGCGCTGACCTGCGCGGCCATCCAGAACGAAGAGATCGCCGCACTTGCCAAGAACAAGCCTGATCGCTTCATCGGCCTTGGCAGCGTGCCGCTGCAGGCCCCGGAGCTGGCGGCGAAGGAGCTGCGGCGTTCGGTTACGACCCTTGGTCTGCGCGGCGCCATGATCGGCACCAACGTCAACGGCCGCAATCTCGACGATCCCGCGCTCGATCCGTTCTGGGCCGAGGCGGAGAGGCTCGGCGCCTTCCTCTTCATTCATCCGCATGGCGGCATCTTCGGCGACCGTCTTGCGTCTTATTACATGAAGAATTTCGTCGGCCTGCCGTTCGACACGACGATCGCCGCGGCGAGTCTTGTCTTCGGCGGCGTGCTCGAGCGCTATCCGCGGCTGAAGATCAGCCTCTCGCATGGCGGCGGCTTCGTCCCGTATCAAGCGGGACGTTTTCAGCATGCCTATGACGTCCGCCCCGAGGCCAAGCCGCATCTTCCGAATGGCCCGGCAGCCTCGATCGGCCGGCTCTATTACGACTCGATTCTGCATTCGAAAACCGCTCTCGAATATCTGGTGAGCACAGCCGGCGCGGAGCGGGTGCTCTTGGGCAGCGACTATCCCTTCGACATGGGCAATCTAGATTGCGTCGCGCGCGTGCACGCGCTCGCCATCGACGACAAGGCGAAGGAGCTCATCCTCGGCGGCTATGCGAAGACCGTGCTCAAGACCTCCTTGGAGACGGAGCGTGCGTGACCGCAGGCTCGGGCAGACCGACCTTGAGGTGTCCGCGATTGGGCTTGGCTGCAATAATTTCGGCGTCCGCCTCGATAGTTCCGCAGCCGAACGAGTCGTGCACACGGCGCTCGACGCCGGCGTGACGGTGTTCGATACCGCGGATATCTATGGTCCGCGCGGAATGTCCGAGGAGTTTCTCGGCAAGGCGCTCGGCGCCCGTCGCAAGGACGCGATCATCATCACCAAGTTCGGCCTGCCGATGGATGACGCAGCCAGGCCGCGCGACGGATCGTTCGATTACGTGATGAAGGCCGTCGAGGCGAGCCTCAGGCGGCTGAAGACCGACTGGATCGACCTCTATTTCCTGCACCGGCCCGATCCGGACACGCCGATCGAGGAGACGCTGCGCGCGCTCGATACGCTCATCCGCCAGGGCAAAGTGCGCCATGCCGGCTGCTCGAACATGACGGCGCGGGAGGTCGCGGAGGCGCAGGACGTATCGGACGCGAAGGGCTTGCACCGTTTCGTCTGCTGCGAGGATCAATACAATCTCCTCTCGCGCCGAATCGAGAGCGACCTGCTGCCGGCCATGCAGGCGCATGGCCTCACATTGCTGCCCTATTTTCCGCTGGCGAGCGGCATGCTGACCGGGAAGTACAAATTTGGCGCGCCGCTGCCGGAGGGCACGCGGATGTCGCGCAAGCGCTATTCCGAACGCTTCCTCAATGACGAGAACTTCAGCATCGTCGAGGCGTTGCGCGCATTCTGCGAGGCGCGCGGCCGCAGCATGCTCGAGCTCGCCTTTGGCTGGCTGCTCGCCAAGCCGGTGGTTGGCAGCGTCATTGCCGGCGCCAGCTCGCCCGAGCAGATGCTGCAGAACGTGGCGGCGACAAATTGGCAATTGACGGCATCCGATATCGCCGAAGTCGACAGGATCACGAACAGGGAGAATGGCGACCAGACTGTGCGCACCGCCTGATCCGAGCTGTGGCGCGCTGCGCTCAACGAACACAACAACAGGGGAGGGACCATCCATGTCGATCATTTCAACGGCTTTGAGCACGATCCGGAGCAGGCTGCTTCCGGCAGTGGTTGCCGCGGGCGTGGCGTTGTCGATGTTGCCGATGCAAACCGCGCAGGCGGCCTATCCGGACCGGCCGGTCACCATCATCGTGTGCTTTCCCGCCGGCGGCGGCACCGACATCGCGGTGCGCATGATCAGCAACGAGTTGGGCGAGGCGCTTGGAAAAGCGGTCATCATCGAAAACCGTGCCGGCGCCGGCGGAAACATCGGCATCGCGGCCGCCGCGCGGGCTTCCGCCGACGGCTATACGCTGCTCGGCTGCTCGAGCGCCTTCGTCGTCAATCCGAGCCTCTATGCGCACGTGTCGTACGATCCGCATAAGGACTTCACGCCGCTGATGCTGATCGGATCGTCGCCGAATGTCCTGGTTGTCCCCGCGGACTCGAAGATCAAATCGGCGGCGGACCTGATCAGCATGGCGAAGGCCAATCCGGGAAAATTGAACTGGACCAGCCCGGGGCTTGGCACCACGCCGCAGCTTGCCGGCGAGCTCTTCAAGATGCGCACCGGCATCAACATCGTGCACATTCCCTATCCCGGCGCCGGGCCGGCCATGACGGCCGTGCTGGGCGGACAGGTTGACATGTACGCGGCCAATTACGGCTCGGTCAGCTCGCTCATCACGAGCGGCAAGGTGCGGGTCATCGCCGTCACCGCCAAGACGCGCTGGCACGACATTCCCGACGTGCCGACCACCGAAGAGCTCGGCATCAAGGATGCGGATACGGACACGTTCCAGGCCCTCTTTGCGCCGGCCGGCGTGCCGCAGCCGATCATCGACAAGCTGTCGCGCACGCTCAACGAAATTCTGTCCCGGCCGGACATCCGCGCCAAATATGAGAAGATCGGGCTGCCGGTCGTCGCCGATGGACCTGACAAATTCCGCGCCGTGATCGAGCACCAGATCCCGATGTACAAAGAGGTGATCGACAAAGCCGGGCTGCAGGTGAAGTGAGGCCTCATAGGCCCGGTCTTCGCGCACCGCAGCCCCGCGCCAGTTTCGCCGAAGCGAGGCCGCTTCGGCGTCGCGCGCTTATGAACCACCTGCGGGAGGCGGGTTGAGCTTTCGGTGCCGCTCGAGGTCGGCCTCGGCCACCGCGACGGCCTCTTCGGCCGTCATGCCTTCTGCCACAAGGCGCGCCGCCTTGCCGATGTAGCTCCGGAGTTCGGCCGGCACGACGCGCCGCCAGCGCTTCATCACGCATTCTTCGGTGTCGCCGCGGCAACCTTTGTTGCGGCGGCAGACCTTGTGGTCGCAGATCGTCCAGATGTCGAAAGCATCGAAGAGCCTGCGGCGGACCTCATCACGCAGGCGCAAGCTTTCCGCGCGGTCGCGCTCCCATTCTTCGCGCCGCCGGCGCGCTTGCTCTTCTTCGTCGGCGGCGCGGGAGCGGGGCGCCGGTTGCTTCGCAGATTGTCGTTTGGACATAGGGACGAGCTCCATCGTTCTCGCGGCGCATGAGCGCGCCCGAGTTCTGCTTCCCATCGGCCGCCCTCCATAAACAGAGGGCGGGGAGTCGCCCCCGCAAACAGGGGGGCGGGGAGTCGCCCCCGCGAAAAAAACTCCGAGGGGGCGGAGCGCCGAGAGGCGCAAAATTCCACGCCTTTCGGCGCGCGCGCCTGGAGCGCCAGGCGCGTCGCCTCTCGGCGCACCGCCGCGGCGATTTCTGATCCCGGTTCCGCGCTTCCGTCCGCCGCTTCGCCGTTCCGCACGGAAACTGTCGGCCTCTCCGGCCTTGGTTTCGTTGAGCCCTCATCGCCAGTTCGGCATCGCCTTGTCGCGCCTTGGGCCTGCGGACGTCGTGAGCGGCGGCTTGCTAGCAGGCTCCCTGCGCAGGAGTCGTAGTGCTCCCAGGTCGGGTCCCGAGACCTCCCGAGTGCAGGGTTACGAGCCCCGCCCGCGGGCGCCGCCCCAGCCGTTCCGGCTCATCGCCGTCCCGGTCCGGACAAGGCGGCGCCGCATCTCCAGCGCCACCCGCCGCTGCTCCGCCTCTGGGACCGTCTCCGGAGACGCCCTCGGATCGAGCAGGGTGAAGGAATTTAAGCATAGGATCAAAAGCCTGTCAAGAGAGGATAAGAAAAAAATCCGCAACTCCGGGGGGCGTAGGCGCGCGCGACGGCATGACGTGTCCCGGCGCGCCCGGCTGTCCGGTGTCACGCGGCTGCTGCGTTCAATGTGCCTCCGAGAATTGTCATCGAGGTGAGGCGTCGCGCGCGGCGCGCACTCCCAAAGCCTATTGCGCCGCAGCGCTGAGCGTCCCGCGCTATTGAGAAATGACGTACCTCGCCTTTACCGGGCAATCGCTGTCGATCACTATTTTGTCCGAGCGACCAACGGCTTTGCATTCATGCCACTGCATTCTTGTGGAGCTCGCACATGAAAATCGGGTGGATGGTTGCCTGCATTCTGAGCCTTTCGGTGTTGCCGACGGTGATTAACGCGCAAGGCGTGATCGGCGGCGCTCAGCAGGGCGCAAGCCAGGGCGCGCGTCAGGGCAGCAAGGCGGCTGGTCCGGTCGGCGGCGCTGTCGGTGGGGCCGTTGGCGGCGCGGTCGGCGGCGTGACCGGCGGTGTGAAGGGCGCGCTCGGCGTTCCGTCAAAGCCGAAGGGCAAGAAGGCGAAGACCTCGAATTGATTGTCCGTCAATGTGGTCTGCGACGCGCCGGCGCGCTTCGATGGATGACGCGCGCGTGCGCGGCTTGGCCTCGCGTTTCCAAGGTTTGAGGGATTGCGTTAGTCTCTCGGCGGTGGAGAGGCCTTTTCGCGCGAGGAGCGTCCGATGGTCACCGTCAGAGAGCCGGTCCTGCGGCCGGTCAAGATCACGGACCTGCGTCCGACCCAGATCACGGTGGGCATGCGCGAGGTCCGCGCCAAGCAGAAGGAGTGGCGCGAGAAGAAGGTGAAGAAGGGCGGCGAATTTCTCGGCCGCCACATGATCCCGGTCATCCTCGGCCCGAACGGCCGCTACTACGTCATCGATCATCACCATCTGGCGCGGGCGCTGCATGAGGAAGGCGTCAAGGACGTGCTCGTCACGGTGATCGCCAATCTCGGCATGGTCGACCGCGACGCCTTCTGGATCAACCTCGACAATCGCGGCTGGATGCATCCGTTCGACGACAAGGGACGCCGCCGCGACTATGGCGATCTTCCGAAGTCGATCGACGGCCTCGTCGACGATCCCTTCCGGTCGCTCGCCGGCGAATTGCGCAAGATCGGCGGCTTCGCCAAGGACACGACGCCGTTCAGCGAATTCCTCTGGGCGGATTTCCTGCGGAGGCGCGTCAAACGAAAGCTGGTGGAGACCGATTTCGACCGTGCGCTCGAGGCCGCGCTCGCATTCGCCAAGAGCCAGGACACTATCTATTTGCCCGGATGGTGCGGACCGGCGCCGGAGGAGTGAGGCGAGGGCGGCCGTGTGGCGGGCGCGCTTCGGACGAGGAAGCGAAGGCCTTCTGGCGTCGCCACGGCATTCGGTGAAGGTTCGCTACCGCGCGCTGGCGCTCGCGGATATCGATGCCATTTTCAATTATCTCCGTCACGAGCGTCGTGACCGGGCCTGCGCGTGCGGGGGCGTGGCGCCGGCCGGTGAGGTGGGCTCTTCGGCTATCGCCCAATGTGTCTCTTCGTAATGCGCGATGGCATCGGTGAGCGCATTGAAGTGTTCGGCTTCCGGCGTGCCGGGCGCAGGCTCGCGGTCGAAATATTGTTCGATCTCGTCCAAGGCCTTTTCGTAGTCGGCCTCGGTGCGGATGCGGGGCGTTATTTCGTTCGCCATGACACGGTTTCCGGATTGATCCGATCGTATTCCGAATGAGTGCCGATGAACTTCACCAGGACGCGCCCGTAAGTATAGGACACGTGCACGATCAACCGATATCTGTTGCCGCCGATATCGAAGATCAACCTGTTGTCGGCGACGAAATCGACACCGGTTCCGAACTGCGCCTTAACGTCGGCCGGACCTCGCCAATTCGCCCTACGCACCAGTGAATACCACAAGCGAACAGGGCTTTCGGCCTGTGGATGACGCTCCCAGAACGTCTTCAATGTCCTGCGAGCAATCACCTGCATTATAAATAAAAAATCCTGCCGTTGCCGCAGCAGGGTAAAATCAAAGGTTGTATAAGTCCAGATTCGGTTGCGGCCTCGTCATGCTGCCGCCCGCAGGCTTCGCCGTCTGCCCCCCGCTACTTCTTCTTCCCCGGCTTGTCCGCCTCCGGCCTTTCCGCTTCCGCCTTCCTGTCGGCTTCTTCCTTGGCGAGCCGCAGCGCGCGCAGCCGGGCGGTCTTCGCGCGCATTGCGGCGGCGGTTGCTTCGTATTCGGCCGTGGCTTTGACGCCGTCGCGCGCCTGCAGCTCTTTGCGCTTGAACTTGGCTTCGGCCTGAGCCTGCGGTTGCGTCTGTTTTGGTGATTTGCTCAGTGCAAAACTCCCGGGTTGGAGGCGCCAACCGGGCGCTTTGAATGTCAGCCGCCGTTACGGCCGGGGCTCGTGAGCGCGAAGAAATTTTTCGCGCCCGCGCCCGGTCTAGTTACAGGCATAGTTTGCCTGCGATCGCTTCCGTAAGCCCTTGATTTGACTCTGGTTTAGAATCGCTTTGAAGCATAGTACGCCCGCGACGCGAGGCATAGTACGTCCGCGACGTGATTAGGAAGGCACCGGATTCGGCGGTTAGGCACGCGATTGCGCGACCCAGTGCTGCTCACTGACGATCGCGATCGGTAGGCCCTTTTCACGCAGCGTGACGGCCTTTTCGATCTTCCGGCCGAATGTCGAATGGGCCCAGCTATCGGTCGCGTAGATGCCAATGACCAGATAGCGGGTTTCCTGGGTCAAGGACCCGCAGAGGGGAGCCCTTGGCCTCGACCGCCGCCTCGCATTCCTTGCGGGTGCCGAAGGCGAGGTGGCGGTGAAGCAGAAGCGCGAATCCGGAAAGCGGATGGAAGGGGGCGGCGCGTCGAGCGGCAGCGTCGTCGCCTTGAGCGTTTCGCCGACTGGAATACGAGAGCGCAAAGTCAATTCATGAGGCCGTTGGCCGATGGGCACGCCCGACCGTTCGGAAAGCCCTGAGGATCTCGTCAAAGTCGGCCTTGCAGAAAAGACCTCGGTGAAGTACGGCAACAATACCAAGACGCTGCTTCGCCGGCGGGACGCGCAGATTGTGGGGCAGGCCTCAGTTTCTGGCCCGGCAAATCTTGTGAATTTGGGCCGAAGCCGGGGCACCACAAATGAAGATCGAAATCGATCTCGGCACAACCGTATCGGGCGGACAGGCCGGTCCTGCGAAGCTCGATATCGAAGAGCTTCTCGGCACGCGGCTGTTGATCCAAGGCAATTCTGGTTCCGGGAAATCGCATCTCTTGCGCCGAATTCTCGAAACCAGCGCGACACATGTGCAGCAGGGAATAATCGACCCGGAGGGGGATTTTCTCACTCTCGCGGACAAATTCCGGCATGTCGTCATTGATGCCGACCGGTCGAAAGCGGACCTCGAACACGTTGCGGTGCGAGTCCGCCAGGAGCGGGTGTCTTTTGTTCTGGATCTATCCTCGCTCGAAGTCGAGCAGCAGATGGTCGCCAGCGCGGTCTTCTTAAATGCCATGTTCGACGTCGATCGCGAATTTTGGTTTCCCATGCTGGTAGCGGTCGATGAGGCGCAATTGTTTGCGCCCGCGGCCGCGGGCGAGGTGTCCGAGGAGGCGCGGCGTCTGTCCCTTGCCGCTATGACCAACTTGATGTGTCGGGGTCGTAAGCGAGGGCTCGCAGGGATCATGGCCACGCAGCGCCTTGCCAAGTTGGCCAAGAACTGCGCCGCGGAAGCTAGCAATTTTCTTATGGGCCGGACCTTCCTCGACATCGACATGCAGAGAGCTGCTGATCTGCTCGGAATGGATCGCCGCCAAGCCGAAAACTTTCGGGATCTTCAGCGCGGGCAATTCATGGCGCTTGGGCCGG
>Ga0310811_10014692_pt1 | contig 10223 bp, 14 predicted proteins | sample YCmetagenome_FD_207642 | JGI IMG/M metagenome (GOLD analysis project Ga0310811, IMG submission 207642) | Soil microbial communities from experimental microcosm in Duke University, North Carolina, United States - YC | ecosystem: Engineered > Artificial ecosystem > Soil microcosm > Unclassified ... | reverse complement strand
TCCATCCGCGCCGCCGTGGATCTGGAAAAATTTGGCGCGCGGACGATCTGCATTGATTGCGACGTGCTGCAGGCCGATGGCGGCACGCGCACCGCCGCCATCACCGGAGCCTTTGTGGCGTTGTCGCTGGCGGTGAACAAGCTCATGGCCGAGAAGAAGCTTTCCGCAAACCCGATCCTTTCCGGCGTCGCCGCCGTCAGCGTCGGGATCGTGAAAGGTGCAGCGCTGCTGGATTTGTGCTACACCGAAGATGTGGCCGCCGCCGTGGACATGAACCTCGTGATGAATGCCGGCGGCGAATTCATCGAACTGCAAGGCTCCGGCGAGGAAGCGACCTTCACCGACACGCAGCTTGCGGAACTGCTGGCGCTGGGCAAATCCGGCATCCGCGAACTGCTCGCCGCGCAACAAGCGGCTATTTCTCAAGGCTGAACTTTCCAAGGCTGAACCAAATGGCAAAAAAAATCATCCGGCGCAAAAAAACTCCCGAACCGCACGTCACGCGGCTGCTGCTCATCCGTCATGGCGAAGTCGAGGCGCGTTACCAGGGCATTTTCGGCGGGCGCATTGATATGAATCTTTCGCCGCGCGGCAAGCGGCAGGCGAAAATTCTGGCGGAATATCTGCGCAGCAAAACGATTGACGCGATTTACGCCAGCCCAATGAAACGCGTCCAACAGACGCTGGCACCGACATTGAAGTTGAGCCGGCACGAACAGACGATTTTCCCCGGCCTGCGCGAAGTGGATTTCGGCCACTGGACGGGTATGAACTGGGCCGCCGTGCGCGACAAGTTTAATTTTGCCGTGCATGAATGGCTGGAGCAGATCGAGCATCCCGGACCACCCAACGGCGAAAGCGGCAAGACTTTCCGCGCCCGCGTCGAACCGTGCCTGCGAGAAATCATCCAGAAACATCCCGGTGAAAATGTGGCGATTTTCTGCCACGGTGGCGTCATCCGCATGTTGCTCGCTATTTTGCTGGAACTGCCGTTGCCAAAGACAAATTCGTTCGAGGTGGAATACGCCAGCATCACGCAAGTTGCGTTGCATCCGCACATGGCGGAGGTGGAGCTGCTGAATTTTACGCCTTGGCGCGATCTGGTCGCTTAAAAATGAAAACTTCAAAACCTCTCTGGCGCGTTTCCGTGACGACTTCACTGGAAGCTGAGGATGCGGTGACAGAACTTCTCAACACGATTTTTGGTGCAACTGCAGCCGCGTATTTCAACTTGGAAACCGGCGTCAGCATTGTCAGCGCTTTCCGTGACCAAAAGCCCGACGTAAAGAAAGTAAAACCGGAAATCCTGTCCGGTTTGCAACATATTGCCGACTGCGATTTGAAAATTGGTGCCGGCCAGGTTGAGATCGCGAAAGTGAAACGCGAAGATTGGGCAGAATCGTGGAAACGGCATTTTCATCCACTGGAAATCGGCAAAACTCTGCTGGTCAAGCCAAGTTGGAGCAAAAAGCGTCCGCGTAAAAATCAAGCGGTGGTCATTCTTGATCCGGGCTTGAGCTTTGGCACTGGCCAGCATCCGACGACTTCATTTTGTCTCGGTGAAATTGCACGTTGCCATAAAGGCGACATGACGCAATCGTTTTTGGACATCGGCACCGGGTCGGGAATTTTGGCCATTGCAGCGGCCAAGCTCGGTTATCAACCGGTTCAAGCCTTTGATTTTGATCCTGAATCCGTCCGGGTGGCGAAAGCGAATGCGCGCAAAAACCGGGTGGAAAATAAAGTCAAACTGACCCGTGGTGATGTGACGAAACTGCCATTGAAACCGGCCCGGCAATTTGATCTGGTCTGCGCCAATTTGATTTCCACCTTGCTCATCGCGGAAAAACGGCGGATTGTGAACCGGCTCAAGCGGGGCGGCACGTTGGTGCTAGCCGGGATTTTGGCGGCGGAATTTGCGGAGGTGGAACAGGCGTTTGCAGGCTTGAAGCTGAAATTGGTGGCCAGCCGGGTCGAAAACGAGTGGTGTTCTGGCGCTTTTTGTTTTGTCTGAAAAATTTTGAACAGATACCGGTGGTTGGCGTCTGATAATTTGAAGGTTTTAGGCACGATTTTGACTGGCAGCGGTTGGCATTGTTTACGCTGTCAGTTTGATGAAAGGAAACGAAAGGAAAATGCTATGATGAAAACACTCGAAGTGATGGGCGAAGCCCTTCGCAACCAAAAGCATCCGTTCCGCAAAGCGGAGCATCATTCCAAAAAATCCCTCAAGAACCGCCACGAACGGCGTAAAATAAAGGAGTATCTCCACCTCGGTGACTGGACATCCGAGGAAATGGAAATGGCCTGAGGCTTGGGCGGCGACAAAATCGCCGCTCTTTTCATTTTTGACAGTCCGGGCAGACGCCAAAAAATTCCAGCCGGTGCGTTACAGTGGCGAAACCGTTCTGACTGGCGATACGCTGCTCAATTTCCTCCGGAAAACATTCCTTAATCTCCACCACCCCGGCACAGCGGGTGCAAATTAAGTGGTGGTGATGGCCGTCGTCGCCCTCGCCGACAAGTTCGAATCGCGCTACTCCGTCACCAAAATCAAACCGCTTCACCATCCCCAATTTTTCCAGCATCTGCATGGCTCGATAGATCGTGGCCAAGTCACATTCGCCTTTCGGTAATTCGGCGAAGATTTCCTTGTTCGTCAGTGGATGCGGATGATGCCTTAAAATTTCCAGGATGGCCGCACGCGGGCCGGTGACCTTGCGCGCTTCCCGGCGTAATCGTCCAGTCAACGAAGCAAGTTCCTGCTTCTCATGCGAATCATGCTGGCAGGGCTTTTTCACGTTTCAAAAATGACGCTGACGATTCCCAACAGCAGGCCGACGCCGACCGCAAACATCTTGGCCACCGGAAACCGGTGATGATCTTCGCTTTCAAACAGAATTGTCGTGGAAATGTGCATAAAAATGCCGATGACAATGGCCATGAGGTAGCGGGAATAAACCGCCAACCCGGTGTAGCTGCTCACGAACATCCCAACGGGCGCCATGATGGCGAACAAGCCGAGGCATAACAAAGCGGAGGATTTATTCATGCCGCTTTGCAGCAACATTCCCAACAACGCGATGGAGATGGGATAATTATGCACGACGACGCTTACGAGCAAAAAATGGTGTGCCGCCAGATCGTGGGCGGATTGATGTTCTGGTGAGCGGCCCAACGCCAAGGCTTCCACAAAGGCGTGGATGCAAAGCCCGGCCAAAATTCCAAAAGCCATGCGCCCGTGGATTTCATGGGCATGACCGTGCTCAATGCCCATTGAGATGGAATCCATTGCAATTTGCAGGAAGAAACCGAACAGGATAAATCCACCGATGACAAGCGGTTTAATAACGACGCCAGCTTCCGGCTCATACAGGTCGGGCAGCAGATGGAGCATCACCAGCGCAATCAGATAGGCACCAGTAAAGGCGTTGAGCACCTTGACACGCCGGGCATCCGTCAGGCGCAAACAAAAAACCGTGGCCGCGCCCAGCGCAATGCTCGAAAGGAGAATCAGATAATCCATAATGACGTTGGCTAAACAGCTTTAATTGCAAATCGTTTGCAAGTGAACCACAGAAAAAGACCGCCCAACCGGCTTTGCGCGCGGCGGGCGGCGGGAAAAACTACTTCATCAGCAACATCTGGCGCGCGCGCTTGATGGCAGCGGTCATGCGGCGCTGGTAAGGCGCGGGCAGGCCGGTGTATTTGCGCGGCAGGATGCGGCCCTGATCAGTCACGAAGGTGCGGAGCAGGTTCGTGTTCTTGTAGTCAAGCGCGTCAATCGTGAAGTCAATCTTCGGCTTCGGGCGCGGCGTGCGGTTTTCGCGGGTGCCTTTGCCACCCCGCTTGTCGGATTTCTCGGTGTTGGTCTTGCGCGGCATAAATTATTTAATCTCCTTGTGCAACGTATGACGGCGGAGGGCGGGATTATATTTCTTCACTTCCAGCTTCTCCAACTGCAGTTTTTTGTTGCGGCTGGTGGTGTAGCGGGAAGGGGATTTGCCTTCCTTGCGCGCCTCGGTGCATTCGATGGTGATGGTTTCTCGGGCCATAAATTATTCTTTCTCTTTGTTCGCTTTCGGCTGTTCGTCGGAATGTTCGTCGTCGTCGCCGTCCACTTCGTTGGTCGTGCCGACGGAATCGATGGATCCCAGCGCACCCAGGCGGCGTGATTTTAACGCGCCATCGCGTTCCAGTTGCGCTTGGGCATCCACCGTGAAGCGCGTCCACGGAATCGCTTCCAGACGGGCCTTCGGGATGGACTTGCCGGTCAATTCGCAAACTCCGTAAGTTTTCCGCTCAATGCGCTTGAGCGCCTCCTCGATTTCGTAAACGGCATCCTGGTCGGATGACAGCAGGCTCAACGCAAAATCGCGGTCAAAATTATCCGTGCCGGAATCTGCCATGTGCAGGCTGTAACCGGCCATTTCCTGCGCCGACTCGGCGGCCAGACCATTCATCTGCTTGACGAGTTGCTCGCGCAATTCCAAGAGATGCAGACAGAATCCCTGCCATTCTGGCTTTACCTTTTTCAAGTCCGGTCCGGCCCCCGCCTTGGCGACAGGGCGACCTAAAATGGCCGCCGACGTGGCGACGGTTTTCGACTTGCCGCCCGGCGCGACTTTCTTGATTTCTTTTTTCTTCGCAGTCACAAACTAAATTGGTTAAGGCCAAAAACGGATTGGCCGGTGCTTCAAAGGGGCGGGAATGTAGCAAAGCGCACCAAATAATCCACTAAAATTTTTCGCCATTTTTGGACAAGCCGGGAACCAGTCGCACTGAACGGCTATTTTACCGGTTTAGCAGGGATTTCCACGTGTTTTTCAATGCACGCATAGGCGTTGTGATTATGGATACTCTCGAAGTTTTCAGCCTCAACCCGATACCAAGTCACCAACTGATGTGCATTGAGCCGCAAGGCGACGTTACGCACCAAGTCCTCGACAAATACCGGGTTTTCATACGCACGTTCCGTCACGGCCTTCTCGTCCTGCCGCTTCAACAACGCGTAAAGCTCCGAGCTTGCCGACGCCTCGATCATCTCGACAACCTCTTCAATCCAGATCGTCCTCTTGAACCGCAACGCCACTGTCACCTCACCTCGTTGATTGTGCGCGCCATAACGGGCGATGGCTTTAGAGCACGGGCACAACGTCGTCACGTTCACTTTCACCGTCAACACAAAATCCGTTTCATTGCCGCAAGCCGATGCGTCAAACCGCGCGATGTAGTCCATCAAGCTTTCCTTGCGCGTCACCGGCGATTTCTTGGACATGAAATACGGAAATTCAATCTCGATGTGCGAGGTGGCGGAGTGCAGCTTCTGTTGCAGCGACTGCAAAATGTCCGTGATATTCTCGACGTGGATGACCGCGCCATGCGCGTTCAGCACTTCCACAAACCGGCTCATGTGCGTGCCTTTGAATTCTTTTGGCAGATCCACAAACATCCCGATCGTGGCCACCGTGTTCTGAACCCGACGCGTGCGGTCACGGACTTGGATCGGGAAGCGCAGCCCGCGCACGCCCACCTTGTCAATCCGCAGTTCGCGATGATCGCGTTCGCTCTGCTTGTCGTCCAATTTCAAGGCCGTCGTCTTTGCTTTTCCATTTCGAGACATGGAGAGAAAGTAACAGCTTTATGGCATTTGGCAAAAATTGTTCACTTGAAAATTGGCGGGCTTTTGCGAGCTTGCGTCCTACGCCATGAAATTAAAATTTCTCCCCGCGCTTGCCATCCTCTGCTTGCTTGGCACCAATCTCTTGGCCGGCACCATCCGCATCGCCGCTTACAACGTCGAAAATTATCTGGATCAACCGACTGCATCCCGTCACTTCGTCAAATCCGCCGCCGCCAAGTCCAAGATCCGCGAAAGCATCCATGAGCTGAATCCCGACGTCCTCGCCCTTGAGGAAATGGGCACCACCAACGCCCTCCTCGAACTCCGCGATTCGCTCAAAAGCGAGGGCCTTGATTTTCCGTATTGGGAACACGTGCAAGGATTCGATACAAACATCCACGTTTGCGTCCTGAGCAAGCTGCCCTTCGTCACGCGCGTGCCGCACACGAACGACAGTTTTCTCCTCGACGGACGCCGCTTCCGCGTCAGCCGTGGTTTTGCCGAAGTGGAAATCCGCGCCGCCACCAACTTCACCTTCACGCTCCTGGCCGCGCATCTGAAATCCCGCCGGCCGGTGGCCGAGGCCGATGAAGCCGAACTCCGTTTGCAGGAAGCTAAAATCCTGCGCGGTATAGTGGATGAAAAACTCGCGCGTGATCCCGCCGCAAACCTTGTCGTCCTTGGCGATTTCAATGATGTGAAAAATTCCGACTCCACCAAAGAAATCATCGGACACGGAAAATTCAAGCTCACTGACACGCGCCCCACCGAACGTAACGGCGACACTGACGCCAATGAAAATCCCCGCTATGAACCGCGCAACATTACTTGGACGCATTACTACGGGTTGGAAGATTCTTACTCGCGCATTGATTACATCCTCCTGAGTCCCGCGATGACTTCGCACTGGCTCAGGAACGAAACTTACATCGCCACTGTTCCCAACTGGGGCACCGGTTCCGACCATCGCCCCATCACCGCCGCCTTTTCTACGGACAAGTGAACTTTGGCAAGATGTCCATCCCCGCCACCCCTTCGATTTCTCGTTGCACTTTGCCGGACGCCGACTAGTTTTCTTCCATGAACCGCACTTTCGCCCGTCGGATTGTTCTTCTTTTGACCGCCCTCGCCGTGGTGGCGGGCTGCGCCACGCACCAAATCAATTGGAGTGCCCGCGTCGGCACCTACACCTACGACCAGGCCATCATTGATCTCGGCCCGCCCGACAAGACCGCCAAGCTTACCACCGGTCAGACCGTTGCCGAATGGATTTCCCGCTACAGTTACGGCGGCACGACCACGGTGGTCGGCGGTGGCTATTATGGCAACCCTGTGGGCGTCGGCGTCATTCATAATCCGCCTGCCTATCGCGAGAGCAAGCTGCGCCTCACCTTCTCCACCAACAACATCCTCACCAATTGGGTGAAAAGCTAAACGAATAATCCTTCGTCAGCTTTGCCTTTGCACTATGGCGGGCGCGATTAGCTTTTTCTCGATGAAAAATAACCCTCGTTTCCTTGTCCGCCTGCTCGCCATCGTCGGAATCATCCTCGCTGGTTGCGCCACACAGAATGGGGATTGGAACCGCCGGGTTGGAAATTTCACCTACCAACAGGCCGTCAACGAATTCGGCCCGCCGGCCAAGCAAGAAACTCTGGCGGATGGGCGGATCACCGTCGAATGGGTTTCGCGCTACAATGTCAGCGCCACCAGCCCCGAGATGGACAGCAATTTTTACGAACACTCCGCCAGCCTCGACCACACCGACGACGCCACCCGCGAAGGCAAGCTGCGCCTCACCTTCTCCACCAACAATGTCCTCACCAGTTGGTCGAAGGATTGAATCAATTCAGCGGCACACCACGGCGCAGGAAGGTCGGCACGTCGAGATCCTCGCCGTTGTGCTTGGTCGGCTCACTCTTGTCGAAACGCCCCTTGGAGATAATGCTCAACGGCAGTTGCGCCTGGATGAGCTTGTTGGCTGTCCGTCGTGTCCGCGACGCCGGACGGGACATGGCCACATCGCGATGCGTCGTGACAACGGGATGAGCGGGGCGCGTTTCAGTGCGGGGCGACACGCCCGATGGCGCGGTATTCTGTTTGGCGGCGATAACGGTGACGCAGAGTTTTTCTTTCAACGCGACGTCCACTGCCGCGCCCATGATGATTTGCGCATGGCTGCACTGGCGTTTGATCTGTTCCATCACGCGGCCAACCTCGGACATGGTCAAGTCTTTCCCGGCCAGCAGACTGACAAGAACGGCGTCGGATTCCGCCAGCGCACGGCCGTCATCAAAAAGCGGGTGGGCTATGATTCTTTCCACCGCCTCGCGGGCGCGACCGGGACCGGCGGCCTCAACAAAGGCAAAAGCATTCTCCGCATGACGGTCGTGGAGCAGCGCGCGAAGGTCATTAAAGTGAACCTGGATCAATCCGGGCCGCGTAAGCAACTGCCACACGCCGCGCACGCCCTCGACCAGAAAACCGCCGGTGAAACGAAACGTCTCGACGAGGCTGGTGTTTTCGTCAATGAGCTTGAAAATTTTCTGGCTCGGCAGGCAGATCACACCGTCGGCAGCGGATTTCAAATGTTCCAAGGCGAGTTGCGCCTGCGCCTCACGGCGGTTGCCTTCACAGTCAAACGGCAACGTAACAAACGCCAGCACGAGCGCGCCGGCCTCACGCGCCGCCTTCGCCAAGATCGGACTGATGCCGCTGCCAGCACCGCCACCAAGACCGGCAAGGATGAAGACAACATTCGCGCCTTCACACGCGGACTTGAGCATGGAGAATTGTTCCTCGGCCAGGGCGCGGCCGCGCTCAGGATCACCGCCGGTGCCAAGCCCGCGCAGCAATTTATTTTCGAGGTTGATCTTCACCGTGGCAGACGACGCGGCAAGCGCGGCGGCATCAGTGTTAATGGCGGCGAACTGTGCGCCGTCGAATTCCGATCCGGCGAGCGCGCCAAGAAGCGCGGCCCCGGCGTTGCCCACGCCAAAGATACGCACGGACGGCGCGGACGCGGTTTCCAAAAATGCGGGTTGTTTAGGAGTTTCCATGACCGGCCTTTCAGTTTTTGGGAAGCAGACGGCTGAAGAGTCCCTTGAGGAAGGGACGCTCGGCGCGTTTGCGGTTTTTGAGCGAACCAAATTTTACAAGACCGATGGCGGCCGCGAATTCCGGCTGATCCAGCGCCGTAGTCAGACCGCTGATGGCGCTAGCATGACCGGGGGCGACGTTCATCTGAAAAACATTTTCTGCCAGCGTCACGATACCCGGCACGCGCGAGCCGCCGCCACAAAGAAAGACCCCGGCGCGCAAATAGTCCGTCAGGCCAACCGCCTCAAGATCCTGCAAGATGAGCTGAAAAATTTCCTCGATCCGCAGCGACATGATGCGCTGCAAATGCTCGACATTGACGCGCTTGAGTTCGAGGCCCAGTTCGTTGGTGATGCTGATGGTCTGACCCTTCGCGGTCTCCGCGATCAGCGCATTGCCATGTTCCAATTTCAATTTTTCCGCGCGACTCAACGGCACTTTCAAGCCGTAGGCAAGGTCGTTGGAAACGTGGTCGCCGCCAACTGCCAACACGCCGGAATGACGGATGACGCCGTCGGAATAGACGACGTATTCCGTCGTGCCGCCGCCGATGTCAATGACCAGCGCACCCATTTCCTTCTGCTCGCTCGTCAACAGCGCGAGCGCCGTGGCGATACCGTTGAAAACAATTTCATCCACTTCCAGCGACGTGGCGCGGACGAGGCGGATGACATTTTGCAGACGGTTGGCATGGCCGTGAATGACGTGCATGTCCACCTCCAACCGCGCGCCCAACATGCCGACGGGATTCGTCACGCCATCCTGGCCGTCCACAAAGAAATGCTGCCGCACCGCATGGATAACCGTGTTTTCAGCGGGCAGATTGATGGCCTTGGCGTTCTTGACCACGTCGTCCACGTCGTCGGTGGAGATTTCGCGGTCGGCGGAAACGACCGGATGCACGCCACGATTGTTGAAGCCGCGAATGTGGCCGCCGCTCACACCGAGATAGACGCTGCGGATCTCGACATTGGCCATCTGCTCGGCCTCGAACATCGCTGCGCGCAGGTCTTCCTCAACCTGTTCAGGATTGATGATCTCGCCCTTGCGCACGCCGCGCGAACGCGCCTGTCCCAGGCCGATGATGTTTAGCCCGCCGTCGGCGTTCTGTTCACCGACCACGACACAGATTTTTGAAGTGCCGATTTCAAGGCCGGCAATGATGTTGTTATCGTCAAACATTTCTCCTCCGGGTTTTTGATGGTTTCACCGCCTTGGGCGTGACCGTGGCCGGCACAATACTGGCCATCATCCAGCGCACCGGCACATTGTTTTCCACCGCCAGATCCGCCGTGGCAATGGATTTTTGCTGGCTCAATCCCAAATCATAAATCTGCCGCCAGCGCCGCAACTGCCGGTCCAGGTTGTCGAGGCCAAAGGTGATCACGCTGCCCTGCCCCGTCGTCACCGTCACCACGCCCGGCGCGGAAACATCCACGCGCCGCAAATCCACCAGGCCAGCCATCGGCGAACGGCCAAACGCCGTGATCAATTGCAACGC
>Ga0310811_10014691_pt1 | contig 10223 bp, 11 predicted proteins | sample YCmetagenome_FD_207642 | JGI IMG/M metagenome (GOLD analysis project Ga0310811, IMG submission 207642) | Soil microbial communities from experimental microcosm in Duke University, North Carolina, United States - YC | ecosystem: Engineered > Artificial ecosystem > Soil microcosm > Unclassified ... | reverse complement strand
TCGATCGCCGCGCTCTATCCGAACACCTCCCTGCTCGACGCCGAGGAGTTGAACCGGCTGGAGCAGCTCGTCGAGGCGGACGACCTGACCAAGGGGCAGGACGCGCGGCTGCATGCCGAGGCGGAGCATGCCGACCGCATCCTGCGCTGCGCCAGCCGGCGGCCGATCCCGCTCAACCCGTCGATCGATCTCTGGCGTCAGCTCATCCGGGCGGGCTACCCCTTCGTGAAGCGCGAATTGCTGCTGCGCAACCCGACAAAGGTGACGGACGTTTTCGCCTGGGAAGAGGTCGTGAGCACAAGCCTGAAGGCGGACCCGCAGCCACTAGCTGAGGAAATCCGCCGCTCGCTGGGAACGCGCCTGCCCGATGTGTGGAGCCCGCCGAGCCCGCTGCACGCCCCCCCCCGCAAAACCGCGGCGTGAAGCCATCAGGACCGGACCGCCGGGCCCTTACCCCAGCGGGACGCGGCCACATCATCGGCTTCCCGAGCCTCGACCCACTGCCCATCGCCCGACAGACGATGCTCCTTCTTCCAGAAAGGCGCGTCGACCTTCAGCCAGTCGATCAGGAAGGCCGTCGATTCAAGCGCAGCCTGCCGGTGGGGGGCGGCCGTCGCCACCAGCACGATCCGGCCGCCCGCCGCGATCCGCCCCGTGCGATGGAGGATGCGACAGCCAGCCAGGGACCAGCGCGCCTCCGCCTCCGCCGCCATGGCGGCGATCGCCCGCTCCGTCATGCCGGGATAATGTTCGAGAGTCATCGCCGTGATGGGATTGTCCACGCCGCGCCGAACGATGCCGAGGAAGGACGCGATGGCCCCGGCATCGCCCGCATCTTCCTGCAAAGCGGCGAGTTCGGCAGCCATGTCGAAATCCTCAGGCCCCACGCGGATGACGGCCATCGGATCAGCCTCCGGTGATGGGCGGAAAAATCGCGATCTCGTCGCCGGCCGCAATTCGCGCCTCGGGCTGTGCGAAATCCTGGTTTACTGCGCAACGGATGCGCGCGGTCTCGGCCAGCGCCTCGGCATAGCCGCCACCGCGCGCGCGCAGATGGTCCAATAGACCGCCAACGGTGCCGACATCTGCTGGCAGCGTAATCTGCTCTGCCGCTCGGCCGATGCGTTCCCGCACCCAGGCGAAATAAAGAAGATCGACCGTCATCCCAATTCCCTTGTCCATCGGGGGCCCGGGGAAGGGTCGGGCCCCGTCTCAATGCGGGCTGTTCACCGTGCTGATGGTGCCGTTCGGCATGACGAGCGTGCTGGTACCGTTGCCGTTCGGAATCAGGATCGCGCCCGACTGGCCGTTGATCGGTGCCAGCGTCTGATAGTTTGCCGACCCGCCCGTGATGGTTGCCGAGCCCATCGGGGTGGGGATCGTGGTGCCGACCTTGGGCATGGTGAGGTCGGGCGGTGCGCCGGCGGAGGGCGCAGGCGCCGTATGAGTGGTGCTGGGTGCCGGCGTGTTCGGCATCGGGCTCACGCCCTGCATGCCGGGCAGGGTGTTCAGATTCGGCAGCTGGCCGGGTGTCGAGGGCACGGGGCCGAGCTGCGGCACGCCATTGCCGTTCAGATCCATCTGCTTCTGGATATCGGCCAGTGTCGGCATCGCCGGGATGGCGGTCGGCCAGACCTGACCCTGTTCGGGCACGATGGCTGGAGCGACCCCCGGCTTTCCCTGAGCCCGCTGCATGCTGAGGCTGTTCCCCGTCGGGGCATTGGGATCCTTCTTGAGAGTGTGCGTATCGCTCACGAAATGGCCGAATCCGGTGCAACCGGAAAGGAGAAGAAGCCCGGTCAACGCAATCCGCCGCATGAAGGTCACATCCTTGATCTTGGCCGAAGAATGGGCCGGTCGCGGGCCGGGACGCCCCGTCACGCTCTGTGGCTGCCTTGATGCCACGGCTCGGGGCAAAGCATCAAGGAAGGCCGGGTCGAGAGGTCAGCCGCGCGCCTTGGCGTCCCGCCCGCCGCCGATCTCCGTATGGCGAAGTCCGGCGAGCAGATAGTCCCAACCGGTGATGACGGTCAGCAGTGCGGAAACCCACAGCAGCACAACGCCGATCAGCCACACCGGCAGCCATCCGATGTCGAGAAGACGGGCCGTGCCGTTGCCGGCGATGAGAAAGCCGAGGGCCGCCATCTGGGCCGTGGTCTTCCATTTGGCGAGGCGCGTGACGGGCAGGCCGACGCGAATCTCGGCCAGAAACTCGCGCAAGCCACTGACGAGGATTTCCCGGCACATGATGACGATAGCGGGATAGAGACCCCATGGTCCCAACCGGCCATCTCCCGCCAGCATGATCAGGACGGCGCCGACCAGAAGCTTGTCGGCGATCGGATCGAGCATGCGGCCGAGATCGGAGAACTGCTTACGGCTGCGGGCGAGCTTGCCATCCAGATAGTCCGTGACGCCGGCCGAGGCAAAAACGATACAGGCGGCCAGATCGCACCCCGGGCTGCCGATCGAGGCCAGCACGATCAGGACCGGAATGGCGGCCACCCGGGACAGGGTCAGCAGATTGGGCAGGTCGGTCAGCATGCGGACCTCAGCATAAGCGTCCTCTGTCCGTCAGGAAACGCCTTCCATGCGGACACCCGGATGAAAATGCGCATAGACGCGGCGTGCTGTCTCCCGATTAATTCCGGGAACAGCCGCGAGATCATTGAGACCCGCCTGCTTCACCCCGCGGGCGGAACCAAAATGATGCAGAAGGGCCCGCTTGCGCGCGGCCCCGATGCCGGCAATCTCATCGAGTTCACTTTTAGAAATGTCGCGCGACCGGCCGGAGCGATGGGTCGTGATCGCGAAACGATGCGCCTCGTCGCGCAGGCGCTGCAGAAAGTAGAGTACCGGGTCGCGTGGCGGCAGCTGAAAAGGCTCGCGCCCTTCCATGTGGAACCATTCCCGCCCGGCGTTGCGGTCCGGCCCCTTGGCGATGGCGACGAGCGGAATGTCACCCACGCCCATCTCCTCCATCACGGCGCGGGCGGCGGAGAGCTGGCCGGCGCCACCGTCGATCAAGACGAGGTCGGGCCAGTGCGGATCGTCACGGTCCGCATGCTCCTTCAGCGCCCGGCCGAAGCGGCGCAGCAGGACTTCGCGCATCATGCCGAAATCGTCCCCGGGCGCGACGGGGCCCTTGATCGCGAACTTACGGTAGGCCTGTTTCATCAGGCCCTCCGGCCCGGCCACGATCATCACGCCATAGGCGTTGGTGCCCATGATGTGGCTGTTGTCGTAGGTTTCGATGCGCTCAATCGGCGTCGGCAGGCCGAACAGCTCCGCCGTCGCGTCGAGCAGTTTCCCCTGGCCCGCGGTCTCGGCCAGCTTGCGCTCGAGGCTTTCGCGGGCATTGAGCTCGGCATGGGCAACGACGGCGCGCTTTTCACCCCGCTGCGGCACGCTGATCGCGACCGCCCGGCTCGCCTTGAGAGAGAGCGCTTCCGCAATCAGATCCTCCTCGGCCAGCGGATGGTTGAGCAGGAGCAACGGCGGTGGCGGCTTGTCTTCGTAGAACTGGGCGACGAAAGCGGCCAGCACTTCCCCCACCTCCTCGTTCTTGGCGTGAGAGGGGTAGAAGGCGCGGTTGCCGTTGTTGTGCCCGCCACGCACGAAGAAAACCTGCACGCAGGTTTGCCCCGCAATCTGCCAGGCGGCGATGACATCGGCATCGTTGAGGCTCGCCGGGTTGATGACGCCCGTACCCTGCACATGGGAAAGGCCGCGGATACGGTCCCGCAGGGTGGCCGCGCGCTCGAATTCCATGGCAGCCGAAGCCTGCTCCATCTCGGCCGCCAGCTGCTGCTGGATCGTGGCGGCGCGGCCACTGAGGAAGGCCTTCGCCTGGGCGACGAGGCCCGCGTAATCCTCCTTCGAGATATGGTCGACGCAGGGCGCCGAGCAGCGCTTGATCTGAAAGAGCAGGCAGGGCCGGCTGCGGTTCGCGAAGACGCTGTCCGTACAGGACCGCAGCAGGAAGAGACGCTCCAAGGCGGTGAGGCTCTGATTGACCGACCAGGCCGAGGCGAAGGGCCCCCAATAGGTGCCTTTGCGCGTCTGGGCGCCGCGATGCTTCACCACCTGGGGAAAATCGTGGTCCTCCGCCAGCATGAGCCAGGGGTAGCTCTTGTCGTCGCGCAGCACGATGTTGAAGCGCGGCTTGAGGCGCTTGATGAGATTGGCTTCGAGGAGCAGCGCTTCCGCCTCGGTATGCGTCGTCACGATCTCCATGGAGATCGTCTCGGCGACCATCCGCCGCAGTCGCTCCGGCAGGCGCGCGATCTGCGTGTAATTGGTCACGCGCTTCTTCAGGCTGCGCGCCTTGCCGACATAGAGGGCGTCGCCCTTCCCATCCAGCATGCGATAGACGCCGGGCACGAGCGGCATGGTCTCCAGCGCGCGTTCGATCACCGCGACGCCGTGGGCGATTGAAACCGACCGGATTTCCGCCGGCACCGGGCTCTCATTTTCGGGGCTTTCTTCAGCTTCGGTCATTAGGCGGTTTCCGGTCCGGCAACCCCTCCACATCCCACAGGGGGCTGTGGATATCTTTGTGGAGAGAAACGGCGAGCCCAGACTTTCGCTAGACTCGGCCGCAGGGGCAACTTGTGGACGATTTTTACAACTAACTAAATAACTATCTGATATCAAACACAAAAAATCGAAATATTACAATTTCGACAGCAAAATTCTGACACACGACTGTAACTTTCGACCCATCAGCCCTGTGGTGGAAAAACTTTGTCCCGGAAGCGCTGAATCTCCACGCCGGCCGCGGCGGCATCTTTGAAAACCGCCAATTTCTCGACCCGGATGCGGGTCGAAATCACCCTTGGGTCCTGCAGGGTCAGGCGCGCGATCTGCTCCGCCATGGTCTCGACCAATTCGACATGCGAGCGGCCGACGAAGGCGCGGATACGCCGGGCGAGCCCATCGTAATCGACGACCCGGCCGACATCGTCCGGCCCGACGCCCCCTGGATGGTCCAGCCCGTCATCCCGCATTTCGAAGGAAATATTGATGCGGACCGGCTGACGCTCACCCGTCTTCTCTTCCGGATAGACGCCGATGCTGGCCTGAAGCACGAGATCGCGGACGAAGACCCGGCGTAACGGGTCGGGATGTTCGGCGGTCATTCCCGGATGTCCACGGTCGTCGCGCCCCATTGCAGATGCTGCCCGCCATCCAGCGCGAGCATCTGCCCCGTCAGCGACGGCAGGCTGAGAATCGCCAGCACCGCCCGCCCGATCTCAGCGGGCGAAGTACCGCGGCCGAGCGGGACGGACTCGCATTGCCGGTCGAAATCGGCCTGACTTTGGCGCGGGCTCGGCATGGCGGGGCCAGGCCCGATGCCCATCACCCGGATGCGCGGCGCGAGCGCCAATGCCAGTGACTGCGTCAGCGTCCAAAGCCCGGTCTTGGAGATGGTGTAGGAGACGAAATGCGGCGTCAGCGACCAGACGCGCTCGTCGAGCATATTGACCACAACACCTTCCGCCGCCTCTGGCACGCCGCGCGCGAAGGCTTGGCTGAGCACGAAGGGAGCCCGGAGATTGGGCTCGATATGCCGGTCCCAACTCGCGCGCGTCGCGTCGTCCCACTCGTCCCGTTCGAAAGTGCTGGCGTTGTTGACGAGCACGCCGAGCGGCCCCAGCGCGTCCGTCGCGCGTGGCACCAGTGTCTCGACCTCGGCCTCCTTGGCGAGATCGGCGCCGAGCGTAACGGCCCTGCCGCCGCGTGCCCGGATGGCGGTGGCCAGCTGCTCGGCCTCTTCGCCACTGCTGTTGTAATGGATCGCGACCGCGAAGCCCTCAGCCGCAAGGGTTTCCGCGATGGCGCGGCCGAGCCGCTTCGCGCCCCCAGTCACGAGGGCCGCGCGTGGTATCCGTGTGTCGATCGTCATCGCCTCGAGCGTCCCACCCCTCGCGGGGCCCCTGTTTTGCCACTGCCTCGGCTGTTACCACGCCGCTTCTCCGGATCGTAGCCACCGCCGCCAGGGCCCAAGGGCTCGGGCATGTAATCCTTCTTCGCCCGCACGCCGGGCGAGGGCGGCGGTGCGATGCCAAGATCGATCGCCTCCAGCCGCTTGAGTTCGTCGCGAAGGCGTGCCGCCTCCTCGAATTCCAGGTCGGCCGCGGCCGCGCGCATCCGCCGCTCGATCTCGGCGATGGCGGCACGGATATCCTTGCCGACGAAATCGGAAACCTCCGAATCCTTCACCGGCGCGACGGTCACGTAATCCTGTTCGAAAACGGATTCCAGAACCTCGCCGATATGCTTGCGCACCGAGACCGGCGTGATGCCATGCGCCTCGTTCCAGTCCTGTTGCTTCTGACGGCGGCGGTCGGTCTCCCCAATCGCGGCGGTGAGGCTCCGCGTCATATGGTCGGCATAGCAGATGACCCGCCCGTCCACATTGCGCGCCGCCCGCCCGATGGTCTGGATCAAGCTCGTCTGGCTGCGCAAGAAACCTTCCTTATCGGCATCGAGGATCGCGACGAGCATGCATTCGGGAATGTCGAGCCCTTCGCGCAGCAGATTGATCCCGACGAGCACGTCGAAAACGCCGAGGCGCAGGTTGCGGATGATCTCGATCCGCTCCAGCGTGTCGACGTCCGAATGCAGGTAGCGCACCCGCACGCCCTGCTCGGTCAGATATTCGGTCAGATCCTCCGCCATGCGCTTGGTCAGCGTCGTCACCAGCACGCGGCCGCCGGCATCGCGCACACGCCGCACCTCGCCCAGAAGATCGTCGACCTGATTGCCGACGGGGCGGATTTCGACCACCGGATCGATCAGCCCTGTCGGGCGGATCACCTGCTCCGCGAAGGTGCCGCCGGTCCGCTCCATCTCCCACGGCCCCGGCGTTGCCGAGACAAAGACGGTCTGCGGGCGGAAACGCTCCCACTCGTCGAAGTTGAGCGGACGATTGTCCGCGCAGCTCGGCAGGCGAAAGCCGAATTCGGAAAGGATGGATTTGCGCGCGGCGTCACCTCTGGACATGCCACCGATCTGCGGCACGGTGACATGGCTCTCATCCACGATCAGCAGCGCATTCTCGGGCAAATATTCGAAGAAAGTCGGCGGCGGATCTCCCGGGGCGCGGCCGGTGAGATAGCGCGAGTAGTTCTCGATGCCCTTGCAGGAGCCGGTGGTCTCCATCATTTCGATGTCGAAGGTCGTGCGCTGGTTCAGCCGCTCGACTTCGAGGAGCTTGCCCTCCGCCTCCAGCTCCGCGAGACGTTCCTTCAGCTCTTGCTTGATGCGGATGATCGCCTGGGTCAGCGTCGGTCGTGGCGTCACGTAATGGCTATTCGCATAGACGGTGACCGCCTCCAGACTGCCGGTGACATGCCCCGTCAGCGGGTCGAATTCGGAAATGCTCTCGATCTCATCGCCGAACAGCGAGATGCGCCAGGCGCGGTCCTCGTAATGGCTGGGATAGATGTCGACCACTTCGCCGCGCAGCCGGAAATTGCCCCGCGCGAAGGCCGCATCGTTACGGCGGTACTGCAGCTCCACCAGTGCCTTGGCCAGTTTGTCGCGGTCGATCTGGCCACCGACCTCGAGCTTGACCACCATCTTGGCGTAGGTCTCCACCGAGCCGATGCCGTAGATGCAGGAGACGGAGGCGACGACAATGACGTCATTTCGCTCCAGGATGGCCTGGGTCGCCGCATGGCGCATGCGGTCGATCTGCTCGTTAATCTGCGCATCCTTCTCGATATAGGTGTCGGTGCGCGCGACATAGGCCTCGGGCTGATAGTAGTCGTAGTAGCTCACGAAATACTCGACCGCGTTCTCCGGGAAGAAGCTTTTCATCTCGGCATACAGCTGGGCGGCGAGCGTCTTGTTGGGAGCGAGGATGAGCGTCGGGCGCTGAACCGCCTCGATCATCTTGGCCATGGTGAAGGTTTTGCCCGAGCCGGTAACGCCGAGCAGCACCTGGTCGCGCTCTCCAGCATGGGCGCCGGTCACGAGTTCGCGGATGGCGGTCGGCTGGTCGCCGTTCGGCTCGAATTCCGAGACGACCTTGAACGGCTTCAGATGGGGTCGTACCGGCTGTTTCTCGGGCATGAACAGCATCGGAGGGACAGGGGTGCGTGCGACGGCCTGGGACATAGCGTGAACATAGTCCCATGCCGCCGCTTTATCGAGGGCTCAGGCGCTGCAAAGGAGGTCAGCGCCCGCGTCGACCCGCCTCTTCCAGTTCGAAGCGAAGCTGTGCGCGCGAGACGCCGATATCGGCCAGCATATGGGCATCCATCCGGTCGAGTTCGCGCCGCAAGGCGGCACGGCGGGTGGCGGCGACATAGGCGGTGGCAAGCCTCCGCCAGAGGCGTGTCGGCGCGCGGCGGGCCTCGGTGGAAAGCGCCCGTGTATCGATGGCGAGAGACATGGCGGTCCTCCTTCCAGGATTGATCTGAAGGAAGGATGGGCTCGTCATCGTAATCAGAAAAACGAATTGTTCTTATGATGAGAATCAATTAGCTTGATGGGCATGACCCGCCCGGCAAGTCTTGACCCCGATCTGCTGCGCAGCTTCGTGCTCATCGCGGAGGAGCGCAGTTTCACCCGCGCCGCCCAGATGGTCGGGCGCACGCAATCCGCCGTCTCCATGCAGATGCAGCGACTGGAGAGCGTGCTCGGCGAGCAGCTCTTTCATCGCGGCCGCGGCGGCAGCGTGGATCTTACCCGCCACGGACAGTTCCTGCTCGACCGCGCACGGGAGATGCTGGCCCTGAATGACGATGTCTGGCGCACCTTCCACACGCCCTCGGTCAGCGGCTCCGTCCGCCTCGGCACGCCGGATGACTACGCCTTGCGCTTCCTGCCGCGCGTCCTCATGCGCTTCGCGGAAGTCTATCCGAGTGTCGAGATCGAGGTCGTCTGCGCGCCCTCGAACGAGCTCGTGCCCAAGCTGCGCGGCGGAGCACTCGATCTTGCGTTGGTCTCGGAGGGGAATTCGGCCGAGGGCATGGAGGGAGAGGCACTCTGGCGCGGGCCGCTGGTCTGGGTCGGCGCCGAACGGCATGCGACCCACCGGCTCGACCCGCTCCCGCTCGCCCTCTCCGACCCCACCTGTTGCTGGCGCAAGGCGGCGACCGAGAGCCTCGAGACGGCAGGACGACGCTTCCGCGTCGCCTATACCTCGGCGGCACAGACCGGCACCCTCGCCCCGGTGCTGGCGGGGCTCGCCATCACCATCTCCCCGGAGACCGCCCTGCCCGATGGGCTGGTGGTTCTCGGACGAGAGGATGGGCTGCCGCCGCTGCCCGATTTCCAGGTGCTGATGGTCAAAGCGCGGGAGGCGCGGCAACCGGTGACGGATGCGCTCGCCGACTACATCTCCGAGGTCTTCAGCCGGGAAGCGGGCAAGCCCGGCCAATTGGCACCGGAATTAGCGGCCTGACCAAATGCTTGGCGAACGGCGGGGTCTTCCGTCTCAGCGGGCGGGCGCGGCCAGCGACTTGACGAGGTCGAGAATGCGCAGGCGCACCTCAGGGTCCGTCACGCGTGAGAAATGCCGTAACAGTTCCGCCGTGTCGGCGGGCATCTCCTCGCGTTCCGGCGCAAACCGGGCCTGCTCCTCGGCAAAGACATAGGCGGGAGCCGCGGCACCGTGAGGCAAGTAGCCCGCCGCCTCGATCGCATCGAAATCCGGCAGGCCTTCGAAAAAATAATCGGCCGTCACGTCGAAAACGCGGCAAAGGTCATAGAGGCGTGAGGCGCCGACGCGATTGGCACCACGCTCGTATTTCTGGATCTGCTGGAAGGTGAGGTTCAAGGCGCCTCCCAGTTTTTCCTGGGACATGCCGAGTGCCACGCGCCGTTGCCGAATACGCGCACCGACATGCACATCGATAGGGCTGGGGACCGAGTCTGCCACGGCAGTTGCGCGTTTTTCCATGCGTCTTTCAGATCGGTCGGCTGGAAATAAAATCGCGTCCAAAAGGCCGACCCGTGCGTCCACGGCGCGGTGAAAGCTTTATCGCCAAAGCGTTCTAATCACATAAAAATTGCGACGGCGCCAGGACGTTCGAAACGATACAATTTAACTATTTGATAACTCTCACCCTGTAGCACGTTCTCGATCGAAATGACGCGGAAATTTACCGGGCAGGCATGGCGCGGCGGCGCCAGCCGAGGCAGATCCCGGCCAGCAAGGTGAGCAGCGCGAGCGCCGCCGGCGCCCATAGGCCGAGGCGCGAAAAGAG
>Ga0310811_10014690_pt1 | contig 10223 bp, 13 predicted proteins | sample YCmetagenome_FD_207642 | JGI IMG/M metagenome (GOLD analysis project Ga0310811, IMG submission 207642) | Soil microbial communities from experimental microcosm in Duke University, North Carolina, United States - YC | ecosystem: Engineered > Artificial ecosystem > Soil microcosm > Unclassified ... | reverse complement strand
TTGCCTCGTCAAATGTGATCTGCCCGTTGGAGTCCGGCGGGCGTCAAGTCTGGTTGGCCGAAACGATTGAAAGAAAGCAAGAACACTGACGTTGGGTGCAGCTATGAGAAGCGCCGTTTTTGCTCGAAAGTTCCCCAGACTGGGCGCACAGCGAATGTGCGGAACCGAGCGGTGGTTTGCGCTTTATATTCTCAACCCATCGGCACCTTGATGTTACAAGACTGCAATTTGCGCCCCGTCCACGGGAGCGGGCCAATTTTATTGGTCGAAGACGAGCCGCTGTTGAGAATGCTGCTAGCTGAATTCTTGATAGAGCGCGGTTTCGACGTCATCGAGGCCGGCAACGCGAGAGAAGCGATGGTGGCGCTGCAAGATGTCGCGATTGGCATAAGGGCTGTTTTTACAGATATCCGTATGCCTGGTGAAATGGATGGCTTCGGCCTCGCTGCATGGATCCGCAGCAACTTGAACGTACCGGTCATATTGACCAGTGGGGACGTCGGGCAGGCCAACGGCGCTCGCAACGGTTCGATTGCGCACGGATTTGTGGCCAAGCCTTATGAACTTCATGCAGTCGCTAAATTGCTCAAAGACACTGTCTCGCGTTTCGCACACCTCAACTTCGCCTCGCATGCGCCCGGCTAGGGGCTTTACGGCTCATAGGGCTGATTGGTGGCGGGATTGCGCTCCACCGTGTTGATGTCCAGCGGCTTTTTGGTCATCAGGCGATAGCGGCGGTCCATCTCCCGGCGATAGTCGCGGTCCAGATAGAGGTCCGGGCTTGCGGGCGAGCGGCCCAGACTTTCTTTCGGGCCCAGATAGAGCAGGGCATCGCCGTTCAGCGCGAAATTGGTTTCCAGGACATCGTCCAGCATGCGGTTTTTCGCGGCGGCGGTGCGCGCCGTGATGCCGGCGGGGTCGGTGGCGTGGCAGCCGGGCTGGCGGATGCGCGCCTCCAGCGCCGTGCCCTTCACCGGCGTCGCCAGATGCGGCACCTCCCAGCCCAGCGCTTTCTCGAACCGCACGGCGCAGGGCCCTTCGTGATAACCGCTATAGGGCGTGACGACGAAGAAGGCGCCCGGATACTTGTTTTCCACCAGGCTGCGCAGATTGTCCGGCGCATCGTTCAGGTGCCCGCCGCCATAGATCACCAGCGCCTTCTGCCGTTTGGCCAGGATAGCGGCGATCACGGCGGCGGGATGGGTGTCGCGCGCGGCCATGATGTCGCGCCATTGCTGGAAGGTCGTGACCTTGGACCAGTCGATGGCCGGCTCGCCCAGCCAGATCTTGATGCGCCGGTTGGGTGGCATGCTGCAGTTGACCGTACGGATGACGGCATAGACGTTGATCTGGCCCAGATAGACGGTGGTGGGGATCAGGCCCACCACCTCGCTCCAGACCTTGCGTAACTCCGTATACGGAATATCGGCGCCGTTGACATAGCGGTCGGCCACGGCCTGCTGCGAGGCACCGCCGAATTCGACCACCACATTGCCGACGTCGCGGGCAAAGCGCGGATCGCGCAGCAGAGCGGCATACAGGTCTTCCTCCTGCGCCAGGCCGTGAACGTCGCTCAAGGCCACCAGCGGGTGATATTTGAAGCCGGCGAAGATGCCGTCCAGCGTCCGGCTCATGGCGGGCGTAAGCGGCACCGGCTTGGCGCTGGGCTGGGCGATGGCGGGAAAGGTCGCCAGCGCGGCCATCAACAACGCGGCAGGCAGCAATCTGGGTGTTCGCATGGTGGCCCCCGACCAAGCGGAGCGTAGAGGATAAGTGGATGGCCGGGTCAAGCCCGGGAAGCGAGAAATGGGCCTGCGGCCCTGCGACGGTTGCTGGTACAAGCGGACCGGTCGTGACGCGATTCCCAGGGGCCTGCATATGAAGTGTGCCTACGCCGTGTGCGCCATCCTCATGGCCGTTGGCCTGCCCGGACGCAGCGATGCGGCGCCGGCCCAGGCGCAGCCGGCCAAGGTCCAGCGGGGCGAGGGCAGCCCCTATGTGCTGCTCGGGACACAGGTCTGGGATGTGCCCGACCCGGTATCCGGGCGGGGCTATCAGGTCTTTGTCAGCCTGCCGGCGTCGTATGAGAAAGAGCCGAACCGGCGCTATCCCGTCCTCTTCGTCACGGACGCCAATTACGCCTTTCCCGTCATCCGCGAGGTCAGCCGCCGCCTGAATGTCGAGCATGCCCAGATTGCGGATTTCATCTTGGTCGGCCTGTCCTATGCCAAGGGCGAAGACGGCACGCTGAGCCGGGACCGCGATTATACCCCGACCCCCAACGGTCCGCCCGGCACACCGGCCGGCGCGGTTCAGGGGCAGGGCCTGGCCTATCAAGCCTATCTGCGCGATCGTGTGCTGCCGTTCGTCGCCCAGCGTTACCGGACAGATCCCCGCCGCGCCATGTTCCTGGGCCATTCCTATGGCGCGCTGCTGGGCGCGCAGATCCTTTTCACCGATCCCGGCATGTTCAGCGGTTACATCCTGGGCAGCCCGTCGCTCTGGTACGACAAGCATCATGTCTTCGGCATGGAGGCGACGTATGCCGCGGGGCACCGCGACCTGCCCGCCAAGGTCTATATGTATGCCGGAGCGTATGAGACCAACCGCTTCAACCGGACCAACGACCTTGTCGCCGACAATCGTGAGCTGGAGGGCAGGCTGAAGAAGCGGAAATATCCGAGCCTGGTTCTGAAATCAGATGTCCTGAACGATGAAGATCATCTTTCCGTGGCGCCGCGCGGGTTCATCCATGGGCTGAAGTATCTGCTGCCGGCGCGGTAAGCTGGATCGGAGCGATATGAGAATGGAAGCGCAGAATGAAGCTGTATAGTTATCTGACGGGCCCGGACGACAGCGCTTTCTGCCATCGTGTTACCGAACGGCTGAACCGCGGCTGGCAACTCTATGGTTCTCCGACGCTGACCTATGACCCGAAAACCGGGCGCGTGATCTGCGGCCAGGCGGTTACCAGGGAGGTGGAGGGCGAGTATTGCCCCGGCCTCGATTTGGCAAAGCAATGAATCTGGCGGGCACGCGATCCTGGCGTTAGAGTTCAGGGCCATATCGGGAAAAGCATCATGGGATGGGGGTGCCGGATGCCGGCGAAAAAGATGCCGCTGGCCTTGCTTGTTGCCCTTTCTTGCCTGGCAGGGCCGGCGGTCGCTGCCGCGGCGGACACGTGCAGCCTGACGCTTCTGAATTCCGTCCCTCTCACCGTCACCGACAATGCCGCCTGGGTGCCCGCCTCTGTCGGGGACAAAGAAAAGCAATTCCAGATCGACACCGCCGCCCTGGACAACCAGATGGGCAAGGATGCGATGACCGATTTCGGGCTTACGGCCATCAACTTCACGCCAGCCCAGACCAATGGCGGCGCGGGAAGCTTCAGCCTTGGGCAGGCGGCGCTCACCGACGTCGACGGTACTGCGAGGGGCATTACCAGCTACGGATCCGTCGGCGGCATGACAAACGGCAGCGCCCCCGCCATCTACGATGCCAAGGGCAGCGTTTTTCACAGCCTGGCGGATGCCAAGCCCTTCACCCTGGGATCGATGCGGACCGATCATCTGCAATTTGTCGTCACCGATCTGCCCAGACCCGGAAGCGGCGGCATCCTGAGCGCGGATTTCTTCCGCAAGTACGATATCGACCTGAACTTCTCGGCCCAACGGTTCAACATGTTCTCGCCCGACCATTGCAAGGGCCAGGTGCTGTACTGGCGCGCGCCGGGCGCGGCCAAGCTGCCCTTCCGCTACCGGGGCGGCCACATCATCGTGCGGGTCACTGTCGACGGCCGGGAGATGGATGCGGCGATCGACACCGGATCGCAGCGCAGCGAGATGCAATTCGACGATACCGACAGTTTTTTCTATCGCAGCCCGCTCTCGCCCGGCGTGGTGCTGGGGGATGACGGCCGTTACACCTCCAATTTCGGCATCCTGTCGTTCGGCAATGTATCCATCCGCAATCCCCATCTGGTGCTGTCGCATTCGGTACAGTTTCGCGGCACAAGCTCCGGTCCCCGGACCGGTACCCTGCTTCGCAATACCGGCTCCACATCCGACCAGCCCGAGCTGATGATCGGCACCGATCTGCTCAAGGGGCTGCACCTCTACATCGCGTTCAACGAGCGCATGGTCTATGTCACGCAAGGCTCGGAATTGCCGGAAGGCGACGCCAGGGCGCTGCCCGTGGTGGCCGTGACGCCGTTCCGGCCCTGATCTCTGATCCTTGGTTCCGGGGAGCCTACGCCTCTTCCTCGATTTCGATCTGCGCGATTTGTTTGGCGCCGTCGTTCAGCCGCGCCGCGGCCAGATGGCCCAGCGCCACGGCGCTGACGCAGAGCAGTACCGACAGCACGACATTGGCGATGGCGCGGCCGGGCGCGCCGGCGCGCGCCAGGTCCAGGGTCTGCAGGCTGAAGGCGGAAAAGGTGGTGTATCCGCCGCAGATGCCGGTCATCACGAACAGGCGCATATTCTCCGACACCGGATAGCGGCCATGTGCCAAGGTGAGCGTGCCGAAAAAGCCGATCAGGGCGCAACCGGTGACATTGATCAGGATGGTGCCCCAGGGAAGCTGGCGGCTGATCGGCAGGGCGGCAACCGAAATGGCATAGCGGGCGAAGGTGCCGATGGCACCCCCGATGACGACATAAAGACAGGTGATGAAAGACATGGGACTCCCTCCGTGACACGGATCGGCAGGAGTCATCAGCCAACAGCGGCGGTTATCGGGGGTACCCCATCCCCATCGCCGGGAAGGTGGCAGATGGCGGCGCGGGTGACAACCCGGTACGGGCCGCAAAGAAACGGCCCGCCGATCAGGACCGGCGGGCCGTTCAAAGGATCAGGTCAAGGTTTAGCGGTAAAGCTCACGTTCTCGGCGAACTTCGTCCGCGGTGTAGACCGGTGCATCGGGGTTATAACCCGTCCATCCGCTGTCGCGGTAAGCGCGCTCCCGCGCCGTGACGTCGAAGTCGTTCCGGCTCATGATGGCTTTGTAGCGGGCCGCTTCGTCATCCGGCACCTTGGCCGTCACGATCGCACCACCCCGGCGCAGGGCTTCAGCATAGAGGGCTGCGTTTTCCTTGCTGGTGCCGGATTCGACCAGGGCGCCGATGATCCCGCCTGTCACGCCGCCGGTTACGGCGCCGGCGGCCAAAGACGCCAGCCAGCCTGCGGCGACGACCGGGCCGACCCCGGGAATTGCCAGCATTCCCAAGCCTGCGGCGACACCGACGGCACCGCCCGCGACCAGGCCCAACCCTCCGCCTGCTGCCGCGCCTTCCGAACGGTCGTCCTTGCCGTCGCGGTCCTTGTCGTGTTTGGGGTCGACGCTGCTCGATCCCGGCTTGTGCCATCCCTCGGCATTGCTGGCGACGATGGCGATGTGACTTTCGCCCAGGCCGGCGTCCTTGAGTTCGCGGACCGTCAGCAGGGCCGATTCATAATCGTTGTAGACGTGCGTGAGTGTCTGGGTCATTTGCTTTTCCTTGCGGTGTCGAGGTCAGTTGACGTTGCCTTGGTAATCCACACTGACCGGGCCCGACTGTCCGTCCTTGCTGGCTTGGCCGCGCCACACGCCGTCCTTGCCCTTGGTGAGGCCGGTGACGTGGGTGTATCCCTTGGCCTCGATTTGGGCAGTGGCCTGTTTCTTGGTGAAACTGTTGGCGCCCGCGACCGGAGCCGACGCGTTATTCTCATGCATCCCTTTCACGGCGGGATTCTGAGGCCCATTCTCAGCGGGTTGGGCATACACGGCAGTTCCAAAGAGACTTGCCGCGAAAATCGAAGAGAGCAGTAGACGCATTCTTTCCTCCGGGTTGGCGTCGCGGTAACCCGCCGACACACCGGAATGTTCCACACCGGGCCGAAGTATCTGCCGCGCATAACAAAAGAGATTGTTCGGCGAACGCTATCGTACGGGGCCGCCGGCTATCGCCTTGCCATCCACAGCCGCCGCAGTTCGTGAAACCGGGGGTCCGGTGCGGCGAGCGAGATCTTCTCTTTCCAGCTCACGCCGATGTCCCTGTTCTGGATCCACGCGATCTCGGCGTCATAGGCCAGGCCAGCCTTGATGCTTATCAGATAAAACTGGCTGGGCAGCGCGGACGAGGATGCGATGCGCAGCCTGGCGCCGACTTCCGACAGGTCCCTGATCGTGCAGTCGAACGAGATGCTGTAGTCGCGATAACAGACAAGCCCCGCCAGCAAGGTGCGAGCCCGCTGGTGTGCCCGAGCGTCGGTAGAGTTCCGCTGGATGATGGGGGGCTTCTCAATCATGCCGCAGACTATCGGCCAGCCACGACACGCTATCGGGCAAAGGAGCCATCCGATTGCTCATCGCAACTTCTCAAATCAAACTGCAAGTGTGTATACGCTCGTCGCGTCCGCTCGTTCGAGGCCGCAGCGGACGACAGCCGAGCCGGAATGGCAAGGGACGAAATGGTACGGAGTTCCCTGCTATACGAAAGTTTCGGAAACGGTCACGGAACAACCGCCATGACCCCGCGCTTCATGCGCTGCATTCCGGAGAATAATCCGTGTCAGGCGTGAGTGGGCAGGCTCTCCAAGTCGGAGAATTTGAGCCCGAGCCGTTGCATGATCCGCTCAAGCATGCCCGCAGGTCCCCTCAAGCCATCTTGCGCGGCTTGGCCGCCTGCGGTGTCTTGGATCACGAAGCGATAAACGAACCGTGTTCCATCCCAAACCTCGAAGCCTTCGGATCCGATCGCCGCGCCCTTGGTCGTGAAAAGCTCCTTGGCCTCGGCGATACGCGCCTGGTCATCGCTGGCGTGGAGATATTCGACGCCGCAGATGCGACCGTCTCTCATGAAAAAGCATCGCATGGTTCGCCTGCGAATGGAAAGGAGAGCAAAGGCACTGTCCCAACAAGTAGCCGGAGTATGGCGGCAATGCACCTTCTTTTTGTGCGCCAGGCCCGATGCGGCCTGACCGTACATTGCGCGCTTCAACGCGGAACCCTTGCGGTGTAGACTGCGGGCACATTGGCGATATCAGGGAGGCATCGATGACGGCTTTCAATATCGTGCGTTTTCGCGTCAAGCCGGGACGGGAAGAGGAATTCCTGGCGGCGCATCGGATGGCGGAGCGCTTCTTTCCCGGCATGCGCCGCTTCACCATGGTCAAGACCGGCGATCGCGCCTATTGCGTGCTGGCCGAATGGGCCTCGTTCGACAGGATCGTGGCGGCACGGCCCAGCATGATCTCCATCCTGGACAGTTTCCGCGACACGCTGGAAGAACTGGGCGGCGGGCTTGGCGTGACCGATCCGGTCTCCGGCACGGTGGTGATGGAAAAGACGCCGCCGGCCAAAAAAGCGGCGAAGGCGAAGAAAGCGAAGAAGACCGTAAAGAAGACGGTGAAAAAGCCCGCGAAGAAAAAGAAGGCCCGCCGCAGATAGCCGCGCGCCTCAGGGCGGAATGGTGAGGCCGATGGTTTCCGACCTTCCGTCGGCGTCCAGGATGATGCGCCATTGCGTGTTGTGGTTTTCGAAGGCGACGTCATAGATGTCGGCGCCATTCGGGGTGACGCCCTTGAAGGCGATGGATTTCACCGCGCCGAAACCGACCACCATCGTTTGCAGGTCGGCAAGCTGCTGTTTGGTGACATTGGCCATCTGCGGGCTCATCTTGTCATAGTCGGGCTTGCCGGCACGCAATTCCTCGATCGTGCGCCGCACGGCCGCCTCGGTTGCCGGGTCCTGGGTCTTGTTCTTCACTTTCGCGGCCAGCTCGTCGGTGAGTTCTTTGGCCTCGGCGGCGCTCATGCGGGGCGCGGCGCTGTCGATATCGTTGGCGTGCCGGACGAAGGCGGTCGGCTGCCCATCGCTGCCGACCTGAAACGTCAGCCGGGCAGGGCTGTCGGTGAAGAACCAGTCATGGTCGCTGGCGGGATAGAGGCCGCCAAGGTCCTGCGCGCCCTGTTTGACCGCAAGATGATCGCCGCTGCGGGACAGAGCGACCACCTGGAAGCGGCCCTGGCGATAGTCGCCGGCATAGCTGTCGAGCAGCCCGGGCGACACTTTGGCGACCTCGTTTTCCTTGGGCGCGAAATCGGGCCAATGATATTGCCGCGCAATGGTGCGCAGCAGTTCTTCGGCCAGCCGCCCGCCGCCCATGGCATTGGTCATGATCACGGCGCCGTCGCCATGGTCATAGGCGACCAGATCGCTGACAAAGCCTTCGTCCACGCCGCCATGCTGAAAATAGGGACGATCGGTGCTGCCGCCGACCCCCGGCCCCAGGCCGTAATGGCCCATGCCGACATCCTTCACCATCTCGGCGGCGGTGGCTTTCGACAGCACACGAGACTTTCCGGCCAGCGCCTGCTGCACGCCGATGGCATAGCGCGCTAGGTCGGACGGCGTGGTCCAAAGACCCGCCGGCGCCATCTCGGGATAGGTGTGCGCGCCGCCTTCAACGGCGACGCCATTCTGGTCGTAAGGCGTCGCCGCATCCGGCTGGCGGGCGGCGGGAAGCGGCTGCTCATAGGTGCTGTGCGTCATGCCCAGCGGCCCCAGCACGGTCGCCTGCAGGAAGGCGGGGAAGGACTGACCGGTCACGTCCAGCAACATCTGCTGGGTGATGACATAGCCGCCGCCGGAATAGCGCCACAAGGTGCCGGGCACGGTATCGACGCGGATGGCCGGCGTGTTGGCCGGCTTCTCGCCATTCAGCACCTGCACCAGGCTGGGCACGGCCGCGCCGCGGGGATAGCCGGGAAAGCCATGCACCGTGACACCGGCGGTGTGCGACAGCAGCCCACGCAGGGTCACTTTCTTCTGCGCGGTGAACTGGTTCTCCGGCACCTTCCAGCTCTTGAGATAGGTGTTGATGTCGGCATCCAGATTCAGCCGCCCCGTCTGAACCAATTGCATCACCGCCATCGCCGTGACCGGCTTGCTGATCGAGCCCGCCTGGAACAGCGTGGTCGGGGTGACCGGCGCGCCGCCGAGTTTGGTGACGCCGAAGCCGCGCGCCCACAGGATCTTGCCGTCATGGATCACCGCGACACTGACGCCGGGCACATGCAGCGCCGCCATGCGGGAGGCGAGGGTGACGGGCGCGGACGTTTCACCCCTGGCCACCACGGCGGGAGCGATGTTGTTCGCGATGTCCTGAATTTGCGCCTCGACGCTCGCATCCGGCTGGGCCATGCCCGGCGCGCTGGCCCCGGTGCAGAGCAGGATGGCGGCCCACAAAAGCGATTTGCGCATGACGACCATCCTGTACTTCAGGCCCCGAAAGACTAGAGCGAAAGCGCAAACAGGGCCAATGGCTTCTTGCTCTTAATTCGCACAGTCCCGCCTGCTGCCAGGCAGTCTGGTCAGGTCGACCGCATAGGCGCTGTGTGCGCCTTCGGGCCGATCCTTCAGGTCGGCCGAGACCCGCAGGCGATAGGATGCGTTTTGCCAGCCATAACCGGACTTGGTCTTCCTTGTCTCGCAGGCCGACAGGGTGATGGCAAAGCTGGTGTAATCGATCCGGGGTTGCGCGCCTTTGGCTATTTTCCAGCCCAGATTTTCCGGCAGGCGGAAAAGCACAAAGTCCACCGGCCCGGTGGTTTCTCCGTTGAGGCTGACAAACAGGGAAAAACGCGGGCAGAAGTCGGCATCGTCCCTGTCGCTGACGCCGCATTCGCCGCCGCTTCGGGTCATCGCCTGATAGAGCCGCACGCGATAGGCTGCTTGCGTTCTCCAGTCACCCAAGGGCTGCAATGTCGCGAGAAACTGCGCGGCGTCGATTCCATCTATCCGGCCCTGCAGCGGGGCGACCGGCGCGGCCTGCACAGGGCCGGTTGCCAGGACAAGGGCCGCGAACCGGCATGCAAGATGTTTCATGGAATGCCTCTCCGCGGCGCGACGATAGGGCGGAATCGGATGTTGCGCACGGGGCAACGGATTGTATTTTCCGACAGCGGGGTGATCAGTGCGAGGTGAGGGTCCGCTCACTGCCCGGGACGATCCTCCTGCAGAAAGATTTCGTCCAATTTATTGTTCAGGAAGTGGACCTTGAGGCGATAGTGACAGCGCGAATTGGTGCGCTCCAATTGATAGTAGCTTGGATCGGGTGGCGTGCCTTCAAACTGGGGCATGTATGCAGGCATCTTGACATAGGAGAGCGGTGAGCCCAGCGCGTTTTCCACATCCTGCAGTCCCAGATTGGCGGGCGTAAAAATGAAACCGATGTGAGGTTC
>Ga0310811_10014689_pt1 | contig 10224 bp, 4 predicted proteins | sample YCmetagenome_FD_207642 | JGI IMG/M metagenome (GOLD analysis project Ga0310811, IMG submission 207642) | Soil microbial communities from experimental microcosm in Duke University, North Carolina, United States - YC | ecosystem: Engineered > Artificial ecosystem > Soil microcosm > Unclassified ... | reverse complement strand
CCACTTCTGCGCGGATTCGAGATCGCCTGCACCCAATGCCAGTTGTCCCAGTTCCGCCTTGGCCTTGGCATTCTTCGGGTCGATGTTGAGCGTCTGGCGAAGGGCGTCCTCCGCTCCCTTTGCATCGTGCGTGGCCTCCAGCGCCAATGCCAGGTTGTACGCTGTCCAGGCGCTTTGTGGATTCTGTTCGAGCATGCGACGGTAGATTTCGGCAGCTTCCGCAGGTTTCCCAGCTTCCAACAGATCATTTGCTTTGTTGCCTTCGGCCAGGAGCTGGCTGTTGCGGAACTCGGTATCGGTCGTTTTGCGGAACTGCTCCACGATGCGGTCTGCTTCTTCCTTTTGACCGAGGGCGCGCAGCACAGCGGCAAGTTGGAACTGCGCCGACTTCTCCTCTGGCTTGAGCGCAACCGCTTTCCGCAGGCGGGGCAATGCTTCTTGCGGTTTTCCCAATTTAGCCAACACGAATCCGAGTTGATATTGCCCGTCGAAATCTTCCGGTTCCCCGGCGGCTCCAAGCTCAAGTTCCGGCTCTGCCTTGGCGTAATCGCCCAATCCCCGGTACACCATGCCGAGCAGGATGTGCCCCGACGGATCATTCGGTTTCTTGCGCACATAATCCTGGGCCGGGCCACGCGCGTCAGTAAATGCGGATACATTCACCAGCGCCTTGACTCGCGCGAGTAACGCGACCGTATCGGCAGGGTTCAGGCGGGTCACTTGCTGGTACTCGTCCGCAGCCTCGCGATAGCGCTTCTCGTTTGCATAGATGTTCGCAAGTGTAAAGTGTGCAGCCGTCAAATCGGGATGGCTCTTGAGCAACTCGGTGAAGAGGCGAATGGCGTCGGCCACTGCGGCCCCGTCGAGAGGCGGCAGCCCGGCGGCCTCCCGGGCCTTTGCGGATTTGTATGTACCGGTAGCCAGCGCGAGCTGCAGATCCGTGTCTTCCGGCTCAAGGCGCACGGCTTTGCGCCAATATTCCAAGGCGGCATCATATCGTTCGCGGTTCAGGAGAACCTGCGCCAGCCCATCCAATGCGCAGATCAATTGCGGGTTTGCGTCGAGCGTCTTGCGAAACTCGGCTTCGGCCTCTCCCGGGTCCACCAGCACGGAGCCCAGCGCACAACGGGCTTGCAGCAATCCGGGATCAGACTCGAGGGCCAACCGAAACTCTTTGGCTGCGGCTGCGGGCTGCTCCTGGCGCTGCCGGACGAGTCCGAGATCGAAATGAGCCTCCGCCGAGCGCGGCTCCAGCCGCAGCGCCTGTTCGAACGCCGCTACTGCACATTTGAAGTCGCCCTTTTCGGCGAACCATGCACCCTCAGCGTCATACACTCTCGCGGGCGGCGTGCCGGCCGGCGGGTGTGCGGCCGATGCCGGCGGCTTGCAAGCATCCGGCAGTTGCGCCCGAGCCGTCGACGTGGTGGCGACGAACAGCAGGAGTCCGCCGCAGCCGAGGAGAAACCGGTTCATGATGGCGGCCAATATAATCCCACCTCGTTCGGCTATGTTATCGCTGGCTGCCGGTGCGTGGCTCTGTCACTTCCACCACGCGATCGGCGGTCACATCATGCAGTAACTGGCGTGTACCGGATGGCCAGCGGATCTCAATTTCGCGAATCACGCGTGAGGCCCCCAGCCCGAAATGAACGCGCGGGTCGCTCGATGCGGCGTAGCCTGTGCTGGTCGTCGCCTCGTTGTAAAGCTTTCTGCCATCATCCGTGGTCAACCGAATTTGCGCGCCAATGCCCATCCGGTTGCTCTTCGTTCCCACAAGATTCAACAGGATCCAGTGATTGCGGGTTTCGGTCACATTGCGGAACACGCGGACCGGGCCGCCCAGAGCCGTGACTACAAGATCCATGCGGCCGTCGTTGTCTAGATCTCCGTAGGCGAGACCGCGGTAAGGCGAAGGCTGCGTGAAGTCCGGCCCAGCCGTCGCACTCACGTCCGCAAACTGCCCGCTCCCGAGATTCCGAAAGACGGAGTTCGGCTCGGCGTAGCGAAAATGCCGTGAGACTTCCTCGATGTTATCCATCACATTGCCGCGGGCGACTACCAGGTCTTTCCATCCATCATTGTCGAGATCGACTGCGCCGTTTGACCAGCCCGACATCGGCCTGGTGAGATTCGCAACCCGGCTCTCCTGCCCCGCATTGGCAAACTGTCCTTTACCTTGGTTGATGAACAAGGGGAAGGTTTCGTTTTCGATGGCGGTGTGCCAGATGTCGGGCAGTCCGTCGTTGTTTAGATCGCGGAAGTCGGCGCCCATGCCTGCAAGGGCGGTCCCTTCGTCGTTGTAAGCCACGCCGGCCTGAAGACCCACTTCTTCAAATCGCTTTCCCTCAAGGTTGTGGAAGAGGCGGTTGGGGCTGTTGTCATTGGCCACGAATACGTCGAGAAAGCCGTCGCCGTCGTAATCGGCAAACACGACTCCCATCCCCTTGCCCAGGACGGCTGAGGTTCCGGTTTCCGCCGAAACATCGGTGAACGTACCGTCGCCGTTGTTGCGATAGAGAGTGTTGGGAAGCGGAGCGAAGCTGCCGGGGTGGCAGTAACCGCGTCCGGCAAGCCCCGTGCAGGCCGGTTCGAAGCGCGGATCCCAGTCGACGTAATTCACGACGAACAGGTCCAACAGACCATCGTTGTTGTAATCGAACCAACCCGCCGAGATAGACCACACCTTGCGGCCATTGTGCATGGCGCCGCCCAAACCGGCTTTTGCGGTGACCTCTGTGAAGGTGCCATTGCCATTGTTGTGAAAGAGCTGATTTGAGTTGACGTTGACCAGAAACAGGTCGGGCCGGCCATCGTTGTCGTAATCGCCGACGGCTACCCCCATCCCGTAACCCGCTCCGGCCACTCCGGCGCGGTCCGTCACGTCAGCGAATGTTCCATTCCCGTTGTTGTGAAAGAGGCGATTTGAATACTTCGGACCCGTTTTCACCAGCGATGGCATTTCGGCGCCGTTGACCAGGTAAATATCCAGCAGTCCGTCGCCGTCGTAGTCGAACAGTGCGATGCCCGCGAGCATTGTCTCCGGCTGGTGTTTTTCCGGGGTAGGGCTGTTCTCGGCCGTAAAGCGCACGCCCGCCTTTCCAGCGATATCCTCGAACCGGATCGGATGCGTTACGGTGCTCTGGGCAAGCAAGACTGAACCTGATACCACAGAGGAAAGCAGTACGATCAATGCCAGACGCATTCCTCTTCACCGACGTTCTTCAAGATTAGCCGCTGCACCTCTGAAACAGAACGGCGTCACTACCGCAAGATCGCGCGCGGCAGTGACACCGTTAGAGTAACAATTCCAGATGCGGCTTAATAGTTGAACTTCAGCCCCAATTGCAACTGACGCGGATGGTTCAGCTGACTCGTGACCGCTCCAAAATTCGTACCGCCGAGGCTCGAATTGGGAACGTTGAACATGACTCTATTGAAGAGGTTGAAGGATTCGGCACGGAATTCAAAGAATCTCGCCTCTCCAAGGCCTACGTGGAACGCCCGGAAAATGGAAAGGTCAACATTTTTGTTGCCGTCCGAGACATACGGGTTCACTTTTTCATTGCCGTACGTGTACGGCGCCTGCACCGCGAAGGCGCTTGTATTGAACCATTGCGCCGGAGTCTTGAGACCGGTCCCCTTGTTCGGGTCGCCCACCACGTTCACCCGCTGCTGCAGGCAGCAGCCAATGTTCTCGGGGTCGGCGCTGTTGGTTATCGTGTAAGGCAGCCCGGAACTGAGCTGGACAATGCCATTGATTGACCATCCGCCGGCGAGAATTCTGGTTGGCTTATTGGAAGACTTGCCGAATGGCGACTGAAGCGTGAACGCCGCAGAGAACGCGTGGGTCTGGTTGGTGTCGGAGGTACCGTAGTCAACCTTGCGATTGTAAGGATTCGATGAGTTGCAGGCTGCACCCAGGCCGCATCCGTCGTCGTTGGAGTGCCCCAGGGTGTAGGCGACCAGGAAGGTGACACCATGGCCGGTTCGTTTCGTGACCGTGATTTGCATGGCGTTGTAACTGCTGACCCCAACGCTCTGGTCGAACCACTGCTGCAGCATGTAAGGGTAAGGCCGCCGGCTTTGTACGTCGCCGGGTCCCGGAGAGGGGACATTCATTGTTGGACCCCAATCCAGATGCCTGCCGACAGACCCGACGTAGTTGGCATCAAGAACCATATTGCCCGGCAACTGACGCTGCACGCCGAGGTTCCATTGGTCCATATACGGCGTCCTGAATTTCGGATCCACCATCCACTGACTGACCTGGCTGAAGTCATTTGGGGGATAAATGATTGCTCCGCCGCTGCCCAGCGCAAGCGGATCATTGGACGGGGCGGTTTGAACATTGAGGTTCAGGCCGTTGTTCTGGATGGTATTGACCGCCGGCCAGTTCCCGCCAAAATTCTGCGAGAGTTGGACGACCGTGGCCCAGGCGTCGTAGAACCGCGTGTAGCTTGCGCGGGCGACCGTCTTGTTCCCAATGCGATAGGCAAGACTAAGGCGGCCAGCCCAGTTACCAAAGGAGTTATTGATCACGCGGTGATCGGAGTTGGGGTTGACATAGGCATGCGGAGGAAGGCCGCCCGGAGCAGGCGTCTTCGATGCGGTGTAGATCCCGGTGGGAATGCAGGGCGCGCCCTGAGTGGCCGAGCAGTCGGGCGGCAGTGCGTTGAGCTCGTATTGGCCGGTAATGGGATTGGCATTGCCGGTGTAAAAGTTCCCCGCGCCTCCCTCGTGGGTTCCGTAGATCGGTGTCCACACCAGGTCCTGGCGGTACCCTATATTGACCGTAAGGTTGCTCGTCACTTTGATCTGATCCTGAACGTACAGCCCATCTATCCAGCCGCCGTTCGCTACCTCGAGGATGTTCCGGTACCCCCCACTGGACGGAACGCCGAGCAACATGGATGCCCAGGCATTCCCGCCCACCCCCTGCTGCCCCCCGAGGCCCGCTGTCTGCGCGGTTCCGAAACCTTCGTTGGAATAGGCGATAGGCGAACGGAAGTTGTTGGTCTGGAAATCTCCGCCCGCCTTGATGGTGTGCGTGCCGATGATCTTTGTAAACGAGCCGCCAAACTGCCAGTTATCCGCGAGCCCGGTCTCCTGCAACTGCGAGCCGGAGAATTGGAAATATCCATCCGGGTTCCACTGCGGTGCGTACAGCTTATTATTCAGAGTCATCCAGGCCGTGGACATCCCGAGTGTCTGCAATTGGCCAAGAAAGGCCGGATCCTGGCTCGGGTACGTGGTGCCGGTGATGGTATCACCCCAGTTCCTGCCGAAGTACACGTCGGAGAACGTGGTCGGGCTGAACGTGTGCGTGTAATGGCCAATGTAGTTGTGGCCGAGGACGTGGATCGTGTTCTCTCCGATGACATTCGTCGTGTTCGCCACCTGTTGATCGAATTGGCTGTACCGGAACATGACCTGGTTATTGTTGCCGAAGTTCTGATCGCCCCGGGCCGTTCCCGTATCCTGGTTGGTCAGCTCCGGTCCGGACGAGTAGAGGTTGTTGCCATTCACCAACGGGCCGGCATGGGGGATCAGTGACTGGTAAGCCGCTGAGATCGGATCGATCCGGTTGCTGGGAATGATGTTCCCAGGGAACACCGAGCGCGAGTATGACCCGGTTGCCGGATTGAACGTGGTCGTCGCCGGATCGTAAATCGGTACGCTGAGGGCGCTGAAATCGCCATTGCGCTCCGCGTCCGTCGGCACGAGGACGCCGGTGGTCGACGCGGACCGGAACCGGTAGCCTTCCCAGGCCGCGTAGAAAAAGGTGCGATTCTTGCCGCTATACAGCTTCGGAATCGAAACAGGACCGCCCACCGAAGCGCCGTACTGGTTCTGTCGCAGGGGCGGCAGGCTTGACTCGAAGTAGCCGCGCGCGTCCATAGCGTCGTTACGCAGGAACTCCCAGAGGCTGCCGTGGTACTGGTTGGTGCCGGACTTGGTGACCACGCTGACAATGCCTCCGGCGACACCGCCGTACTCGGCAAGGTCGTTATGGCCCTGGGTTTTAAATTCCTGAATGGCGTCCACGATCGGCGAGTAGTTGTACATCGTCTGGATCGTGTTCAGATCGTTTTCTCCGTCCAGCATGAAATAGTTGCTGCGGTTGCGCGCGCCGTTGACCGCCGGAAAGGAAAAGCTCCCAATGGAGTGGCCATTCCAGCCGCCGCCTCCGCCCGCGCTTTGATCACGATTGATGTTCGCCACACCGGCCGTGATCGTCAGCAATTGGGTGAAGTTGCGGCCGTTCAAAGGCAAGTCGGTCACTTCCTGCGTAGAAACGACCGTGCCGAGCTCCGACGTTGCAGTTTCCAGCGCCGCACTCTCGGTGGCGTTCACGGTCACGTTCTGCTGTGCCGTGCCCACCGTCAGTTGAAAATCGAAGGTCGCCGTCTGGTTCACCTGGAGGGTTGTTTGCACCTGCGTCACGGTCGTAAAACCGGTGGCCGATGCCTTCATGGTGTAATCGCCGGGCACAACGCTCGGGAAGGCATAAACTCCAGTATTGTTTGTGGTTGTTGTCCTCACAACCGCGGTGTTGACATTGATGAGATCGACCCGCGCATCGGGGATGGCGGCGCCGGTCGGATCCTTGACCACGCCGTTAATCGCCGCGATCGCCTGTTGGGCCATGGCGGCCCTCGACATCAACCATGCAGTGCACAAAAGCATCAATGTCGCGGCCACATGAGACCACGTATTCCGGCGCATTCTGGTGGACGAAGCCATATTGTCTCCTTCAGGTGGAATACATTGACCGGCACATCCGCGAGACGCACAGTCAAGGGCCTGGCCGCGCCAGTACCCGGTTGACAAGCTTAGGTCGGCCTGCGATTTCAACCCACACGCCACTTTAGCGCTAACTGTGGGAAGCCAAGGAAGACGGGTTGAATCACCTTACCAATGAAGAGGAGCTTACCTTACAGGCAGAGTCGGGGAGTGAAAACGTATTCGAGATGCTTTCATCTCTGCCAACGGCTCCTTTACCGTTAACGCAAGGGATTTTAATGACGAGTTGCGGGTGTGTCAAGGAGCGGCCAGGAAATCCCGAAAATGCTGGCAGCGATGTATAACGTCTTAGATTTTTGCACTCTGTCGGTTAGGGCCCCAGAGATTGACCCGACGCTAAGGGTCCATCTATTCCCTGCTATCCTCGGCAAATGAGGACGCCAGTTCCCGACATTGCCTTTGCGAGGAACGCTTGATTACGACCCGCAGGAATTTCGTCAGAACCGCTTCCGTGCTGGCCATTGCCAACGTTGCCCACGGCGCGAACCTTCCTTTGCAACAAGACATTCCCATTCAATCCGGGCCATTCTCTGCCGAGGGCTCCTTCGAATCGGCCAAGTGCCCGGAGTGGTTCCGCGACGCGAAGTTCGGCATCTGGGCTCACTGGGGCCCAACCTCGGCTATCGGTGAAGGTGATTGGTATGCCCGCAACATGTACATGCAGGGCAGTCGCCAGTATGAATACCACCTGAAAACCTACGGCCACCCGTCGAAGTTTGGCTACAAGGACACAATCCCGCTCTGGAAAGCTAACCGGTTCGACCCGCCAGCGCTTATTCGCCGCTATGCCGCCGCGGGCGCGAAATATTTCGTCAGCATGGGCGTCCACTGCGACAATTTCGATCTCTGGAACTCTCGCGGTCACCGCTGGAACTCGGTCAAGATGGGTCCCAAGCGGGACATCGTTGGCGAGTGGCGTCAGGCCGCCGGCGCCGCCGGTCTCCGCTTCGGCGTCAGCGAGCACTGTGGGCCAGCTACAACTGGTGGAGCACCAACAAAGGGGCGGACAAGCAGGGTCAATACGCGGGAGTGCCCTACGACGGGAACGATCCCGCCAACTACGACCTGTACTTCCCGCCCCACATGCCGGGCCCTGAACCCTGGGCTGAGCAGGGCAACGAAAGCGACGCATGGAAGCGGGAATGGTTCCTGCGGGCCCAGGATCTGATCGATCAGCATCAGCCGGACCTGTACTACGAAGATGGCCCAATACCCTTCGGCCGCTGGGGCCGTTCGCTCGTAGCCCACTATTACAACCAGAGTCTGCGCTGGCACAACGACAAGCTCGACGTCGTATACACCGCCAAGCGCCGTAGCGAATGCGTTACGGGGGCCTGCACGCTCGACCTGGAACGCGGCGTCGCAGACGACATAGAACCGTATCCATTCCAGACCGACACCTGCCTCGGCGATTGGCACTACAAGCGGGTTATAACCTACAAACGCCCGAAGACCGTCATCGACCTGCTCGTGGACGTAGTGAGTCGCAATGGGAATCTCTTGCTGAACGTTCCCCTTCCCGCCAGTGGCATGCCTGACGACGAGGAACTGAAAATAGTTGACGCCATTACCGCATGGATGAAGGTCAACTCCGAGGCAATCTACGCCACTCGCCCGTGGAAAGTGTTTGGCGAAGGCCCCGGGATTGCCAAAACCCCGCCCGGCGGCGGCTTAAACGGCACCCCGGAGCACTTCAACGAGAACCAGCGCCATGATCTGACCGGAGCCGACATTCGCTTCACCACTAAAGAGGGCGTGCTATACGCCTTTGCAATGGGGCACAACTCGCGTGAGACCCGAATTGCGTCGCTCGCACCCGGGCGCGGCCTCGAAGCCCGCAAAGTCGCCCGCGTCGAACTGCTGGGATCTTCCGAGCCGTTGAGATGGACTCAGAATGCCGACGGACTCCTTATTGCTTCGCCTCAACGCTGGCCAAACGAACATGCTGTTGCCTTCAAAATCCAGTCGGCCTGAGCACCGACCATTGCGAAAACTATGTCGGCCATGCACTGCCATGCACTGCCGTGCGGCCGCGCCGAACAGTGTGAACTCCATACTGTACTTAGCGCGCAAGGAAATCTGGTTAAAGGCCCAGCTTAAGCAGAGCGGTCATTCGTCGATCCCAACCATGAGCGGCATTGTACCTAAGCTGGATCGGCGACGTCTTCGATCCTCAGACCTTCTCCATCGATTTAGCCAACCGCAAGCTCGCACCCAAGCGCCAGCGTTCTAACGAGAGTTAACGTCTCGGAGCCAACGGTGGCGAACTTCCCTTGTCATCAGACGACCTCACACATACGCGCTCGGTCACCACCCATCTGCTGAGGACAGGTGTATGGTTCGCAGGATGCTGAAGAACGATTTCCCGAAGGACTTCCTGAGCTATCTGCCAGGCAAATTCTTCTGATTGGATCGAAAGCGTTTCGACCTCGGCGTTCGACCGCCCCGGCAGAGCACATCTCAACCCCGACAATTGAGCGTCTTTTGACTGTGGGGACTGTAGTGAAAACTGTAGTAAGTCCAACCGAAAACACGACCACACACAACAACACGAGACGGCACGCGGCGGAAACAGATTTTGATCTTAGTCGCACAAACCCCTATGAACATTGACGAATACGCACATAACGACAAACCACGGCACACGGTGGAGACTCTTCCAAAAAGAAAACCCCTCGCTTGGGGTGCGAGGGTCGGGCTCTCCGGCTTCTTGGATACTTGCCGCCTTGCGAGGAGTGATCGGCTTCGAGGAGCGCATTGGCGATGAGGCGCTCGTTGAGAGCTGGACCGGATAGGGTCTGCATGGCCCAGCAGGACAGACTCGCTCACGGTGAGGCTTCGGCGAGACTTTACGAAGCACCCTTGCAGGTGCCCTAATTAATGCTGCGTCTCGCCTCTGAGGACGAGGTGCAGATACAGAGAAGCGTCTTCAACCCCTGATTGATCCGCGCGACCTGCAACCTCGCCCTCTCCCGAGAAGCGGGTCTGGCAGACGCAAGACCCGCTTTCTCACTGCGTCCTTTTTCCTAGGATTCGGACAAGACCCCCGATAGCAAACTCGGAAGATGCCGAAGGAGGGAACAATGGAGAAAGAAACTCCCGCAATTAAACCGCAGAAGATACGGATCGAGCAGCACAGTTTGGCAGGGTGCCTATGGTTTGCGGCCTGGCTATTCACAATAGGGTTCCTGCACCTGAGCTTTTGGAAAGGCGTTTTTGCCATCGTATTGTGGCCGTACTATATCGGCCTTCACGCCAGTGCCTTTATACGGTGAGTCATTCATCCGAACGGCTACGGTTCGGCGCAAGGTACGAGTCGTCGAACACATCAGTGGTGTGAATCTGCACCATTCCGCGATGACATTATTGACTGTTGGTTCTTTCCCGCTATCTCAGATCTACAAGCTGCTACAAGAATGT
>Ga0310811_10014687_pt1 | contig 10224 bp, 12 predicted proteins | sample YCmetagenome_FD_207642 | JGI IMG/M metagenome (GOLD analysis project Ga0310811, IMG submission 207642) | Soil microbial communities from experimental microcosm in Duke University, North Carolina, United States - YC | ecosystem: Engineered > Artificial ecosystem > Soil microcosm > Unclassified ... | reverse complement strand
CCCTGAAAGCTGTTGCCTCCAGGTGCATTGACGCCAGCACCGCGACGTCAGGACCACACGCCTTTGCCGTACGCTCTCATGCCGTTCGCTATCGGCACTGCCAGCGTCCACCGCGACCCGCCCCACGATCGTGGCGATCATGATACGCCCCTCTGGTCGGGACGGGATGCGGGCGATATAGCCCTGTTTCTCTTTCGGATAAAGCGAAATATTTTTTATTTTGGGGCTTGACACATATTCCGATAATCGGAATCTGGTTGCCCGTCGGGCAAATGTCTACGGTCCCGCGCCATCGATCCTCCGAAACAGGATGACCGAGACCAATGCAGGTGTGCCGAAGAAACGCGCCGCTAGAAAGCGCGCCGACGACCGGCAACAAAGCTGTAAACAAACAACACCACGATGGCGCCGACAACAGCGCCGATCAGGCCTGCGCCCTCGCCTGGCCGATACCAGCCGAGTGCTTGGCCGAGAAACGTCGCCACAAACGCGCCGACGATGCCAAGTATGGTCGTGAGGATGAAACCTGATGGTTCGTTGTCCCCCGGCATGATGAATTTCGCGATGACCCCCGCAACGAAGCCAATGATGATCGTCCAGATAATGCCCATTTCAAATCCTCGGTTTGGAAACGTTTAGTTGGGAAGACGTCCGTCCGGCGTATATTGATCGACGGCGGCTGGAAGTTCCCGTGAAAGCCTCGCCAGCAGTTCCTGCTGCGACAGGCCCGTTTGCTGTTCCAGCGCGGCCAGCACATCGGCTCCAATGGCCTGCTTCAGCTGCGGCGGGGGAAGTTCCTTATTGGGACCTTTGCCGATCCAGGATTCCGCAGTGTCGCCGTGTCCGTTCTGCTTGAAGCGATCGAGCAACTCGCCGAGCCCGCCACTTAGAAGGCCGCCCGCGCCGCCACCGGCGAGCGCTCCCCCTAAATTGCCGAGCAGGCCGCCCAGAGGACCTTGCTGGCCGCCCGCGCCCGGTTGCCCGCTGTTGCCGGTGGCGCCTTTCAGCAACTCACCGAGCTTGTCCCTGTTTTGATAGCCCGCCAGCGCGAGCAATCCCAATAACGCCGTCATCGATGGCATCCCGCGTGACATGTCTGTTCCTCCTCCAGGTAAATACTGCGGCGGCAACGTTCCGCCTGCAGTTGTGTTCCACTGTCCCGGAAGCGGCTTCCGCTCGCCTTGGCGACGGCACTGAAGGGCCGTCGATCACGGCCGATGATCGTGACGGCGCGCGAATAATTTGCGTCGAGCGATAGACACTTAACGTCACAGGTCGAGGAACCAAAGCGGTGACGAGCGGTTACGAGCGTTCCTGAAACCCTGGAGAGAACTATGAAACGCTCACTTCTATTCGTTTGCATTGGATTGCTGGCGGCCACCGCGGCATCGGCGCAAAGCCAGCCCGCACAGTCGGGACCGAACAACAGCGCCGTCAACAGTCCCGGCCAGAACAACTCCAATGCTCCTGTCGCCGGTCGCAACAGCTTCACCGAAGGACAAGCCAAGTCGAAAATCGAGGATGCCGGCTACACCAACGTCACCGAGTTGAAAAAGGACGACAATGGTGTTTGGCGCGGCAAAGCCAGCAAGGGCGGTTCAGCCAGTGCGGTAAGCATCGATTTTCAAGGCAACGTCAACACTGCAAAGTAAGGAAGATTCAATATGACCGTTACCATTTCTCGTCTCTACGACAACTACACGGACGCTCAGCAGGCCGTCCGACGCCTGGAATCTGCGGGCGTACCGCACTCAGACATTAGCATCGTCGCCAATAATTCCGACAGCTGGTTCAACACCGACAAGAAGGTGGATCGCGACCACGATGGCGTCGACGATCGCGCCGAAAGCGCCGGCAAGGGCGCCGGCATCGGCGCAGGCGTCGGCGGCACGGCCGGCCTGCTTGCGGGACTGGGCTTGCTGGCAATACCTGGCCTCGGACCCGTTGTCGCAGCTGGTTGGCTGGCCGCAACGGCGGTTGGCGCGGCAGCTGGTGCAGCGACCGGCGGCGTGGTCGGTGCGCTCACGGAGGCCGGCGTTTCGAAGGAGGATGCTCACTCCTACGCCGAGGGCGTTCGCCGGGGAGGTACACTGGTGTCGGCAAGAGTGACCGAAGCCGAGCGTTCCCGCCTCGACACCGTGTTGAATGAGTCCGCCGTCAACCTGCGGGACCGAAGCGCTGCCTGGCAAAAGGCTGGGTGGAAATCGTTCGATCCGGCCAGCAAGCCCTACGGCGCCGAGGAGGTCCGCAAGGAGCGACAGCTCTACGCCAGTGGGCTTCGCTAAGCGATCGACGGAGACGGCCCGCTCCGGCGGGCCGTCTTTTTCCGTCCGAACCGCGGCACCACGATGTCAGTTGCGGCCGGTGTCTGGCGATGAATCCCGGGCAACCGCTTCCGTATCGGCGCCGCCGCTGTTACGTTTGTTTCGGGAGCCGGGCGGTGCTGATCGTCCGGCCAGCATGGGGAGGAAGTTTGCAAATGTTTTCGCATATCATGATCGGGACCAACGATCTGGAAAAAGCCAAGGTGTTCTATGACGCGTTGCTTGGCACGCTGGATGTGCCGCCCGGCCGGGTCGACCGCCACCGGATATTCTGGCGAACCAAAACCGGCACATTCTCGGTGACCAAGCCGATCAACGGCGAGCCGGCGTGCCACGCCAATGGCGGCACGATCGGTTTTTCGGCGGCCTCCAAGGAACAGGCCGACGCGTTTCACGCCGCCGGCCTCGCCCATGGCGGCAAGACCTGCGAGAACCCGCCGGGCATCCGCGAAGGCAGCGGCATCAAGCTCTATATCGCCTATTTGCGCGATCCCGACGGCAACAAGCTCTGCGCCTTGCACCGCTTGCCCTAAGACGGGCGCGCCTCATCGTTAAAGGTCCGGCCGGCGAACTGTCGATCGCCGGCCGAAATTTTTCAGGAACAATTCATGTCACCGCCGGTTGCTCGATCTGGAGACACTCTCAACGGATGGAGGAGCAAGATGGTTGCGGAAACCAGAGAAACCGGTTCCCTGATCGGCAGCGACAAGGTGGAAGGAACCGCCGTTTATGGCGCCGGCGACACCAAGATCGGATCGATCGAGCGCGTCATGATCGACAAGATGAGCGGCAAGGTCTCATATGCGGTTCTGAGCTTCGGCGGCTTCCTCGGCATCGGCGACGACCACTATCCGCTGCCGTGGCAGTCGCTGAAATACGACACCAGTCTCGGCGGCTATCGTACCGGCATTACCGAGAGCCAGCTGAAGGGCGCGCCGAAATACGGCAACGACAACAGCTGGAACTGGGCTGATCCCGCCAGAACCCGATCGGTCAATGACTACTACGGGATTGCGATCTAACAACGCCGCAATACCGGAACGAGGAGGCCCGCCCGAGCGCGGGCCTTTTCATTTCGTCCACGAGAGCCGTTACTTCGGTCCCCGCAACTGCTATAGCATGCCGCCACCAAGGGTGCCTGCATGACATTTCACCGCCGAAGATTCCTTCAACTGGTGGCCGCCGGCGTCGCCGCGCCGGCCTTTCCATTATCCGCTGTTGCGGAGGATTATCCGACGCGGCCGGTGCGCGTCATCGCGGGCTTTGGCGCCGGTGGCGGGGTCGACATCACCGCACGCCTGATCGGCCAGTGGCTGAACGAGCGGCTCGGGCAATCATTCATGGTCGAGAACCGCACCGGCGCCGGCGGCAATATCGGCACCGAGGCGGTGGTGACGGCGGCCCCCGACGGATACACGCTGCTGCTCGCCACGGTGCCGAACGCGGTCAACGCCTCGCTCTACAACAACCTCAAGTTCAATTTCATCCGCGACATCGCCCCCGTCGCCGGCATCATCCGGGTGCCGATGTTCATCATGGTGCATCCGTCGGTACCGGTGAAAACCGTGCCGGAGCTGATCGCCCACGCCAAGGCCAATCCGGGCAAGGTCAACATGGCTTCCGCCGGCAATGGCAGCGCGCCGCACATGGCGGGCGAACTGTTCAAGATGATGACCGGCATCGACATGGTGCACGTGCCCTATCGCGGCCAGGGCCAGGCGCTGACCGACCTGCTCGGCGGCACGGTGCAGGTGCTGTTCGCCACCGCGCCCGGCACCACCGAATATGTCACAACCGGAAAATTGCGGGCGCTGGCCGTGACCACGGCGACGCGGGCGCAAGTGCTGCCGGACGTGCCACCGGTCGGCGACTTCGTGCCGGGCTATGAGACCAGCCAGTGGTACGGCATGTGCGCGCCGGGCAAGACGCCGACCGAGATCATCGAAAAACTCAACAAGGAGATCAATGCCGCGATCGTCGACGCCGGCATGAAGGCCCGCCTTGCCGCGATCGGCGGCGAACCGCTGCCGGGCACGCCGGCCGTATTCGGCAAACTGATCGCGGAAGAAACGGAAAAGTGGGCCAAGGTGGTGCAGGCGGCGGGGCTGAAGCCGGAGTGAGGGTGAGGCTTCGTAGGGTGAGCAAAGGCGCGCTTGCGCTGTGCCCACCATTTCATGCGCGATGATAGATGGTGGGCACGCTGCGCTTTGCCCACCTTGCGAAAAACCCTACCGTCCCTTGAACGCCGCCTTGCGCCTTTCCTTTACCGCGAGCTTCGCCTCCTCGGCGTCCTCGCTCTCCTTGACTTCGTGGAGGCTGCGTTGCGCGCGGCCGGACTGTTCGGATGGGCCCTGCGCCAGCACGCCCTCGGTGACGAAGCGCTTCAACGTCTTCAGCACCAACGGCGAGAACTCGGTCATCTCGCGCGCCATCTTCAGCGCGGCCTCGACCTGCTGCCCGGTCGGTACCACCTCGTTGACGAGGCCGATATTGAACGCGCGCTGCGGATCGACGACGCGGCACAGCAGCATCATTTCCATTGCGACCTTATGTGGGATCCTTGCGGCAAGGCCGGCAATGAGCCCGCCGGTAAAGCCGAGCCGCGCTTCGGGATAGGAGAATTTGGCATTCTCCGCCGCCACCGTGAGATCGCACATCATCGACAGCACCAGCGCGCCGCCGACGCACCAGCCGGCGACCGCCGAGATGATCGGCTTGTCGGTCTCGAAACCGACGGTCGGAATGCAGCGCCACAGCTCGGGAAAATTGCCGGTATCGGCGCCGCCGGAAAACGCCTCGTTGCCGGCGCCGGTGATTACCGCGGCCCGCTGCGTCGGCGAGCGCTCGAAATCCCGAAACGCCTTCTGCAGCGACAGTGCGGTCTCGGCGCAGATCGCGTTGCGGCGTTCCGGCCGGTTGATCGTGATCAGCGTGGTGCCGTCGGCGTTGTTTTCGATCAGGACCTTTGGCATGGGCACTCCCTTTTTTAATCCCCGCCATGGCGGCATTTTCGGTGATCATACTTGGCCGCGCCGGTCTGGCAAATATTGCTGCAGAACGCGGGGGCAGCGCGTCGCGGCGACGGAGCGGCTCAACCGGCCCGTTTGCCGCTTTTCCCGCGCGGGTGGCTGTGGCAGGATGGCGTAACAAGAGCCGGAAAGGCCTTGAAGCCAGCGGGAGGGGTCCAACATGGATGAGCGTACTACGCTTTCTCGTCGCAAGCTGCTGCATACATTGGCCGGTGCGGGCGTCATTGCCGCGACCGATCTCGCCTGGTGGGATGCGCCGTATGTCGGCCCGCGCAAGGCCTTCGGCGCCGAGCCGGTGCGTTTCCAGTGGAGCGTTCCGGATCAGACGCGGATTGCGCTGATGAATTCGATGGTCGAGCGCTTCAACCAGTCGCAAAAGGATTTTGCGGTCCAGATCGAATACGTGCCGCAGGCGCAGGCCCGGCAGAAACTGATCAGCGCAATCACCGGCGGCAACCCGCCCGATCTCTGCCAGGTCTGGGACAATTGGGTGGGCCAGTTCAACGGCATGGGCGCGGTCGAGGACCTCACCGCGCGCGCCAAGGCCTGGAAGCATTACGCCGATGTCGCACCCACCGCCTGGCAGACCGTGACCATCAACGACAAGATCGTTTCGCTGCCGCTCGCGGTGACGCTCGACGGCATCTACTACCGCACCGACCGCCTGAAGGAGTTCGGCCTCAAGGAGCCGACACCGGACTGGACCTGGGACGAATTCCTGGCACTCGCCAAGGCCTTCACCAAGGCGGACAAGAACCAGTACGGCTACGGGATGCGCGGCGGCGGCACCTGGGCGCTGCTCTACCCAAGCGAATTCGCCTATGCCAACGGCGCAGAAGTGTTGAAGGACGGCAAGGTGGTGATCAACTCGAAGGAAGCCGTCGACGCGCTTTCCTGGTATCTCGATCTCGCGCTCAAGCACAAGGTGACGCCGCCGAGTGCGGCCACCGACGGCTTCGTCGAAATCGTCGAGACTTTTGGGCGCGGCGTCACCAGCATGTATCAGCACAATTCAGGTTCGAGCGGCCAGCAGAAGAAGAACGTCGGCGCCGCCAATTTCGCCACGCTGCCGCTGCCGATTGGTCCAGCCAAGAAGCGCGCCTCGTTCTGGTTCTCCGAGACCCTGACCATGTTCAAGGGCGCCAAGAACAAGGAAGGCGCCTGGCAATTCATGACCTTCATGCTCGAGGACGAGCAGAGCCTCAAATACAACACCACGCTCGGCCTGCTGCCGGCGCGCCAGTCGGTCCTGAAACAGCCGGAGTTCGCCAACGACCCGACGCTGGCCGGCTTCGTCAACTCGTTCGGAATCGGCATCGTCAGCCCTTATCTTGCCTACCCCGGCTGGGGCGGCAGGATCGACTCCGACGGCGTTCCGCTGATCCAGCAGGCGATCCTCGGCAAGATTCCGGCGAAAGACTGCCTCGACCGGTTCGCCGAAATCCTGAAAAAGGAAATGTCGTAGATCATGATGCGGTCGCGTAAATCGGAACCATCATGACTACGATCGCGCTTGCAAAGCCCCGCACCCGCCCCCTGATCAGCTGGCGGGTGCGAAAGCTTCTGATCGGCTATTCCTACCTGGTTCCGGCCGCGCTCTGCATGCTTGCGACCGTGGTGGTGCCGATCATCCTTGCGATCAAGATGAGCCTCTATGCCGATGTCCTGTACAAGCCGCAGGATTATCGCTTCATCGGGCTCGGCAATTACGTTCGCCTGGTCGAGGACCCGGTATTCTGGCTGACGCTGTGGAATTCCGTGGTCTGGGTGTTCGGCTCGGTCATCGTGCAGTTCATCTTCGGATTTGCCGCCGCACTCCTGCTGCAACAGGCGTTCCGGGGCCGCGCCCTGGTGCGCACGCTGACGCTGTTGCCCTGGATCATCCCGGGCGTCGTGGTGGGACTGATCTGGGAGTGGCTCTACCAGCCGAACTACGGCGTCATCAACGACCTGCTGATCCGGGCGGGGTGGATGCACGAGCGCCTCGCCTGGCTGTCGTCGCCGGACACCGCGATGGCGGCGGTGGTATTCACCAATGTCTGGCGCGGCATTCCATTCTTCGCCATCATGCTGCTGGCAGGGCTGCAGTCGGTGCCGGACGAACTCTATGAGGCCGCCCATGTCGACGGCGCCGGCGTGTTCTCCCGTTTCTGGCACATTACCTTGCCGTTGCTGCGGCCGATCATCGTGGTCGCCACCGCGACGCGGATCATCTGGACTTTCAACTATGCCGACCTGATCTTTGTCATGACCGGCGGCGGCCCCGCCAACGCCACCCAGATCACCTCGACCTACACCCTGCTGCAGGCCTATTCGAGCCTCGATTTCGGCTATGCCGGCGCGCTCTCGGTGGTGCTGCTGCTGGTGATGCTGTCCTTCACGTTCATCTATCTGCGCGTCACCAAGGGCGTCGAGGATACCGGATGACCCGTCGCCGCGCGCCGACAGACCTAGCGGAACGATTGCTTGGCGGACCGGTGGTCTGGATCGGCCTAGTCTTGATGACCGCGTTCGCGCTCGGGCCGTTCCTCTGGATGTTGCTGACGTCGCTCAAGGACCGGACCGAGCTCTACGCCACCCCGCTGCAATATCTGCCTGATCACCCGACCTTCGAGAATTATATCGATGCCTGGACTTCGCCGGTGACGCCGTTTTCCCGGTTCTTTCTCAACAGTCTCTGGGTCTGTTCGGTCACCATGGTCGCGACCACTTTCGTGTCGGTGCTGGCGGGCTATGCCATCGCCCGCTTCAAGTTCGCGGGCCGCGACGCGCTGCTGCTGATATTTCTGGCCACCCAGATGTTTCCGAGCGTGCTCCTGATCGCGCCGCTGCTGACGCAATGGCGCGCGCTCGGCCTGATCGATACTTATCAAGCGCTGATCTATTCGAACTTCTCGTTCACGGTGCCGTTCACGGTCTGGATGATGGTGGGTTATTTCTCCTCGATCCCGCGCGATCTCGAGGAAAGCGCGATGATTGATGGCTGCAACCATTTCGGCGCGCTGGTCCGCATCGTGCTGCCGCTCGCAGCCCCCGGCATCGCCGCGACGGCGATTTTCGCGTTCGTCGTATCGTGGAGCGAACTGCTGTTCGCGATCTCGTTCACGACCGAGACCAGCATGCGCACGCTGTCCGCAGGCCTGCTCTACATGGTCGGGCAATACGAGGTGCAATGGGGCCCGCTATCGGCCGGCGTCATCCTGAGCACGGTTCCGGTGGCGGTGCTGTTCAGCTTCCTGCAGCGGCATCTGATCCACGGGCTGACCGCGGGGGCGGTGAAGGGTTAGGGCTGGGTCAGGCCGCGCGCAAAGCGGTTGCGCGGCCGGTTCCGCTGATCGGAACCGTGCGGCAGCTTGCTCACGTTCGGGATCGAAATTGCGCGCTTCCGGCCGGGTTCGGGCGCGGCGTCCTGGCCAAGGAACAGCGTGGCCTCGAAGGACATGCCAGGGGCCTGTTCGGCAATTCCCGTACATGACGCCCTCATGCCCTTGATTTTCCCGGCAAGCTTTACCTCGACCTCGTCGAGACCGAAAACCGTGGGCGGACCTGCGGTATGCCTTCGGGTCGTCAGCACGGCAGTGAAGCGGTCATCATCGATCTGGTAGGAGCCGCCATAGGTGAAAAAGCTGTCGCCGCCCGATATGTTGCCGTTTGTGAGTTGCACGATGCCGGTTCCTTCGCCACGTGAAGTCCGGAACCAGGCAGCATATCGGCCATCTCTAATCATGAAAAACCCTTGCATGCAGAAAGCTAACGTTTGGTGCCAACCAAGGGCCGATGCAAGTAACAGTTGTGGGCGCGTTGCCCGGTAGTTAACGAGTGCGAAAAGACGCGGCGGAAATCTTAGAAAGCAGGATGATCTGTCTCGATGCGGTACGCCGCCGCTGAAATGACCACACGTCAGCGAATGCGCCAGCTCTTGTCCACCCCGTCAGAGCATCGAGAGTTCGTGCCGCCGCAGCAGGCGATAGACCAGCGCCACCGGCACCAGCGTGCAAATGATGAGCACGGTCGCGGCCGCCGCGGCAATGCCGGGGCTGGTGCCCTCGAGCGCCTGGAACATTGCGATCGTCATGGTGGTCCAGGGGCCGCTGTAGAGCACGATGGTCGCACTGAGTTCGGAGGCCACTGTCACGAACGTCAGCACGAATCCGCCGACAATGCCGCCGAGCATCAGCGGCACGGTGATGCGCAGGAAGGTCATTGCCGGGGGCACGCCGAGATTGATCGAGGCCTCCTCCAGGCTCGGATCGATCTGCTGCAGGATCGCGCCGGCCGAACGCACCGAGAACGGCAGCTTGCGAACCATGTAGGCGAGAACGATGATCACCGAGGTGCCGGTCAGGATCAGAAAACCGTTGCTGTAGGCCATCACAAGCCCGATACCGAGCACGGTGCCGGCGACCGCGAACGGCGAGGTCGCCACGACATCGATCAGCGCCGACACCTTTGAGCGATGGCGCGCGACGATGTAGCCGACGGGAACACCGATCAGCGTGGCGCCGCATGCCGCCAGCGTCGCCAGCAACAACGTATTGGTGAGCGGCCGGTACGAGCGCTGGAACAGCTGCGCGAAATTGTCGGTCGAGAGGCCAAAATGCAGCACCGGCCCGCTGAACTGCATGAACGAGATCACCACCACGGCGGCAAACGGTACGATCGCGGCGCCGACGACGACCCAGCAATAGGCGGCGCCGAGCCGGCGTATCAACGGACTGACGTCCAGCAGCGGCGCGGAACGGCGCGCGCCGGTCGCATAATGCCGCCGCGACAGGATCGCGCGCTGGATCAGGAGTGCGGCGACCGTACAGACCACCAGGAGCACGCCGAGCACGCCGGCGGACGCCGGATTGTCCGTGGTCTCGCCGACG
>Ga0310811_10014686_pt1 | contig 10224 bp, 10 predicted proteins | sample YCmetagenome_FD_207642 | JGI IMG/M metagenome (GOLD analysis project Ga0310811, IMG submission 207642) | Soil microbial communities from experimental microcosm in Duke University, North Carolina, United States - YC | ecosystem: Engineered > Artificial ecosystem > Soil microcosm > Unclassified ... | reverse complement strand
TCGCGCGTTCCGGCGTGTAATACAGCACGTCCCACATGATATCGATGCGGCCGCCGGCGACCGCTGGCAACAGGCCGGACCACACGCCGGTCACGAACTCCACCGGCACGCCGATGCACTTGAACACCGCCCGCGCCAGATCGGCGTCCGAACCGATGATCTGATCAGGATTGTTCGGATCACGGAAGTTGAACGGCAACGACACCCCGTCTTCGCCAATCTTGATGGTCTTGCCGGCCAAGCCCGGATAACGGGTCGCCACCTTATCCGGTTCGCAGGGCTTGATCTCATCGGCGGCGTGTGACGGTGTCGCGGCGGCAAACGCGGCGAGAAATAATACTGCGGTCAGGCAGCGCGCGATCATTCCGGAATCCCCCGTGACCCGTTGGGCGGAAGCAACCGTTGTGCCAGCCTTATTCCGCCGCCAATCTAGTTGGCCGGTCCGCCCATGCCATTCGGCGCGATAACGGTCGACCAGCCAGTTATTGAACCCGCGGTAAGTTTCTTCCTGCCAGGAATAGCCGCCACGGATGGCGGGGCGTGAGCGCAGGCTCCGTTGCACCCATGTATCCACGTGGCGGTCTTGCGCGCCGATCTTGATCGAGGCCCGAACGTTGATCTGCCGCCGTTCCTCAAACAGCAGCTCGTCCATCGCACCGGGTGCATCCAGCTTAGCCAGGTAGCGATGATTAATCCATAGGCTAATCGCCCACATCAGCCGAAAAACAGGACTTGCGCTGCTGCCCGATTAGGCGATTGATCCAATAATAGTCAAAGCCCCCCAGCCGCTAATCGGCTGCCGCTACCTCGGTAATCTCAGTGAGTGGCACCCTCTGTCCCGGCCGTCGCGCATGTTCGCCCGCGAATTTGCGCCAGGCGATAACGCCAACATCGGTACGGGCGAGACGCTCGGGCCCAGGAACCAAAGCCTCGACCATGACTTTGTCCTGATCAGAGAATAATCGGTCATGCGCCCAGCCACGCCACAGATAATAGTGGAGCCGATCATACCATTCGCGCCAGCGGCCAAGCCTGCGGAAGTTGTTGACGTTGAAGCAGCGGGTTGTCTCACCGTCGATAGGGACCGCCCACTGCAGCAACGCGTATTCGCCGCTCAATCGGCCGACGATGATCATGCCTGGCAGCCAGATCTCAGATTGGTTTTTTATGCCATAGACCCGGTGCGCTTTCGATTCGGCGAAGCCCTGCGTGTTGCCGCGGCCCGTGGGCTTCATCACGCGCCACCATTCGTTGCTCGGAAACGAGCCGAGACCCGGATAGTCGGCGCGGGTCATCCCGCCGATGCGCTTGATGGAAATTCCCTTGCTGTCGTCAAGCGATTTCGGTTCAAGCGTCAGCGCGAACGGCAGGATCGGCTGGAACAATAGCTCGGGCGAATTGCGGTGCACCATCTGCGCATGATGATCCGAGGGCCAGTTATCCACCAGAGCGCGCCAGTTGCATTTGTAATCAGTGTACACGCCAATCGAAAAGAATCTGTCCTGACGCCCGACATATTCCGGGACATCGTCTTCCAGCGTTACCGGCTCCATCTCACCGGGCCACAGCCAGATCAGACCGGCGAATTCGCGCACCGGGAAGGTGCGTACCGCGACCTTGCGGGTCAGCGGCGAGTCGGGCCCCTCCATGAGAGCCGCCACCAATTGGCCGGACGCGCCATCGAACGTCCAGCCGTGATAAGGGCAGGTGATCGTGCCGGTGCCGCGATATTCGCAACCGCCGGCGGATAATCTCACGCCGCGATGCGGACACCGATCCTCCAGTGCGTACAATTTCCCTGCGTCGCGAAATACCACGATGTCCTTGCCGGTCAGGCGCACTGCCACCGGCTTCTTCTTGACCTCGTGAGCGGTCAGCACCGGATACCAGTAATTTTCAAAGCCAAGCTTCGGGATGCCGAAACGCTGATACGGCATTTCGCCCGGATCGATGGTCTGTTCGATATCCGCCATATTGGCTGTCCTTCAGAACGCGAGCAGATTGTCGCGGAACAGTTCGTGCTCATAGGCCGCGCGGATCAGGCCGCGACGTTTCAGCGCGGGTGCCAAGCCGTCGGTGATTTCCACGACAGCCTTGCGCGTCAGCGGGTCCTGGATCAGGAAGCCGTCGCCGCCAATCTCCTCCATCACCGCGCCCATGTCCGAGGCGATGCTGTCCGGCGTGCCAAGAAAATCGATCCCGCCGCTGCCGGGTTCCAGCAACATCTCGCGCAGCGTGCGGCTTCCGTCGCCCGACAGGTGAGCCTCAAACGAAGCGCGCGAGGCGTTGATGTCAAGTTTCGGCAGCGGTTGGTCGAGATCGAATTTTGCGCAATCGATACCACTGAGATACGACATCGCGGCCAGCTTGCTGTCCATCGTGTTGACCAGATTTGCAGTGTACCGCGCCAGTTTGTCGCGCGCGTCTTCCATAGTGTCGCCCATGATGACCGAGGCGCAGTGCATGACCTTGCACGTGCCGGCGCGGCGGCCGAGCGGCGCCATCAGGTTGGCGATATCGGAACGATACTTCTTCGCCGCCTCGATCGTGCGATTTTTGGCGATAATGACATCGGCATGTTTGGCGGCGAACGCCCGGCCGGCAGGGGAGCCGCCAGCCTGGCAGATGACCGGCCGTTGCTGCGGGCCCGGCGCCGTGTTCAGCGGCCCGCGTGATCTGTAAAAGCGACCTTCAAAGTGGATCGGATGGATTTTTGTATGATCGGCGAACACCCCGGTCTCCGGGTTGGCGACGATAGCGCCAGGTTCCCACGAGTCCCATAGCTTCGTCACGACCTGCATCCACTCATCGGCCATTTCATATCTGAAATCGTGCTCGTAATGACGATCGAGACCGAAGTTTTGCGCGGTGCGGTCCTGATGCGCGGTCACGACATTGAATCCGACGCGGCCATGTGTCAGTTGATCCAGCGTGGCTCCGAGCCGGGCAGCGAGGTAAGGCGGCCAGAAGGTGGTCGTGATGGTCGCGACGATGCCAAGCCGCTTGGTCACGTAACCGAGCAACGGTACCAGTGGCAGCGGGTCGCTCTTCGGCACCGAAAACGCATTGCGCAAATACCATTCCGGAGAACCCTGGAACGCGTCAGCGATGAACGAGCCGTCTTCCAGGATCAGGCAATCAAGACAGGCGCGTTCCAACGCGCGTGCGAGATCCATGTAGAGGTCCGGCTCCATCCAGTCGGAACCGATATTCCCGCTCCAGGGCTGGTTCCAATTGTGCGGTGAATAGCCCTTGCCGATGAACCAACCGAGATGGAACATGCAGGTCCTCGCGCGCGTTCAGGTTGAATCGGGCTGTTTTACGCAAACGCCGTGCCATCCGGGTAGGGTACGACCAATGCTCCACCAAGGATCGAGGGCGGTGCCGCGTCCTGGTGGACAGACTGAACAATGCCACATAGGCGGCGCGCCTGCTGCGGCAACACGCGCCTAACAGTTGGCGAAGTCGGTTTCAGTAAATCGACGCGGGTCGCGCGTCGGCATGGGCACCGACACTTGGCAGCCGGACATGGTGCTGAACCTCGGTGGGGCGTACCCGGATTGGGACATGCGCGCCGCCAGCCTCCGCCTGCAGGGACAGTTCGCAGGCCTGATGGCCCGCTACCCCAGCCGGACCGTGGGCCATCCGCCGGTTGGCGAGATTCTTGCTTCGAGCTATCCGGTACGCTGCCGCTGAGCGGCGCGGCGGGAGGCAGTCACGGCATGAACCTGCATCACCTGCCGGCCCAGGCCGGCAATGTCCATTGGGGTTATTTCAGCGCCTCGCTGGCCCCGGCTCTGCACGTGCAAAGCGGCGACTTCATTCGCGCCGAGGCAATCACCCATCATGCGGGCGACGCGCCGGACCTCATGATGGACGCCGGGATCAGCGCACTATACGCGGCGATCCCCGAGCACGACCGCTCACCAGGCGTGCATATCATGACGGGCCCGATCCATGTGGCCGATGCCATGCCCGGCGATATGCTGGAGGTGCGCTATCTGGAGATGGTACCGCGTCTCGCGTTCGGCTCGAATCTCGCGGCGCATTGGGGGCATCTGTACCGCGAGATGGCCGAGCGCGAGCGTGTCACGATCTATCGCATCGACTGCACGACGAATCAGGCGACGGCTGAATTCGCCTACGACGTGGCAGAGAAATACACGATCCCTGGCCGCATCACCGACCCCGCCGCGTGTTGCCGGGAGCCCGCATTGCGCGGCGTGCGCGTGCCGGTGCGGCCGCATCTCGGCACCGCGGGCGTGGCGCCCGACATACCGGGCCGCGTCAGCAGCGTGCCGCCGGGCCTGCATGGCGGCAACATCGATAACTGGCGTATTGGCGCCGGTGCCACGATGTATTATCCGGTTCAGGTGCCGGGCGCGTTGTTTTCCGTTGGCGATCCGCACGTCTCGCAAGGCGATGGCGAGATCAGCGGCACCGCGATCGAGGCCTCGCTCGACGTGCTGTTCCAGGTGCGCGTCCGCAAGGATTTCCACTTCCCGTCACCGCTCTTGGAGACGCCGCGCTACTGGATCGTCCACGGCTTCGATGAGGATCTGAACATGGCGATGCGCCATGCAAGTCTGGATATGATGCGGTTGCTGACCGAGCAGCGACATCTCAGCCGAGATGATGCCTATTCGCTGATGAGCGTCGCCGCGGATTTCGCCGTGACACAGGTCGTGGACGGCAGGCAGGGCATCCACTGCCGCATAGCGCGCAGCGTGTTCCAGTGCGAAGCGGTGCCTGGTGATGCTTAGAGCGTGATGACCGAAGGCGGAATCGCCGGAGGTCTGAATCACGCCTCAGGCTGTCGAGCCGACATGCGCAATTGTCGATATTTCTACCAGCGCACCCGGCTTCACCAGTCCGCACTGAATGCAGAACCGCGCCGGTTTGTCGCCCGGAAAGAACTCGGCGTAAACCGCGTTGACCGCTGCGTAGTGGGCCCAATCGGTCAGGAAGATCATGTTATAGGTGACGTCGGCCATGCTGCCGCCGGCAGCCTCGATCACGCCTTTGATCGTGTCCAGAACATGACGCGTCTGCGCGCCGGGATCGCCGACGTGAATCACGTTGTTGTCCTTGTCAAACGACAGCGTCCCCGACACGTAAACGACGCCGTCCGCCATCGCGCCCGGGGAATAAGGTGCCAATGGCTTGCCGGAGCCGGGTGGGATGATGGCCTGCATGGGCATTGGATACCTCCCTCAGGATGCGGGCGGAGCCTGCGTGATCGCGCCGCGGAAATCCGTGGTGCTGCTGACCCAGCCGAAGAACTTTTCGATGTTATACAGTGAGGCCTCGCGCACGAACCCGGGTCCGGCGTGATGCGTCGCATCGTCCAGCACAACACCGAAATATTCCAGGAAGAAGCCGTCACGCAGCGTCGATTCGACACAGACGTTGGTGGCGATGCCGGTGAACACCAGTGTACGAATGCCACGCGCGCGCAGCATGCTGTCGAGCGCGGTGCCGAAGAACGCGCTGTAGCGCGGCTTGGGCAGCACGATGTCCTCGGGCCGCGGTTGCAGCGCGTCAACAAGCGCGTAGTCCCAGCCGCCTTTCGCCAGCAGCTTACCCTGCAGCTCGGGCCGCGCGCGCATCGTCTTCAGCGCGTTGGACTTGTGCCAGTTCGGCGATCCCGGGCCACCCGCTTCCTTGTAGTCAGGATCCCATCCGTTCTGGAAAAACACGATCAGCATCCCGGCGACGCGGGCAGCCTCGACCGCGAGTCGGATATTTTCGATCACCGCCGCCGCGCCGGAAATGTCGAACCCCGCGAGATCCAGATAACCACCAGGCGAGGCATAAGCGTTCTGCATGTCGACGACGATCAACGCCGCAAGCGCCGGATCGACTGCAAGCGGCTCCGGCCGCGCCGGCAACATGACCGACCTCATGTGGCCTCCGCGACGACATGACGGCGGCAGTGCATCAGCGGCTGGATCCGCGTACCGAAGGCTTCCACGCCCTCCACGAACGAATCGAAGGTCAGCAGCACGCCGCCGAGACCTTGTATCTCCGACATTTCGTCGAACATCGCGGCGATGCGCTCATATGATCCAACCAGTGTGCCCATGTTCAGATTAACCGCCGATGTCGGGTCTGCCAGCTGGCGCACATTGGTGTCGCCGCCGGACTTCGTGTCGGCCGCGCCCTGTTGCGTCAGCCAGGCCAGCGCCTCCTGATCAGCGCCATCTTTGTAGAGTTGCCACTTCGCTTCGGCCTCGGCGTCGGTCTCGGCGGCGATGACCATCACCAGCGAGTAGCACGGGATATTCCGGCCTTCTTCTGCCGCCACCTCGCGCATGCGCCGGACGATGGGCGCCACGGCAGTGGGGTCGTTGATGCCCTTGCCGAGACAGAAATTGTAATCGGCCCATCGCGCGGTGAAGCGCATGCCGGCGGTGCTCTGGCCGGCGCAGATGATCTTGATATCCGCCTGCGGACGGGGACTGACGCGGCAATCGTCCATCTGGAAGAATTCGCCCTTGAAGTCGGTTCGGCCGTCGCGCCACAGCTCGCGCAGGATGCGGACATATTCCGCCGCGTAATCGTAGCGTCGCGCGAAGTACTCGTCCCCCGGCCACAGTCCCATCTGCGAGTACTCCGGCCGCTGCCATCCGGTGATGACATTCAAGCCGAACCGGCCCCCCGAGATGTCGTCTATTGTCGACACCATGCGCGCCGCGATCGCCGGCGGAATGACCAGTGTCGGCACCGTGGCGAATATACGGATCCGTTTCGTCACCGCCGCCAGACCCGCCATCAGCGAGAAGGAGTCCAGATTGTGCTCCCAGAATTGCGAAGGGCCGCCGAAGCCGCGCAGTTTGATCATCGACAGTACGAAATCGAGCCCGTGCCGCTCAGCCCGCAGCGTGACCTCCCGGTTCAGCGCAAAGCTTGGCATGTATTGCGGCGATGTGGTCGAGATCAGCCAGCCGTTGTTGCCGATGGGTATGAAGACACCGACCTCCATGGTTCACTCCTTCAGACGCGGTCGGTGGTGGTAAAGGCGCCATTGTGCGGCAGCACTCCCCACGAAAAGTCAACGCCGCGCATCATCGCCATCGCCGCCATGCGAAGCCTGTGCCAAAAAGTGTTTTCATTATCCTCCCCCGCTGCCTTCTTGGCATCAGGCACCGCAAGCCGGGCCGAATACCGTAAGCCGATTGCCGGACCTGGGACGTCCGGGTTTGCTGACGGGTTCGATCAGCGCGTTACGCGGCGGCATCCTGCTCGATGGTAATCACGTCACCGGCAAGCGTCGTCCGGCGCACGTCGCGTACCTCGTTACGATCGAACCGACGAGCGCGATGCATTGTGGTGCGATTGTCCCACATCACCAGATCGAACGGCCGCCACTCGTGCGAATAGACGAACTGCGGCTGTGTCGCGTGTTCGGTCAGATCGCGCAGGAACATACGCGCTTCCGGCACCGTCCAGCCCTCGATCGCCCCGGCGTGCGAGGACAGGAACAGTGATTTTCGGCCGGTCACGGGATGTGTGCGCACCAGCCTTTGGCGCACCGGGGCGAACGAAGCGATTTCCTCCTCCGTCAGGTCGGTGAAGCCGATGGCCTGCCGCGAGTAGATCAGCGAGTGCAGGCAAACCAGGTCCTCGACCTCTCCCTTGGTGCGTGCATCCAGCGCATCATAGCCGGCGCGCATATCGGCAAACTCGGTGTTTGCACCCCAGCTCGGCAGCACACGCCCGGACAGCAGCGAGTAGCGGGCCGGCACTCGCCGGAACGAACTGTCGGAGTGCCACAGCCGATCGCCGAGCTTGAAGAACCACACGCGTTCTTCTGCGGAAATGATGTTGCCGTGTCTGTCGAGGTTGGAGAAGTCCGCCATGCCGGGCGCAAGCCGGCTGTCCGTGCGCTTCCTGATATGGCCGCCCGTCTTATAGTTCTCCAGTTCGCCGAACTGCTTGGTGAACGCGAGCTGCTCTTCGTCAGTGATGTTCTGCTCGGGGAACACCAGCACGGCGTACTCGTCCATGCCCCGCTCGACCGCCGCGACCTCATCCCGGGAGAGCGGCTCACGGCAATCGATCCCGGAAACCTCCGCCGCAAAAACCTGCGCGATTTGGCGAAATGCTGCCGTCATGTCAGTCGTCTCCTTGCAACGCTACCGCCGCACCAATGCCTGGCAACGTCAACCGTGACGCATGATGGCACGCAACCTGCCGGTTGGGCAGATCATCGGCCATCGCAGGAACCTCGGACACGCAACGATCACCATCGCCGTGCGGACAGCGCGGATGAAACGGACAACCAGTCGGCAAGTAACACCACCTCATCGCAGATGACCGCACGCGGGTTGAGCGAGAGAGCCCGCGCGATCCCGATACGTTGCCGCTCACCAGGCCAAACTTTGAGCGAAACACGAGTCGTGGGTCTTTCGCCGTCTCGTATTTCGGCGATGTTCAAGGGTCAGGCATTTCACACCAGGATACGCTTTCCAATGGAGATGATATCAACATTGGCCTGTTGGATGAGGACTACCGTCGGTCAGCATGCTAGCATGAGGTCCATTCGCGCAAGTTCGACGACAGCGATCGTTCAGATCAGGCCGTCTGCCGGCGCCCGATCCCTTCCTAACCATGCCGTTATACTAGACGCCACGGAATCCTGGACGGCCTCAGATGCCGGCTTACATTGGTTTCTGGAATTTCAGCACGAATTCGTCCACCGGTGTGGGATTGCGGAAGACGATGTTGGTACGCGTATCCTCAGGATGCCGGAGGAACCCGGCATCCGCGACGAACTTGAATCCAGCAGCTTCAATCTCCGAGCGCAGCGTCTGCTCGGCGATACGGTGATAGGTCTTGCCCACAGAAGCGCCATCTTCGGGCCGAGCTGAATGGTCTGCGATGATCAGAATGCCGCCCGGTTTCAGCGCAGTGAACATCGCCCTGTTCATCTTGGCACGATCGATCCGCATATAAGTCGTATCGTGATAGGCAAAGTAGAAGGTTATGAGGTCGAAGTCGTGTAGATCCGAGGGAACCGGATCGTCCGATGGCCGCACGAGTATAGTAACGTTATTCATCACAGGCATCGTCATTCTGGTGCGCAGTTTCTCGGATTCCTCGTCAACTTGTCCGTATACCTTCCCCGTCGGACCTACTGAACGCGCCATAAGCTCTGTGCTGTAGCCGGCGCCCGCCCCCATATCGAGAACTGTCCACCCCGTCTTCACTCCTGTGAAGGTGAGAAGGTTTGCCGGATCCCGCCGTTTATCTGCTACGCGATCGGCCTCTGTGCGGTCGGTTTGCGCTATAATGCCTGCATAGTCTTGGGCGCACCCAGGAGCAGCACCGCTTGCAACAAGTATTGCCAGGCTGCTCGCGACCATGGCAACGGTCCGAAGTGCGAGGTGGCCGATGGCCGCAATAGTCATGGTTCGGGCTCCCGTTTGGTTGGCCAATTAGCGGACTGACTGTCTCTACACACTGTGCGGCGACGACGATATCCCGGCCCGTATGGATAATGAACTCGGCGCCCCGCTCTTGGTTCTACTCATGCTTGAGGCGGTAAAGAAAGCGATCTCCATCCGCCATCACCAGCCCGGAAGTCGACGCCGGAAAGTGGATCGGCAGGAGCAGCGTGTCAGTATCCGCAACGAACGATAAGAACCGCCGGCGCGACACCCATACCTCCTTCCCGCTCTTCGACCGATGGGCGATTTTCGTACGACGGCGCGGCTGAGTAAATCCCGGCCGGACACGCGGCTCGGCGCCCTGTTGAATGCAGGTTCGCACTGGCGGGCCGATGCGCTAGCATGGCCCCACCGGGCGCTGCTGACCCTCTCCACCTATCTGCCGCTGGTGTGCACTGGGGACCGGGCGCCTTAATGATAAGGCAAGAACAGAAGCCTAGGGAGCAAGGCAATGGCGGACCGACTGATCTCCTGCGACGACCATATGGATTTGGGGCAACTGCCCGCGGACCTCTGGGAGACACGGCTGCCAACAGCGTTGCGCGACCGTGCGCCACATATTGAGGAACGCGATGGACAAGCGGTCTGGATCTGCGACGGCAAGGTATGGGGCCGCTGGGATGGCAAGCCGCCTGCCACTGGCACCGCGCGACCGATCAAGCCGATCTACACCGCGCTCGACCGCGCCGGCATTCACGACAACAGCGCGCGGCGACCGGCAAACGCGACGTTGCGGCTCGCAGACATGGATCGCGATGGAGTGCAGACCCAG
>Ga0310811_10014685_pt1 | contig 10224 bp, 8 predicted proteins | sample YCmetagenome_FD_207642 | JGI IMG/M metagenome (GOLD analysis project Ga0310811, IMG submission 207642) | Soil microbial communities from experimental microcosm in Duke University, North Carolina, United States - YC | ecosystem: Engineered > Artificial ecosystem > Soil microcosm > Unclassified ... | reverse complement strand
TGATGGCCATGAACCCCGACGAGGCCCAGTACCGCCGCGTCACCATCACCGGCCGCTTCGATCATGCCCGCGAGGCCTATGTCTTCGGCACCGATGCCGATGGCGATCCGGCCTATCATGTGCTTACCCCCTTCCACACGGATGATGGCCGCTGGCTGATGGTGGACCGGGGCATCGTGCCCAAGGAGAAGCTGGCTCCGGCCAGCCGCGCCGCCGGGAATCCGGGCGCGCGGACCAGCGTCACCGGGGTCTGGCGCCTGCCGGATGCGCCGGGCCTGTTCACCCCGCCGCCGGACCTGAAGCATCGCGTCTGGTATTCCCGCGACCTGAAGGCCATCGCCGCCGCCGACCATCTCAGCCTGGCCGCTCCCGAACTGGTCGAGGCCGACGCCACGCCCAATCCCGGCGGCTGGCCGAAGGGTGGGCAGACAGTGGTGACATTCCGCAACCAGCATTTGTCCTATGCCGTCACCTGGTTCGGGCTGGCGGCCGGGCTGGTGGGCGTCTGGCTGGCCTACCATATCTCCAAGGGCCGGATTTCCAGGAAATAGGCCGGGAAAAGAAGGTAGCACCCGAGGGCGCCGGGGCCCTATAAGGGCCGCCCGAAAGGCTCTTCTATCGTGAATTTCATCTCGACCCGGGGCGGCGCCCCCAAAGCTTCCTTTGCCGAAGTCCTGCTTGCCGGCCTGGCGCCGGACGGCGGCCTGTACCTGCCGGAAAGCTGGCCGCAGTTCAGCGCAGACCAGATCGCCGCTTTCGGGGATTTGCCGTGGAACGAAGCGGCTTTCCGCGTGCTGTCGCGCTTCACCGAAGGCTCGTTCGGCGAGGACGAATTGCGCCAGGCCATCGCCGCCGCCTATGCCGGCTTCGATGTGCCCGAGGTGGCGCCCCTGACGCCGCTGGCGCCCGGCCAATATCTGCTGGAGCTGTTCCACGGCCCGACCCTGGCCTTCAAGGATGTGGCGCTGCAGATCCTGGGGCAGCTCTTTTCGCGCGCGCTGGCGCGGCGCGGCGGCCGCGCCACCATCGTGGCCGCGACCAGCGGCGACACCGGTTCGGCGGCGATCGCGGCGCTGGGCGGGCTGCCCAATATCGATGTTTTCGTCATGCATCCGAAGGGCCGCGTCAGCGACGTGCAGCGCCTGCAGATGACCACCAGCGCGCACGCCAACGTCCACAATATCGCGCTGGAAGGCAGCTTCGATGACGCCCAATCCATCGTGAAGGCGCTGTTCGCCGACACCGGATTTTCGCGCGCGGTCTCGCTGACGGCAGTCAATTCGATCAACTTCGCCCGCATCGCCGCGCAGAGCATCTATTATTTCACCGCCGCGGCCGCCTTGCGCCGGCTTGGGCACGAAGCCAGCCCGACCTTCATCGTCCCCACCGGCAATTTCGGCGATGTCTTCGCCGGCGAGGCGGCGATGCGCATGGGCCTTCCCATCCACAAGCTGGTGATCGCCACCAACGCCAACGACATCCTGGTTCGCGCGCTGAAAGACGGCGTCTATGCGCCCGGTCCCAGCCACGCCACCTTGAGCCCCTCGATGGACATCCAGGTGGCGTCGAATTTCGAGCGGGCGCTGTACGAAGCGTCCGGCCGCGATGCCGGCTGGGTCGCTGCCGCCATGGCCGGGTTCAGCCGCGACCGGCGCCTGGATCTGCCGCCCGCGGTGCTGCACGCCCTTCGCGAGCGCTATAGCGCCCATGGCTTCGACGATGACGCCACGCTGGCGACCATCGCCGCGGTGAAGGCGCAGGCAGGCCGTATCCTGGATCCCCACACGGCCGTGGCCGCCAGTGCCGGACGCCTGTTCGCGCCCCGCCCGGGGGGCGCGGGCGCCGGAGCCGTGGTGATCCTGGCCACCGCTCACCCCGCCAAGTTCCCGGACGCCGTGGCCAGGGCCACCGGCGCGCCGCCGCCGGTTCCCGCGGCGCTCGCCGCCCTCGGGGCACTGCCGGAACGCATGGAAATCCTGCCCGCGGATGACATTTTGATTAAGCGTTTCATCTCTTCTAGACTGACGCCATGAATCCAGAAATATCCTGTATTTCCAACGGATTGACCGTCGTGACGGACCCGATGCCGGGGCTGGAAAGCGCCGCTGTCGGGGTGTGGGTCAACACCGGCACGCGCAACGAGACGCCGCCCGAAATGGGCATCTCCCACATGCTGGAGCACATGGCGTTCAAGGGCACCGAGCGGCGCACGGCCCGCATGATTGCCGAAGAGATCGAGGCGGTGGGCGGCATTCTCAACGCCTATACCAGCCGCGAACAGACCGCCTTTCATGCCCGCGTACTGAAAAACGACGTGCCCGTGGCGCTGGACATCATCGCCGATATTCTCATCCGCCCCACTTTCGAGGCGGGCGAGCTGGAACGCGAACGCCAGGTGGTGCTGCAGGAACTGGGGCAGGCGCGCGACACGCCCGACGACATCATCTTCGACCATCTGCAGAACACCATGTTCCAGAACCAGGCCATGGGCTGGCCGATCCTGGGCGAGGAGGCGACTGTCAGCGCCTTTTCGCAGCAGATGCTGCGCGACTACATGGCGGCAAACTATCGTGCCGGCGCCATGACGCTGATCGCTTCGGGCGCGGTCGAACATGGCGCGATGGTCAGGCTGGCCGAGGACCTGTTCGGCGGACTGAAAAGCGGCGCGATTCCGGCGCCGCCCGCCGCGCGCTACACCGGCGGCGAATTCCGCCTGGAAGAGGACCTGGAGCAGGCGCACCTGGCCTTCGCGCTGCCGGGCCTTGCCAACGCCGATCCGGATTTCTTCGTCGGGCAGATCCATGCCACCGCGCTTGGCGGCGGCACCTCCTCGCGGCTGTTTCAGGAAGCGCGGGAAAAGCGCGGCCTGTGCTATTCGATCTATGCCTTCGCCAACGGCTTCCAGGACAGCGGCTTTCTGGGCATCTATGCCGGCACGGGGGAACAGGAAGCCGGCGAGATCGCCGCCGTCGTGGCCGGCGAGATGGAAGCCATGGCCGCCAACCTGACGGAGGCCGAAGTTGCCCGCGCCCGCGCGCAGATCAAGGTGTCGCTGCTGATGGGGCTGGAGCGGCCGGGCACCCGTGCCGAGCAGATCGCCTGCCAGCTCTTTGCCCTTGGCCGCCTGCAGAGCCCCGCCGAAATCGTCGCCCATCTCGACGCCATCGACGCCGCCCAGGTGCGCAGCTATGCGGCGCGGGTGATGCAGTGCGCGGTTCCCGCCATGGCCGCGGTCGGCCCCGTGTCGCGGCTTGAAAGTCATGCGCGGTTTGCCCGCCGGTTCGGCGGTGCCGCGTTGCCGAGCGCGGCGGAATAAATGGTGAAGGCCGCGCTCGCCAAGACAAGTCCCATCGCGTTCATGCGGGGGCTGACCTTTCCGGGCGGCCAGCAGCCCGTGATTCAGGGCGAAGGGATATATCTGCGCTATCCCCGCATCGGCGATTATGCCAACTGGGCCAAGCTGCGTGGCGAAAGCCGCGAATTCCTGGCGCCGTGGGAGCCGATATGGGCGAGTGACGAACTGACCCGGGGTTCCTTCCGCCGCCGCATCAAGCGTTATCAAAAGGAGACGCGGCTGGATTCGGCCTATGTGTTCTTCGTGTTGCGCAAGAGTGACGATGCGTTGCTTGGAGGCTGCACCCTGTCCAATGTGCGGCGCGGCGTCACGCAATGCTGCACGCTGGGCTATTGGATCGGACAGAAATTCGCGCGCCAGGGTTATATGACCGCGGCAGTAACCACGCTGATACCCTTCGTGTTCCGCACGCTGGGGCTGCACCGGATCGAGGCCGCGTGTCTTGTGGAAAACGAAGCGTCCAAAAACCTTCTGGTGCGAACGGGCTTTTGCCAGGAAGGGCTGGCGCGGCGCTATCTGATGATCAACGGCCAATGGGCCGATCATCTTCTATTTGCTTTGCTCAAGGAAGAAGCGCAGCTAGGTTAGCCGTGCGGGCCCGCCTTTCGGTGCCGTGCCCTTCGGCCCAGATTGCGAGATTGATGAAGACTGCACGCCTCATTGCCCTGTTCTGGGCGGCGCTTATCGCGCTTTTGTCCGCGCCCGTTCTTGCCGCCGCACCTTCCGTGAATTTCGGCAGCAGCGAAAATGTCCTGCCGCTCAAGGACAAGCTGACGCCCTATCACGCGCCCGGGCGCACCAGCGAGGAAGACGGTTCCGTCTGGTACCTGCTGCAGGTCAGCAACGATTCCGTGCGTCCGGCCACGCGCGTGCTTCTGGCCGGACAGCCGCCGCGGCTGGGGCTGTCGATCCGGCCGCATCGCACGCGTCCGGCCGTGCTGGCTGTGGCCAGCTCCGATTCAGGCACGGTGGTGGAAACCGCAACCGCATACGGCCATCGCGCCTGGCGCGTGATCGTGCCGCCCGTCACCACGGTGAGTCTGGCGATCCGCGTGGGCAATGCCGCCACGCCGCCGGCCCTGTTCGCCTGGACCGAGCCGGCGCTGGCCTCGCACAACCGCCAGCTCGCCGTCTTCATCACCGGCGTGGCCGCGCTGATCGGTGCGGGCGCGCTGATCATGGGCGGGCTTGCCGTGCTGATCGGCCATGGCGCGCCGCGCTGGGTGGCGGTGACCTTGATGCTGCTGTTGTTCAGCTGGCTGTCGGGCACCGGAATGTTCGACGCCAGCCTGGCCACTCCCATCGGCGGCCCCTACGGACTATCGGCGTTCCTTACGGTGCTGGCGCTGGCGGCGGGCGCCCGCCTGGCCAATGCCATTATTCCGGTGCGCGATACCTGGCCCCGCTATGAAAAGCTGTTCCACCGCGTGCTGTATGGGCTGATCGGCCTGGGCGCGCTGGCCTATCTGGGGCTGCCGGCCGCCACGCTGCTGACCGACAGCGCCATCGTGCTGGGTTCGACCGCCATTGCCGTCTATCTGATCGTGTGGGGCCGCAAGGGCCACAAGGCGGCGCAGGTGATCGCGCCCAGTGCCGCGGCCTTCGCGCTGGTGGCGCTGGCCGGGGCGGTCACCGCGGTGGGGGGGATGGGCGAAAGCCTCACAGGCCCGGCGGCCACCGGCGGCTTTGCCGCGGCGGGCGCGATCCTTTTGTCGCTGGCGGTAATCGCCAGCGAGGAGATCGCGGTGCTGCCCTTCCTGCATGGATCGAATGCGGCGCGGCTTCTGGAGGCGCAAGCCGACGACGAGACGACCCTTATCGATGCGGCGGCGCCCGCCAAGTCGCTGGCGCTGGTGGCCATCGGCGCGGCCCATCAGGGCATCTTCAACCTGGATTTCCGCGCCGGTCTTCTGACCCTGTCGCCGGAGGCGGCGCAGATGGTGGGGCTGCCGTTGCGCGAGACGACAATCTCCCATTCCGACTGGGTCCATCTGATCCATCCGGAGGATCGCGGCGTGTATGACCGCGCGCTGGAGGAATATCGCCACCGCTCGGGACTGGCCTTTCGCCTGGAATTCCGCGCCCGCAATTGCGCGCAGGAGAACGGGCCCTATCGCTGGCTGGAGCTGCGCGCGACCATCGTGACGGAAGAGGATGTGCCGTCCGACTGTCTGGGGCTTCTGTCCGACATCACCCAGCGCAAGGAAAGCGAACTGGCGCGCGAGCTGGCCGAGACGGAACGCATGCGCGAGGCGGCGCTGTCGCGCGATGCGCTGACCGGGCTGGGCAACCGGGTGGCGCTGATGGAAATGCTGGACGCGCTGGGCCGGGGATTTGGCCGCGCGCTGTTCGCGTTGCTGGACGTCGACCGCTTCAAGGCCATTCACGCCAGCCTGGGCGACAAGGGCGCCGATGAGATTCTCAGGCAGGTGTCGGCGCGGTTGACGACGCTTGACCAGGAAGCGCAGGTCTTTCGCGTCGGCGGAGACAGTTTCGCGCTGGTGTTCGCCGAACCGCGCCGCACGCCACAGCTCATCGGCCAGAGCCTGGCCGAGGCGTTGGCCGCACCCTATCGCGTCGGCGAGCGGCAGATTTTCGCGCCGTGCAGCGTGGGCCTGGCATCAGGTGCCGAGAGCGAAGATCCCTTCATCCTGATCCGCAATGCCGAACTGGCGCTGCTTTCGGCCAAGCGGCAGGGCGGGGCGTGCGCGCGGTCCTATACAAGCGAGCTTCAGACAACAGCGCTGCGCGACCCCGTGGCGCTGGAAAGCGAGTTGCGCCAGGCACTGGCGGAGGGGCAGCTGGATGTCTTCTACCAGCCCATCATCCGGCTTGCCGATCGCGGCGTCGCCGGGTTCGAGGCGCTGCTGCGCTGGCAACATCCGCAGAAGGGGCTGATCAGGCCCGCCGATTTCATCGCCCACAGCGAAGAGACGGGCCTGATTGTGGCGCTGGGCCGCTTCGCGCTGGAACGGGCCGCCGCCGATCTGGTGCGCTGGCAACGCTATTTTCCCCTGCGGCCGCCCTTGTTTGTCAGCGTCAATCTCTCGCGCCGCCAGCTGATGGATGCCGGCTTCGAGGAAATGCTGCGTTCGGTGCTGGCGGGCAGCGACATCGCCGGGGGAACGCTCAATCTCGAGATCACGGAAAGCGCAGTGGCCGCGGATGCGCGCATGGCCGCGATTCTGGAGCGCGTCCGTGCCATGGGCGCGGGCCTGTCGCTTGACGATTTCGGCACCGGCGCCTCCGCGCTCAGCGAGTTGCGCACCCTGCCGGTGGATACGGTCAAGATCGACAAGAGTTTCCTGGCCCGCAAGGACGGCGCGGACATGGATGGCGAAGTGATGCTGGCTTCGATCGTGGGCATGGCGCACGACCTGAAGCGCGCGGTGGTGGTTGAAGGCATCGAAAGCGAGGGCGACGCCCAGTTCCTCAGCCGGCTGGGCTGCGAATTCGGCCAGGGTTATTTCTTCTCGCCCGCCCTCGATGCCCAGGGAGTGCTGGACTATATCGCCCGCCACTACAATATTACCGCCACCACCGAACCGGGCTGACCTCGCGAAGGGGCGCCTTTAAACGGAGAGCACCATGACGATCAAAGTCGGCGACAAGATTCCGTCCGTCACCCTGATGGAGATGCAGGATGGCAAGCCCGCGGCGGTGAAGACCGATGATTTCTTCAAGGGCCGCCGCGTCGCGCTGTTCGCGCTTCCCGGCGCTTTTACCCCCACCTGCTCGGCCAAGCATGTGCCCGGCTTTGTCAGCAACCATGACGCGCTGAAGGCCAGGGGCGTGGACGCCATCGCCTGCGTGTCGGTGAACGACGCCTTCGTGATGGGCGCCTGGGGCAAGGACCAGAATGCCGGCGGCAAGGTGCACATGCTGGCGGACGGCAATGGCGAGTTCACCCAGGCGGTTGGCCTTGTGATGGACGGCACCAAATTCGGCATGGGCAAGCGCAGCCAGCGCTATTCCATGATCGTCGATGACGGTGTGGTGAAAAGCCTGAATGTCGAGGAGCCCGGCGCATTCGAAGTCTCCAGCGCCGAACACATGCTGGGGCAGCTCACCTAGGCGCGGGCCTTTGCGCTGTGGGTTCGTCGCAAAACGCCTCGCGCCTGTGTCAGCGCCGGGCTGATGGAATCGCGCCTCGCGCCAGCTGATCGGCGCGCTCGTTCTCGATGTGGCCGGAATGGCCGCGCACCCAGATCCATTTGATCTGGTGGCCGTCCATGGCTGCGTCCAGCGCGCGCCACAGGTCTTCGTTCTTGACCGGCTTCCTGTCGGCGGTCTTCCAGCCGCGCGCCTTCCAGTTCTTCAGCCATTGCGAGGCGCCGTCCATCACATAGCGGGAATCGGTATGGATGGTGACGGGGCCCTTGCGCTTGAGGGCATTGAGCCCCTCGATCACAGCGGTCAACTCCATCCGGTTGTTGGTGGTGGCGGATTCGCCGCCCCACAACTCCTTTTCGTGTTCGTTGCAACGCAGGATCGCGGCCCAGCCACCGGGCCCGGGGTTTCCAGAGCACGCCCCATCCGTGAAGATCTCGATCACAACCCATATTCTCCGGCGTGACGGACCATGCGGTGAAAGCGCAGCTTGCGCGAATATTCCCGCGGGTCCTTTGGCCGGACCAGCCAGCTTTCGTCGTGGTTGATCCAGTCATAGGCGCGCGTCAGCAGGAAGCGCAACGCCGCGCCCTGCATCAGGACGGGCAGGGCGGCGGCTTCCGCTTCGCTGATGGGCCGGTGCGCGCGATAGGCGCCGATCAGCGCCTTGCCCTTGGTGATGTTGTAGCTGCCGTCCATCTCGAAGCACCAGCTGTTCAGCATCACCGCCAGGTCGTAGGCGAAGAAATCATTGCAGGCGAAATAGAAATCGATAACGCCGGAGACCGCGTCCTTCATGAACAGGACATTGTCGGGAAACAGATCGGCATGGATGACCCCGGCCGGCAGGTGCCGGGGCCAGTTCGCCTCCATGTCGCCCAGGCTGGCCGCGATCAGCGCCGTCAGCCCGTCCTCGATGCCGTCGGCGTTGCCGATGGCTTCGGCCAGGGGCCGCCACCCCGAAAGGCCCAGGGCATTGGGGCGGGTGAGCGAAAAGCCCTCGCCGGCCTTGTGCAGGTCGGCCAGGACCGCCCCGGCGGCCGCGCAATGCGCCACGCCGGGGCGGCGCAGCGAAATGCCGCTGAGGAAGGTCAGCACCGCCGCCGATCGCCGGTTCAGCGTGACGAGCTGGCGCCCGTCGCGGGTGCGAAGGGGCAGGGGGCAGGCGATGCCGCGGCGGGCCATGTGCTCCATCAGCCCCAGGAAAAAGGGCAGGTCGCCGTCGGCCACGCGCTTTTCGTAGAGGGTCAGGATGTAGGCCCCGCGGTCGGTCTGCAGGTAGAAATTGGAATTTTCCACCCCCTCGGCGATGCCCTTGAACGCCAGGGGCACGCCGATATCGTAGAGCGCCAGAAGCTGCTCCAGGTCCTCGAAACTGACTTCGGTATAGACGGCCATTGCCGTAGGTCCCCCGAAGGCCCTTTTGGGCCCGCCCTTCCTTCAATCCCGGTTTCAATCCTTGGCGGGCTTGGCTAAAGTCCGCCGCCCGAAGCTGGCGGGCCGAGAAGTCGGCCGGGTGCGCCAAAATGTCAAGCATTGGCATTGGGTTGGAGCCGGCGATAGTTTAGCGAAAGCCTGAATTGCGATGAGTGCGCGTCCCGTCCGTTTTGCCGTGATCCTGGCTGCCCCGGCCCTGCTTTTGGGCTGCAGCTCCCAGATCACGATCTGCCCCGTGGCGGCCATCCTGTCCGACACCGCCACCATGACGGCGTTCAAGCCGGGCACCCCCCCGGACCCGTCCAACGAGCTCTATACCGTGCAGATGGTCAATGCCGAGACCAGTTGCACCTATAACCGCCGTGAAGGTTCGACCAGCTCAGATCTCACGCTCAGCTTTCATGCCACGCGTCCGCCCAGCGCCCTGGCCGCGACCTATTCGGTGCCGTATTTCGTGGTGGTGAACGAAAATGCCAAGCTCTACGACAAGAAGAACTACACGCTGCAATTTTCCTTCGCGCCGGGCGCCGTCAGCGCCGACATCAAGCAGTCTCCCCGCGATGTCACCATCAAGATCGCCAATGGCAAGCTGCCCTGGAACTACCAGCTGCTGTCGGGCCTTCAGGTGACGCCCGAGCAGATGGCCTACAACAAGAAGATGGGCCGCTACCTGCCATGACCTCCCTGGTGGCGGCGCTATCGCGCCTGGCGGGCCAGGCCTTCGCCGCCGAAGGCCTTCCGGACAGTTTCGGCCAGGTGCAGGTGTCGGATCGTCCCGACCTGGCGCAGTTCCAGTGCAATGGCGCGCTGGCGGCGGCGAAGGCTACCAAGGCCAATCCCCGCGCCATCGCCGAGAAGATCGTCGCCCGCCTGAAGGCCGAGTCCATTTTTTCGCGGATCGACATCGCCGGGCCCGGCTTCATCAATCTCAGCCTCACCGATGCGGCGCTGGACGGTCATGTGGCGGCCATGGCGGCCGATCCGCTGCTGGGCGCGCCGCAGACAGGAATTGATAAGGCCGGCACCGCCAGGACGGTGGTGATCGATTTCGGCGGTCCCAACATCGCCAAGCCCATGCATGTGGGGCACCTGCGGTCCTCCATCATCGGCGACTGCCTGCAGCGGCTGTTCCGCGCCAATGGCTGGCATGTGGTCAGCGACGTGCATCTGGGCGATTGGGGCCTGCAGATGGGCCAGTTGATCAGCCAGATCGAGCTGGACGCGATCGCACCGGTCTATTTCGACGCCAACCATGTTGGTCCGTACCCGGAGCAATCACCCGTCAGCATGGACGACCTTGAGACGCTTTATCCGCGCGCCGC
>Ga0310811_10014684_pt1 | contig 10224 bp, 7 predicted proteins | sample YCmetagenome_FD_207642 | JGI IMG/M metagenome (GOLD analysis project Ga0310811, IMG submission 207642) | Soil microbial communities from experimental microcosm in Duke University, North Carolina, United States - YC | ecosystem: Engineered > Artificial ecosystem > Soil microcosm > Unclassified ... | reverse complement strand
TGACCCGTGACCCAGTTCATGTCTGGCTCTCGAAGTATCACTGGCTCCCGTTGACCATCGCCGGCTTCCTGCAGATTGCTCTGGGCGCCATACTTGCTGCCCCTGGTCACCGCATTGTCGGAGCGATTGGAATGGTGCTTTGGGGAACCTTCCTTCGGGTTTCACTCGGGCTGCACGCAACCTGGTTGGTGAACTCAGCCACCCACCTCTGGGGCAAGCGCCGCTTCGACACCCGGGACGATTCGCGCAACAACTGGTGGGTTGCGATTCTGACTGGTGGAGAGGGTTGGCATAACAACCATCATGCTCACCCTGTGAGCGCACGCCATGGCCTCGCGTGGTACGAGTTTGACGTCAACTACTATGGCATCTGGGTGCTGGAAAAGATCGGGCTCGCCAAGAAGGTTCAGATTGCCAAGTTCGACCCGGCGAATCCCAAGCCAGCAGGCATGTAAATTCAACCCAGATATTGAATACGGAAGGGGGTAGCAGAGTTTCTGCTTCCCCCTTTCTTTTTTACCTACAAATGTTCCATTAAAATCGGCGGAACACGACCTCAAGTCAAAAATCCGCATCCCAAAGAAACATACAATTCAATAGCCACGTTGGGGTCAGGTTGTTCAAATTAGAGTCCTTACCGACAGGTTCCGAAAGAGGTGTCCATGTTTGCGAGGTTTAGACTTCTTCCGCTTCTCTTCCTTTTCGTTCTTGGCTATGGAACTGCGCTTGCAATGCCAGCTCCGGAACCGGCTGCGGCAGCAGCAGGATGGCAAGGTTATGGTCAGACGGTCCGGTGTTCTTCGGATGACGGCCGACGCCATTATTGCAATATCGACACACGCGGCGGTGTAAGCATGGCTCGGCAGATCAGTGGCTCGGCATGCATTCAGGGGCAGACCTGGGGCTATGACAATCGAGGCGTCTGGGTCGATCGTGGATGCCGCGCCGATTTCGTTTCGGGACGAGGAAACGGCGGAGGATGGAATGGTGGTGGAGGGGGGCAAGCCGTTACCTGCTCTTCGAACAATGGGGGACGACAATACTGCAGCATGAATACGAGCGGCGGCGTCAGACTAAGCCGGCAGATCAGTGGCTCGGCATGCATTCAGGGGCAGACCTGGGGCTATGACAATCGAGGAGTCTGGGTCGATCGCGGATGCCGTGCAGAGTTCGTCTCAGGACGAGGAAATGGCGGAGGGTGGAATGGCGGGAACAATAACCGCTATCGGACCTTTACCTGTTCGTCTGACGATGGTCGCCGCCACTACTGCTCGGTACCGGGTGGTGCCAATTCTAATGTCATGATGACTCGCCAGATCAGCGGTTCTGCCTGCATCCAAGGACAGACATGGGGCTCGGATCGCAGAGGCGTCTGGGTTGACCGCGGGTGCCGTGCCGAATTTCGCACGAATTACTAAATCTTGAGGGAGGTTCGAGCGGTTAGAAACGGGATAGAGATGAAAACGGGCCGGAGGCTTAATCGAGGTGTCGTATTGCTGATTCAGCAAAAAGGAGAGGCCTATGACAGCCCGTTTTCATCTTCTATCCCTTTTTCTTTCACTTCTTGGAACCGTATTTTTCTTTAGTCCGCCAAAAGTCAAAGGGCAGACGACTATTTATTGCGCCTTGCACCGCGAATATGCGTGGTGGAGTTCAAATGACCCGTCAGTACAGGGCTCCGCTTGCATTTAGGGACAGACGTGGGGATGGGACAACAATGGCGTCTGGGTCGATCTAGGATGCCGCGCTGAATTCACTACAAGACGCGGTGGCGGATGGAATCGTGGAGGAAACCTGGGCGGCGGTGGTTCTGGCGCGGTCTTTACCGTTCGTCTGATGACGGTCGTCGTCATTCCTGATCCTTCCCAAACGGCGTTAACTCTGGCAACGTGATTATGTCGCGCCAAAGGAGTGGCTCGCCATGCACTCAAGGACAGACTTGGGGAGTTGAACCGGGCGGTGTCTGGGTGGATCGCGGATGCCGACAGACTTCACCAGTCGCTAGATCTCCTGCCAAGAGATGCAGGAATCAATCGCAACCCACCTCGCATCTGTCCGCTCTAAGATTGTGTGCTCATTATGAGCAGTCCTCGTATACTTCGCATGAGAACCATGGAATGAATCTCACTCGACGTCGCGGAACCATCGCTTTTTTTATTACCCTTGGTGTCCTTCTCGTAGGCCTGGCCGTAACACTTAACATCGGCTGGATCGTCCTGAACGAGCGTACCGTCGCGCTTGCTGTTCTGGGAATCATTCTCTTCGCGCTGCTGATCGCCGGCGTTGTTCTCAACACAGTCTTTTTGGTTCGCGAAGTTCGCCGCAACGAGCGCCAGGATTCCTTTCTGAATGCAGTCACTCATGAACTCAAGACCCCAATCGCCAGCATCCGGCTTTACCTTGAAACTCTGCAGCGTCACCCCGTCGATGAGGCGAAGCGGCAACAATTCTATGCCAATATGCTCGCGGACTCCGATCGCCTTCTCGCCACTGTAGAGCAAGTTCTAAAAGCAGGCCAGCTTGGGCAACGTATCCGTCAGCAGAGCCGCACTCTCATCGATCTGGAGCCGCTCGTAACCGATTGTATTGCCACTACGCTCCAACGCCACCATCTTCCTAAAGAATCCATTCACCTGGAGCCGGTGTCAGGCAATGTACACCTTCGTGTCATGGGAATCCCCGAGGATATTCGGATCGCGATATTGAACGTTCTCGACAATGCGGTCAAGTATTCTCCTGAAGGAGTTCACATTCGCTGCACTCTTTCGATTACCCATTACACTTGGGCGTCCCTCCGCATTACAGATACCGGTATCGGACTTCCTCCAAATCAGCACAAACGTATTTTTCACCGCTTCTACCGTGTGCCCGGACGCAACATGTTGCGCATTAAAGGTACGGGTCTTGGCCTCTTCCTTGTACGCAGTATTGCGCGGCAACATGGAGGAAATGTTACTGCTTCGAGTCCAGGACTCAATCAAGGCACCACAATCACTTTGACGCTTCCACTTGCTAACCCAACGTCCTTGGAAAATCCATCCTCTACCTCATCGCAAAATACATCTCAGATGAAGCTGGAGGAGAACGTATGAGCGAAGCTCCCCTGATCGCGGTGATTGAAGATGAAGAACACTTAGCGCAAGGCCTTCTCTTCAACCTTCAGGCTGAAGGCTATCGCACCCATCACGAGGCCGACGGCGATATGGCGCTCGAATATCTATTACACACGCCGGATAAGATTGATGCGATTGTCCTCGATTGCATGCTTCCTGGAACGGATGGTTTTGACATCGTACGGAACCTTCGCGAAGCACGACGTTACACTCCAGTTCTTATGCTGACGGCACGTTCCCGTCCCGAAGAAGTGCTCGAAGGGCTTGAGGCCGGAGCGGACGATTATCTTCCAAAACCTTTCGATCTCAATATCCTTTTGGTTCGGATCAAATCACTTCTTCGTCGCACGGCCTGGCAGCGAACCCAAACATCATCCGATACAGCGCCACAACCGCCAGAGCCGTCCTCGGAGTACGCATTCAACCATCGAACAATACGTTTTGACGAACTTGAATTGATCGCACCCAATCGCACAACACAACTCACCATCATGGAAGCTGATCTATTGCGATTCTTTACGGAACGCGAAGGGCAGATCGTCTCCCGCAAGGACATTCTCGAACAGGTATGGCGTGTTCACGAAGACACTGACACTCGTGCTATCGATAATTTCATTGTTCGCTTACGACGCTATATCGAAGATGATCCCGCCCACCCACAACATCTGCTCACGGTGCGTGGTATTGGCTATCGATTTGTCGCCAATCCATGAACAAAACACTCGAGTTTCAAAGTATCTGTCACATCCTTGTCATGCACGAGTCTTAAAGTTGTTGCCAAAACACTCTCCCTGGTTTTGCCTTGGCTGCAGAATGACCTAGTTTTTATTCCTATCAAAAGCGGGTGGACTCACAACAAGCGAAACAGGGGAGATTATGACGATATTCGTAAATAAGGGCATTTCCGGAAGCCTTACTACCAAACTGTGGCGAGGAGAGCGGATGTGCCTCATCGGCATGGACGTGAAGGATCCAGAACCGGACTTTGCTGGCTTTTCGATTGAGGTAAAAAGTCCAGGCAAACGGACATTCTCTCCGCTACGCAACCGCATTGCTTTTTCTTACGAACAACCGACGGCGACTGCCGTCAACGGCTTTCGCAACTACTCTTCTCTGGTAGCGCCCTTTCAAAAGTTTCGCTGGCTCCACTTTCCTTATGACCCGAAAGATGGGACTTATCACTACCGCGTCACAAAGCTGCATATGCCTTCCGATAACAAACTGCGCTCGGGGGACAGCACGACCGTCGATATCCCTCTTTCGAAGGAAACTTACAGCGCTTTTCTGGATGTAGGTTTCACCCGGAGTTTTGCTTCATCGCAGGCTTATGTAGATAAATTCCACAATGATCCTGACATTATTCCTACCAATAGCAGTTCGGGGCTTTCTTTCGACAAATCAAAGTCTCCGGTTGGTGTCTATCAGTGGCTTGGCTTCGAGGCCTATGACCTTCTCTTCTCTCTTCTAAATGAGGTTGTTCAAAATTCTGATCTTTCTCTCGATGTCTTCGCCTACGATCTCGACGAGCCCGACATCGTCAATCAATTTGCCGCTATTGGGACAAGGCTTCGCATCATCGTTGACAACTCTGCCGACCACGCTAAAGCCACGAATGACGCTTCGATTGCAGCCGAAAAGCTTAAGTCGACCGCCGGCGAGAAGAACGTCCACCGGATGCACTTTCACGGCCTGCAGCATAACAAGGTTTTGATTGTGAAAAAGCATGGCAAGCCTATCAAGGTACTTTTTGGCTCCACGAACTTCAGCTTTCGCGCTCTCTACATTCAAGCGAACAATACGTTGCTTTTTGCCTCTGAAGATATCGCAAATCTTTTTTCGCAGTACTTCGATCTAGCTTTCACGGATTCCACCAACCTTACTTCTGATGCACTATTCAAGAGTTGGCATAACCTCCATATCTCCGGAAAGCCAAGCCTGCAACTCTGCTTTGCGCCTCATTCTTCGTCAGATCTTTCTCTCGATCCGATTGGAGAAGCCATTCGCCAAGCCAAATCCTCAGTATTCTTTGCCATTGCCTTTCTCTATCAAACAAGATCCGGCGCCGTCAGAACCGCTATCGACGATCTGATGAAGAGTGATCTTTTTTGTTATGGAATCTCCGACAAGACCTCTTCGCTTGAGATCACGAAACCCGATGGAAGCGTCGCCCTCGTCCCTTTCGGCTATCTCGCCGCAAATGCTCCGCCGCCGTTTTCTGCGGAATGGAGTGGAGGATCAGGCATCAATGAACACAACAAATTTGTGATAACTGACTTTAACCTGCCCACAGCCCGCGTCTACACCGGCTCTTCCAACCTGTCGCCTTCAGGCGAAACCAAGAATGGAGATAATCTGATTCTTATTGAAGATCAGCGAGTGGCAGTCTCATATGCGATCGATGCCCTTCGCATCTTTGATCATCTCCACTTTCGATCACGCATGAACCAGGCAACGAAGCTCGATCCGAAGGAAGCACAAAAAGCGCTTACCCTGCAAAAACCTGTCTCGATCAGCGGAGCCAAACAAAGCTGGTTTGCTTCCTCCTACGAACAAGGCAATCAGGCTCAGCGGGACCGCCTCCTTTTTGCTCAATAGCCGTCAGTCTTGGATTTTACGACGAAGATCGTACTTTCAGACTTTGGACACTGAATCGAACTGAAGAAGCGACCTGAGGTGCCTTTCTCCGCTACACTCGATTAGGAGAGGCACGAAGTCTTCAGCGGCATGCGCATCTTTACCCGTTACATTCTCCGCGAGGTTACTTCCCACGCTCTGTTGGGGGGAGCGCTTTTTACCTTCGTGCTCTGCATGCGAGACCTCGGGCATATTCTAGAACTCGTCGTCCGAGATTCTGCCTCGCTCACGGATGTTCTACGCATCTTCGCCTACCTGATGCCGAACTTTCTAATCGTTACGATTCCGATGGCCGTTCTCGTGGGAGTTCTGCTAGGCCTCTCACGCCTTGCCGCCGACTCAGAGATTACTGCAATGCGTGCGTCCGGAATTGGAGTTCTCAGCTTCGTCCGGATTGTCTCGATTGTCTCCACGATAGCCGTCGCACTTGGGTTATTCAATTCACTCTACCTGGCCCCGAAATCTGCTTCGGCGACTCTGGCCCTTGGAGATTCGCTCAAATCATCTCAGGTTTCTTTTGAAGTTCAACCCCGCGTCTTCTATGAAGATTTCCGTAACTACGTCCTCTACATTCAGGATGTTCGACCTGCAGCGGGCGCCGCACTCTGGCGACATGTCTTTCTCGCCGACCTCACACAACCAGCCAGCCCCAACGTCACGACAGCCGATCAGGCTGTCGTCGTTTCCAACGATCCACAGAGCATCCGGCTGCACCTGATCAATGGAGGCCAGCACCAGACCTCTTCAACAGACCCGAACCAATACAACATCTCAACCTTCGCCTCAACGGATTTGCCGATCCAAACAGGCATGCAGGAAGATCCGCATCTGGGCAGGTCTGACACTCCGATCCTTGCGCTTTCGCTTCCTCAACTCTGGCACTTGAGCAACTCTCCCGACAATGCTGTCCCCGGCCGCCAGGCCCGTATCTATAGCATCGAGCTGAACCGGAGATTTTCTTATCCTTTTGCCTGCCTCGTGCTCATGCTCATCGGAGTTCCTCTTGGTCTTTCCTCCAAACGAGGGGGGAAATCGACGGGATTTGTCCTTACGATCGCGCTGGTCTTCATCTATTATTTCTTGTCGCAAATAGGCATCGCGTTTGCGAAAAACGGCAAGCTCTCCCCTTTCCTTGGTGTCTGGGGGGCGAATCTTCTCTTTGCTACGGCTGGCATTCTTCTTCTTTACCAAATGTCCCGAGGAGGCATTGCGCTTGGCTTAGCCTCTTCCATCGGAGTCTGGCTTAGCAAGCTCATTAACCGATTTCCCCGCGGAAGGAGACTCGCAAATTCAAGCGGGACGCTCAATATCGCAACTCAACTCCGACGTTTCCGCAACACCTTTCACGTCCAGTTTCCGCTTCTGCTGGACGACTATGTCATGCGCGAGTATGCCACAAATTTCGCGATGGTCCTTCTTGCTTTCTCCTCGCTCTTCCTTATCTTCACCTTCTTTGAGCTGATCGGCGACATTATCCGAAATCGCACCGCCCTGGTTACCGTCGGCGACTATCTCATCAATCTCATCCCTTTTATCCTCTATAACGTCACGCCCCCATGTGCCCTTGTCGCTGTGCTTGTGACCTTCGGATCGTTCAGCCGCACCTCGGAACTAACGGCCATGAAGGCGACTGGCGTCAGTCTCTATCGGATTGTTACTCCGATTCTGATCACGACACTCCTCATAGCGGCATGCCTCTTTGCTTTCGATGAGCTCTATCTTCCTGCCGCAAACCGCCGTCAGGAGGCGTTACGTTCGGCCATCAAGAATAAGCCGGCGCAGACCTTTCTTCGTCCCGACCGCAAATGGATCTCCGGGCAAAACGAATCTTCCGGTTCTCCGACCCGTATTTTCTACTATCAATTCTTCGATGCCGGGAAGAATGTCTTTGCCAACATCTCCGTATTCGAGTTCGACCCCAATACCTTTGTGTTGAAGCGAAGAATCTTTGCTTCATCGGCTCACTGGAATGAGCGGGTAGGTCAGTGGGTCTTTGAAAATGGATGGCAACGTACCTTCGAAGGCGATACCATCGCTTCCTATCAGCCCTTCACCGTCACCACATTTCCTGATATTCACGAACAGCCTTCTTACTTCGTGAAAGAAGACCGTCCGGCGCAGGAGATGAGTTATAACGAGCTGTCTCATTACATTTCTGATCTTAATCAGTCGGGCTTTGATACCAAGCGCCTTAGCGTACAGCTAAACCGAAAGCTCGCCTACCCGCTTATTACTTTGGTGATGGCAGCCCTTGCCATCCCCTTCGCTCTCTCAGTCGGGAAACGCGGATCTCTTGCCGGAATCGCAACTGCGATCGGATTGGCAATCGCATATTGGGTCGTGGATGGTCTTTTCCAGGCCATGGGCAACGTCAATACTCTTCCTGCCATGCTTGCAGCATGGACTCCCGATCTCCTCTTCGGCATCGCAGGAACCTATCTTCTGCTACGCACTCCTACCTAAAACTGGTGTTCAGAATGATCTTTCATTCCTGCCACCTTCTCTTCGTCAGCCGGAGCTCCTGGATCGCGCTGTGCGACAATATGCCAGAATCTATACTGGCGGTCAGTTTTGGAGAGAGCATATACGCAACGCTTCCTTCAGACGAATAATCTCTGAAAGGGCTATCCGATAGAAAAGCCGGGATCTCTCGTATCCCGGCTTTCTATCGCCCCCGGACTTGTTCGCAAAACTCCTCGCAACTGCCTACACTAAATTCACGATGAAACTTCGATCTCCCCTCGCTGTAGTCGCTCTTGTTGCTGCTACCGCCTCCGCTCAGACCACTTCTCCCCAAAAACCTGCAACTCATAGCACGGCGGCAGCTACACAACGACAGGCCACCGCTCAAAAAACCGAAGCAGAGTCCCAGGACAACAGCATGGTGAATACCGCACCCAACATCCCCAACGTCTCGGGTACTCCTCAAAACCTTTATGCTCTTCGCTATATCGATATTCAGGTCGGAACGGGCGAACTGGCGAAGACTCGCCAATATTACACAGTTCGCTACACCGGCTGGCTCGCCGATGGCACAAAGTTCGACTCCTCCGACGACCATCCCGGAGGAGAACCAATTGTCTTTCCTTATGGCGCCCGCCAGGTGATCGCAGGATGGGACACCGGTTTTGAAGGAATGCGGATCGGTGGAAAACGCCGCCTTTTTATTCCCTACCAATTGGCCTACGGTGAATCAGGCCGGTCTCCCGTCATTCCTCCCAAAGCCGACCTGATCTTCGACGTCGAACTGGTGGCCCAATCCGACACTCCACCACAGCCAAAAGAGGCTCCCTCACCTGCATCCGGACAGCAAGACCAGAAACCGAGCCAAGACACCGAACCGGAGAAGAGCAAACCAGCCACTCCTGCCCCCTCCACCACTTCACCGACCCACGAACCGGCTGATCGCCCTCAATCCTAGCCATACCCACATCAGGGGTGGATTTTCGAACCCACCCCTCCTCTTCGAGTATCTAAAGTAAAGCGGTTAAACTATCTCTACATGATGGATCGTCTTAAACCTCTTCGCCCTTACCTCAAGCGTTACTGGAAATCGCTTGCTTGGGGCGGCGTTGCCGTCATCTGCTATAACACCATCAAGGTGCTCATACCTATCGTCATCGGCCATGCCATCGACGATATGCGCCATGGCGTTACACAGCAGAAGATTCTTCTTCACGCGTTGCGGCTTCTTTTGGTTGCTGCCTGTTCTGCAATCTTTCTTTACATCACCCGTCAGGTCATCATCGGGGCTTCGCGCGAGATCGAATTTGACCTCCGCAACGATCTCTTCTCAAATCTTGAGCGCCAGTCGCCGGCCTTTTATCATACCCATCGCACGGGCGACATCATGGCCCGTACTACGAACGACCTCAACGCCGTTCGTCAACTTCTCGGCCCCGCGATCATGTACAGCGCCAACACGCTGGTCTTCACCTGCGCCGCTCTGCCGTTCATGTATCGCATCAGCCCCAAGTTGACTCTGTTTGCGTTTGTGCCTTTGCCCGCAGCCTCGGTTCTTATTCAATACTTCGGCAATCGCATTCATCGCCGCTTCGAGCGCATCCAGGCAATGTTCTCCGAGATCTCGGCGAAAGCGCAGGAAAACTTCTCTGGAGCGCGTCTTATTCGTGCCTTCGCACAGGAACAGGCTGAGATCGATGCTTTCGAAGAGGCCAATCGCGAGTATATCAAGCGCAGTCTTCATCTCGTTCGGCTAATGGCTATGCTGTGGCCTACGCTTGAGTTCGTCCTCGGACTCTCTCTCATGATCACTCTGCTGATCGGCGGACACGAGGTCGTTGCACGTCGCATCACCGTGGGGGAGTTCACCAGCTTCAACGTCTACATGGTGCAACTCATCTGGCCTATCATCGCTATCGGATGGGTCGTCAATCTCTTTCAGCGCGGGACCGCCTCCGTCGTTCGAATCGATGAGTTGCTCCGGCAACAAGCATCTATCGTCGACGATCCCGCT
>Ga0310811_10014683_pt1 | contig 10224 bp, 9 predicted proteins | sample YCmetagenome_FD_207642 | JGI IMG/M metagenome (GOLD analysis project Ga0310811, IMG submission 207642) | Soil microbial communities from experimental microcosm in Duke University, North Carolina, United States - YC | ecosystem: Engineered > Artificial ecosystem > Soil microcosm > Unclassified ... | reverse complement strand
ATCGGGCGCGATCTTGCCCGACTTGGCCCCGAACTGGTTAATCTCCAGAAGCATAACCACATTGCCATCTACGTCAGCAATGTCGCGCTTACTGCGTTCAATTCATTCAAATTCGGGTGGACTTCAACCATCACTTACAACGATGTGCTTCGTCCCTTTTACGACTCGCTTTACCGGATGAATGCTGAGGTCGATTTCATTGATCCATCCACCACTGATATTTCGCCTTACAAGCTCATCATCGTTCCTGCGCTCTATGCTGCGTCCGATTCAGAGATAAATGGGCTCAACGAATTCGCAAAGGCGGGTGGTCACGTTCTATATACATTCAAAAGTGGGTTCTCCGACGAAAATGTCAAAGTTCGTTCGAGTACTCAACCTGGCTTGATTGATGATGCAGCAGGCGTTCATTACAACCAGTTCACCATTCCTGACAATGTCGGGCTGGAAGGTGACCCATTCGGGCTCGGCTCTGAGAATCGAGTGCGTTGGTGGATGGAGTTCCTGGAGCCGAGCGGCGCTCATGTCGAAGCGCAATATCGGCATTCTGCTTGGGGCAAATACGCAGCGATCACGCGGAATACATACGGCAAAGGCGAGGTTACGTACGTCGGCTTCATGCCCAGCGAGAAGATGATAGACAGGATCCTTGAGGAACAAATTCAACGGGCAGGACTCTGGTCCGAACCGCAGAAATTAAAATATCCGGCAATCGTCCGGAGCGGAACCCTGCACAACGGTCACATAGTTCATTACCTGCTGAACTATTCACCGGATCCCCTCAAATCCGACTATCCGTTCCGAGACGCGCACGATCTCCTTACTGGCAAGGCATATCCCCACGATCACTCTGCCTCCCTGGGGAGTCGCGGTACTTGAAGAGAATTAGCACAATTGGTTGTTGTCGTGGCACTCGGTAAGAAACGCTTCTGTGTAACACCCAAGCCCTCTTGGCGAAGGAGACGTCATGTTGATCTCTAAATGGCCCGCTTCGGAGAGTTCGCCTGATGCTGGATTGTCCGTTCAGACGAGGTCTGGCCCGATCCGCTGGTTCGCTCATGAGGGCAGATGGTTTCTTGTGGCAGCGATCTCCGCGCTTTTGGCAAACTGTCAGTTGCATGGGCAGGTAGCCAAAGCCGCACAGAATCCGGACCCGGCCCCCTCTGTTGTTGGCTTTTGGACCGGGGAAGATATGGCTTCTCCGCAGGGCGGGAAGAAGCCTACCAGTCCAGAAGCGTACTACGACGCTGCCTATCGAGGATCTTTGACCCCGGAGGTTTGGCGCGTGCTCGAGGATTATCGCGTTCCCCTCTACCTCAATCTTCGCTATGGCCGCGACTTCGGTCCTGTGCGGCCCGGCGTGCATGGCGATGCAGTTGCATTAGTTCGTAAGGCGAACTCCGTGGGCGTTCCAGTCAGCGCCTGGATCGTGGTGCCGTATGAACAGGGTTATTGGGCTTATCAGGGGAATGCGCAAGCCATGATGGAAGCGGTCAAGGCCTGGGCAGAGTGGAAGAAAGCCAACCATCTGAAATTCACCTGCGTTTCGATCGATCAGGAGTTCTCCTGGAAGAATCTTCAGGCCTATATCGCCAACGTGACCAGTCACGATCCTGAAAAACTCACTTCGTGGATGCGCACCAACATCGATCCGTCGGCGCAGTGCAGCGCGTTTCACACCTACCAGGAACTCATTTCGTGGGCCCATGATCACGGCATTCGCATCAACGCCGCAGAGGCCCCAATGGTCGCCGACGATTTGGCAGACGGTACGCTCGCATTGCAGAATGCTCTGCAAATCGCAGGCTCCTCGCCTGGTTATGACCAGATGTACCTGATGGCGTATCGAAGTGCGGTGGCGCAAGCCGGCTTCGATCCAGGGTCTGCTTACCCGGCATCCTATTATGGCTCCATGCAGAAGTACTTCGGAAGCATTGGCCAAGTCAGTCTCGGTATTCCCGGACAAGCTCCATACAACACGATCACCACTCTTGTGAACGACATCAGGATGTTGGTCGGGCTCGGAGCAAAGGAGATTCCGATCTATTCGCTCGAAGAAATGGTGGGCAGCTTCGGTCCCGCCGGTATCAAAGCAGTTGCGGAAGCCGCCCAATATCCGATGCAAGGATCGGAGCTATCTGAAGCCACGAAGCCTTCACCGGCCGCCGCGGGAATGATGGGGATGACCAAAACTCAGGACGCTAAAGTATCCGAACTCACACTCGCCGTTACCAAAGAACATGGTCATTCCCAATCGCCGAATCGCTGGCCCGATGGTTGCGGCAGCCTATCAGTTCGTGGGCTAATCGTCCCCTCGGAGTGAAATCTGCGGGTCGTGCAGGTGGAGCGTTGCCGAACTTCTCGGACGAGCCTGGGTCGAACTCAAGGGAGAGGATCGAAGATTCGGACACTATTTACGGGGGTGCTCGATCCTCTTGACCCAAAACCGCCTTCCCGGATAACTGATCCTGCCGATGGTCGGCAGCAACTCTGGCCATCGTGGATCCCATTGAACTCATCAACCGGGATCGGTTCTCTGAAGAGAAGGTCTTAAAAGTCAAGACCACAACGAGGGTTCCCCGGTCCCTCGCGCCTCGGACCGGGGATGCCAGCCCTCAATCTTCCCGCCAGATTGCTCCCCTGAAGTCGGCGAGTGTTTCCAAATCCAGTCCACCTGGCCGTAAAACCGCCTATCCGTTGAAGTGCTTGTGACGTTGTTCATGGCTCCCAAATGTACGAGCAGGCGACTGCACATCCATGTGGTCCGTTGACCTCTACCGTGACAGGGCACTGGAAACCGGTAACTTATATAAAATAAGCGCAATGGATGGCTCCTTTTGGCGCTTTGAGGTACGCATGGTAATCGTGATTGTGCCCTTATTGCGCCCGCGACCTTTGCCGTTCTGACCTCTGCCCTAACCTCTGTCTTTTGCGGTCGATTTTACGACTGGGACGGAAAAAGAGCGTCGAAAATCCGACCCAGAATCCGGCGAAGCGCCTTTTCGGAGAGGTTGTCCCGCTCAAAGTGGCTTTCGAGAATCAAGCCCGAGACAATCGGTCCCAATGCTATCAGCGACAGATCAGTGTCATTCTTGGAACCCCGCGTCAATTTCCCGAATAACTGCTCGTAAAACGCGTCATCTTTCGTCGGCTTTGACATCTCGAAGGCTTTGCGGAACCGCTCTTTCGATTCTGGATGGCGGAGCGCATAGAGCTTGAACTCGAGCGTCAGAATCGGCCACATTCTGTCTTGCACAAGTCCGACATAGAATTCGCGAAACGCTTCCAGGCTCTGCTTCCGATTCGTGCACGTTTTGAGAGTGACCACGAGCCGATCAACGTACGACCTGGTTCGATTCTCGAAGAGAACCAGAAATAGATCCTCTTTGCTCTTGAAATGCGTGTAGACCGCCCCCTTGCTTCTGCCCGCCACAGCCGCAATCTCATCCAGTTGGGCGCTCTCATAACCGTCACGTACGAAAACCTCTTCCGCGGCGTTTAGGAGTCGAGCTTGCGTCTCCTTGATCCGAAGCTGTTGTTTACTTTGCGTTTCCATGGGCTTCCCTCATTTAAACATTTCCGATCATTTTTCGATTGACAAAAACTGACTGGTCAGTATCTTTAATAATTATGCCACAGATTGCAAAGCTCCAAGTGCTCCCAACCACTCGAAATGAGAACAAAACTACCCGAATTATGATCGCAAGCCTCGCTACTCTGCTGGTGATTGGAGCAGCGTCGGGGTGGGCTCTGTACTCCCAAGGGTATGAATCCACCGACGATGCTCAGGTCGATGGACACCTCAACGTGGTGAGTTCACGAATATCGGGCACGACCGCTTCCGTTCATGTCGTGGAGAACCAAATCGTAGACGCGGGTCAGCCGCTGGTCGACCTAGACCCCAGCGAACAGAATGTTGCGTACGATCAGGCCAAGGCACAATACGACCAAGCGGTCGCGCAGTTACACGCGCAGCGGCCTTCCATCGGCATTACTCAGGCGGATAATGCGGCGGCAGCCATTACGGGAGATGTGCAGGTGGCACAATCGAAGTCTGCCTTCGCAGCGGCTTCGCAGGATCTGGCGAGCGCCACAGCGAAGCTGGCTGAATCCGAGGCAATTCGCGCACGTGACGATGCATCCCTTGCGCGAAATGAACAGCTCTTTCAGGCGGGCACTATCTCTCGTCAGGCCTACGATCAAGCTGTTGCGGCTGCTCATTCAGCCGACGCAAGCGTCGATGCGGCAAAGGCCAATATTGCTTCGGCCGAGGAGCTGGTCGAACAGCGAAAAGCCGAGATCCAGGCTCAGACCGCCCGGCGTGAGCAAACCTCCCGCACTGCACCCGCCCAGTTATCCATTCGTCACGCTGATCTCGCAACGGCTCAGGCGAATGTAGAAGCGGCTGCTGCCCAACTGAATCGAGCTGAGCTTAACCTGAGCTTCTGCCATGTCGTTTCGCCGGTGCGTGGAATCGTGACCCAGCGCAGCGCCGAAATTGGAAACCGAGTAAGCGAGGCTCAACCCCTGATGATGATTGTCGCAACTGACGACACATGGGTGACGGCTAATTTCAAAGAGACACAACTAGCCAGAATGTATGCGGGGCAGCGTGCAAAGATTCACGTCGATGCGCTGCAGAGGGACTTCGAAGGCACAGTAGAAAGCATCTCTGCCATCACCGGCGCGCGCAGCAGTGTTTTGCCGCCCGAGAATGCTACCGGCAACTACATCAAGGTTGTGCAGCGCATGCCCGTCCGTATCCGTCTCAGCCCGAATCAGGAGAATCTGGAACGCCTCCGGCCCGGAATGTCGATCGAGGCCAAAGTATGGCTTCGGTAGCGTCCGCACCACCCCGCTTCAATCCATGGATAATCGCCATGACGGTGACCCTGGCTACCTTCATGGAGGTGCTCGACACGTCTATTGCCAACGTTGCGCTTCCCCATATTGCTGGCTCCCTCGGCGCCACTTCGGATGAAAGCACATGGGTGCAGACCAGCTACCTTGTCGCAAACGCAATCATTCTACCCATGAGCGGGTGGCTCTCAACGCGGATCGGGCGCAAGCGTTTTTACATGGCTTGCGTGGTCTTGTTCACGTTGAGTTCCATGCTGTGCGGTTTGGCCACCAGCCTCCCCATGCTGATTGCTTTTCGCGTGATGCAGGGCCTTGGAGGCGGAGGTCTTGGGCCAAGCGAACAAGCCATTCTCGCTGACACATTTGCGCCGGAACAGCGAAACATGGGCTTCGCGATTTACGGCATGGCGATTGTGGTTGCGCCCGCCATTGGTCCCACTCTTGGAGGATGGATCACTGAGAACTTTAACTGGCATTGGATCTTTTTCATCAATATACCCATCGGTGTCCTTTCGCTGTTTCTGACGCAACGGGTTGTTCACGATCCACCCCATGTCATAGAGGCCAAGAAAAAGCGCGGCGAGAAGACAGACTATTTCGGCATCACGACCATCGTGCTCGGAATTGGACTTCTGCAGTATGTGCTAGATAAGGGGGGGCAGCTTGAGTGGCTCGATTCCGGCATCATTCGCCTGTTTGCAGTGCTCTCAGCAATTGCTCTGGTTGCCATGATCTGGCGCGAATGGACCTGCGAACACCCGATCATCCAGCTCAAGTTACTTAAGAACCGAAACTTCGCAACTTCAACGCTCTCCAATTTCGTCCTTGGAATTGTCCTCAACGGGTCCATGATTCTGATCCCGCAATTCCTTCAGTTGCAGCTTGGATACTCAGCGCAACAGGCCGGGATGGCGTTGTCTCCGGCAGGCCTGGTACTCGCAGTTCTGATGCCTGTAGCCGGGATCTTGGCTATGAAATTTGATCCACGGAAAGTAATCGCTGTCGGCTTCCTCGTGACCTCCGTCAGCATGTTCTGGATGATGCGCATCTCGCAGGATGTAGACTTCAGCACTGTCGTCTGGATGCGGGTCTTCCAGGTAGTGGGCCTGCCGCTGATATTCATTCCAATCAGCACGCTTGCCTATGCCGGCATGCGCCAGCAAGACAATAACCAAGTCTCCGGCATCAGCAACTTCGTAAGAAATCTGGGCGGTGCGATCGGAGTCTCGTTTCTCGTTTCCTACCTGACGCGTCATCAACAGATCAGCCGCGTGGATCTCGTTTCTCATCTCCATCGTGGGAATGTTTTCTTTGACCGCTTCATGTCCGGACTGCAGCAATCGGCCGCTCTCACCGGCGCAAGTGCCTCGAACTCCAGCCAGCATGCGCTGGCGCAACTTCAACAAATGGTGAATGCGCAGGCCAGCGTACTTGCCTTCATCAGCGCATTCTTTGTACTGGGTGTTATGGTCGCCCTTCTCGTTCCTCTACCGTTTCTCATGAAGCGGCCATCTCCCGAAGACATAGCAGCTTCTCAAGGAGCGCATTGAGCCCAGGCTCCACGCACTTTCCGATCAACCCGGCCACCGCAACTCAATTGAAAGGGAGCATGAAGAAGCTCGTGATACTCTCCCCTCTCCTGTTAGCTTGTTCTGCATTTGCAGCAGGAACTCCCAGCCTTACTGGCCAATGGTCGATCCACAACAGCATTGCTGGAAACGAAAGTGACCAGGAATGCAAATTCGTTCAGAGCGAAGACAACAAACTCGCCGGCAGTTGTAAGTCCGGAGACAAGGAAGTTCAGATCACGGGGAGTGTCGATGGCCAAAAGGTTACGTGGAAGTATGAGTCGGATTACAATGGCAAACCATTGACCTACACGGCCACACTGGACGATTCACACGGACGTTACTGAGTAGTAATAGTAGTAACGGAAGGGTGGGACACGGAAGGGTTGGCCACGATACGCTCAGAAGTGGAAAATTCAACCCCGCAGGCTGCGATCGGCAAAGGTCGCGTGGTTGCGTTGAGTGCACGAAAGTAGAATCTACATGAATGCCATAAGACTGCAGGTATCAGGTCGCAAGCCGGTCTTTTGATGTCGCCTGCAACGGGCAGAGATCGACCTCGATGCGGCCCTTGCCGGCGATTGACACCTCAACCTCCGTTTCGCCGGGTGCCAGTGAGTAGCTGCGGCTTGTGATGACTTCTTGACCGCTGATGAACGACTCTATCACAGAGTTATCGACGAAGATGCGCAATCCCAGCATCGAAGATGGAGCAAAAGGAAGCGGCAAGCTGACATCACTGGTTCGGATGGAATCGCCCTTTACATTGACCACGAGATGCCAGACTTCGGTTCCTTCGGTAAGCAGGCGGACAGTAATCGCGCCCATCGAGAGGTCGATCGGAACTCGCAACTCTTGTCGCAGATCAGCCAGTTTCCTGCGGAATGGCGTCTTTGCCTGCACCGTTGCCTTTTCTGCGGTGCCTCGAAGCTTTGCCATCTCCGCCACGGGCCGAATCTCAAGCTGCCCCTGCTCGCCCACTGTCAACACGCGTGGAAGCGACATCGCGCCGGCCCAGCCCGCTGATGTGAATTCGGCTTCAGGGCGAGTCTCGCGGATCCATCCCCAGAGGATTCTGCGCTGGTCTGGAGCAAGAAAGCTTTTGGGCGCGTAGTAGGCCCCGTGATCGAGAACGCCGCTCCGCGTGGGAGTGTAGATGTGCTTTTCAGCGTCGTATTCTCCCGTCGTCCAGATCACCTTGTTCGCAGTGGAGTAGAGCAGGCAGTGCCTCTTGTTTGTCTCAAAGAAGTCAGGGCACTCCCACATCTCTCCGCTGTCGCAGGGATTCGCTGCCAGTTTGCCATTGGGTATCCCTTCGGCCAATTTGTGCAGGTAGTCCCAATGGTGGAGATCCTGCGAGCGATAGAGCAACACGCAGCCGCCCTTGCCGCGTTCTCCTGAGCCGATTCCCAGATACCACGCGTCGCCTTCACGCCAAAGGCACGGGTCGCGGAAGCCGGTCACAACCATATTCGCGGGTGGCGAAGGAATGACGGGCTTATCAAGCTTCTTCCATCGGATGAGATCGTCATCGAGCGCCGTGGCAAGGAGCTGAGATTCGCGCAGCTTGTCGCTGCCGTCGCGCAGGGTGACGAGTGGCAGAGGCGCGTTCTGCACTCCCGTGTAGATGAACGTGGGTACGCCATCCGCGACGACAGCCGATCCGCTGAAGCAGCCTTCGCTGTCGGGCCCGCCTGGTGTGGGAGAAAGCGCGATAGGCTGGTGATGCCAATGCAGCATGTCTGTGCTGACTGCATGACCCCAATGCGTGTCTCCCCACGCCGAAGCGTGTGGGTTGAGTTGATAGAAGAGGTGGTATCTGCCCTTCCACCAGATCGGCCCATTGGGATCATTCATCCAGTTGTGCGGCGGGAGGAGATGGTATTCGGGCCGGAGCGGGTCTCGGGCTGGATCGAGCTGGCCGCCGTTGCTCGCAGCGTATGCGCGCGCAAAGCGGGGGACAGCGGCCATCACTGCACTTGATCCGATGTGCTCAAGGAAGCGTCTACGGTGGAGAAGCATCGCGATTACTCCCTTTGAACCTCAAGATCCCACCTCCGGCCATCAGTGCGTGGGCTGCTTTCGGATGGCAGGCAAACCCACAGGCTCGTCCACTGACGGAATCTTCTCATGCAGCACTCCAGACATGAAGGATCTGCAGTGAGTTGAAACCCCCGGCCTTATCGCCGTCCAACCGGAAGTGATCCCAAAATTGGGTTATGTCCGGAATCGTGGAGTTGGAAGCCGAAGCAGCTATCAAACTCAGCGCTGTCTTGACTTCAAAAGTAGGAAACCAACTTGGCTGGACCACTTGTGACTGACCCTTTGCCATAGCCAAAATGACTCCGTCGTAAGTGGTTGAGGCAGTGTCTTGACTCAACCGTCCAGTTCATGCCGGGTCGAGCTGAAGTTGCTAGGGGTACGGAGGTTGATGTCGTCCTGGCCAAAGTTGACGGCCGTCTCAGTTGCTTCGGCAGTATTTGCAGTTAAGATGATGAGCTCGAGGTCGACGCCTTTCATCGCTTTGGAGCGGTCCAGAGCAGGTCCGCAATGATTCAAGCATGCTCAAGGGTGTGATGAGAATCACAGATTCGCAGCTCAGTTTGCACGTACTCTTCATGCATACCTGAAGCTGTTGTTTAAGCGTTGTTTTCCCCCTTCACTCCCTGCACTTGGATCGCGGATCAGAAGTGACAGAAATCAATACGCGCTCACGGCTCCAGGCTGTGATATCGGGTCCCCGCCCCTTGGTAAAGAATCTTGAGCAAGTTCAGGAGTTGCGATGAGCTTCCCCAAAAAGCGTCTCTCAATGAAGGGGTCTCCGGCATTGGTCCTTGAAGAACGTCAGGGGTTGTTCAATGCTGCGGACCTTGGCGGTCTGATCAACTCGAACCAGATCAAGCTCGACGAAACCCGGGCTGGAAAACGAACCTTTTTCGAAGACTTCATGTTGGAGCACTCTCTGTCTGGTCCGCAAGTCACTTCGATAGCAGGCTCATTCTGAAAGAACGAATCGTGAAGGTGTTTCCGTGAATTGCCCAGCTTGTTGGACTCTCAAACGAGCTTATGAATCGGCGGCAAGCGAGTACATGGAGGCACGTTCCTCGGCATGTTTTTCGGGTGTGCATGGATGTTGCCGCACATGGATGTTGCCGCCCGGAAGAATGTTGAAATGGAACGCGCAAGATACGAGTTTGAGGAACACCTCCGTGTATGCGTCTGCTCCCTTAGGGCGATTGCGCTCCTGCCACAGCAAGGTGTGTCTCCTAACCTGAAACAATTGGTGGCATAGTGCGTGCCGCATCTCGATCGCTGGGGCTGCTCAAAGCACATCCCTCACGACAAAGCGCATCTCGTTGCATACGCTGATCTCGCATGCCCGTCGACTAGGCATCGAGCCAATCCCGCACAACAAACGTGGAGCGGCTATCCTGGGTCTGCCTCGACGGGCTAGCACGAACGTCGCAACTGTGGCCGGGTGTGTCCTGTTCATCCTTTCAACCATTGTTCTGATTGGATGGGCATTGGATCTTTGAAAAGCGGTTCACGGACGGACCGATTGACTGGACCACGCAACCAATGATGTACCAGCAAGCAAAAGCCAGCAGAATTCCAGCGATAGCGACCACCCATTTTTGGCGTTCAGGCCAACGCGCTCATTGAGCCATCCAAGTGGATCAGTGCCCACGGCACTTGGCCGTAAAACCGCCTATCTGGAAATCTGGTGAACTTCAGTTGGTATTACCGATCCGAGAGAGAGCAACAATCGCACGTCGTTGAAAACGAGGTTTCGTTT
>Ga0310811_10014682_pt1 | contig 10225 bp, 10 predicted proteins | sample YCmetagenome_FD_207642 | JGI IMG/M metagenome (GOLD analysis project Ga0310811, IMG submission 207642) | Soil microbial communities from experimental microcosm in Duke University, North Carolina, United States - YC | ecosystem: Engineered > Artificial ecosystem > Soil microcosm > Unclassified ... | reverse complement strand
GTCAGGCGGTGCACCCGGCCCGGGTCAAGCCCGAACTTGTTGCCACGAAACCGAATCAGTGCTGGTCGTGGGATATCACGAAGCTGCACGGGCCAGCGAAATGGTCGTACTTCCACCTGTACGTGATCATCGACATCTACTCCCGGTACACGGTCGGCTGGCTGATCGCCGACCGCGAGTCCGCTGCCCTGGCCGAGCAGTTGCTCGCCGACACCATCGCCAAGCACGGTATCGACCGGGACAGGTTGACCGTCCACGCCGACAACGGCTCCTCGATGGCCTCGAAGCCGGTCGCGTTCCTCCTCGCCGACCTGGGTGTCACCAAGTCGCATTCCCGGCCGCATACGAGCAATGACAACCCGTTTAGCGAGTCGCAGTTCCGGACGCTGAAGTACCGGCCCGAGTTTCCGGCGACGTTCGCCAACCTGCCCGACGCACGGGCGTTCTGCCAACGCTTCTTCAGCTGGTACAACACCGAGCATCGGCATTCCGGTGTCGCCTGGCACACGCCCCACAATGTCCACTATGGACACGTTGACCAGGTCCAGGCCGTTCGGGCGGACGTACTGAGCGCCGCCTACACCCGCAACCCCGAACGGTTCGTCCGCAAGCACCCCGAGCCGGCCGCCCTACCTGTCGCAGCGTGGATCAACAAGCCCGCCGAGCAAGACGACCCAGACGAGCCAGCCCACTCAACGAAAACCTAACCAACCCGCCTCAAAAATCTTGACACGCGCCGGTGGGCTACGGCGTGGGGATGCCGGCGGCGGTGGATCGCGGCGTTCGGGGCGCGGACGCGGGCCCGGTCGCCGGGCGTGACCGGGCGGCCGGGTCCTGCTGCGCAGGCGCGGATCGATGGCCGACGGGGCGACTGCTGGCGGCTTGCGGCGGCGGCCGGTTGGGGCTTGCGGCGGTGAGCGGTTGGCTCGTGGCCGCCTCAGTGCTGACCCGGCACCCAGGGCCCGACGCCGGCGATGCGCTCGACCGCGTACCGCGCGATGAACCCCGGCCGGCGCGGCGCCGGGAACTCGGTCCCCGGCCCGACGTACACCTTCGCGAGCCGGTCGAGCAGGTCCCACGCCTCGTCGCTGGGTTCGACGGTGGCGCGGGTTCGCAGCGAGGCGTACTCGTTCATGAACATCCCGGGCACCCGCGGGGCGTCGAAGGACAGGACCACCCGTGGGTCGCGCTCGATGTTGCGGAGCTTCCTGTGGTGGGCGAGGTGGCCGCTCACGATGTCGTCGCCGTCCAAGCCGATCCAGACGACCGTCACGTGTGGGCTGCCGTCGGGGTCCACCGTGCTCACGTGGGCCATCGGGCCGGACGCGATCAGGTCGCGCAGCGACTGGGGGAGAGCGGTCATGCGATGCCCGTCACGAGATCGGCGGGTGGCCGTGAGACGACGAGATCGGCTGGCAACGAGGAGACGACGAGATCGGCGGGCGACCGCGAGAGTGCGGTCGTGCAGCGTCCGTCCCGGGCGGTGCCGTGGGAGGCGTCCCGGGCGGTGCCGTGGGAGGCCAGCTGCTGCGGAAGAGACGTCACGCGCGCAGCGTAGCGGGTGATCGAGTGAGCCATGGGTCCGTCCGTCAAAGCTCGCCGGGCTCTTGCTTGCCGGCGGTCGCAGCCGTCCGTGGGGCGGCCCGCGTGGGCGCTTCCGGTCTTGCACTTCCTACGGTAAACCATCCGAAAAAATCCGCACGTGCAGCAAAGAGGAGAGTTACCGAACCGGAGACCCTACGTGTCCGTGCGGCGGCGGAGGGTGCGGACTGACGTTGGGGCCAGGGCGGTCACTGTTGCTGCCGTCATGACCGTTGCGGCTATCAGGAGCCAGGTGCGGTCGCCTACGCGGGCGGCTATCGGGCCGGTCAGGGCCAGGCCGAGAGGGCGCATGACGAAAGAGCCGACCTGGTCGAAGGCGAAGACGCGGGCGAGCTTGTCGGGGGCGATGTTCTGCTGGATGGCCAGGTCCCAGTTGACGCTGAAGATCTCCAGGCCCAGGCCGTGCAGGAAGGCGCCGGCGAGGATGACCCACAGAGGGACGGGGAGGGCCATTGCCAGAGGGAAGCAGGCGGTGAGGGAGAGCCAGGCGGTGCCGGACAGGAGCATCCGCGACGGGCGGTAGCGCAGCGTGATCAGGCCGCCGGCCATGAAACCGGTCATCAGGGCCGCCAGGGACCAGCCCCAGGCGGCGCCGCCGAAGAGGGACGTGATGTGTACCGGGCCCAGTACGCCCTGGATGCCGCCGTAGATCAGGTGGTAGATCAAGGCCTGTGCGATGAGGAGCCAGAGCCAGGTGTGGCGGAAGACCTCGCGGGCGCCGGCGGTCAGGTCGTGCAGCATCGACGTTGAAGGCTGTGCCGGCCCCACGGTTGCGGGGAGTCGCATTGCGGTGAAGCACAGGGCCGATGCCAGGAACGTGCACGCGTCGACCGCGATTGCCCAGCCGGGGCCGAACAGGGCGACCAGGACGCCGGCCAGGCTGAAGCCGAGGACCATTGCCGTGTTTTGCGACAGGCGCAGCAATGAGATCGCGGACGGGAGGGCGGGAGCGGGGACCGTCTGGGGGACCACGGCGCGGGAAGCCGGTGCCGAGATTGCGGCCAGGGCGCCGTTGACGGCGCTCATGGCGGCCAGCATCGGGATCGTTGCCGAGTCCGTAGCCAGAGTCAGGGCCACGACCGTCTGGGATATGCAGGCCAGCATGGCTGCGCCGCGCATCAGCAGAGTGCGCGGGAGGCGGTCGCCCAGGACGCCGGCGAACAGGGTGGTTACCACGTCCACCAGGGCGTATGCGGCGACCACCAGGCCCAGTTCCGTGGCCGAGCCGCCCAGGTGCAGTACCGCCAGGGCCATCGCCACGGGGGTGATGGCCGAGCCGAGGCCGATCAGGGTGCGGCCGGCCAGCAGGTACCGGAAAGGAGCCGAACGCCAGGGCGAGGTCGTCGTCGCCGGCGGCGCGGGCTGGAGCACTGCGGTCATAGTCGCAAACTATTTCGCTGACGAACTTTTTGTCAACGAACTTTTCGTCAGCGAACGGAGTGCTACGATCGCCGCATGGGCGAGGACTTTGCCGATCGGCATGTGGCGCGGTGGCGGGATCACTGGGTCGAGGCCTCGTTCGACGACAAGGTTGAGGCGGCCACCGTTCGGCTGGTTCGGATCGCGCGGTACTTCAAGGACACCTCCGTCACCGCGGTCACCGAGGTGGGGTTGCAGCAGTTCGAGTACGAGACGCTGCACATGCTCATGATCCGGGACACGCCGGGGCACGCGTCGCCGCGGGCGCTCGCCGAGGATCTCGGGGTGTCGCCGGCCGGGATGACCGGGCGGCTCGACACGTTGGAGAAGGCCGGCTATGTCAAGCGCACGCCCAGTGCCACCGATCGGCGCAGCGTGAACATCGAGGCGACCAGCGCCGGTGTTGCCGTGTGGCGGCGGGCTCTGGCGCTGCGGGGGCGGGCCGAGGAGGAGCTGCTGGGCAACCTGTCCGAGCGGGAGCTCGCGACCTTCAACCGGCTGCTGAAGAAGCTCACGCTCGTGATCGAGGGCGACGCCGAGTAGCTGAGGCCGGGGGTGGCTTCAGGCGGTACGCCGGGCGGTCCGATGGTCACCGCGAGCTGCTGACACAGCGGCGCGGACGAAGGCGGCCAAGGCGGTCGAGCGGCTGCGTTCCGGCCAGGCCAGCACGAGCGAGATCGGACCGGCGTCCTCGACGGGGACGGCGACCAGGTCGCGGCGCAGGTACGCCTCGGACGCGGCGGGCAGCAGGGCGATGGTCTCGCCGAGCGCGATCAGCTGCATCAGCTGGGAGCCGTCGCGCACGACGGGGCCGGTGCCGGGCACGTCGCGCCAGCGGGGCAGCGTTTCGCCGGTCAGGTCGTCGAGGCGGATCGAGCGGCGCCCGGCCAGCCGGTGGCCTTGCGGCAGCACGGCGATCTGGCCGTCGACGTGCAGCAGCTCGGTGTCGAAACCGCTCGCGTCGTCGTGCGGCAGGTGCAGCAGCGCCATGTCGGCCTCGCCCGTACGCAGCAGCGTGGCCTGCTCGGCGACGCCGCACACGTGGACGTCGACGGTGGCCGGGGCGGGCTCTTCGCGATACCGCCGCAGGATCTCCGGGACCAGGCCCGCGTCGGCGCCGGCCTTCATCGCGAGCACCAGCCGAGGCCGGGCCTCGCCCGCGCGGCGCGTGCGGTGGCCGGCGGCGGCCGCGGCGTCCAGGACCTTGCGCGCCTCGTGCATGAGGACCTTGCCGGCGGCGGTGAGCCGGACGCCGCGGCCGGCCCGCTCGAGCAGGGGCACGCCGACGCGGCGTTCGAGCTTGCTGATCGCCCGGGACAGCGGCGGCTGGGCCATGCCGAGCCGTTCGGCGGCGCGGCCGACGTGCTGCTCCTCGGCGACGACCACGAAGTAGGCGAGCTCGCGGGTCTCCAGCCGTTCCATACCCAAAGGGTATCGGTTGGCGACCCGGGTCGTCATGGATCGCCCGGCCGGGCGCGTGATGGGCTGGGCCCATGACCGACAACAACGACATGGCCGATAACAACGACATGACCGGCAACAACGACATGACCGGACGGATCGCGCTGGTCACCGGCGGGAACAAGGGCATCGGGCGGGAGATCGTCGCGCAGCTGGCGCGGCTCGGGGCGACCGTGCTGCTGGGCGCGCGGGACAAGGCGCGGCGCGAGGACGCGGTGGCCTCGCTGCGGGCCGACGGGCTCGACGTGCACCCCGTGGCGCTGGACGTGACCGACGCGGCGTCGGCGGCCGAAGCGGCGGATCGGCTCGGCCGGGAGTTCGGGCGGCTCGACGTGCTGGTGAACAACGCCGCCATCACCGGCGGGCGGCCGGGCGAGCCGTCGGCGATGGACCTCGACCGGCTGCGGCTGGTGTTCGAGACCAACGTCTTCGGCGTGCTCGCCGTCACCAACGCGATGCTGCCGCTGCTGCGCCGCTCGGCGGCGCCCGTGATCGTCAACGTTTCGAGCTCGGTCGGGTCGCTCCAACGGGCCGCCGGCGGCGAGTGGGACGCGATGCCGGCGTCGGCGACGTACGTGCCGTCGAAGACCGCGCTGAACTCGCTGACGCTGCAGTACGCCAAGGAGCTGACGGGTATCCGGGTGAACGCGGTCAATCCGGGGTGGTGCGCCACCGATCTCAACGGGTTCCAGGGGCAGCTCAGCGCGGCAGAGGGTGCGGCGGCAGTGGTGCGATACGCGACGATCGGGGCGGACGGGCCGACCGGCGGCTTCTTCGGCGCGGACGGCGTCGAGCCCTGGTGACCTGGACGCGATTGCCGGCGGCGTGCTCGTGCTAGACCGGGCGCGCCGCTGCGGGTTTGAGGGGGTTCGGGTGGAGCGGAGCTCCCCCGGGCGAGCGGCAGCGAGCTATGGATGCAGCGTGATCTCGCCGGAGCCGCGGATGATCAGGCGGGTTGGGACGACCACGCGTTCTATCGGGCGGTCGGGGTGCTCGAGGCGGGAACGGAACAGCTCGAACGCGGTGCGGCCGATCTCCTCGTCGCCCTGCGCGACCACCGTCAGGCCGGGGCGCAGCAGGTCGGCGAGGGGGAAGTCGTCGAAGCCGACCAGGGCCACCGCGCCGAAGTCGTCGCCCAGGGCGCGGATCGCCGCCACCGTCGTGGAGGCGTTGCCGGTGATGACGGCGGTGACCGGGTCGGGGTCGTGGCGGACCGACGCCAGCGCGGCGGCGATGCGGGACTGGTCGACCGGGCCGGGGTGCACCAGGCCGTCGTGCGGTGCGCCCGCGGCCGCGGCGCAGGTGCGGAACGCCATCGCGCGCACGTGGCCGGTGTAGATGCGCTCGTCGTCGCCGATGTAGGCGATGCGGCGGTGGCCCCGGCGGTACAGGTGCTCGAAGGCCTGTGCGATGCCGCCGGGGTTGTCCGTCAGGACGGTGTCGACGTCCACGCCCGTCGCGGGGCGGTCGAAGGCGACGACCGGCAGGCCGGAGTCGATCTCGGCCTGGAGGTACCCGTGGTTCTCCGCGATCGGCTCGATGATGATGCCGTCCATGCGCCGGCCGGACATCGAGCGGACCGCGTCGCGCTCGAGGCGCTCGTCGTCCTCGGTCGACATCGCCACCACCATCAACCCCGCGGCGCGCGCGGTGGCCTCGATGGCGCTCAGGACCGGGTGCGCCTCGGAGATGTTGCGCACGGCGGCGCCGATCGTGCCGGTCCGGCCGCTGCGCAGCTGGCGGGCGCGCTCGTCGACCTTGAAGTCCAGGGAGTCGATGGCGGCGCGGATGCGCTCGGCGAAGTCGGGGCCGACGGTGTCGTCGCCGTTGACGTAGCGCGACACGGTGCGTAGCGCGACGCCGGCCTCGCGTGCCACGTCGGCCATCGTGGGGCGGCGCTGCCGTGCTCTCACGTGGTTCACGCTGGGTCCCCTTCGATGTTCGGCGCGCGCCTCTTGACACCGCGTGGCGACACTCTACTGTAACCGGCGAGACAACGTTATCTCGCAGCTAACGAAAACGAAGTAGTCAGCCGAAGCAGTCAAACGAACGCACCCCAAACGAAGCAGCCGAGCCGCCGACACCCCAACCCCGGCGGACGTGAAGGCACATCCCCCAGCCAGGAAGGATGCCATGCTCCGCAAACGCCATGCCGCATTGCGAAAATGCCTCGCCGCCATCGCCGCGGCAAGTGTCCTGCTGACCGCCGCGTGCACCGAGAAGGCCAAGGACGGCCAGGTCACGCTCACCTACATGACGTTCAACACCCCGTCGCTGACCGCCGAGTTCTGGGCGAAGTCCATCGCCAACGCACAGCAGAAGGTGCCGGGCCTGACCGTCAAGCAGCTCGTCGCGCCCAACACCGACCGCGACGCCTACGCCAAGCAGCTGCAGGCGTCCGGGCAGTTCCCGGACCTGCTGCAGTCCATCACCCCGGCCCAGTACACCGGCGCCGGGCTCCTGCAGCCTTACGACCAGGCCTGGGTCGACGCGAACTTCCTGCTCCCGCAGGGCAACGCGATCAAGTCCAAGGTGTACATCCCGCCGACCAACTCCCAGATCATCCCGCTGGTCTTCTACAACAAGAAGCTGTTCGCGCAGGCCGGCGTGGCGGTGCCCAAGACGTGGTCGGACTTCCTGCAGGCCTGCGCCACGCTGAAGGGCAAGGGCATCACCCCGATCGAGCTCGGCGGCAACGACCCGTTCGCGGCCGGCATGCCCCTGGTCGGGGCGTTCAGCGCCGACGTGCTGGGCAAGAACCCCGACTGGATCCAGAAGCGCTACGCCGGCGCGGTCAAGTTCACCGACGCCGACGTGGTCGCCGCCGCCACCAAGGTCCGCACGCTGGTGACGAACGGGTACTTCGAGGACGGCGCCCTCAACGTCAGCTACGCCGACTCCATCACGAACTTCAACGCCGGCAAGGCCGCCATGTACCCCATGGGCAGCTGGTACCTCGGCTCGGTACCGAAGGACAAATGGGAGGACATCGGGGTCTTCCCGTGGCCGACCGACGACGGCTCGCTCGTCGTGCCGTTCTCCGTCGGCGGCTCGATGGCCATCAACGCGCACACCAAGCACATGGCCGAGGCCACGGCGTTCGCGCAGGCGTGGTCGCTCGACCCCGGCAACCTCAAGGCGCTCATCGAGGGCGACGGCGCGTTCCCGATGCTCAAGGGCAAGACGCTCGCCGACTACTCGGTGAGCGTGAGCCCGGTGTTCAAGGACTCCTACGCCTTCGTCACCGAGCAGAACAAGAAGGTGTACGCGATCGCCTGGGCGACCAACGACGACTCGCTGCCGGGTTCGCTGAACAACGATTTCTTCGCCGCCGCGCAGGGGCTGTTCAACTCCGGCGACGTGGCCGCACAGATGGCCAAGCTCGACACGTCCTGGGCCAGCGCCACCAAGTAGGTGCATTACCGGGCGGCGGGGTCCTGGGCAGGCCCCGCCGCCGTTTACCTCGGAGGGACCACGCGTGTCACAGCGCAAGACCCAGGACTTCGGCCTGCGCACGATCGCCGGCCTCGGCCTCGTCCTGTATGTCACGTTCATCGTCGTACCCGTCTTCATGAGCCTGCGCAGCAGCTTCACCGACCAGAACCCGCTCAAGTCCGCCAGCTCCTTCGTGGGCCTGGCCAACTACCGCGAGATGTGGCAGGACGAGGAGCTGCGCGCGAGCGTGCTCTACACCCTGGCGCTGGCCTTCGGGGTCACGCTCGCCGCCAACGCGCTCGGCCTGGCCCTCGCGCTGCTGCTCAACGGCACCGGGCGCAGCTACCGGGCGCTGCGCACGATCGCGTTCCTGCCGCAGGTCGTCTCCGGCATCATCGTCGGCTTCGTGTGGAAGACGATCCTGACCCACGACGGGCTGCTCAACGACGTGCTCGTCTCGACCGGCGTCGTCTCCGCGCCGGTCGACTGGCTCGGCACGCCCGGCATGGCGCGACTGTCCGTCGGCGTCGTCGTGGCCTGGGTGCTGTCGGGGTTCACCACGGTGGTGTACCTCGCGGCGCTGCAGCACATCCCGCGCGAGCTCTACGACTCCGGCGCGATCGACGGCGCCGGGCCCGTGCAGCGCTTCCGGCTCATCACGTGGCCGATGGTGGCGCCGGCGACCACGATCTCGGTCACCATCTCGCTCATCACGGTCCTCAAGCTGTACGACATCATCGCCGTGCTGACCGCGGGCGGCCCGTCCTACGCCACCCAGTCCACCGCCCAGTACATCGTGAAGATGGCCTTCACCAGCGACCGCTTCGGCTACGCCTCGGCCGTCGCCATGTTCCTCCTGCTCGCATCGGCGGTCATCGCCCTGTCCGTGACGAGCGCTCTACGCCGCCGGGAGATCGACCTGTGAGCAACGAACGGGCCACCAGATACACAAATCGCCTGCGGCTGCTCGCCGCGGCCGTGGTCATCCTCGTGTTCGTCAGCCCCATCTACGTGACCATTGTCAACGCGTTCAAGTCCGAGGACGACATCCGCGCCAACCCGGCCGCGCCGCCGCTGCACCCCACCCTGGCCAACCTGACGACCGCGATCAACCGCCCCGACGAACTGCTGCAGGCGGGCCTGCGCAACTCCCTCATCGTCGTGGCCTGCTCGATCGTGCTGCTCATCCCGCTGACGTCGATCTTCAGCCTGTACGTCTCCCGCCGCCGGACCCGGGCGCGGGCGGCCCTGCTCGCGCTGCTGGCCGCCGGGCTGATGATCCCGCCGCAGGTGGTACTGCTGCCGACGATCCAGATCCTGACCGCCGCCGGGCTCGACCACTCCTACCCGGGGCTGATCCTGTCCAACGTCGCCGGCGGGTACTTCTCCTTCGGCGTGTTCGTCTACACCGGCTTCATGCGCTCGGTGCCCGACGAGATCATCGAGGCGGCCCGCCTCGACGGCGCGTCCGGGCTGCGCATCTGGTGGAGCATCGTCATGCCGCTGGTCCGCCCGGCCACCGCCACGGTGGCGATCTTCCTGTCCCTGTGGATCTGGAACGACTTCCTCAACCCGCTGTTCATCCTCGGCCCGCTGACCGGGCAGACCATCACCACCGGGCTGTACCTGTCCGTCGGGCAGTACCAGACGAGCTTCGGGCAGCTGTTCGGCATCATGTTCCTCGCCGGCGTCATCCCGGTCGCCGGGTACCTGTTCATGCAGAAGCACTTCGTCGCCGGCCTGACCCAGGGATCGTCCAAGTGAGCGCCGTGCCCCCGCTCGGCGACGTCGCCGGGCAGTGGATGGACGCCGCGGAGCTCGCCCACCTGCCGTCGCTGCGCAACCAGACCGGCCAGGCGCACGTCAACCACGACCTGGCGTCGCTGTCGTGGCTCGCCGCGCCGCCGTACACCTTCGGCTACCACACCGGCGTCCTGCGCCTCGACGGCGCGACGCTGCCGGCGCAGCGGCTGCGCTGGCGGCCCTGGGGCGTGACCCGCGAGCACACCGGCGCCGCCGTCACCGTGCGCACCGACACCCGCATGGCGCTGCCCGGCGAGTTCGGCGGCGACTTCGTGCTGTGGCGGGTGCGGCTGACCAACGACACCGGCGCGCCGGTCACCTGCCGGCTCGAGCAGGAGCTGTTCGCCGCCGTCGCGCACACCGAGACCGGCTGGGGCTGGCTGCACGACGTGCCGTGGACCGCCGGCAACCACCACGACTTCATGACCCTGGAACGCATCCGGGCCACCACCCTCGCCGACGGCAGCGGCCACTACCTGCTCGGCCCCGGCCGGCGGGTGCTGCG
>Ga0310811_10014681_pt1 | contig 10225 bp, 12 predicted proteins | sample YCmetagenome_FD_207642 | JGI IMG/M metagenome (GOLD analysis project Ga0310811, IMG submission 207642) | Soil microbial communities from experimental microcosm in Duke University, North Carolina, United States - YC | ecosystem: Engineered > Artificial ecosystem > Soil microcosm > Unclassified ... | reverse complement strand
GAGTGGTGATTTCCGATCGATTTTCGACCTCTTCCGCATCTTTTTTTATTTTTAGGAATCCGCGAGGCTTTTCTAGGACGATCGGATCGTCAGGCGAGGACAAGCATCGAGGCCGCTCTGGTGCTGATCCTTGACGGCGGCCAGGCAGTCCACCTCCGGAAAGCGAAAAAAAACGTCAAAATCCGGAAAAATCGATCAGGAATCACCACTCCGGGCGATTTACGCAAATACGAGATAGTGCTGAGTTAGCAGCGCGACGATCGCGAAAGTGATGGTCTGCATCTCCCCCTTAAAAAATCAAATCCCCCAGGAATGCGGTCTTCTTAACTCGGTTTTGAAGCGCCGCAAAAAATATCACCGTGAAGATCCCTAGAATTAGCTGGTTGGAACTGAGCGCAGTTTTGCTTCTAAGCGCCGCGGTCGGGCATCTCGATGGCGCTCCCATTGTCGGAGTTAATTTTGGAGGCACGGCTTCCGCGCAAACGGATTTTCAGCTTTTCCTGGTCGACGGCGATGCGACAGGCCGTCCGTCGGTCACTTATGCAGGCCTCCCGGAGCTGGCCTCGGGACAACTGACCACGGCGATTGCCAGCGGCTCGGACTTCAACGACTGGACGGCCAATGTGGGACCGATCATCGCTCGCGAGCGGGGTGGTCCCGTGGATGTGCCACCGGATTTTACCTATGGGGCGCTTTACCGCGACTTGATCCTGGCGAGCAATGGCGGGACCCTCAATGCGACGACTTTGCAACTACAGCTAACGGATTTGGATCCGAATACGGCATACGTCGTCACCTTTTACACCTACGACAACAACAACCCCAGCGGTACAGAGACGATCGTAAATCGTACGGGAGGAGCCGCTTCCGCTTTCGGATCGATCTCCTATGCATCACCGACCTCCTCCGCCAGCTTTACGAACGGCCTCTACAGCCTGAGCGGGACCGTCACGACCGATGGGACGGGCATGCTCTGGTTCAGCTTCACCAACACGGGAGATAACCATCAGGCGATCTTGAACGGCTTTCAGATCGCATCCGTCCCGGAGCCGGGGGAGTGCCTTCTCCTTCTGGCTGGAGGTGGATTTTTTGCCGTGGCCAGGTCCTTCCGGGGAAAAGGGAGGGCTTCGGACCTGCGATTTCCAGTGGCCATGCCTGATCCGCCTGCGGGCGGATAGGGATACCGCTCCGATATTGTCTCCTCCCCCTAAACTAAAGATCTCCCAATGAATACCTCCTGACCTTCGCTAAATTCTTCTCCGAAATTCATCGCTGTCAATCCAGCGTCAGCGTGGGGTCAATGAATGACTCCTAAGCTATGTTTGCCGGTGATCTCCGGTAAATGACGTCGCGGACCGTAGTGACAAATAGCCTGTAATTCCTGGCTCACCCCGAGTCGGATAATCTGACTTTGCATGATCGTTTCTTAAATTCAGTACGAAACTTAGTTCTTAAAACCCCCAGAAAAATGAAATTCCCCCTGTACCATCATCTGAAAGCCGTCGCCTGCGTGGCGGCTTTCGCGGCAGCATCTCATGTGGCCAGCGCCCAATATCTCGGCACGACCCTTGGGTACGATTACTCCCCGCAGCATCTGACCGGGCCGTACCCGACCGCGACCATGAACTTCCCGCTCTATAATCCGGTGTCGACGAATCCGAACGCGACCTGGAACGAGTGGGCGGCGGAGCTCAAGCAGAGCGGCGTGGACTTCGTCTGCCCGAACCTCACCGGGTCCCAGCCGAACACGAGCAAAAACCCCGCCAATATCGCGCCGTTCGTGACGGCCCTGAACAACCAGGGGAATGTCACGAAGCTGGCCATCTTCGACGACAACGCCACGTCCTGGGTCGCGCAGAACAGCCAGGCCAACGGGCAGGGGTGGAATACCACGTTTAAATTCGACATCAGCAATCAGGCGAACTGGAAGTACATCTACGATTGGAACTACAAGATCTTTTACCAGACGGTGCCCGACGCCAACCGCTTCAAGATCAACGGCCGCCCGGTGATCATCATCTGGACCGGCAACAACGTCTTCATCTCGAACATGCAGGGAAATTTCTCCCAGGCGATCATGTATGTGCGCCAGAAGTGCCAGGCGGACTTCGGCTTCAACCCCTACATCATCCTGCCGAAGGATGCCTTCGTGAACGACACCACCTGCAACAATCCAGGCGTGGCCGACGGGAAGCACAATTGGTTCGCCCCGCCCGGAGCCGCCTCCACGCTCGAGACGTTCAATGGGGTGAAGATCGGAGCGCTGGCGCCGTCCTTCCACAAGCCCACCGAGTCGAGCTACATGTCGGCCGATAACGGGAGCCGGTTGAGCAATGCCCTGGCCGCCACCGTCGGCGCCGGCGCCTTGCTGACGCTCTGCGAGGGGTTTAGCGACTGGGGGGAAACCGCGGCGCTCATGCGCGTGCGAAATATCGATCCCAGCGGCGCGGCCCTGACCTATGCCCAGACCGGATATGACTATCCCAACGAGCGGCTCGGCCTCCTCCGCAAGTATGGTCGCAACCCCTTCCAGGGAGACCTGAAGTACGAAGCGGAAGGCTGCGATACGTTTGGCGGAGCGAGCGGCGGCGTCGGTGCCTTCCGCAACGGCAACATCAAGATCGAGTCCTGCGGCGACACGGGCGCGGGCTGGGATGTCGGGAGCGTACAGACCGGCCAGTGGCTCGAGTGGCAGGCGGTGCCTCTCAATGGCACCCCGCATTTCCTCGTGCGGATCGCGACGACGAATACCGGGCGGACCGGCCATTTCGTGATCGATGGAGTCTCGAAGCCCTCGCAAGCTCTGCCGGTCACCGCAGGGTGGCAGACCTACACCACCGTCGACTTCGGCACGTACGGCACGTTCACGAACTCGTATCACACCGTGCGATTCGTCAGCGACAACGGCGGCATCAATATCAACTGGTGGCAGCTCTAGGAAATAGAGCGACGGTCTGTTCATGAAGAAAGCCCCGATCGTCGCCCTCGGCATCGGGGCCCTTCTTGGACTGATGTGGTTTACCTTTGGGCCGGGCACGTCGCCCGGCCCAAAGCCTGTCCCGGCCGTCGTCGAGTCGAAGGCGGCAGCGGTGCGTCCCGATCCCGGCGTGCCTGTCGGCGCCGGGAGTCTCACCCCCGAGGAAAAAAAGGCGCGGGTCGCGGCGCTGGTGGGACGGATCCAGCAGGCTCTGGACGCAAAGAATTTCGCGGATCACGCGGCCGTCTTCGAGAGCGATCTCCCGGCTTTGATGGAGCTGGATCCCTGGGCGGGGGCGAAGCTCGCCGAGTCCGCGCCCGCCGGCGGGGAATGGCGCGCGGAGTTGCTGCGAACCGTGGCCCAGAAATGGCCGGTCGCCGATCCGCAGGGCGTGGGGAAATGGGTCGCAGGCCTGCCCGATCCCAACGAGCGCGACACCATACTGGGCTGCGCGTGTTTTCAGATTGCCGACCGGGATCCCAGTCTCGCCATCCGGATGCTGGTGCAGCAGGGCGTCGGCAGCGAGCGTCGCGAGGTCATGCTCGGAAACTTGGCCCAGCAATGGGCGGCGCTGGATATGCCCGCGGCCGTGGCATGGGCCCGGAGCTGCCCACCGGGAAGGGTCCGCGATACTTTGCTGCTGCATGTCGCCCTCGCGCAGTCGAAGGTCGATCCCGAGGATGCCGCCGCCATCGTCGCCCAACAGATCCCGCCCGGCTCCACGCAGGAAAATGCCGCGATCGCCGTGCTGCAGGCCTGGGCAAAGCAGGACGGCGACGGAGCCCTGGCTTGGGCGAGCCGGTTTCCCCCGGGCGAGCTCCGGGACCGGGCGTTGCGTGAGATCCCGCAAATCTCCGCCGCCGAGAGCGGAACCGGGACGTTGCCTCGACCACAATAAAGAGGGGGCCACCTTTAGCGATTGACGCTTTCCGGTACGGGCGCGTTACTTGGATACCCCCCTTTTTTGAGAACATGAAGCTGCTTCCCAGGAACGCCGCCGGCTTTACCCTTGTCGAGTTGCTGGTCTGCATCGCGGTGATCGGAGTTTTGATCTACATGTCCATCCCGCAAGGGACGTTTTGTGGGCCCCGTGGCCAAATGACCGGCACGCTCAGCAATGCGCGGCAGCTTCATCTCGCGACACAGACCATGGCGCTCGATACCTTCAGCGCCGGCGGTAACGGCATGGACTGGACGATGCAGGCTTCGCGAGGCAGGACCTCGGCGGTTCCCCTGGCGGCGTATTTCGATGCGCTCACGAAGAACAACTATCTGACCAAGTCGGACCTCAACAAATTGCTGACCGCTCCGGGGATTGGGCCAAAGGGCTCCGAGCCGACTGCTCGAAATATTTGTTTCAAGATCTTTCAGGTTGATGGGCAGTCGCCGGACGATCAGCCGCTCTTCGTCACGGCGAATTGGCAGCCGACCGGACTGACACGTGACGATCCCTACGGAAAGACGGGCTTCGTGGTTTTTGCGAAAAGCGGCAGCGGCGGCATCTACAAACGGACGTCCGACGTGACCAATCCGAATATCTTCCCGACCGGCAGCAAGGACGGCCATCCGTACAGCTATCTCGCGCTGGAATAGTCACGTTCAGACATGAAGCTGCTTTTCAGGAACGCTGTCGGTTTCACCATCATCGAGTTGCTGGTATGCATCGTCATCATCGGAGTCTTCATCAGCCTGCTCATCCCCAAGGTGACGGACGGAGACACGGTGCGAGGCGAGATGGTCGGGGTGCTCAGTCAGATGCGTCAGCTTCATCTCGCGACGCAGGTCATGGCGCTCGATACCAAGGCCGCGAAAGGGGAGGGCATGGAGTGGACGATGCTGGCGTCACACGGAAGGGCGGTGCCTGTTTCGCTGGCGGCGTATTTTGATGCTCTGGTGAAGAACAACTATCTGACCAGGTCCGACCTGAGGAAACTACTGTCCGCCCCGGGTAAACAACCCACGGAGGATGATCTCACGGCCCGGAGCATCGCCTTCAAGATCTTTCAGGTCGATGGGCAGTCGCCCTCGGATCAGCCACTCTTCGTCACGGCCAACTGGCAGCCGACGGGACTGACCGATCATGCCCCTTATGGCAAAAAGGGGTTCGTGGTTTTCGCGAAGGGAGGCAGCGGCGGTATCTACAAACGGCCCACCGACGTGACCAGCCCGAATCTCTTTCCCCCAGCCAGTCAGGATAGCCACCCGTACCGCTATCTTACGCTGGAATAGCCGATCCCGGATATGAAACCGCCTCCCAAGACAGTCTCAGGCTTCTCCCTCATCGAGTTGTTGATCTGCCTCGTGGTCATCGGAGTTCTTATCACGCTGGCCGTTCCTGCGAGTCATCACCAGAGGGTGACTGGGGAGATGGTGGGCACGCTCAGCAATATGCGGCAGCTTCATCTCGCGACCGAGACCATGTCGCTTGAGACTTATCGCGCAGGAGGCTAAGGCATGGACTGGACCATGCTGGTGTCACACGGCAAGACGTCACCCGTCTCGCTGGCCGCGTATTTCGAGGCGCTGGTGAAGAACAACTACCTGTCCAGGCCCGTCCTGAGGAAGTTGCTGTCCCCGCCGGGTAAGGAGTTGGCGGAAAATGACCTCACGGCCCGGAGCATCGCCTTCAAGATTTTTCAGGTCGACGAGGCGTCGCCTTCGGATCAGCCGCTCTTCATCACGGCCAATTGGGAACACTCGGCGCTGACCAATGACGCTCCTTATGGAAAAAAAGGCTTCGTGGTTTTTGCGAAGGGCGGTAGTGGCGGCATCTACAAGCGGCCCAACGACGTGACCAGCACAAACATTTTCCCTGCCGGCAAGAAGGACGGGCATGCGTATCGCTACGTCACGCTGCAATAGTCTCGCCCGAACATGAAGCTGTTTTTCAGAAAGCCGCACGGCTTCGCCCTCATCGAACTGCTGGTGTGCATCGTGGTGGTCGGCGTTCTTGGATGGACGCTCGTTCTCTTTACCGGCCACGCCCTGATGATGGGACAGATGACGGGGACGCTCAATAATGCACGGCAGCTCCATTTCGCGACGGAGACGATGACGCGCGATACCAAGGCCGCGAAAGGCAACGGCATGGAGTGGACCATGATGGTCTTGAACGGAAAGACCACGCCCGTGTCGCTGGCCGCGTATCTCGACCGGTTCGTGCAGCAGAATTATCTGACCAAGGCGGACGTCAGGATCTTACTGTGTGCTCCAGGGAAATGCCCGGCGGATGATTGCTCGGCCTCGAAAATCGCTTTCAAGATTTTCCAGTTCGATGACGCCTCGCCTGCGGATCAGCCCTTTGTGGTCACGGCGAACTGGACTCCGATGGGGCTGGAGTCTGGTGCTCCCTATGGGAGGAAGGGTTTTGTAGTCTTTGCCAAGGGCGGAAGTGGCGGCATCTACCGGCGGCCCGAGGACGCGACCAGCCCGAGCATCTTCCCCACCGGCAGCAAGGACGGACATGCGTACCGCTATGTTACGCTGGAATAGTCTCTCCCGAGCATGAGGCTGTTTTCCTGGAAGCTCTCCGGTTTCACTATTGTCGAGTTGCTGGTGAGCCTCGTGGTGATTGGGGCTCTTGGTTTGCTGATCCTTTCTCAATTGTCAGATCGGAATCGCATGGCGTTCGCACAAATGACGGGCACGCTCAGCAACGCGCGTCAGCTTCACCTCGCGACACAGACCATGACGATTGATACCAAGGATGCGAAAGGCGAGGGCATGGAGTGGACGATGTTGGCGTCGCATGGGAAAGTGACACCGGTCTCGCTGGCGGCGTATTTCGATGCGCTCACGAAAGACAACTATCTGTCCAAGTCGGATCTCCGGAAACTGACGACCGCTCCGGGAATAGGACCGGCGGAGAATGAGCCGACCGCCCATAACATTTGCTTCAAGGTGTTTCCTGTCAGCGAGGAATCGCCCTCGGATCAGCCCTTTGTGATCACGGCGAATTGGTCGCCGATGGGGCTGGAGTCTGGTGCTCCCTATGGGAGGAAGGGTTTCGTGATCTTTGCCAAGGGCGGGAACGGCGGCATCTATCGGCAGCCTGCGGACGTGAAGAGTGCGAAGCTCTTTCCTTCCGGTAGCTCATACAACTACTCCACGCTGCAATAGGGGCAGATTCACGGATAACGCAGATCACACCGTAGGCGTGTCCTTCCCTCAATGGGTAAAAAATCAGGAGACGTGGAGGAAGCCGGATGAATACGTGATCGCATGGCCGCCGATGCCGACGCGTTCCCCGCGATCTTCGCAGAAGAGCTCGCCCCCTCGCTGGGAGACCTGCCACGCATGCAACCGGGCTTTGCCCAGGCGCTCCGCCCAGTAGGGGATCAGCGTGCAGTGGGCTGACCCGGTCACCGGGTCCTCGGGCACCCCCGCGCGGGGAGCGAAGAAGCGCGAGACGAAATCGCACCGCTCGCCGGGCGCGGTCACGATGATGCCCAGGCAGTCCACCCGCTCCAGGGCAGCCATGTCGGGCTGTAAATCCCGGACGGCCTGTTCGCTCGGGAGGACGGCCAGATAGTCCCGGGCCTTCGCGGTGAAAATTGGCGTGCAGCCCAGTCCCTTGATCAACTCCTCGGGCGGCTCGCAGACAGCGGCGGGGCGTGATGGAAAATCGAGGGTGAGGACGTCGTCCTGCCGGGTGACCGTGAGCAGGCCGGAGCGAGTCTCGAAGCGCACCTCCGCGCCGCGATAGCCGAGATGGCGGAAAATGACATGAGCGGGGGCGAGGGTCGCGTGGCCGCACAGATCCATCTCGAGAACAGGCGTGAACCAGCGCAGATCGAAGTGGGGGCCACGCGGCACGACGAACGCCGTCTCCGCGAGATTGTTCTCGGCGGCGATGGACTGGAGCACCGCGTCGGGCAGCCAGTCGGTGAGGAGGCAGACGCCCGCGGGATTGCCGGAAAACCGGCGGTCGGTGAAGGCGTCGACTTGGTAATAGGGAATGCTCATGACTTATCCGGCCGCGTGAGTGCGGTGAGAGAATCTCACGCGAAGACGCGAAGGCGCGAAGATTTTTTGACCGCCTTTGCCGTTGACGCCTCTCGGTGCGGTGGCATTACTCGGCTATCCCCCTTCTCGAACCATGAAGCTGCTTTTCAAAAAGGCCTCCGGTTTCACTCTCACCGAGGTGCTGGTGTGCCTTGTGGTGGTCGGCTTTTTCATTTGGTTGGTCTCTGCCCGATGGACGACGCTCCGAGATTCAGGAACATGGGGGAACGGGGCGCTCAGTAACGCACGACAGCTTCATCTCGCGACCCAGACGATGACCCTCGACACCTTCAGCGCGGGCGGCAATGGCATGGACTGGACGATGCTGGCGTCCCACGGGAAGACGACACCCGTGCCACTGGCGGCGTATTTACGAGCACTGGTGGACAATAATTACCTGACCAGGAGGGATCTGACGAAACTACTGACCGCGCCGGGAAAGAAGCCGGTGGAAAATGACCTGTCGGCCTCGCAAATCTGCTTCCGGTTCTTCCAGATCGACGATGAATCACCTGCGGATCAGCCACTTTTGGTCTCCGCCAATTCGCAGCCGACAGGACTTATCGCCGATGCCCCATACGGCAGGAAGGGCTTCGTGGTTTTCTATAAAGACGGGAACGGCGGCATCTACAAACGCCCTGCCGATGCGACCAGCCCCAAGGTCTTCCCGACCGGTATCAAGGACGGTCTCCCGTATCGCTACGTCACGCTGGAGTAGGCCTCCCAAGCACCTCATCGAGCCAATCGAAGACCTGCTCCTCCCACACGGTCTGGCCCAGCCCGCAGCAGTGGCCGCCGGCCCCCTGGGCTTCCGTGAATTCCACGAGCTTCTTCTCGCAGGTGAGGAGGTCAAAGAGCCGCTGGCTTTGCGAGGCGAAGTCGCCTTCACCATCTGTGAGAAGCGTCGGGCAACCGATGGACGGGGCCACGGTCTCCACGGAGTAGGCCGGCTGGAGGCGCAGGAAATCGCCCACGGTCCGTGCGCCCATGGTCGCCATGCGGGCGCCGAACCACTCCTGCTTCGCGGGGTTGGAGAGCAGGCTCTCGAGCTTTTCGTCGAGGGCGGAGTCGCCGGCGAGGATGCGACCCCACGTCGCCTCGTCGAACATCTTTGGCACGATGCGGGAGACGAATTCGACCTGGCCGGGATCGCACACGAGCGCGGCGAGCCTCTTCTCGAAGGCCGCGGCGCGTGGGGCGAGATAGCCGCCGAAGCTCCGGCCGATGATCGCCATGCGGTTCGCATCGACGCCGGGCTGGGCCACGAGCCAGTCGATCACCGGGGCGGCGACGTTCTCGAAGTCGGGCCGCATCGGGACGCGCTGTTCGTAGAGCATGCCGCCCTGGCCGGGGCCGTCCCAGAGCAGGACGTTGTAGCCGCGCGGCAGCGCCATATAGGCTCCTCCGGCATAGCCCGCCTCTGCCGTGGAGTCGTAGCCGCAGGGCAGGAGGATCGTGGGACGCGGCGTGGAGGTGTCGGCATCCGGGCGGAGCAGATAGGCGCCCATGCGGGCATCCCCGAGCGGGATCTCCGCGATCGTGACCCGCCAGGGCAGGGACGGGATGGCTGCGCGGAAGGCCGCGCGATGCGCCTGGTAGCCGCGTTGCAGCCGGGCGTCGTCCAGATCGTGGCGAATGAAGAAGATGCTCTGGCGCCAGTACTCGGTCGCGCGGAGCCACGCCTTTCCAGCCGTGACGAAGTGTCCTGCCTGTGCGGCCGAGCGGGCTTTCTCCTCCGTGGCCTCGGCCAGCCTCGACCAATGGGTGAACCAGTCGCCGAAGTCCCCGGGAGCGACACGGCCCGCGGTGGCAAGGATTTCGCCAAGGTCCGCCGAGGCGGAGTTTACCGCGCTCGCCGTGCGCTGGAGCTGCGCATCGAACTCCGGGTCGTCGAGGAAGAACTTCATGGCGCGAAAACTACACTCGCCGTCCTGCGCGGGCGACCCGGAAGAGCGTGAACTGAACAGAATTTACAGGATTAACAGGATGGTGAAAATTCTGAGCTTTCTGAATTTCTCCTGCCTTCCATGGAGCCTCTGCATTTTGAATTTGTGATGCTGGATTTGGAGTCGCGGTGGGAGCGTTTCGATTTACATTTGAGCTCTCCACTCGATGAACCGAACGAATCCCAAGGTTGACGGGTACTTCAAGAAATCCCCGTGGCGGGCGGAGCTGGAGAAGCTTCGCGAGATCATCCTCGAGTGCCCGCTCACCGAGGAGCTGAAGTGGGGCAAGCCGGCGTAC
>Ga0310811_10014680_pt1 | contig 10225 bp, 15 predicted proteins | sample YCmetagenome_FD_207642 | JGI IMG/M metagenome (GOLD analysis project Ga0310811, IMG submission 207642) | Soil microbial communities from experimental microcosm in Duke University, North Carolina, United States - YC | ecosystem: Engineered > Artificial ecosystem > Soil microcosm > Unclassified ... | reverse complement strand
CTTTTTATGAAGAATTTTTCCTTGGTCTTAAAGGCGTAGCAAAGCGTGCGGCCTTTGTAATTGATGAGGAGCAGAAAATCGTTTATGCAGAAGTACTTGAAGAAGCAAAGGACCTGCCCGATTTTAATGCAATTGCGGAGGCTGTAAAGTAATTTCAAAAAAATTATTACTGTTTCAAAAGAAATCCTATTTTTGCAGTCCGTTTGAAAAAGCGCCCGCTTAACCGGGACGCCTGTTTGGACGGAAATATATAAAGTGTTGCACTTGTAGCTCAATTGGATAGAGCATCTCACTACGGATGAGAAGGTTTGGGGTTCGAATCCCTACAAGTGCACAAAAATTTTAGGGCCTTTCTGTACTGTACCGAAAGGCCTTTTTAATTTCAACCAACAACTATATATGCTGAATTTAGTTCTGTTTGGTCCTCCGGGGGCCGGTAAGGGTACGCAATCAAAAAATCTTATCGACAAATACGGTTTAATTCACCTTTCAACAGGCGACTTGCTGCGTGGCGAAATTGCTGAAGGAACTGAACTAGGTTTGGAAGCCAAAAAGCTGATGGACGATGGCAAGCTGGTTCCGGATGCGGTGGTTATCGGTATGATCAGCCATAAACTGGATGCTAATAAAGCAGCCAAAGGTTTTATTTTTGATGGGTTCCCACGCACTGTAGTACAAGCAGAAGAACTTGATGAATTACTTAACAGCAAAGGCGCGCCAATATGTTGTATGATTGCGTTGGAAGTAAATGATAATGAATTGGAACATCGTTTACTTTTACGTGGCAAAGATTCAGGAAGAGCAGATGATGCGAACCCGGAAGTAATCCGCAAACGTATCAAGGAATACAATGATAAAACGGCTCCTGTAGCTGATTTTTATAAGGGGCAGAACAAGTTCAACAGCATCAATGGCATTGGTTCTGTTGATGAAATATTTGCCTCAATTTGTACGATAGTAGATAAACATCTAAAGTAATAGGTTCAAAGCCAAAGATTGATATCCGGGAAACTACCCCCGGATATTTTTGTTTAATAAAAATTCGTTTCGGCTCAAATAAATCCGAAATCGTAATTCTAAATTCTAAAATCAAAACGTGTCTCAGGGTTCAAATTTTGTTGATTATGTGAAGATATGCTGCCGTTCGGGGCATGGCGGGGCCGGCTCTGCGCATTTGCACCGTGATATACTCACGTCAAAAGGCGGCCCTGATGGTGGTGATGGCGGTCGCGGCGGGCACGTAATTGTAAAAGGGAATGCCCAGTTGTGGACATTGCTGCACCTGAAATTCCGCAAGCATGTAATCGCCAGCAACGGTGACTCCGGTGGATCGGCTCTGAGATCTGGCAAGACCGGGCAGGATGAAATATTGGAAGTACCCCTGGGTACCATAGCTAAAAACGCTGAGACTGGCGAGACTTTGTTTGAGATCACGCAAGACGGAGAAACGAAAATATTGACCCCAGGCGGTCGCGGAGGCCTGGGCAACTGGCACTTTAAATCGCCCACACAACAAACCCCACGCTTTGCACAACCTGGCGAACCCGGTCGTGAAGACTGGAATATACTGGAGTTGAAACTGCTGGCTGATGTAGGTTTGGTAGGATTCCCGAATGCGGGCAAATCAACCCTGTTATCTGTAGTTTCTGCTGCAAAGCCTGAGATAGCAGACTATGCATTTACCACTTTGGTGCCAAACTTAGGCATTGTGGCGTATCGCAATAACAAATCCTTCGTAATGGCGGATATCCCGGGAATTATTGAAGGGGCATCGCAGGGCAAAGGATTAGGTTTCCGCTTTTTGCGTCATATCGAGCGTAACTCGGTACTACTGTTTATGATACCTGCAGATACCAGTCGTACTATAAAAGAAGAGTATGAGATATTGCTGAATGAATTAGAGGAATATAACCCGGAGCTAATACATAAGCCCCGCGTGCTGGCGGTCACCAAATCAGATATGCTGGATGCCGAATTACAGGATGAGATGAAGAAGGAATTGCCAAAAGGTATTCCGGCCATGTTTATATCTTCTGTGGCTCAGAAAGGACTGAATGAGTTGAAGGATTTGCTCTGGAAAGAGATCAATAAATAGTATAATTAAGGAAGCTCCTATGGAGCTCAATCCTTATTTTGTTTATTTCTATAAACAGGATACTCCTACGGAGTTTTGCAATTCGTCTATATCTGCTCCGTTAGGAGCTCCCTGTCCTTAGAAAAATAAAGAAGAAGTTAAACTCCGTGGGAGTATCCTATAGCCCTGTTAAAATCTATACCAGGCAATCAGCACGCACAGTAATAACAAAATACAGTTATTAACCACATTTTTTGGTTCGTGCCGGTTGTAATGGATCCTTGCCGCAAGCACCATAATAATAGCAAAACCTATGGCTGATAACGGTGTCAATCTCGGAGAAATATTTAATGCTAATGGTAAAATAAGACCTATCGATCCCAATATTTCGATGATGCCAATAAAGCGGGTAAGGGTTAAAGGCAGCCCCTCAACACCGGTCTGCCCAATGGCGACTAATTTTTGCTCTGAATAAATTGATTTGTTGATACCGGAATACAGGAAGGCTGCTGCAACCAATGCCTGTAACATCCAAAATAACGTGTTCATGATTGTTTGATTTTTAATCAAAGTTCGGCAGGATCGCCGTAGAAGCTTTTGACATTAATCAAAAAATCAAACTTGTGAACGGATGCGGCTTAGAGTTTCCTGGGTAATGCCCAGATAAGAAGCGATCATCCCTAACGGGACCCTTAACAGCAATAATGGATTAGTTCTCATCAGCGTTTGATAACGCTGGACAGCGGTTTCGAAGTGTTGATCATCAAATTTTTGCTGCATTTGCACCATTCCAGAGCTTACCAGGAGTCTCCCCAATCTTTCTATTTCATGAAAGCGTGAATACAATTCTTCCAGGCTATCATAACTAATTGCATATAAAACAGAGGGCTCTAATAATTCAATTATGCGGCGGTCGGGTTTACGGGTAATAAAACTTACGATGGAGCATGCAAAGGAATTTTCGGGACTTATCCAATCGGTGATGTCTTTACCGTCTTTATAATAATAGGTGCGGGTTAATCCGCTTTCTATAAAATAGAGATAGTTGCAAACGGTATCTTCCTTTACCAATATATATCCTTTTGGAAGCTCTAATCTCTTTACCACGGCTGCAAAAGCCTCTTTACTTTCGGATGAAAGATGGATGAAACCAGAAAGTATCGCGAAGAACGTTTCCATTGGCGTTACACTAAAGACCTAAACCAAATATCGGATAGATTGTTAATTTAATATGAAAACTAAAGAGAAACCGATTAAAAAGGCAAGCAATAACCCCGTAACAGAAGCAAAGGGACACCCGGATGGCCCAAGCCTTACAGAAATGTTAAATGGTGAAGAAGAGAAAGTGTTAAGAAGAAAGAGGGCGAACAAGAAAGATGATCCTTCCGGTGGGCCGATACCGGTTATTTAGTGGGATACCCAACCAACAAAAAGGTCATTTCTTTTTTAGCGCGGTAAACAAATAGATGTAGCAGCCTTTGCATGCTTGTTTGTCCTTAGAGGTATCTACTTTAAAAATAGCCTGATTAGGCGTTATGAAGAAAGATTTTCCCGCAGTTAAACTATCGAACGCTGATTGAATTTCTATGGCGCTGTTATAATAATCCAGGGTTTTAAAATCCTCTTCATGAGCAATTTTTCCGCCTTTTGTAAACAGCATTCTGGTATAGTCATCTGGTACGTCGTCTCCCATATATTCAAAGCCGATTCTGTGGCTAATTGTATCTGAATTCGTCCAAGCTGAGAACAGGTATAACTTATCCCATTGAAATTTTGTAATCTCGTTGATTGAAATAATGCAGGGCGAATGCTTTTTATCGACACATTTCTGTTCAGCTGTCTTAATTAAATCATCCGTTACATTGTCAGAGCAGCTCGAAATAAAAGTAGTAAGCGCAAAAGCGTATGAAAAAATTAAAATCAGCCTGATTTTGATTTGCATTATGAGCGATCTTGTTATTTGATCAGGTGCGGCACAAAGCACGAGGTATTTCCTGTAATCAGCGTATCATCTTCACGCACACCCATACCTGCAGATTGCTGACCCACAACCCATGAACCCAGAACAGGTGTTTTACCATTAAACTTCGGGATATTAAAAAGTTCCTGGCATATATATCCTTCGCCACCATACTCGCCCTTGGATGAGCCTATGACAGTGCCGTTTTGAATCAATTGAATGTTCGCACCTTCGCGTGAGAGAATGGGCTTTTTGGCATAATTGCTCAACCTGTTCTCGTTCTCGAAATAACATTCCAAAATATAAGGACATCTTGGAAAAAGCTTCCAGAGTATAGGCAGGATCGCTTTGTTTGAAAGGATCATCTTCCAGGCTGGTTCTATCCAGTACATTTGCTGGGATTCTAACAAGTTCGGTGCAAAATCTTCGCGTACCATCCATTCCCAGGGGTAGAGTTTGAAAATGTTTTTTATCGGCTCTGAGCGCATATCGACAAAAACTCTGCCGTCATTATCATACCCGATATCATCCATAAAAAGCAGATCGGTTTCGATACCTGCCTGTATGGCACAATCGCGGATATATTCAACAGTTGTCAAATCCTCGAGCGATTGTTTCACACAAGCAAAGTGCAGCTTCCCTGGATACAGGTAGTTTTTAAGGTACTTCCAGTAATCGATCAGCTTTTCGTGTAAGGAATTGAACTGGTCTTTCTGTTTATCAAAATCCTGCAGCCAAAACCATTGGACAATTCCCGCTTCAAATAACGAGGTAGGTGTATCTGCATTGAATTCAAAAAGCTTCAGGTTTTTACCATCGTAACCAAAATCGAACCGGCCATAAATTGCAGGGGCATCTTCATTCCATGAGCGTTCAATTAACTCAATAGCATTATCAGGTATAGCGAACTGATCATATAATTGATTATCGATCACGTACTGAACAGCCTCGAGGCACATATCCCAAAGTTCGCCGGTAGCTTTTTCGATAAACAATATCTCGTCCATTGAAAATTCATAATAGGCCGATTCATTCCAATAAGGAACATTCGTGGTATGAAAGCCAAAGCCAAGTTTCTGAACAGCATCCTGCCAGTTATTGCGGGGAGTAATTTGTATTCGATTCATGAGGAAACTGAAAAACTATGTGAGCCACCAAAGCCACCTCTTACTACAGACGACTTAAATGCCGAGCTGCCGATATTGCTCCGCTCAGAAAGCGCCTCAGAATAATAGCCTGCATGCATATAGCGGCCGCCGTAAAACATGCCATAAGGCCTGAAAGCGTAAAACCAAAGCCAGTGACTGCCGCCATGCCCCACATAAGTATATCCGGCAGTAGTATCCGAACGCATATAAACTTTTGGGGTGTCGTCGTTCCAATCATTATCCTTCGGCGTTTTGTGGCACGATGCCAACGCGGCCGTAATTAATACCAAGGTGATTGATTTGGTCTTTTTCATTTCACAGTGATAAAGATCTGGTAATTCTTGTTAACGGTCACCGTGGTATCTGTACCTTCTGAATTTTCAGCTGTCTCGCGTGTTTGGCCAAGCGAAGGAATGGTGTCCGTAGTGACCACATCCTTCACCATTACATTATGCACCCAGGTTTTTCTTTCGATATAAAGCACATCCTTGGTATCAGAAATATGCTTAACGGAAAGTTGCGCTTCTATCGAACCATCTTTATCAATGGCTTTAACTTTGTCGTTGTTGGTCTTGTCCCGGTCTTCGCAAGAGGTTAAGGCAAAAGCGAGAATAATAAGGAAGAGGATTTTGTTCATATACTTTTATTTAGGGTGCTTTGTACATTACATATTTATCGCTGAGCTTATCGCCATACCAGTGTTTATAATCCGGGAAGCTTTTTAAGATGAACTTTTCTTTTGGTCCTGCGTAATTATCCGGCAGAATAATGTAGAGCGGTCCGGAATGGCCGTCATGTTCATAATCATCAAAATCAATTCTCAGATCATCACCAATTGCTTCTAAGCCAAGAATACGGTTGTGTTTTATTTCGAGGCCGAGTTCTTTATTGACGAACACAAAGGTTGCATTGTTTACCTGGTTATCGATTGCCATCACTTTATCCAAAGCCGCCTGATCGATATTCTGCTGCGCAATACCTGATATACCATGCGCGCTTTTATTTTTATTATACCGATATCCTTTCACCAGGTACCATATACTTGTAAATGCAATCACCGCCCATATAATGCATAAAAAATGCCGGTAAGGCGCTTTAACCTGGCTAAGCAAATAGATTGCCCCCGGTATCACCAGCAAACCGATCACCCTGAAATGCCGGGCCTCATAGGAAATTGCCTTCTGCATCAGGTACACATAGCTGAAGAATATGAATGCAACGGTATAAAAGATGATCACCAGTAAGCGATAATTCTGATCCTCTACTTTTTTAAGAATAGTTCTCACCAGCCATAAGCTCAATACTACCAATAGTATTAAAATGATTATGGCCTGCCAGTCGCTGAAAATTGCTTTACCGGTATGATAAATTAAACCGTGGCAAATGTCGTCGATAGAAAATCCTGAAAGCAGCGGAGAAGCTAATGGAAAAGCGAATGTTTTTAACGTCAGTTTAAGTCCGGCCGATGCAGATGCCGGATTTTGCCCTTTGGATAGAAAGGATAGATAAATTATAACAAGAGCTATTATTGCAGGTACGATTATCCATATCCCGTTTTTTATCCAATTGACTAAATCCTTATTTGGGGACGAAAGCCTGATCCAGATAAATAACAGGCCCGCTGCGAAAACCCACATGGTAGATGATTTGCAGAAGAAGCCAACCAACCCGGAAAGCAGGATGAAGAGCGCCAACTGCCATGAAGGTTTGTTAAATGCTACGCAGCCATAAAGAAACCAACCTGTAAAGGCAAAGGATAATATTTCGCCACCATTGTAAAATACGTAGGGCACTACAAAAAACTGCTGGCATGCAATGAATAACACACTCAAAGCAGCTATAAAAGGTGTAAAGCCCACTTTTTTGAAGAAAGCATAAAACCCTGATAAGCCTAATAACTGGCATAACAGGACGGTTAATGCCGATGCTTGTCCGCTATTAACTCCAAACATCAACTTAAAAGCGTAAGGCACTAAATATTGCCCTGGCGACCACCACGTAAGGAACTCAGATGTATTTTTTGAGAAATCAGCCTGATCGGGCGTTAACGTCATATTAAACTTCCCGCCCATTTCCATAGCACGCATCACCAGGAAGCCATTAGTCGGATCGGGGAAAAGCGAAGGAGGAGCAATGAACGACAAAATGCCCAATATCACCACAGCGGCAAAAAGGCTGCCCACGATGATCTTAGCGGTTTGTTGTTGATTGGATGCCATGGTTATTCGATAATACGGTCCCTGATCTTAACTGCAGGGTTTCCCTGGTAAATGGAATAAGCTTCCAGATTTTTAGTCGCTATGGAACCGCTGGTTAGTACGGCGTGCGATGCTATGGTGATGCCTTGATTTACTATCGCTCCTGCACCTATCCATACACCGTCTTCCAAAGTTACCGGGGCAGTGATCAGGTCGAAAGTAGCTTTTTTATAATTGTGGCTTCCTGTGAGTATAACAGCCCCCTGCGAAAGGCAGGAATTAGCACCAATGGTGATCATCTCCAAACTATCCAGCCACGCATTTTCACCTATCCAGGCATTATCGCCGATGGTCAAGTTCCAGGGATATTTGATGTTGACGTAAGGCTTGATGGTGATACTTTTGCCCAGTTTTGCACCGAATGCTTTGAGTAAAAATCGTTTTAGCCCATAAATTGGGAATAAGCCCGATTTAAAAAAGAAAGAGTTGGTATAATGCCACAGCAGCCTGGAAAATGCATTGCCGCCCGGATGGTAAGGGTGGTTGTTATATAATGAAAGATCAGTTTTTTGCACCGGCTACAGGTTTATCGTCATGCTTCACCCAAAAATAAAGAGTTACTGCAATAATGATATAGATTACAATATTAAAAATGGTATGATGATCCAGTATCAAGTGCGATTTTTTATCCCATAATACCGCCAGCAGTACGAAACGTAGTACATTTAATACCTGGATGGATACTAAACCAATCAGCAGAAAGATCAATTTCGGCTTCAATTCTTTCGGATAGGCGATCACAAAAGCTGCGAAAAAGCTCATCACCCCAAGTCCCAGGCACGAATAAACCACATCTATAATCCCATGACCTGCCACCAGTAATTGATGATCGTTGCTAATACAAGTAAATCCAAGCATATTGACAATGCTCCTTGAAACCGTAAGCAACAGGTTACGAAGCCAGCGTATATAATTCAGATGCTCGTCAAAAAACGGAACATAATGGCTGCCACGGGATGTGATACTAAAATAGAAAATGTTGAAATAGTAGAAGATCAGGAAAAGCCCGAGGAATACAACTAAAAACCGTAATGGCGAATCTTTATGCAGCCTTTTCATGATCTTGTTGTTTAACGATCTCGTCAATCTTGATATCCACGATCAGCCTGAACCAAAATCCCTGTAGAAAATGAAAAATGATACCGGTCCGTCCGTCAAGGATACCCAATTGAAAAATGATGCGCTGGGTAAAGTAGATCATTGGCCGCACATAGCGCGGTAATTTCCACCATAGTTGTTTGCGCCAGGCTGTCCGTTCGTCAGGTGAGCCCCAGAACCTTGGTTTTATAGTTTGCGTGCGCATTTGCATCATGCGTTCCACTTCTTCCTGCGCAACAAGGTCGCTGTAACGATTATGCTTCTCTATCCAGAAACTTATGTTATTCTCTTTCAGGTTTTCTTCCAGAATGATACCGTCTTTCCATATCTCCAACTTGCCCGGAACGATGAAACGGTGGTCCATATTCTCATTGATATCCGAATAGCCCACCCCATACCTGAACATTTTGAGCAGGTAGAAAGGGTAGTAGCCGCCATGCTTTATCCAACGACCTTTAAAAAAATTCTTGCGATTGAAATAGATGCCGTTTACATCGGCATGATCTTCGTCTTTAAAATTGATCAGCTTTGCTTTCAGTTCCGGCGTAACGGTTTGATCGGCGTCAAGGCATATTACCCAAGGTGTGGCAACAGGAACATTTTTAAGTGCATAATCCCACTGTCTTGGATGATTTTCGAATTTATGTTGCAAAAATGTGGCGCCATACTGCTCGCCAATGGCAATGGTATTATCTGTGCTGCCGGAATCGAGGATAAATACTGGAGCGTTCAAATCAGCAATTGATTTAAGCAATCGCCCCAAATGGAGTTCTTCGTTAAAAGTTAATATGATAAATGAAAACTGCGGATTCAAAGCAATTTTGCTTTTATGATCATTGATTTCCAAAAATAAGGCGCCCTGCCGCAGCCTTTAAAACCGGTTACAGCGAACCCTTTGTCAGTTAACAGCTTGCTTAAACTGCCCTTCGACCAAAATTTGATATGCCCTCCCAGCCAGGTAGGATCATGATGTGTATCCCATTTACCCAAAATGGCCAGCAACAGGTTTTTCCAGTAACCATGGTAAGGAGTTGAAATGATCAGCTCGCCATTTTTCTGAAGCGCATTTTTACAGAACTCAATAAAGCTATCGGGGTTGTATAAGTGCTCGATCACTTCGGTTGAAATAATGGTATCGAATTTTAGCTTTTGTAACTCAACAGGCAATTGATCGGTTGAGAGGTCCTGTAGAAAGAAACGGTCAGGATATTCTTTTTTCGCGATCGCAATTCCGTTTTCGGATGCATCCGTTCCGTAGGCATCATAGCCCTGTTTTACAAGGTAACTTACTAAGTGCCCGTTGCCGCAGCCAAGATCGAGTATGCACCGGTTTTTGTCTTTATTCAGCATGGAAAACAATGCGTCATGCAAATAAAAAAAGGTGTGGCTTGGTTGGTTATTGGTGTAGCCGTAATCTTTGTAGTCAGCCATTATTAATAATTTGGTTATACATGCTGATATATCTTTCTGTCAAATTTGTCTCGTCGAAGTCTTTACGGATAATATCCGGAGCAGCCTGCCTGATGTCGTTTAACTTATCTTTCTCTTCAAATATTTTGTTAATATAAGCACTTATGTCATTTTCGTCCAGTTCGCATACCCAGCCAAGATTATTTGTCGCCACATAATCAGCCAGACCAACATATTTGCTTATCAATACAGGCGTGCCAACACTCAGGCTTTCTAT
>Ga0310811_10014679_pt1 | contig 10226 bp, 11 predicted proteins | sample YCmetagenome_FD_207642 | JGI IMG/M metagenome (GOLD analysis project Ga0310811, IMG submission 207642) | Soil microbial communities from experimental microcosm in Duke University, North Carolina, United States - YC | ecosystem: Engineered > Artificial ecosystem > Soil microcosm > Unclassified ... | reverse complement strand
AACGGTTAACTTTTGCTCTACGTCGAATATGCACCGGGCTGAAGCCACGGTGTTAACGAGACCACATTACCTCACCGCAGCTGATCGTTCGCACCACATCCAACTGCGGCGAAAGCACAACCAAATCGGCGTCCGCTCCGACGATAAGACGACCTTTCGTTTCGAGACCGATAGCCCGTGCGGGATTTTCCGTTGCCATCGCGATAGTTTCATTTAACGGAACGTTCACATCACGGACCATTACGCGTACAAGATCGATCATGCGTGCGGCGCTGCCAGCGAGCGCTGAATGATCGGCCAGGAGGCAGACTCCGTTTTCCACGATGCAATCCTTGCCGAACAGCGCGAACTGCGATCCTTCGGGCAATCCGGCGCCAGCCGTTGCGTCGGTCACCAGACAGATTCCCCGTGGGCCTTTCGCCCGATACAACATTTTCATCAACGTAAGCGATACGTGATGAGCATCCGCGATGAGTTCACAACTGATTTCCGGCTCGCTCAATGCAAACTCGAGCAAACCGGCGCTCCGATAAACGCCTCGACGGCGCGCGCTCGACATGCAGTTAAATGTGTGTGTCACACTGCGCATACCGCGATCGAATGCCGCGTGGGCATCTTCATCCCAGGCATCGCTATGTCCGCCGCTCACGCTGATTTCAACAGCACTTAACACTTCGATCGCTTCAAGCGCTCCGGGCAGTTCGGGCGCCAGCGTTACGCGTTTGAGCACATCCGCGTATTCGAGCAGCTGCTGCACATTCGCCGCTGAAGGATCCCGAATGAATTTTGCGCGTTGCGCTCCCGCTTTCGCTTTCGAAATGAACGGCCCTTCGAGATGAACACCCGCAACCGACCTGACCGTTGGCCGAAAATCGCGAACCGCTTGTAAGACGCTGGCGATTTCGTTGAGAGGCGCCGTCGCCGTCGTCAGAAGCAGCGATGTCGTGCCGCCACTTGCGTGGTAATCACAAATAGAGCGAAAGGCGTCAGCCGAGGCTTCCATCGTGTCTCGGCCAAGCGCGCCATGCACATGAAGGTCGATAAAACCAGGCGCAAGGTAATTTCCGTTGAGATCAATGACCGCGTGTGTTCGATGCGCCGACGACCGCTCTCGGATGGCGGTGATTTTTCCTTCTTCCACGACAACTTCGAGTTTGTCCCGAATTTCCTCGGGAAAAATCAAACGCGCGTTTGTGAAGATCATCTCGTGACGCAGGCAATCCTGCCTGCGCGGCGATGAAGGCTCAATCGAAATAGTCGCTGCGGCCGTGGCAAACGCTAAAGACTGTATGCGTCGCTCGACTCTCTTGCTCTGCGGCGGTATAAAGGCCATCCTCTTCGAGCGATGAATTTCGATTATGACGTCGTGATCATCGGTGGCGCGTTTTCCGGCGCGGCAACGGCTCTCATGCTGAAGCGCAAACGCCCTGAAGCACGTGTCCTGATCATCGAAAAGGGAGCCGCGTTCGATCGGAAGGTGGGCGAATCGACTACCGAGGTGAGCAGTTGCTACATGACCCGGATCCTGGGTCTGACGCATTATCTCGGTCATCACCAGTTACCCAAACAGGGATTGCGTCTCTGGTTCTCAAATCGGAATGATCAACGCTTTGATGATTGTGTTGAGATCGGCACACGTTACCAGAGTCGACTGCCCGGCTTTCAAGTGGACCGCGCGAAGCTCGATTCGCACCTGCTTGAGCTCGCCTGCAACGCTGGCTGCGATTTATGGCGCCCCGCCAAGGTCACAAGTTTTGAACTAAACGGAAGCCACGGACAAAGAGTAAGCGGTTTCGTTGATGAGACTCAGCGCACTGCTAGTTGCCGCTGGATTGTCGACGCTACGGGCCGCGCGGCGATGATCGCACGGAAGCTCGGATATTTCCGACCTAATACCGAACACCCGATTAATGCGGTATGGGCGCGGTTTAGCGGAGTTAAACAATGGGATAGCTACGAATGGCGCGAACGTTTTCCCGATTACGCAAATTCTTGTCGAACAGGACGCGAATGGGCCACGAACCATCTTTTCGGCCGCGGCTGGTGGGTTTGGATCATTCCGCTCCAGGGCGGCGATGTCAGCGCCGGCATCGTTTACGACAGTCGCATCTTCAAGTTTCCAGACGGACCAACGCTGGGACAACGATTGCACGCGCACATTCTACGTAACCCGGTCGGTCGCGAGATCTTCGGCGCAGCGAAGGTGATCGAAGGCGACGTGCACGCGCTGTCGATGCTGCCGTATCATAGCGAAAAAGTTTGCGACGATGGTTGGGCGATGGTGGGCGATGCCGCTGGATTCATCGATCCGCTTTATAGCCCAGGTCTCGATTTTTGTTCATACACTTCGTATTACGTAGCGAATCTGCTGACGTGCGGCCTCAAGGGCGACGACGTCACGGAGCGACTGCATTATTACAATCAACAATATCAGATTACGTATCGTTCCTGGTTCGAGAGTTTGTACAAGGACAAATATTATTACATGGGCGACGCAGAATTGACGTCAGCAGCGCTGCTTCTCGATGTGAGCAGTTATTACGCGGGCTTGGTTCGACGAGTGTATCGCGATCCGGAATGTGCTTTTCTTAGCCTGCCCTTCACGGGGCGAGGAGGCAGATTTGCCCGGAGGGTGATGAACTTTTACAACCGTCGTTTTGTGGCGCTCGCAAATCGCCGCTGGCTGACTGGATATTACGGAAAAGGCAACGCTGGTTGGCGCGAACTTTACGACGGATTTGTTCCCGATAGACGCCTTTGGAAACAAATCTCGCGCGGATTACGCCGCTGGATTAAGTGCGAGTTGGTCAATCTGGCATTGATGCTGCGGCGCCCTATCGTTCGCCCCAACCAGGGAGCTGCGGGAATTCGTACTCAGGTTTCCACTGCAACGGCCTCCAGCAGCGCAGGCTCTTCCGCGCTCTCATGACGTATTGCAGGTCAGGCAGAGCACGCAATCGCATTACGGCCTAAGCAGTATTCCGTACCAGCGCAGAACGGTTTCGCCAAAAAACACCCAGGCGAGTGCGCCGAATGCCAGATATGGTCCGAAAGGTAGTTTGGCTGACCAGACAGGTCTTCCAACGAGGAGCGTGACCAAACCGATCACTGAACCAAGAAGCGATCCGGCGAAAAGACTAAACAATACCGCGCGCCACCCAAGGAATGCGCCGATCGCAGCAAGAAATTTCAGGTCGCCGCGGCCCATTGCTTCGCGCGGGATGACTAGTTCGCGAGTGACGCCCGAAATGTGGGTGAGATCATCGAGCATCAGCACGTCGCCACCGGCATTCACCCGGTCGTAGTGGAAAGTCAGCGTCACGCTTCCGTAATCGCGATCGTCAATCCGCACTTCGTCGCCTTGGAGAAGAAGGCGATCTTTTTCACGCGCGAAATATTCGCTCCAGAGACTTTCTTCAGTGCCTACAATGAAATGAGCATCATCATCGTCACGTTTTGTCCAGGTGAATGGCGTCGTCGCGTCGAATCCAATTCGTTTTCTGCCAAAGGCGATCTTTCCCGCTTCGAGAACAATCCAGAGAATCACGTAGCCAAGCGCGGCGGCCAGCGCGGAGCGAACACCGGCTGCCAGGCGCGAATTTGTCTGCATCAAAGCGGGGACAACAATGCTGCAAGCTACGCCCGCGATAGTTCCACCGATTGTTACGCGATCCGGAATAATGAAATGCTCAAAATCGATAAACGTTCCGATGATTAGTAATGAAACGAAAATCCAATATGCAATCGCCACGTGCGGCGGGAATCGTTGCCAGATTGCAAGGAACAGAAGCGCGGTAACGAGTTCCACGGCGAAATAGCGAAACGGAATTTTCGCGCCGCAATTTCCGCATCTACCGCGAAGCGTGAGCCAACTGAGCAATGGAAGATTTTGATGCCATGGAATCGGTTGTTTGCACTGCGGACAAAACGACCGGCGCGGCTGATTGATGGAGAGGTCGACCGGCCAGCGGTAGATGCAAACGTTTAAAAACGAGCCGACCGCCGCACCGAGCGCGAACGCAAAGATGCTGAAGAGAAGACTCTGAATTGAATGCTCCACGCGATTAACTGGCAATCCGTTTTGATGCGCGGCGCTCCATCAACCATGCGATCCAGATGCAGCTTTCGTACAGCAGACACATCGGCAGGGCCATGGCGACCAAAGTTAGAATATCGGGCGTCGGCGTAATGATTGTTGCCAGAATAAAGATGAGCACGACGGCATATGGACGGGTGCGCGCCATAAATCGGTAGGTGATCAAACCGAATCGGACCAGTGCCAGCACGACAACCGGCAGTTCAAATGCCAGGCCAAATCCGATGGTGAATCGCGTCACAAACGAGTAGTACTGCTGCACTGTCCAAGTCGGTGCCCAGCCGAGCGATTCGGTGTCTCGAAAGAAAAAAAGAATCGTTTTCGGGAGCAACCAAAAATAGCAAACCAGAACCCCCATGAGAAACAACGCGAAACTGACAACGATCGCTGGAAATAGAAAACGTTTCTCCACGACCGTAAGCGCCGGTAGAACGAATTCCGCGAGAAAGTACACGAGCAGCGGGAAGGACAAAACGATCCCGGCGTAAAATGCCAGATGAAATGAAATAACGATGGAATCCGTGATGCCGAGCGCTTTGAGCGTTCCGACCTGTGACCCAAGATGGTTAAGCGGCGCCTGGATGACGCGCACCAGCGTTGCGCGAAACGCAAAACAAACTGTCATCGCAACTGCCAGCGTTAAAGCCATTTTCACGATGGTCCAACGCAAGTCTTCCAAATGCTCGAGAAACGGCTTGGAAGTTTCGGTTTCCGGCGGATCACGAAATTTAAAAATGTCTCGCAGCGTCATCGGATGGGGGGCTCAACGCGATACGAGCGAAAGAAGGCTTCGAGCGGCGAGCGTGGCGCAAATGCCGAGCGTGTTGGCGTCGCGAATTTCATTTTCCGCAATCATCCGGCGAATCTGCTCGCTGGTGAATCCCCGGCAATCGAGAATCGATTCGCCTTCCTCCCGTTCCGGGCCCTTTGCGCTGGGTTGAACCGGATTGGCGAGAAAGAAATAACCTCGCTCATCGGTAAACCCCGGTGAAGAAAAATAATGACCTAACGAAGTAAGTTCGCCGTTTGGACATAACTCGTAGCCTGTTTCTTCACGAAGTTCCCGCAAAGCTGTATCCTTTATTTTGTCCTTGTCGGCGTTGGGATCGTCGATCTGGCCTGATGGCATTTCCCAAATCGCCTGTCCGATCGGGATCCGTTCCTGACGAATAAGAATGATTTTGCCGTCCGACGTCATCGGCGCAACCACGACGGCCGCTTTACGGTGTACAATTGTCCAGGCCCGTGGGTCTGGGTGGGCGGGCGTTTGCACGCAATCGGTCACAACCTCGAGATTCGGGTCGGCGAAGTGCCGCTCGCTTGAGATAGTTTTCCAGTCACCGCCGTTCATCCGGCAATTGTAGTGGCCGCCGTCTTTAGCGGCAAACTGCAGTCGTCGCCGTTTCGGCAACGAAGCGGCTACAAGCTCACCGGTCCATTAGTCTCCATTCGGGGTTATCCGACAGATGTAGTTCGGGTGACGGTGACGGAAACATATTTCGCGTCCTGCAATGCGAACTTGCGAAGTTCAATTGATACCCTTTGAATCGGGAAAGTTTTCAGCAAATGGATAGCCAGCCGGTCGGCCAGTGTTTCGATGAGGTCGACCGTTTGTTCACGCGCGAAACGTTTTGCCTCCTCGGCCACAGCCGAATAGTTGACTGCTTTCTCAATGTTATCTCCCAAATCCTGGGTCTCTTGGTAAGGCCAAAAGGAAATAGAAACGGTCAACCGCTGTGAACCCTGGCGCTCGTGTTCCAATACGCCGATAACGGTGAAAACTTCGAGCTGCTCGATGTGGACTTTGTCTGGGAACGGATGCGATTCGTTCGGCACACGCGAATCTTAACCGCGAATCCGCTTTCGCCAATCGCAGTCAAATCGATTCAGCAAGGCGAAGCCATTCGCGTGATTCACAGGCATCGAGTAAATTTGTGAAGAATGAAAACGGTCTGGCGCGTATTTGCTTACTTGAAGCGCTATCCCGGGTTGGCTGCGGGAACACTCGCGTGCGCAATCCTTGGCACCCTCATGGTGATCGTGTTTCCAGGCGTGACGAAATGGATCATTGACGACGTGGTGTATGCGAATCGGCCGGACAAATTGGTGCCGCTCATCTTGCTCGCGGCAGTGGCTTTTCTCGTTCAGCATCTCTTCAATTCGCTTCGGATCATTCTGAACAACACATTCGAGCAGAAAGTGATTTTCGATCTGCGCAGCGATTTATATTCGCACATCCAACTGCTGCCGCTGCGCTGGTTCGATAACAGGGCTACGGGCGACCTGATGACGCGCGTGATCGAAGACGTAAACTCAGTCGAGCGCGTGTTGATCGACGGAATCGAGCAAGGCGTGGTCGCGGTTTTACAAATCATCATTGTGGTAGCGGTGATGTTTTATTTGAACCCAATCCTTGCATTGCTTGCCCTGGTGCCGTTGCCGCTGCTGATCGCGGGCGCGCTGGGTTATACGCTAACAGCGCACCGTCGTTATCGATTACAACGGCGCGCTGCGTCGAATATCAATGCGTTGTTGCACGACAACCTTGCCGGAGTTCGTCAGATCAAAAGTTTCGCGCGCGAACGCGAAGAACACGGACGCTTTAATCGCGCCAGCGATCAATTGCGGCACGCCACACTGGTAGTGATGCGGACATGGGCGATTTACTCGCCGTCGATGTCGATGTTTGAAGCCATCGGCGCGTTGCTGGTGCTGGGTTTTGGTAGTCATGCAGTTTTAACCGGCAATTTGAAACTCGGCGATCTGGTCGCGATCCTGATGCTCACGGCATTTCTTTATGATCCGATCAGCCGGCTGCATCAGCTGAATCAATTGGTGCAGGCTGGGCGCGCAGCGGGCGAGCGTGTTTTCGAGATTCTCGATGAAGACGTTGAACCAGGCGTTGGCCGCGGCACCGCGATCAACGGAGGTCACAGCGACCGAATTATCGGAGACATTCGATACGAAAACGTCAGCTTCGGTTACGCGGAAGGATTACCGGCGCTAAAACACATTTCGTTTCATGCGCCGCCGGGTACGACCACGGCGCTGGTCGGCGCGACAGGTGCGGGCAAATCGACGCTGGTGAACTTACTGGTGCGCTTTTACGAGTTCGACTCCGGCCAGATTTATGTCGACGACAAGCCCGTTCGCGAGTACGACCTGCACGCGTTACGAGAAGCAATCGGCGTTGTGACGCAGGAAAGCTTCCTGTTCAACGGATCGATTCGCGAAAATCTTTTAATGGGGAAACCAACTGCCACCGACGCGGAATTGTGGCGCGCTGTGGATGCTGCGAACGCGCGACAGTTCATCGAGCGTTTGCCGCAGGGACTGGAGAGCGTCGTCGGTGAGCGGGGCGTCAAATTGAGCGTGGGCGAGAAACAGCGGCTCTCGATTGCGCGGGCGCTGCTCAAAGATCCACCGATTTTGATCCTTGATGAGGCAACTGCCAGCGTGGACACGGCAACAGAACGATTAATCCAGGAAGCGCTGGAACATTTGATGGCGAATCGAACATCGATTGTGATTGCGCACAGGCTTTCGACGATCGTGCACGCGGACCAAATTTTGGTCCTCGATCACGGCCGAGTCATGGAGCGTGGCACACATGATGAATTGCTCGCGCTGGATCAAAAATATGCGCAGCTGTGCCGGCAAAGTTTATTGGAGTCGTCGTCGCCTCAGCGAGACGCAGAACCGCAGCAGGAAATTCTTGCGTCAGAAGTTGCGGAACCGGAAGAGGAGCGATTGCAAGTCTAACGAGTGGGCAACAGGATTTTGGGTTAAGAGAGATCGCGCAATAACAGATCCTGATATTTCCGTTCCAGTTCAGTGTAACGCTTCTGGCTCTCCGCGAGCGCGCGGCGCTCTTCCTGCAGGGTTTGTTCAAGATCGCGAATTCGCTCCTGAAGACGAATCGACATTTTCGCAACCCCTGGTCCGACGGGGTCGTCGAGTTGAATTTGGAATTGGTTTTCGTCGGCCTCTGTCGGCGCGGCTTCCCACAGATCAGGCATTTCCCGCACCTGGCGACGAGTACCGTCACGGCTGTTTATCAGGACTGTTTCGCCGTAAATTTCGCCTACCCGAATAAATTCCCGCAAAGCCCCGAGCGTAGTCGGTCCATAGTAATGCTCACTTGTTAGTTCAACGAGCCAGTCCATGCTGAGCTGCGGAACCATTGGCGCTTTGACCCACGTCTGGCCGTCGCTGGAAAGAGTGTCGCGTGGCGCGATCTGCGCGGCAGCGGCCCAACGCGTGATCTGGTCGAACTGCACTGGCCCAAACGTGGTTCCGTCCTCGTGTTTGCGAAGAAACCACTTTTGATTCACTGGAGGACAGGCCGTTATGGCGACGGCGATCCGGAAGGGCCAGGCGACGCCACCGGAATCATGATGGTTTGGCCGGCCTGCAACTTACGGCCGTCTTCGATGTGATTAGCTTTCTGTAATTCGTCCACGGTCACTTTGTACATTTTTGCGATGGAGGTGAGTGTTTCTCCGCGTGCAACAGTGTGCGTGTTGCCGTCGACGGAAGGATGGGCTGGAGATGCTCCCGGTGCGGCAGCCGATGCCGGCGCAGGTGCCGCTTCTCCGATCATTACACCCGGCCGAGCATGCGACAGCTGTTGTTCCAGTTTGAGCACCTCTTGAGAAAGCGCATCGATCTTGGCGTTTTGTTCGTCAATCTTTTTTGCCAAAGCTTCAAGTTGCGTGGAGTCGGCCGATTTTCCGTCGTGTGGCGCGGGACTCTCCGCAGAAGCGGTCCAAAGCGCGAACGAGCTTATTGCGCAGAAAATGGAGATCACTTTCATCACAGTGAAATTTTGCCACCGGGACATTTGTCTGACAAGAGGGTTCGCCGCGCTTAACCGTTGTTTTTGCAAATGCTAACAAACACACTGTTTCGTAATGATTCGGCGCCGTGGACGGCTTGCGTTTCGAACTTTTGCTCGTACGTTTTTTCATGCCTGAGCGCATTCAAAAGCCGGTGGAACCGGCTCCGTGGGGACCAAAACAGGGCGATGGCGGTGGTCCGCGTTCGCCGGACGTTTCGCGACCAGATACAAAGGATCTGTTAAAGAAAATGCGCAAGGTCGATCCCAACCAATCCAAGCGCTATCGCCAGCGCACGGGTCAGTAATGGACCATTCACAGCTGGGATTCGACCAGAACCTCTCTGGTGCAGCGGACGACTTTCCTTCGCTATTGCGGCGCAAAGGCCTGCTCGGGCCGGCAGCCATTGGGCCGATACCGCAACACCCAACACAACAACAGGTTTGGCAACCCACCGAAGCAACGACAATTCTTGCTTTCAAATTTTCAGGCGGCGTTCTCGTCGCAGGAGATCGCCGTGCTACTGCGGGTAACACTGTCGTTTACGATCGTGCGGACAAGGTTTTGGAAATCGACAGGCAATCCATAATGGCCATCGCCGGTGTGCCTGCGACCGCATGGGAGATGGCGCGCGTGCTCGAGCATTCACTCCAATATTTTCGGCGAACTCAGCTCCAGGAAATGAGTGTCGACGGCAAAGTGCGAGCGCTCTCGAAGTTGTTGCGCGACAATTTCGGTTTCGTCATGCAAGGCGTAGGTGTCGTAGTCCCGATTTTTGCGACGTACGACGCAAATTCGAATCCAGAGGCGCGGCTTTATTTCTACGATGCGATGGGCGCGCAATTTGAAGCGACCAATTATGCAGCAACGGGGTCCGGTTCGCCTGCGGTCCGCGGTATTCTCTATTATGAAAATACCTGGGGCGAAAAGCCGCTGCACAAGTTGGACGAACAGGAAGCAACATCGCTTGCATTGCGCGCGCTCGACACGGCTGCCGAATCCGATACGGCGACAGCAGGCGTGGATCGCAGCGGAAAGATTTATCCCGTGATCAAGATTGTCTCGCGCGAAGGCATCACCACTTTACCCGAGAGCAAAATCGCCGCCGTGTTCAAGGAAATGGTTGCATGATCGAAGAACCGTATCGTTGGGTCGAAGCGATTGCCAACCGGCGGGAGTACATCGAAGGGCAGCTCGCCCCCGGTAGTCCTATCGCGGCGGTGGGTTATCGCGAAGGTATTCTGTTTCTCACGCTTGGTCAGACGCGCCAGAAACTCTTCGAGATCTACGAC
>Ga0310811_10014678_pt1 | contig 10226 bp, 10 predicted proteins | sample YCmetagenome_FD_207642 | JGI IMG/M metagenome (GOLD analysis project Ga0310811, IMG submission 207642) | Soil microbial communities from experimental microcosm in Duke University, North Carolina, United States - YC | ecosystem: Engineered > Artificial ecosystem > Soil microcosm > Unclassified ... | reverse complement strand
ACGGCTCCTTACTTACAGCCCTCGCCCCATGGCTAGGAATTTCGCCCGGCGGCGGCGCAGCAGCTCTTCGCCCGAGACGCCTTCCATTTCCTTCAGGCCCTCGGCGATCTGTTCGGCCACCGCGTCAATGGTCTCGATCGGGGCGCGATGGGCGCCGCCCACCGGTTCCGGCACGATGGCGTCGATCACCTTGAGCTGCAAAAGGTCCTGGGCGGTGATCTTGAGCGCCGTGGCGGCGTCCTGGGCCTTGTCGGCGCTGCGCCACAGGATGGAAGCACAGCCTTCCGGCGAGATCACCGAATAGATCGAATGCTCCAGCATATAGACCTTTGAAGCGGCGGCGATGGCGATGGCACCGCCCGACATGCCCTCGCCGATAATGGTGGCGATGAAGGGCGCTTTCACCGAAAGGCCCGCCTCGATCGAGCGGGCAATCGCTTCGGCCTGGCCGCGCTCTTCCGCCGACACGCCCGGATAGGCGCCCGAGGTGTCGCAGAAGCTTAGCACCGGCAGCTCGAACTGATCGGCAAGCTCGAACAGGCGCGTGGCCTTGCGATAGCCTTCCGGCATGGCCATGCCGAAATTGTGCTTCACCCGGCTCTGGGTGTCGTTGCCCTTTTCCTGACCGATGAAGGCGATCGGCCGGCCGCGAAAACGCGCCAGGCCCGCCACCACGGCCTGGTCCTCGCCAAAGCTGCGGTCGCCGGCCAGGGGCGTGAAATCCTCCAGAAGACGGCGGGCGTAATCGAGAAAGTGCGGGCGGCCGGGATGGCGCGCCACCTGGACCTTCTGCCAAGGCGTCAGGCGCGCATAGGTATCGGCCACCAAGGTGCCGGCCCGGCTCTGCAGCCGCGCCACCTCGGTGTCGATATCCATGCTGGGATCTTCCTCGGCGAGCTTCCTCAGCTCGACGATCTTGCCTTCCAGCTCGGCAATCGGCCGTTCAAATTCCAGATAGTGCATGGCTCAAATCACCCATGAGGGGCGGAAAATGGCACAGGCTTCCCGGAAAGGGAATGCCAAAAGAACCACGCCGTTCCAATGAGTTAACCTTCGTCCTTGGCCGCTTTGGCACGGCCCAGCGGGTGCGCGGTGCTAACCACCTGGGTCAGGTGGTCCCGCGCCACATGGGTATAGATCTGGGTGGTGGCGATATCGGCATGGCCCAGCAGGGTCTGCACGCTGCGCAGGTCCGCACCTCCTTCCACCAGATGGGTGGCAAAGGCATGGCGCAGGACATGGGGCGAGACCTTGGCCGGATCCAGCCCCGCCTTGATGGCGAGCGCCTTGAGCAGTTGGTGAAACCGGCGGCGGGTGAGATAGCCGCCCTCCCCGCGCGAGGCAAAGAGATAGCGGTTGTTCTTGTCATGCTCGGGCACGAATTTCTCGCGGACCTGCACGTAGGCATCCAGAGCCTGGCGCGCCGCCGGGCTCAAGGGTGACAGCCGCTCCTTGTTGCCCTTGCCGGTGACGCGAATGAAATTCACCGGCGCCCTTACCGCCGCCACCGTCATTCCCGCCAGCTCGGAGACGCGCAGGCCCCCGCCATAGAGCATCTCCACGATCAAGGTCAGGCGCAGGCCTTCGGGTGTTTTGTCTTCCGCCGCCGTCGCCAGCATCTTTTCCAGATCGGCGCCGGACAGGATCTTGGGCAGCGGCCGGCGCGTCTGGGGCGCGGCAATGGTCTGGGTGGGATCATCGCCGCGGATGCCTTCGGTATAGAGAAATCCATAAAACTGCCGCAGCGCCGACAGTTTGCGCGCCTGGGTGGACGGCGCCATGCCCGAGGAGGACAGCCCGGCCAGGAAGGCGCGCACCTCTTCGCGGCTGGCCTTTGCCGGATCAGCGTGCCCGCCGAAATCCAGAAGGTCGCGGCGATAAGCGGCCAGGGTGTTGGCGCCGGCGCCGCGTTCGGCGCCCATCATGTCGAGAAAGTTCTCAATCAGATATGCGGAATCACCACCTCTGGCCATTTATTAGCTTTAACACGACGGTTGGTGTATCGGGTGATCCATGTCGGGGAAGGCGGCTTTGCACAAAACCGTGGCGCTGGTGGGCATGATGGGGGCGGGAAAAACCTCCATCGGGCGGCGCTTGGGCGCGCGTCTGGAAGTACCCTTCTGCGATGCCGACCATGAGATCGAAGCGGCTGCCGGCATGACGATATCGGAAATCTTCGCCAAATATGGCGAGCCGGAATTCCGCCGGCTGGAGCGCAGCGTCATCGCCCGCCTGCTGCACAATCCGCCGCATATATTGGCGACCGGTGGCGGCGCCTATATGGATGAAGGCACCCGCACCGCCATGCGCGGGCACGCCTTCACCATATGGCTGAAAGCGCCGGTGGACATTCTGCTGGGCCGGGTGCGCAAGCGCCAGGGAGCGGATAACGTGAACGGCCAGACGCGCCCCCTTCTCGCCAATAACGACGATACGCGCGGAACCCTGGAGAAGCTGCTCCTGGTGCGCGAACCGGTCTATGCCACAGCCGATATGGTGCTGGAATCGGCCGACGAGCCCCACGCCGTGCTGCTGGACAAGATCGTTGCCGCGCTCGGCTCACATGGGATATGCGAAAACCCATGAGCGAGCCTCTTTTGGAAAATAAAGTCACCGTCGGCCTGGGCGACCGCGCCTATGACATCCATGTCGGCGGCGGCATGCTGGCGCGCGCCGGCCAATTGCTGAAGCCGCTGGTATCCAAAGGCGTGGTGCCGGTGGTGACCGACACCCATGTCGCCAAGCTGCACCTGCCTGCGCTCACCGAGGCGCTGGCCAAAGCTGGCATCGAAAGCCGCGCCATCGTCATGGCGCCGGGCGAAGTGAGCAAAAGCTTTGCCGGGCTCGAGCGGCTGACCGGCGCGCTGCTGGATCTGGAGATCGACCGCAAGGGCCTGGTGATCGCACTGGGCGGCGGGGTGATCGGCGATCTCACCGGCTTTGCCGCCGGTGTGCTCAAGCGCGGCGTCGCTTTCGCGCAAATACCGACCACCCTGCTGGCGCAGGTGGATTCCTCCGTCGGCGGCAAGACCGCCATCAACGCGGCCCAGGGCAAGAACCTGATCGGCCTGTTCCATCAGCCGCGCATCGTCATCGCCGACACCGCGCTGCTGGCCACCCTGCCCCGGCGCGAGCTGCTCGCGGGCTACGCCGAGGTGGTGAAATACGGCGCGCTTGGTGACGCGCAATTCTTCGAATGGCTGGAGTTGAAAGCCGCCAAGGCGCTTTCCGGCGACCAGAAAGCCATGGTGAAAGCCGTGGCCCATTCCTGCCGGATGAAGGCTGACATCGTGGCGCGCGACGAGCGCGAGACCGGCGACCGTGCCTTGCTCAATCTGGGCCATACCTTCGGCCATGCCCTGGAAGCGGCGACCGGCTTTTCCGACCGGCTGATTCACGGCGAAGCGGTCGCCATCGGCATGGTGCTGGCGTTCGATCTGTCGGTGAGGCTGGGCCTGGCTCCCGGCCAGGATGCCGAACGTTTCAAGCGTCATCTGAAGGCCATCGGCCTGCCCGCCGCCATCGGCGACATTCCGGGCGACCGTCCCAGCGCCGGCGAACTGATCCGCCACATGGCCCATGACAAGAAAGTGACCGACGGCAAGCTCATTTTCATCCTGCTGCGCGGATTGGGTCAGGCTTTCATCACCCGCGACGTACCGCTGGACGCCGTCAAGGATGTTCTGAGCGCATAACAAAGGGTATGGTTTCGCGCCCTCCAAGGTCGCGAAGATCATGCTGGTTACCACTATCCTGGCCGTATGCCTGCTGCTGGCGGTTTCGGCCTTCTTTTCCAGTTCCGAGACGGCGCTGACGGCCGTCTCCCGCGGCCGCATGCATCAGCTGGAAAAAGATGGCTCGCGCTCCGCCGCCTGCGTCAACCGGTTGATCGAGAATCGCGAGCGGATGATTGGCGCCGTTCTGCTAGGCAATACCTTCATCAATATCCTGGCTTCCTCGCTGATGACCATGGCACTGGAAGACCGTCTGGGCCATCGCACCGTCGCCATCACCACCGCGATCATGACGGTAGCGATCCTGATCTTCGTCGAGGTCATGCCCAAGACCCTGGCGATCGCGCGCACCGACGAGGTCGCGATTCTGGTGGCGCGGCCTTTGCGGCTGGTGGTGAGTCTTTTGGCGCCGATCGTGGCCGCCGTGCAGTGGCTGGTGTGGCGGCTTTTGTCTCTGTTCGGCGTCAGATCCGACGAGGAACCAAGCGCCGAGGAAGCGCATGAGGAGATCCGCGGCTCGATCGAGCTGCACCACCGGGAAGGCAATGTCGAGCGCGAGCATCGCGACATGATCGGCGGCATTTTGGATCTGCGCGAATTGACGGTCGGCGATGTCATGCTTCACCGCACCAACATGGAGAGCCTGGACATCACCCTGCCCAAACGCGAATTGCTGGATGGCATCATCGCCAGCCACCACAACCGGGTGCCGCTGTGGAAGGGCGATCCGGAAAATATTGTCGGCATCCTGTCGGCCAAACATCTGGCGGAAGCGCTGGTCCGGGCTGAAGGCAATCTGGATGCGGTCGACATTCCGGCCCTGGCCTTGCCGCCCTGGTTCGTGCCCGACACCACCAGCCTGGAAGAACAGCTCACTGCTTTCCGCGAGCATAAAAGCCATTTCGCCCTGGTGGTGGATGAATATGGCGCGCTGCGCGGCCTGGTCACGGTGGAAGACATTTTCGAGGAGATCTTCGGCGACATTCCCGACGAACATGCGGGCGATTCCCGCCCGGATGTGCGCCGTCGTCCCGACGGTTCTTATCTGGTGGATGGCACGGTGCCGGTGCGCGATCTAAACCGCGACCTGGACTGGAATTTGCCAGAAGATGAGGCCACCACCATTGCCGGGCTTGTCATCGCCCATGCCGGCGCCATTCCCGATGCCGGCCAGCGCTTTGCCTTTTTCGGCTTCACCTTCGAGATCATGCGCCGGCAGCGCAATCAGATCACGGCGCTGCGCATCGTGCCGCCGGTCAAGATCGGCGAGATGGCCGGCGGCTGAGCCCGGCGCCCAATTCAGGACTGTTTCTGCATCTCGGCCGGCGTGAGCGCTGATACCGAAAGCGCGTGCACCGGCCCTTTCAGCTCTTCGGCCAGCACGGCATAGACGCGCCGCTGGCGCTCCACCCGGGAAACCCGATCGAAGGCGGCTGACACCAAACGGACATGAAAATGGGTTTCGCCCTGGCTGCCGTCGTCGCGCGTGGCCCCCGCATGGCCGGCATGGCGGTGACTTTCGTCCACCACCTCCAGGCTCTGGGGCGTGAAAGCGGCGGTTAATTTCCGCCGGATACTGTCGGCAACACGCATGGCGTGAAGATCCCGCCCGCCTGCGGAAAGTCAAGCGATACCTTTTCTTGTTTTTTATCCTTTCATTCCCATACTTGAGCAATGGTCCAAGGCCGCACATCGCGCTTCAAAAAAGACATCCGCATCAAGCCGGAGAAGGAAAAGGTCGCCGCGCCCACCACCCGGATGTGCGATGCGCCGGACTGTATCGGTCCGGGCGATTGCCGCGTTCCCCGTTCGCCCAAGAACCTGTCGGAATTCTATTGGTACTGCCCCGCCCATGCCCGCGCCCACAATGAGGCATGGGACTATTTCAAGGGCATGGACGACGACGCCATCGCGCGGTTCCGCGAGGAGGCGATTCTGGGCCACCGGCCGACCTGGCCCCTGGGCAAGCGGGCGGCCAAGGCGCGCATGGGACAGATGCCGCTGGGCGGCCTGAATGACAGCCATGCGATGTTTGCAGAGGATGGCGAAACCCAGACAGTACGGCGTCCGGAGCGTCATTTGACGCGGCTTCAGGCCATGGCGATGGACACGATGCAACTGGCCCACAACGCCACCTTGATCGAGATCAAGGCGCGGTATAAGGAACTCGTAAAGCGTTTTCATCCCGACGCCAACGGCGGCGACCGGGGCGCGGAAGAACGGCTGAAGCAGGTCATCAAGGCCTATGGCGTGTTACGCGCCTCCGGGATCCTTACCTGAAGCGGGCTGACCCGCGCCCGCGTTGACGCAAGGGCGGCGCCTTCCCGGAATTTTCGCCATGAGCACCCATACCGAAACTCTCGACACCTCGCTCCTGCCCGACACGGTGGTGGACGCCGCCACGACGTTCGGCATCAAGACCAAGATGAAGGTGCCGGCCTTCAAGAAGGCGAACGAGCATGTGCCGGAGATCGACCCGGCTTATCGCTTCGACCGCGATACCACGCTGGCCATCCTGGCCGGTTTCGCGCACAACCGCCGCGTGATGGTTCAGGGCTATCACGGCACCGGCAAATCCACCCATATCGAACAGGTGGCGGCGCGGCTCAACTGGCCCTGCATCCGCATCAACCTGGACAGCCATATCAGCCGCATCGACCTGATCGGCAAGGACGCCATCGTGCTCAAGGATGGCCTGCAGGTGACCGAATTCCGCGAGGGACTCTTGCCCTGGGCGCTGCAGCGGCCGGTGGCTTTGGTGTTCGACGAATATGATGCCGGACGTCCCGACGTGATGTTCGTGATCCAGCGGGTGCTGGAAGTTTCCGGGCGCCTGACCTTGCTGGACCAGAACAAGGTGATCCATCCTCACGCGGCCTTCCGGCTGTTCGCCACCACCAACACCATCGGTCTGGGCGACACCACCGGCCTTTATCACGGCACCCAGCAGATCAATCAGGGACAGATGGATCGCTGGAGCATCGTCACCACGCTCAACTACCTCACGCATGACGCCGAGGAAGAGATCGTGCTGGCCAAGGCGCCGGGCTATGCGACACCGGAAGGCAAGAAGACCATCTCGGCCATGGTGCGGCTGGCCGACATGACCCGCAACGCCTTTGTGGCCGGCGACCTTTCCACCGTGATGAGCCCGCGTACCGTCATCACCTGGGCCCAGAATGCAGAGATCTTCGGCGATATCGGCTTTGCCTTCCGCCTCACCTTCCTCAACAAGTGCGATGAGCTGGAACGGGCGTCGGTCGCCGAATTCTATCAGCGCTGCTTCGGCGAGGAACTGCCGGAGAGCGCGGCGAAGGTGCTCGTGGCTTAGTTCTAAATGTCATGGCCCGCAAGTTCGTAGCGACAGCGTGCGAACGGGCCACCCAGGCGACGCCAGCGCCTGGACTTGCCAGTTTCACATTATCCCACCTGGATGGCCCACACTCCGGTGGGCCATGACAATTGGGATTAAATGGCCAAACCAGAGTCTCCCTCCGAGCCTTTCAAACGTGCCGTCTCAGTGGCGGTGCGTTCGCTGGCGGCCGAGCCGGAGCTGGAAGTCAATTTCTCTTCCGAGCCGCCGTCGCTCAAAGGCCTGAAGGCCCGCCTGCCCTCGCCGCATCGCAATCTCTCGGCGCAGGACGTGGCGCTGGTGCGCGGCACCGGCGATGCCTATGCCTTGCGCAAGGCCTATCACGACGAGAAAGTGAACACGCAGTTCCGGCCGGCTTCGTCCGATGGCGCCGCTGCCTTTGAGGCGGTGGAACAGGCACGCGTGGAAGCCATTGGTGCGCTCGCCATGAAAGGGGTTGCCGCCAACCTCGCCGCCGGGCTGGAACAGCGCCTCTTGGGCCGGGGGCTGGCCAAGGCGCGGGTGCGCGATGAGGCCCCGCTCTCCGACGTGCTGGGCCTTTTGGTGCGCGAGAAGCTCACCGGTGAAAAGCCGCCCGCCTCGCTGGCCGCCGCTGTCGATCTGTGGCGTCCCACCATCGAAGCCAAGGCCGGTTCCGATCTGGAAAAACTGGCGGGCGCCTTGCGCGACCAGAAAGCCTTCGCCCGCCTGACCCGCGCCTTGCTCAACCATTTGTCACTGGGCGATGCGACCGACAGCGAGTCCGGTGAGAATGACGAGGCCGAGGGTGAAAATCCCGAAGGCCAGGACGAGGATGGCGAGGACCAGGACGCCCAGCAGGACGGGGAAAGCGCCACCACCGAAGCGGCGGCGGAATCCGATGAAGGCGAACAGGTCGAAAGCGACCAGGCGATGGAGCCGTCGGAGGATCTGGCCGAGGCGACCGAGCCGGAAGACGGCGCCAAGCCGCATCGCCACGAAGGCGCTTTCGCCCATCAGGACGAATGGGGCTACAAGATCTTCACCACGGAGTTCGACGAGGAAATCTCCGCCGCCGATCTCTGCGAGCCCGAGGAACTGGCGCGCCTGCGCGGTTTCCTGGACCAGCAGCTCTCCAATCTGCAAGGCGTGGTCTCGCGCCTGGCCAACCGGCTGCAGCGCCTGTTGATGGCGCAGCAGAACCGGCATTGGGAGTATGACCTGGAAGAAGGCATGCTCGATGCCTCGCGGCTGACGCGCATCATCATCGATCCCATGTATCCGCTGTCCTTCAAGCGGGAGAAGGACACGACCTTCCGCGATACCTGCGTCACGCTCCTGCTCGACAATTCCGGCTCCATGCGCGGGCGCCCCATCATGGTGGCGGCCATGTGCGCCGATATTTTGGGCCGCACCCTGGAGCGCGTGGGCGTGAAGACGGAAATCCTGGGCTTCACCACCCGCGCCTGGAAAGGCGGCCAGTCACGCGAAAAATGGCTGGCCGCGGGCAAGCCGCCCCAACCGGGCCGGCTCAATGACCTGCGCCACATCGTCTACAAGGCTGCGGACGAGCCCTGGCGGCGGGCCAAGCGCAATCTGGGCTTGATGATGCGCGAGGGCCTGCTGAAGGAGAATATCGACGGCGAGGCGCTGACCTGGGCGCATAACCGCCTGATCGCCCGGCCCGAGCAGCGCAAGATCCTGATGGTGATCTCCGACGGTGCGCCAGTGGACGACTCCACCCTATCGGTCAATGCCGGCAACTATCTGGAGCAGCATCTGCGCCGCGTAATCGAGGAGATCGAGACGCGCTCGGGCGTGGAGCTCACCGCCATCGGCATCGGCCATGACGTGACGCGCTATTACCGCAAGGCGGTGACGATCGTGGACGCCGAGCAGTTGGCCGGCGCCATGACCGAGCAGTTGATCGATCTGTTCGCGGAGAATGCGCCCACCGGCCGCCGTGGCCGGCGCGCGGCTTAGGCGGCCTTAGCAGCAGCCTTTTTGGCGATCGCGCGCTTCAGACGCAGGGCCTTGGGCGACAGCGTGCTGTCCTTGCACTTCAGGATGAAAGGGTCGAGCCCGCCATTGCGGTCCACCGAACGCAGCGCGTTCATGGAGATGCGCAGCTTGTAGCTGTTGCCCAGAAGCTCGCTCGCCAGCGCGATGGTCTGCAGGTTCGGACGATAGATCTTCTTGGTCTTGTTGTTGGCGTGGCTGACATTATGGCCAACCAGAAGGCCTTTTCCGGTCAATTCGCAGCGGCGGGACATGGCACTCTCTCGCGGGTCTGGGTGGCGATTCGCTTGGTTTTCCGCCTTTTTCAGCCGGAAAGAGCGGGGTTCATAAGCAAACAGGGCCTCTGGGTCAAGGCCGAAACCCCAACAGCCTGCTTGGCCCCGCCCCCGAAAATCACCAATATAAACAGGTACCTCAAGACATGTCGGGTTCGAAAGCCATGAAAGCCGCCCCTTTTGCCCTGGCCCTGTCGCTGGTCGTGCCCTCCTCGGCCTGGGCCGCCGGGGGCGCGGGAGCTGAAACCTCCAACCAGCCGGCCTCCCGGCTGGAGATGGCGATGACCCTTTATGCCGGTGGCATCACCATGGGCAATATGACCCTGGACGCCAGCTTGCGCGGCTCGGACTATCATGCGGTTTCGACCCTGCAGACCTCCGGCGTGATCAACGCCTTCTGGCAGTCGGAGATTCAGGCCACCTCGTCCGGCAAGCTCAGCGGCAAAAACCTGGTGCCGGCCCTCTATGACAGTTTCTATACCGGCCATGCCGGCAAGCGGCAGGAAGTCTCGCTGACTTACGATAACGGCGCGCCGCCGCGGCTTTTTGCCGATCCGGTCTATGCCACCACCGGCTTTGAGGTGAAGCCGGACGACACCAAAAACACCCTGGATCCGCTCAGCGCCATCACCTTCATCTTCAGCGGCATTACCGGCGCGCCCTGCACCTCTACCGCGCCCGTCTTCGATGGCCGCCGCCGCTATGACATCGAAACCGCCAAGGTGCGTGACGTCGATATCAAGATGGACAACGGCCTTTATGCCGGCAAAGGCGTGGAATGCACAGCCAAATACCACCAGATCGCGGGTTTCCGGCCCCGGGTGCTGAAATCGAACGAGAGCTTTCCGGTCATTCACGCCTGGTTCG